>Ga0307479_10004288_pt1 | contig 13039 bp, 15 predicted proteins | sample atmos_gasesECM4C_FD_203743 | JGI IMG/M metagenome (GOLD analysis project Ga0307479, IMG submission 203743) | Hardwood forest soil microbial communities from Morgan-Monroe State Forest, Indiana, United States - atmos_gasesECM4C_515 | ecosystem: Environmental > Terrestrial > Soil > Temperate...
TAATCGAGCGCCGGCCAAATCGCAGCGGTCACCATCAGCGGGTCCGTTTGTACTCGTAATCCTCGCGCTCGCCGCTGCCGACACGGAGCTGCGGGTTGAGCCCAGGGCGGGTCGCCTGCAGCTTGGCATGAGTGTCGAGCGCCGCCTGGTCGGACCACCGTTCCAGCAAAACCAGCTTGTCCGGATTGAGCGCACTCTGGAAAACCTCGAATTGCTCGCAACCGGGTTCCTTCATGCACTCCTCGCAACGAGCCCGGTACGCCTGCGCGAGCTCGGATCCTTTCCCCGGTGCGGCGGTGATCGTAACGACGAGCCGAACTGCCATGACCCCTCCTATTTCCTGGGTAATCGAGAATTGTCTGCGGCTATCAAGCAGTACGATCGCTGTACCACCCCGTCAAGGATCGCTCTCGGGGCTTGTCCGGGCACCGAGGTCACTTGTTTTCAGGCTGATGTTCAGGTTTAATTCTGGCGATCGAACAGCCGTACCGCTCCCCACCTGATGGCACCCACCATCTCAGCGATGGCAATAGAACACCCGCACGAGGCGGAAAGACTGCCAACTTCCCCAATAATCGATCTTCGTCATAAAAGAGAAAGACTGATCGCCATTATCAGGCAACAGTCGCTATTACAGAACCGTGATTTTTTGCTCGCTTCCGGACGATCGAGCAATTTCTTTTTCGATATGAAAAAAACAATGTTCGATCCGGAGGCCGCGGCGCTGTTGGCAGACTTGCTGTTCGACGCGATCAAGGACGAGGATGTCGAGTACATCGGGGGTCTGGAAACCGGAGCGATCCCGATCGTCAGCGCCCTGTGTGCCAGAAGCTGGCCTGAAAAGCCGCTCAAAGGCTTTTTTGTGCGCAAGGAAAATAAGGGCCATGGCACCGACCAACGGATTGAGGGTCTGCTTCAAAGGGGATCGAAAGTCATTCTCTTCGAAGACGTCACGACCACCGGCGGCTCGGCGATGCAGGCGGTGAACCAGGCGCGACAATTGGATTGCACGGTGTTGAGGGTCGTCTCCGTCGTCGACCGCTTGGGAGGAGCCGAAGAGAACTTCCGAGCGGCGGGTATCAAGTTCAACTCCTTGTTCACATGGCGTGATTTCAGTTGAGCCAATCGGTAATCGATCTCGCGGCCGCGCATCTCAGGCGTCAATTTCTCTATCAGGCGCAACGCGGCCGGTTCGGCAGTTTGGACGCATTGCTGGAATTGGCGATTTCCGCCCGGGGATGTGTGACATCATCGATGTCGTCGAGCCGCGTGACGGTGGCTTTCGTGCTCGAAACGGTGCTCGGCCAATGTGCCGAATACCTCGAGGCGCGGCCGGTGCCGATCTCGGAGATTGCTCAATTGGCCGATCGCCTCAATCGGCCGGTTTCGCGCGCAGTCGAATACCTCGCCGGCGCCGACGACGATCCGGTCGACATCGCAGCCGCTCTGGTCAAGTCGCGCCCGGCAAGGAACCGGTAAACCCTACGAAGGGTTATTGCAAACTGTCCCTCAGCAAAGCGGCGAGTCGGACACCTGCTTTGGCCAACTGCTCCTTGACCGCGGCGACGGCGCGGTCGCGATACCGGGCATCCAGCCGGTGTAGCGGAACCGGACCGCAAGCATCTGCCTCCCCCTTTCGCACTGGAAAGGTGAACTGACCGCCTGCTTCGGCCGGAAAGCCATACACGACCGACTTCGCGAGTTCGTACGATTCCCGCGCCCATTCCTCCGGGGTGCCACCGGACCATTTGCGGATATCGACTGCGGTGATCCTGGCGGCGATCTGCTCGGCGGCCTTGTCCGGGTTCTTGCCCTCTGCCCCGGCGACCAAGTCGTCCTCCCAGTAGACACTGAGCCGAACCGGGGTCTTGCTCCCGGGCGGGAGAACCGCGACGCAGCGCCCGCTCTGGTCGTTGCGCTCCGTCGTGAAAAGCGGGTCATGGATATCGCCGACGAGGTTGAGCAAGAATTGCAGGGCCATCAGACGCTCCGGCTCCGAGGTGCCGGGCTCGCGCAGCTCCTTTGCGAACTGCTCGATCTTGTCGACAATGCAGTCGTCTTGCGGCCCGTGGCTCGCCGGCATCATCGCTCGCAAGGCGGGTCTGCCGAAACAGGCTTTGTTCAAATCGGGATTTTCGGGATCGAGTTTCACGTAATGCCACTTCGAGGTCGCGACGCGTCCCTCCGGGCTCCTCTCGCGCAGCGCATCGGCCCAGATCGCCTCTCCGGCGATGTCGGTCGTCGTCCAGGTATCGGATTTGTCGGCAGCCAGAATCTCGGCAATCTTCGCTTCGATCGGCGGATCCCCCTTCTGTAGGAGCCGATCAGCGAGCAGGGCTATGATCTTGTGCGCCTCGCCACCCCACGCCCAGCTCTGCGCAGGCCCCCAGACGAGGGCGGCTGGCACGAAGCAGAAAATTGCGGCGAAAAGCCGAAAGCGGGTCATCGCGTCGGTCGAATCGAATGCGTGTGTAGCGGGTCCGGTTCCTATGCTAGATCATCGCGAACCGCGCGCACTATGGGCCCTGTTACGAACAACGCAAGATGAACGGGGGTCGCATCCTCGTGAGCCCAACCCTCTGGGTCGGGCTCTTCTTCGCATTGCTGCTGCTGCGAATGGAAGCGCTGAGACCGCTCTTCCAGTGGGCGTTTCCGGGCGTCGAGCCGGTGATCTACCAGCGCAGCAGCTTTCTTGCGTTGTTTCTGTCGCATCTGGCACTGGTTGCTGCGGCGAGCCTTGCGGCGATATCGGTCGGCCTCTCACTCGCGGTGTTCGTCACCCGACCGGTCGGACGCGATTTCCGATTGATGGTGAACACGCTGGCTACCGTGGGTCAGACCTTGCCGCCCGCCGCGGTTCTGGCGATCGCCGTCCCGGCCGTCGGTTTCGGCTCCCGCCCAACGGTGCTGGCATTGTTTCTCTACGGGCTCTTGCCGATCATCGCGAGCGCGATCGCCGGTCTGGAAGGAGTGCCTCGCGCCGTGCGCGAAGCCGCCGCGGGGCTCGGCCTTTCGTCTTGGCAGCAGCTACGCGACGTGGAGTTGCCGCTGGCTGCCCCGGTGATCCTTTCGGGAATACGCGTCTCGGTCACGATCGCCATCGGCACGGCGACGATCGGATCGACGGTCGGCGCCTTGACGCTCGGCACTCCGATCTTTAATGGCTTGGTCGCCGACAAGCTGCCCTTCGTCATCGAAGGCGCCGTTCTGGTCGCGTTGTTTGCGATCGTCACCGATCTGTCGTTCGCGGGCCTCGAACGATGGCTGCGGCGCGAAACACGGCAAGCAGTCAGCGAAACCAATCGATGAGGATGCCGAAGATGAAGACCGTTACGCCGCTCCACAGCAGAAGGGCGAGAATGGTTTGCGCCCGCGCCGAATCCGGCACTACCCGAGAAAGAGGGGCTGACCTCAGCACACGCATGGCGTCGCTCATCCAGCAGCTTGAAGATCGACTCTAGCCGGGGCGCGATGCCGTTGTCGAACGGAATCTTAACCAAAGCAATCGCGAGTAGCAATTGAGGGCTCTCTTGGCTGGTGCCCTGGCGGTTTGCCTTGCTGGCGCGGTGCGCGCCGAACCGCAGGTCTTCAACGTCTACGACTTCGCGTTTGAAGACGGCTCCGTCCTGCCGGAATTGCGGGTTGCCTACGAAACCCACGGCAGGCTCCGCGCCGGGCGCGACAATGCGATCCTCTTGCTGCACGGGACGAGCGGCAACCGTCATAGCTTCGACGCATTGATCGGACCGGGTAAGACCTTCGATACCGAAAAGAATTTCGTGATCACAGTCGACGCCATCGGCGGCGGCGATTCATCCTCGCCAAAGGACGGGTTGGGACAGGATTTCCCGCGCTACACGATCCGCGACATGATGGCGGCGCAGCACGCGCTGGTCACTCGCGGCCTCGAGCTGACGACTCTGCGGGCTGTCGGCGGTAGCTCGATGGGCTCTTTCGAAGCCCTCGAATGGGGCATTCATCATCCGGAGATGGTGCGCAGCCTGATCCTTTTGGTTCCGAGCCCCAAAGCCGAAGCCAATTTTCAGCTCACCATCGATCTGATGACCTCTGCAATTGCGCTCGATCCGGATTGGCAGGGCGGCCGATATACGCGAAACCCAGTTGAGGGACTGCGACTGGCCGGCACGGCCTATTACCCGTGGACTGTGTCGGCGCCCTATCTCGACCGGCTGCCGCCAGCGCAATTGGCGAAGGAGATCGAGGACAACGCCCGCACCTTCGCCAATTGGGACGCCAATTCGCTGATATTGCGCTATGCAGCGAGCCGAGCTCATGATGTTTCCGGCCCGTTTGGCGGCGACCTCCGCGCCGCTCTGGCGCAGATCACCGCACCGACGCTGGTATTACCGAGCGCAAGCGACCGGCTGCTCGGGATCGATGGCGCGCGCCGGATTCGTGACGGCGTCAAGCAGGCGAGCTATGCCGAAATCCCTTCAGATCTCGGCCATCGCGCGGCGCGCGCCGCGCCGGGAACACCCGAGGGCGAGTTCATCGACCGTCAGATCCGGGCCCTGCTGGCCAAGGTCGAATAAGAGGCCAGCGCGCCGCCCCTTTCTCCCGGCTGGGGTCTCAGCCGCCGAGCCGGGCTGCCTTACCCCACCCCCGTGCGAATTGGCCGAAGAGCGGCTCAGAGGTCTCGGCAGCGAGCTTTACACCGAGCTCCGAAAGTTTCGCGGAACCGCCGACCAGCGTCTCCAAACTGCTGCAAGTGAACCCGGCATTCACCTCGATCGCATCGGAGAGCGTCTTCACTGCGAGCAACCTTGTCGCTGTGCGCGCCAGTACATTCATGCCCGAAAGCGCCATTCCGGCCATCTCGGCGCTCAGTGCCTCGATGCCACGTGCCAGCGCCGCTTGCGACTCGGCCAGCGCCGCCGCAGGATCGGCCTTGAAATTACCGGGATCATCGGGCTTCGCGCTCTCCGGCGCGGGCGGGAGTGGGCCGATGCTCGGCGTTGGCGCCGCCCGCGCAGCAGCGTCTACCACGTCCATAGCTGTTTTGATCGGTTTGTCCGCCTCGACCAGCAGCTCGGCGGGCTTCGGCGGTTCGACCTCGCCCGGCCCGTTTACTGGGGTCGGAGCTTCGACCGGCTTGGGTGCGGCCGGAGCCTCGGTAGGCCCGGACGCGCGTAACGAGCGTCTGCCCTTGGATTCCATGATCTTAGCCTTGTCCTCCACCGCGGTGCATTTCGCGCCGCACAACCAAAACGTAAACGAAGCGATTGCGGTTCTCAAGCAAAATTGTGCGTCGCACAAGATAATCAGATCGGCTCGACCCGCAACAGCGTGTTTTCGGTGCCGGTGACGCGCACGCGGGTCCCGGCCGGGAGGTCCGGTCCGGCGACGAGCCAGACCGTGTCGTCGACTCTGAGCCGTCCGCGCCCGTCGATGATCGCGCCGTCCAATGTGAACATCCGGCCGATATAGCTCTCGCCGCGCCGGTTGAGGTGTCGGTCGCTTACACTTGCTCGGGTGTGGGCGAAAGCCGTTCGGCCGAGGGCGACGCTGGCGATGGCGAGGACCGCAAAGATCAACGCCTGGTGCTCCCAAGCGAGCCCGGGATAGCGCCAAGAGATCGCCGCGACACCAAGCGCCGCGGCGGCCAGCCAAATACAGACCATCGCCGGTACGGCGACTTCGATCACTGCGAGAACCGCGCCAAAGACGGCCCAATACCAGTACGGCATCAACGCCCCGTTGCCGGCCCGCCTACCGCCGGATTGGTCGCAGCCCGGGCCGTGCCGAAGCTCTCGCGTGCCAACTCGGCGATCCCAGCCAGCGATCCGATCATCGATGCGCTCTCGAGCGGCATCAGGATCACCTTCTGGTTCTGACTTCCGGCGAGACGACCAATAGCATCGATGTAGCGCTGCGCCACGAAATAGTTGATTGCTTGGATGCTGCCGCGCCCGATCGCCTCGGAAACCGACGTCGTTGCGCTGGCCTCCGCCTCGGCCTGCCGTTCGCGCGCCTCCGCGTCGCGAAAGGCCGCCTCGCGCCGGGCTTCCGCAGCGAGAATAACCGCCTGCTTCTCGCCCTCGGCCTTGAGCACCGCCGCCTGCTTGAAACCCTCGGCCTCCAGAACGTTGGCACGCTTCTCGCGTTCGGCCTTCATTTGCCGGGCCATCGCCGCAACCAGCTCCTGAGGCGGTGTGATGTCCTTGATTTCGACGCGTTGAACCTTTACGCCCCAAGGCGTGGTCGCCGCATCGACGACAGTGAGAAGCTGGCTGTTGATGCGGTCGCGCTCGGACAACAGCTCGTCGAGGCTCATCGAGCCCATGACTGTACGGATATTTGTCATCACAAGGTTGAGGATCGCAACCTCGAGTGTGGTGACTTCATAAGCCGCCTTCGCCGCGTCCAATACTTGATAGAAGACGATGGCGTCCACCGTCACTACGGCGTTGTCGCGCGTGATGACGCTCTGCGAGGGGACATCGAGCACGGTCTCCATCATGTTCATCCTTGCCCCGACGCGATCTACTACGGGGACGATGAGCGCGAGACCCGGCTCGAGGGTGCGAACATAACGGCCGAAGCGCTCGACCGTCCATTCATTCCCTTGAGGGACCCTCTGAACCGCAAGAATGACAAAAATCAGTGCGAACAAGACCACGAAGAGTACAAAGACGGAGAAGGCGCTGAGCATGACACCGTTCCATCGACAGTTGCGTTCTGGTATTCTATCCACCACTCATTGCGATAGCATTAGCGGCTTGCAAGAAGCAGCAGGTGGCGCTCCGAGGTGCGCCCGCTCGCAAGCGGCAGGCCCTTTCGAGGTTTTTGATCGAATTGTGCGGTCGAAAACGTAGACAGAGATGCCCGGTTTTTCTATTCTACCTAACGATGACTGTGCGCGATCGATGATTGCGCCCGGTCTGTCGGGGGAATGGGGGGATTGAAGTGACAGTAATCAGGAACACCGCGCGATGGGCGTCGCGCGCTGCACCGCCATCGCGACGTTTTCTCGCCGGCGCTGGGCTCGGTGCTGTGGCAGTTCTGTTGACGCTCGGCGCGAGCCCGGCCTTGGCCCGGCACCATCACGCCCATGCGCGACACGGGTTCTCCGGCGTCGACCCGTCCCGGGAAAACGAGTCGATCGTGATCGATACCGAAACCGGCCGAGTTCTCAGCGAGATGAACGCCGACGCGATCACCTATCCTGCCTCGCTGACCAAAATGATGACGTTGTACTTGACGTTCGAGGCGCTGAATTCGGGCCGGCTTCGGCTCGACCAATATCTGCCGGTCTCAAGCGAAGCGGCGAGCAAGAGCCCGACGAAGCTTCACCTCGTGCCGGGCGACTCGGTCCAGGTTCACGACCTCATTCTCGGTATCGTCACAAAATCCGCCAATGATGCCGCTGCGGTTCTTGCAGAGGGGCTGGCCGGCAGTGAACCGGCGTTCGCCGACCGCATGACCGCGAAGGCACGTCAGCTCGGGATGACCAACACGGTCTACCGCAACGCCTCCGGTTTGCCGGACCCCGAGCAGCGCACGACAGCGCGCGACGTGGCGCAGCTCGCACTTGCTCTCTATAACGATTTTCCGCGTGAGTACCGCTATTTCGCGACGCGCCAGTTCTTCTTTCGGGGTCGGGTGATCCTCACGCACAACCACCTGCTCGATTGGTATGAAGGCGCCGACGGGATCAAGACCGGATACATCGGCGCCTCGGGTTTCAATCTTGCTGCTTCGGCGGTGCGCAACGGTCACCGGTTGATCGGCGTCGTCATGGGTGGAGCATCGGCCGGCTCGCGCGACCGGGAAATGGCCGCTCTCCTCGATCAGGGCTTCTCCGATGTCGGAGCCGGAGCCACGCTGGTGGCGGGCCGCGAAGCACCGTCGCCGTCCGAAGCGCCGGTGGTCGCCGAGACGGAGACGGACCAGCCCGAACCGGTCCGACCGCGCGAGAAAATTGGCCAGCTGGCTAAAGCGGCCCGCAAGATCGCCGCCCACCTCTCCCCCGTTGCCAAGGCGGAGGCGGCGCCGATCGGGCATCAGTTGCGCACGCCGGCGGAAACCGATCGCTGGAGCATCCAACTCGGTTCGTTCCGCGTCGAGAGTGCGGCCGAGCAAGCGGCACGTTCCGCAGCTATGGTCCCCGGAACCAGAGGAAAGCCAGTACAGATCGTGCAGCCCTCAAAGGGCGGCAAGGAGCACGTCTACCGCGCGCGCCTGCTCAACTTTTCGCCGCAGGAAGCACAGGGCGCGTGCGCCGCGCTGCACAAAAGGAAGCTCGCGTGCGCGGTGATCCCGCCGGCGCCGGTCAAGGTCGCCATCCGCTGAATCGGGTGCGGGCGCCGTGCGCTCCGCCAAAAAAATTGGGTGGCCGCAAGACCCTCACCCGCCTCGCTGCGCTCGGCACCCTCTCCCGCAGTGCGTCCGCGAGCGGGGAGGGTTAGGATGGGGGCCTCTGGGCGACCGCACTTCTTGGGTTGAGGCTCTGGATGTGCCCGCTCTCGGTGCCGGCCGTCGGGTCGATGACCGCGTTGATCAGCGCCGGCTTGCCTGACGCGAGCGCGTCGCTCACAGCCTTGGTGAGGCTCGGCGTGTCGGTCACGTGGTAACCGGCGCCGCCGAACGCCTCGATGATCTTATCGTAGCGCGCGTCGCGCAGGAGGCCGGTCGGTGAGTACGGCCTGTCTTTCGGGTCGCCGCGGTAGACGCCGTTATTGTTGAAAATGACCGTCGTCACTGGCAGCTCGTAGCGGCAGATTGTCTCGATCTCCATGCCGCTGAACCCGAAGGCGCTGTCGCCCTCGATCGCGACGACCGGCTTGCCGGTCACCGCGGCGGCGCCGATCGCATACCCCATGCCGATGCCCATGACGCCCCAGGTGCCGCTGTCGAGCCGGTGGCGCGGCTTGTCCATATCGATGATGTTGCGGCCGAACTCGAGCGTGTTGGCGCCCTCGTTGACAATATAGACATCCGGTTGGGTGGCGAGGGCGTTGCGGACGGCGCGCAACGCGCTGGAGAAGTTCATCGGGCTCGGATCGGCGTTGAGCCGCGCCGCCATGCGCTCGATGTTCTGTTGCTTGCGTTTGCCGATCTCGTCGACCCAGGCCGCCTGACGCTTGATCTGTCCCGGCTTCATTGCAGCGTTGAACGCCGCGAAGACGGATTTGATGTCCCCGACCACCGGCGCGGCGATCGCCCGGTTGCTGTCGAACTCGGTCGGCGAGATGTCGACCTGCACAATCCGCGTCTTCTCGGACCACAGAGGTGGCCTACCATGCGACAACAGCCAATTGAGGCGCGCCCCGGCGAGCAGCACGACATCGGCGTTGCCGATCGCATAAGAGCGGGCAGCGGCGGCCGATTGCGGATGGTCGTCGGGCAGAAGGCCCTTGGCCATTGACATCGGCAGGAACGGAATGCCCGTCGTCTCAATAAACGACCGGATCTCCTCGTCTGCGCGCGCGTAGGCCGCGCCCTTACCGAGGATCACGAGCGGGTGTTGGGCATTTGCCAGCAGCTCGATAGCACGCGCGACCGATTGCGGCGCCGGCGGCTGCGGCGGCACCGGATCGACGACCTTGACCAGCGACTTCTTCGCCGCCTCCGCGTCGAGCGCCGAGCCGAGCACCTCGGCCGTCAGGTCGAGATAGACCCCGCCCGGGCGCCCTGAGACGGCGGCGCGGATCGCCCGCGCGATGCCGATGCCAATGTCTTGTGGGCGGTTTACGCGGTATGCCGCCTTGGCATAGGGCCGAGCAGCGGCCAACTGATCCATCTCCTCGTAATCGCCCTGCTCGAGATCGACGATCGCCCGGTCGCTCGACCCGCTGATCATGACCATCGGGAAGCAATTGGTCGTGGCGTTCGCCAAGGCGACCAGCCCGTTCAGGAAACCGGGGGCGGAGACCGTCATGCAAATGCCCGGCTTCTGCGTCAGATACCCGGCGATCGCGGCCGCGTTCCCAGCCGACTGCTCGTGGCGGAAGCCGAAGTAGCGGATCCCTTCCGCCTGCGCCAAGCGCAGCAAATCGGTGATCGGGATGCCGGCCACCCCATAGATCGTGTCGACCCCGTTCAGCTTGAGGGCCTCCACCACCAGGTGAAAGCCGTCGGTCACATTCCCCGGCATATCCTCTGCGCTCATATCGTCCCATCCTTAGCCCGTGCGCACCCGGTCGTTCTAAGCCAATAAGGGCTGCATCACCGTCTCGGTCCTTCGAGACGCGCCCCTTGTCCTGAGGAGCCGCCGCGGGCGGCGTCTCGAAGGGGGGCGCTCCTCAGGATGAGGGTAGGCCTTTAATGGCATCAAGAAAATTCCTCATCCTGAGGAGGCCGCGAAAGCGGCCGTCTCGAAGGACGCACTGCGTCGATACGGCCGATTGTTCTCTCATCAAACGCGGCCCGCGCCCTGGTGATGTGCCGTACATGACCATGCGCCCACTCGCCGAGCGGCTTGACCGCTTCCCACAAAGACCGCCCGAGCTCGGTCAATTCGTAGTCCACGCGCGGCGGGATCGTCGGGAACTGGGTTCGTTTCACCAGACCGTCCCGCTCTAATCCTCGAAGCGTGAGGGTGAGCATCCTCTGCGAAATGCCGCCCACTATCCGTTTGATCTCGTTGAAGCGCTTCGGGCCATCGCCCAGCAGGACGATGATGAGGACGCTCCATTTGTCGCCGACACGCGCCAACACCGAACTGACGGCACGACAATCCTCGCTCGCGGGATCGGGAAGCTCGACGGTCACCTCTGTGTGCTCCGGTACCAAATCTGTGCCTTCTTGTGCAGCTTAGCGCGGTTACTAACCTACTCCCGGTCACAGTTTTATACCTAACGCCGGAGCAAAAACATGACCGTCATCTCTGTGATCGTCGGAAGCACCCGCCAGGGCCGTTTTTCGGAAAAGCCGGCGCGGTGGATTCTCCAACATCTCGAGAAGCGCAGCGGCATCGACGCGCAGCTGCTCGATCTTCGCGACTTTCCAATGCCCTTCTTCGACCCGCCCATGCCGCCCGCGATGCCGGGGCGCCCGCCTTACGAGCATGAAGTCGTCAAGAAATGGACCGCCGAGATTGCCCGGTCGGACGGCTTCATCTTCGTCACGCCGGAATATAACTTTGGCCCCTCTGCCGTGCTCAAGAACGCACTCGACTGGGTTTATCCGGAGTGGAACCGCAAGGCCGCTGCTTTCGTCAGCTACGGCGGTGCCGCGGGCGCGCGCAGCGTCCAACAGCTCCGTGAAACGGCGATAGAACTGCAGCTCGCGCCGATTCGCTCGTCTGTCCACATTCCTGCCGCGACCCTTTGGGCACACTTCCAGGGCGGGGATGTGGATGCGGGGCTCGCAGAACTCGAGGCTCCCGCCAAGACGATGATCGATGACCTGCTGTGGTGGACAGCGGCGCTGAAGCGGGCGCGCGCGAGCGCATCCTGATCGGCGGCCAGACCGAACCCGTTTCATGCGCGAACCGGCGCCAATCGTGCGAGGCGCCGGGCCGCGCGCAGCCGGGCACGCACCCGCCGCGCGATGTGCACGGCCTCGGCGGGTGCGATATCGCCGCGCGCAACGGCCGCCAGAACGGTGGACAGCACCTGCCGGAAATCCTCGGCCGTGCGCATCGACGACAGGTCGATCCCGAGACGCTCCGCCGGGTCAATAAAGGCGAGCGGCGGCGGCAACAGTTGCGCGGTGAGGGCCCGCAACAGATGAGGCTTCCGGTCGAGCAGAGCCGACAGCGCCTGCGGCCTCAACGGCCGCGCCACAAGGTCGGGCACGCGCCGCTTGGGATTGGGGATGCCGCGTGGCCGGCCGCGCGGGTTGCCGGAGCTTCCCTCGGCGAAGCGCCCGCGCGCATCGCGCGCGCGGTGCAAAAAGGGATCAGGACTAAGTTGTTGAGATCCCAGGATTCCACGCCTAGAAAACAGGTGAGAACAGGGCGGATCGGCGGTGATTTCCGACATGGGGGTCCGATGGAAAGCGCCTCAGAGCGCGGAATCCAATCATGTATGTTCGCGATACGTTCTGATCAAGGAGGCTGGCTGTCGGACCCCGGTCGATTCGTACGGCGGGTGAAGCGGGGAGGCTGGGCAAGTATCCCGATCGAGATGAAAAATCGGCAACTTCCACTCTCGCTGTCCCGGCGGAAGCCGGGACCCATGGCGCCGCTCGCTCGAACTTATAAAGTGATTGCAGTGCTTTACCAACGATCGCGGGCTCGATAAGCTCCGCGATATTGCCCAGGGAAAGCCCCGCCCTGAGATTACCGAGATCGCGGGCCGTTACCTTGAAGACCCGCCGTTGGGAAGACCCGCCGCTGGGCGGTGGCGCGCCGGCTTTCCAGCCCCCGGCGCAGCGTCTCGTTCACGATCTGGCGGAAAGACCGGCCGGCGCGCTGCGATTCCGTCCTGAGCTTGGCCGCCACGTCGTCATCCAGGGTCAGCGTCGTCCGCATGCACTGATGCTACAATCGAGGCATCATGATGCAAAGGATTTGCACCGCCGGTGCGGATCGCCCACGCAATGCCGATGCCGATGTCCTGCGGCCGGTTGATGCGATAGCCCCTTGGCATAGGGCTTGACGGCATTCATCTGGTCGAGCTTTTCGTAGTCGCCCTGCTCGAGATCGACGATCGCGCGCTCGTTCGACCCTCTGATCAGGATCATCGGGAAACAGTTGGTCGTGACGTTGGCGAGAGTGACCATCCCGTTCAGAAAGTCGGGCGCCGAGACGGTCATGCAAATGCCGGGCTTCTGCGTCAGAAACCCCGCGATCGCGGCCGCGTTCCCGGCCGACTGCTCGTGCCGGAAGCCGAAGTACCGGATCCCTTCCGCCTGCGCCAGCCGCAGCAAATCCTGATCGGGATGCCGGCCACTCCATAGATCGTATCGATCCCGTTCAGCTTTAGCGCCTCGACCACGAGGTGAAAGCCGTCCGTCATGTTCCTAGGCATATCCTCTGCGCTCATCTCGTCCACCATTCCCCGAAGTCGGATTGATCGGGTCTGGCCGTCCTACAGCATCGAATCTTCACTGTGAGTCGCATCGGCTAGCG
>Ga0307479_10004289_pt1 | contig 13037 bp, 6 predicted proteins | sample atmos_gasesECM4C_FD_203743 | JGI IMG/M metagenome (GOLD analysis project Ga0307479, IMG submission 203743) | Hardwood forest soil microbial communities from Morgan-Monroe State Forest, Indiana, United States - atmos_gasesECM4C_515 | ecosystem: Environmental > Terrestrial > Soil > Temperate...
CACCCGGTGCAGGAGTACCACTCAATCGCCCCCTGGTCGAGCATGATAGCGAAGGTGAAACCGGGATGCTTCTCGGCCTCTGCCATCACCAACTGCGTCCCCTGGTCGATCGAGTTGTTGGGCCCGTACCAATCGATGATCACGCCATCAATGCCCCGACTGACCATGTCGTCAATCTGACTCTGGATTTGGGCAGCGCTGGTTGAACTGTAGCCCACGTTCATGTGGTTCGATCCGCCGAACCACAGAAGAAGATGCGCATAAACTTTGGTCGTGGCGCCGGGATAAAGGAGGGAATGGACGTCGACCTTGCTTGTGTTTCCCGCGCCTCGATTGTTATTCGATTGCTTTGTGAAACTGCCAGCCGCGCTGGTATTGTTTGCCGTTTGAACGGCAAGAGTTGTGGTTGGTATCACATAAGAGGAATTGGCCAACAGGGTCGGAGCACTCAGGAGTGCGACCGCAAGCACGGCATATTTTCGACGCATCGGTCCTCAGGGGCGGAGAAAGAGCCGAGGATCTTGCTTCGGATCTGAGCAGCCTCAGGGAAGGCGCGCCCGCCTATAAATTTCCCCGCGACTGGGATTTATCTGTATGTCTGGGAACTGGAGTCAGCTTGACGCGCGAACCTGAAAAGGAACAGATAACGTTGGGTCGGGGTATCGTATTGAACAATAGTAAGAATGGGCTGTTCGAGGGCAGTTAGTCCTGTCGAACACTGGGAATGACTGCCATTCTGGAGTCACGGGCGATTCGACTGCCGACTGATTTCAGTTGTCGAGTTCCGTAAAATTCACGCTCTCCATGTACTCGGTGATGGTCTTGTCGCCGCTCACGCCGGAGATATCCAGTTGAACGTTCAGCCCGCTATCGTTCGACCATCCTGCAGGGATTGGGCCGGCCGGCTCCCTGGTACCGAACTGCGTGTAGACGCCATCGACGCCCAGCATGTCGTACCACATGCAGGGATAGCCGTCGCAGGAAGTGTCGCCAGAAACACGATGGACCCACCATTGAATGTGGTGCCACTTTCCTTGCAGCAGCGAACACGACAGCGCGGTATCGATCCAGTTTCCATGCAGGTCGTCCCATATCTGCCACTCGGCGCCAATCACACACTGCGAGCCAAACATATACCGATAGGGGGAGTTGAAGGCAAAGATGTCATACTCAAGCGCTTGATAACTGGACTGCGGAAAAGCGGTGGGCACGTAGGCCCAGAAGTCGCTCTGAAAATAATTCGCCGAGGTTGCGCCGACTTTATCCCACGCCAAAAAATTCGTCCACGCGGGTCCCGTCACGGAAAGTTCCAGCGAGTGCGGCGGCCACTTGGTTCCGGTTCCGGCGATGATGACCTTGGTAGGAACTCCAGACCCTCCGGGCGCACACAGCGGTAACACGCAGGGATTCCACGCGGTCAGATCTTGGTCCATGTTCATGTTGTAGCCTTGCCCGAAGGCTGTGGCCGGCAGCAGCAAAACCGCAAAGAAAAGTTTTCCAAAAATATTCAAAAGATTCGCCTCCACGGCGACATGTTGAAATGCCAACCCCACCGGCTAGCTTGACGCAATTTCTCCGGCGCGTCTGTAGGATCTGACCCAAGCGTGGGTGACATCTGACACCACGCGTCGGGTCACGTGGGCCAAAACATGACTCGTCTACGCAGAACAGTCGAATCGTTGGCCGCCTTCCTCTTTTGGACGTTCAATTCCCGGAGCTGGCAAGCCCTTATTTGTCACTGGCTTAGAGTTTGCCTCCGCGGCAGGGTAGGGCCAACATTTGTGCCTCCGGGGTCATCTTAAGAAGCCGTGCAAATCTCCCCCTCAGTGAGGATTTCATGAGTGAACTGCAACGCGGGTACGCTGTCGCTGGCCTGACCATGTTGTTCATGGCGTTGTGCGGTTGTCAGGGCCTGAAGAACGGTCCGGTCAGCAACACTCCACCTGCGAACCTGCAGGGCATCAACCACATCATCTTCATGGTGCAAGAGAATCGCTCCCTCGACACATACCTCGGCCAGCTACCCGCTTACTGGGCGGCGAATGGTTATCCAGCGCAACAGTTCGATGGATTGCCAGCCAATGCTTCAAACCCCACCTTCGATGGCACAGGAACTATTTCTGCATTCCATATCGCGACGGAATGCACGGAGAACCTTACGCCTTCCTGGGACGAGAGCCATGTCGACTGGAACCTGAAGGACCCAACCTCCGCTACCGCGACCATGGATGGGTTTGTGTACAACGCCGCCAAGTTCGCCAGGGATTCCGGCTACACCGATACTGCGGGCGAACGTGCGATGGGATATTACGACTGGACGGATTTGAACTATTACTACTTCATGGCATCGAACTTCGCCACGTCGGATCGCTGGTTTTCTCCCGCGATGGACCGCACTCAAATCAACCGCATGTATCTTTTCGCCGCGACTTCCCAAGGCTATGCGTATCCGCCGGGTTCCTATCCTTCCGACATGAACCCGCTTACTGCGTCAACAATTTTCGACGCGCTCAATAATGCGGGAATTTCGTGGAAAATCTATGCCACGGATAATGCGTGCTCGGCGGGCCTGACCGGGGACAGTCAGTCGGGAGCCGGTCGAAAGAGTGCTGCGCCGCAGACCTCGTCGAATGGCTACTGCACCTATCTCACCCAGTTCGCGCCCTATGCCCCCCCGAATCCTCTGCCCGCCAATGTTGTTGCGGGAACCCAGTTCTTAGCCGACGCGCAAGCTGGCACTCTTCCCGCTGTGGCATTCATCGAGCCCGGATACTTGAGCCAGCAGGATGAACATCCCAGCACTGGAACGAGTACACAAGTCGGCGCTGCTTATGTGGAAAGTTTGATCAATGGCCTGATGAAAAGTCCTTCCTGGAAAGATTCGGTATTTATTCTTACCTACGACGAGGATGGCGGTCTTTACGATCACGTCCCTCCGCAAGCCACAGTAAACCCGGATGGAATCGCGCCTGTCGACTTGCCACCCGGAGATATCTGCAGCACTGGTGGGGGCGCTAACTGCGATTTCAACTACACCGGCTTTCGCGTGCCTTTGCTTGTTGTTTCCCCGTTCACCAAGAAAAATTACGTGTCTCACACTCCGGCGGACTACACTGCGATCCTGAAATTCATCGAGACCCGATTCGGTTTGCCGTCGTTGACCCAGCGCGATGCAGCACAAATGGATATGACGGAATTCTTCGATTTTCAGAATGTGCCTTGGGCCACGCCGCCAGCGAACATTCCCGCTCAGGCGACGGGTGGAACCTGCAACTACCTCCAACTCCAATAGGAATTGCCGGTGGCCGGTGAAGGAGGCTACTTCGGTCAGCGGGAATTCACAGTCAGAGTGCGGGCAACGTAGCGGGATCCGTCGAACTTCGCCACCGTAGTAACGTCGGCTCCAGTCCGAAGCCGGTCATCAACCGCCACGACGGAAGGATCCAAATATATTTCGTAGGTCTTGTGATCGGTCTCCGACTTCAACACAAGAAGCCCGATGTGCAAATCCAGAGAAATGACCTGGCCGGCAAAGGTGAAACTGGTTCCGGGAACCGCAAGGACGGAAATTTGCTGGGCATACCGGGTATCTTTCTGGGTCGCGAAGTCAACTTCGACCAGCGTTCCGGGGGCGAGCCGGCTGGCGGAGGCGGGTTGCTTGTCCTGGATAATTTGCGTGCGAGACGAAAGCCGCAATTTGACCGGGTCTGGGGAGAGCAGATCGCGCAACACCAACTCGCCTTTATCCGGACGGTAACTCACCACCACTCCCTGACTCTTGCCTCCAGCCGCCGCGCCGACCAGGCGGATACTACGGGCGAAGATCGCGCTCCCATCCAGAACCGTGTCGACGTACACGCGGTCTCCGGGATGAAGATCGGGCGCCGAAGCCTTCGCGCCTCCCTGCGAAATCTGAGTACGCGGATCGAAGAGGACTTTCATCTTCCCGCCGCCGAAAACCTGTACGGTGAGCTGGTCGCGAACGCGGTCCACTTTTTGTATCGTGCCGCCGATCAGGCTGGCTTTGCTGTGGGGTAGCGAAGGCAGGTCGGGAAGCAAGCTCGCCGGATCGAGCGTTATGTCGGGGGTATTTGCCGGAGTCACTGGCGTAATCGAAGACGGGGTGACTGCTGTCGACGAGACCACCGACTGCGATGCCACCTCCTGCCCGTATGAGACACCTCCGAGAATGAAGCCGACTAGAACACTACTCGTAAAGAGAACCGACAAGAATCGCCCCATAATTTCACCGTAAGCGGAGAATTCGACGCTGCCATTTGATGCACAGAGTGGCTGCAAGGTGGTCATTCCATTGGGAAAAATCTTCGGCTGAACGACAAACAATGCGCCCAAATCCGCATCTCAATGACGCTTCGTTGTGCGTCAATTCTGGGAACAAGAGGCTTTAGGAATGTCCCGTAGAAAATGGCTTGTCGCAGCAATGGTTACCATCATGATCGGGTGGGGAGCGCGTGCTCAGGCGGGAGACTTGAAGATCACACTGCCTAGGCGGAGCCACATGACTCCCGTGCAGCGATTAAACCAGGATGGCGTGGATGCCATCCGCAAGCACAAATATGAGAAAGCTGAGGCTTTCTTCTACAAGGCCTACTTGCTGGATCCGAACGATCCCTTCACTTTAAATAATCTCGGTTACATTTCGGAAATGAAAGGGCAAGTGGATCGTGCGCTGAGTTTTTACGCGCTGGCAGGGAAGCAAGCGACCGATGCAGCCATTGACAAGGCAAGTATACGCCGCGTGGAAGGACGCCCTCTGAAAGAGGCGCTCGCAATTCAAGACATGCCCCTGCAGATTAATCAAGACAACGTGGAAGCGGTTCGTTTGCTGGCACAGGGGCGTGGACCCGAAGCAGACCTGCTCCTGCAGGGAGCATTGAAGGACGACCCTAACAATGTTTTCACTCTTAACAACATGGGTGTCGCGAAGGAAGTGGAGGGGGAGACCCAGGCGGCGCTGAAATATTACGATGCCGCGGCTGCGCACAATTCTGACGCGTCCGCTATGGTCACTTTGAATCGCGAATGGCGAGGGAAGCCAGTGAGTGAGATGGCGGCGCAAAACGCCCGAAGCTTGCGCAATCGGCTGGGAACGCAGATGACCCTTGAAGTAAGGGTTGCCGAGCTGAACACGCGCGGAGTCTCTGCCATGAACCGCAACGAGCTTAGCGCGGCGGCACAAGATTTTCGAAACGCCTACGCGCTCGACCCCAACAACGCATTCGCGGCCAATAACATTGGCTACCTGGCGGAAATGGAAGGGGATCGGGAGACCGCCCAGTTTTTCTACGACAAGGCGCAGACTCTCGGCGGCGCTAATACTCCGGTGGGATTAGCCACGCGAAGCTCTGCTGAAGGACAGAGGTTGTCGCAAGTCGCGTCCGATAGCGACGCCAAGGTGGAGTCTAAAGTTCGCCAGGAGCGTTATGCTCGACGCCTGCAGAATGAGCCGGTTCTTCTGCTGCGACGCGACAACTCTACGGTACAGGAACCGGCCACTCCCCCGGCAACCAGCTCCACGCCGCAGTAGTTTCTACAAGCCGCGTTCCTGGAAACGTCCAATGTCTGTCTCTGGATCGTAAGTGAAGTAGCGTACTAGATTCTTCAAGTATCGGAGCAGCGTGTTCACGTTGGTGTAGTACCAGCAGCAACGCGTCATCTGGGGGGATAGTCCACAGATAAAACGGAACTGATCCAGTGAGGTAGCTCGCTCGCTGAGCAGCGCCGCGGCCATGCGGTGGTTGCCGTCCAGAATAGTGAGCGGTCCCTTGTTGTCGATCCCGATCAGCAGGACGGTGGAGTTGATGAGATTCTTCTCTACGGAAGAACTCAACAGGCGCAGCTTGCGAAAGAACTCGTCATCGGATGGCTTCTCAATGTGCGGGCGCATGCGCTCGATCACATCTTTCAGGTAGAAACTGCCTTGCGCCGCCCGGCGCCACTGGGCTCTGGGGAAAAACCGGATTCGCTCCAGGTCAGCCACTTTCAATTCCACTTCAAACCATTTCGTATCCGCGGGAAGCTCCCGCCACATGGGTCCACGTCGCAGAAAAAGGAGAGCCTGACGCACTGCATTTTCTCTGGAGCTGTTGAGATTCGGATTCTTTACCAGGTTCTCGAATTCGTGGCGATAGTCGTCGAACTCGGGATGATGGAACTCGCTCCTCAGAAATTCAGACATCACTTCTTCTTCTGTCAGCAGGCGGCGCAATTGAAGCGCACGATAGGTACCAAGCGCTTCAGGAGTCAACTGGTGTCGCAGCAATGGAATCATCAACACGAAGAGCAGGATTACCATCAGTACCAACTGAACGAGGATCACCTGGCGCAGCGTGTTATGTAGCATGCAAATCCCCAGCGCAAGGGCGCCGCTGAAAGCCAGCTGCAACCAGCTGGTGTTCGCAATTTTGCGGGACATCTCATAAGTGATGATCACGGAACTCAGTGAATAGATCCCGGCGGTGATGGCGTAGAGGATCAGCAAAGCGGCAAGCATCCCGTAGTTGCCCATTTCAAACTGTGCGCCAAACAAAGTTTTCCAGAGGAAGCTGGGGACCATCCATATCCCCAATATCAAACAGGAAAGAATGAGGAAGACCATCAGCAGGGAAGTAAACAAAACCTGGCTGCCCTCGTGCTCCTCGTTGCCGGCGCGGGCAGAGACCGGGAACATGGTATTTACGACCGACCAGGCGCACATGTTGACCAGACGGCCGACCAGCGCAACTGCGGCATAAACGCCCGCTTCGACGGGAGGGAAGAAGTGCTTCACGAGAACGATATCGAAGTTGTTGATCACCGTCTGGCCGGCAAAGAAAACAATCGCCTGCAATCCCTCGGCAGAGGAAATTGAAGTGCCCCGAAAACGGAGCGCAGTCACGCCTGGGCTGGGGAGCGCGACAAAATAGGTGACGATCACGGCCAGTACGCTGGCGAGGACGGCTCCCTTAACGCCCAATCCCAGTTCGATCAGGACAAAAACGCCGCCCAGCCGGACCAGACCCTCGAGCATAAAATTAATCGCGAGAGGTCCAAAGGCGTGAATTCCCTGAATGTATCCGCGCCGCACTCCCAGAGGAATATAGAAAGCTGTTCCCAATGCGAGCAGCGAGATCAGAATAGGATCGGGCAGGTTGAGGTAAGCGGTTAGTGGGCGCTCGAACAGAAACAGGAGAAGGCCGATCCCGAGCCCGGCAATCCAAGCGCGCTGGTGCAGGCTGGCGAAGACATTCGACCGCTCTTCCGGCGAGACGCTCTTCGCTACATATTTTGCGCACACGACCTGGAATGACAGGGTGATGGAGGACAGCAACATCAGGATCGTGTAAACCGCGGTGGCATGAGCGAAGCCGGTGGGACCAAGCAATCGCGCCGTGACCACGTTATAAACGAGGTTCGTGACCCCGACCAGACCGGAACCAGCCAGCAGAGTCAGGCTCCCACCCAAGAGCTGTGATTTCAGAGTTTTGACCGGTCCCGGCGCGACTACGGAACTCTCATCCACCGATGAGATAGCAACCGCGTTTTTTGTCGTTTTCGCCATCGGGTAGGTTCGCTGCCAAGATCTAGAACAGGGTGAAATGAATCACCGGGAGGATCGTGCTCTTGGCGCCACCAGCGAAGCTGTAAAAAGTCTGCTGCTGAATTCCGAAAGAGAGGCGGAATGGGTAGCCCACCGGCGGACCGACGCTGCCGTCTTTGGAAGCTCCACGCATCGGACGCGTGTAAGAAACCACGAACTCGCTTTGAGCGTTGTCATATTGGTGATAACCCTGTCCCCGGGAAAGCAGGAACGAACCTTGCACGTTCCAGCGTGAGTTCGCGCGGAACTCGAAACGCCCCCCGGGCACGAATGCTTGGGCGATGGCGTATTCCGTGCCCTGCACTCTCCACGAGCGCAAATCTTCGGCCAGCACCGCCGCAGTCACCCGGCTGCCGAACTTGTGCTGGAGTCCAACGTAGCTGGAAGTCGTGAAATATTCCTGCACCAGGGGATGAAACAAAAGATCGCGCACGGTATAGCCGGTGAGCAAAGAGGTGTGTCCCCAGGGGCGTCCAACAGTGAACTCCACCCGTGCGGAAAGGTCCCGCGAACTCAAGTTCTGGTCCGTATAGGGCCCGGCTTCGCGAATCGCGCTGCCGTTGAACGCAACCCAGTTATGAAACGAGCTGGTCGATACGTACAAGAACTGGCGGAAAAGATTCTGGCTCATGAAAACCGGGGAAATCGTATCCCGACGGATCGTAAATTGAAGTCCGCCATTGAAGGCAATGGAGTTCGCGCCCAGGTGAAGGATGGGTGTGATCCCGCCATTGAAGAAAGTGTCGTATGTGTTGCGATCCTGGACTACGTTGACACTAGGGAAAAGGAACCGGCCGGCGGTGAGGCTCTCCCCGACAAAGCCGGAAATTGGAGGCAGGCCGCCCAGATGAATCCGATAGTGGGATTCAGCGAGATCCTGAAAGGAATGCCGCGGCGGAGGCAAAAGCGTTGGATTGGTGACATGGAGGATTCGCGCATCGAGCGTATAGACGTTGATGTCTTCCAGCGCGGGCGCGAACGAAGCCTCCGGCAAAATGCTCACGTTCTGATTAATTTGGCGGCCTTCCTCGATCGCAAGTTCATTCTGTGCCGTCTCCGCCGTAGCCTGGTTTTCCATTCCAGCGAGGGTGTTGGCTTGTGCGAAGGATGAAAGGGCGTGCACCGTATCCTGGCGCTGGCGGTACAGGTTTGCCGCCGCCATCATGTAATCGTAATCATCGGTGAAGTCATTGGCCGGGCCCAGACTCGCGAGAGCTTCTTCCGCCTTATGCGTTTCCCCTTCGGCAATGTAAGTGTTGGTTAGTCCGATTTCGACCATGCGGGGATTAGCTCCCGCCAGCTTGGCCTTGTCGAAATACATTTCAGCCAGATTGAAATCGTGTACGGCCAGGAAAATGTTGGCAGCCTCCAGGATGTCTTCGGCAGAAACGGAAGAAGAGTCGATCCGAGCCTCCGCAAAGCCCAGCGCGATCTGGCGGTGAACTTCGTCGTAGTGGCCCTGCCGCATAAATACCTGCGCGACCTCGAGTCGCACTCCGAGACGATCTCCGTTCGGAACGTCCAGGGCGCGCGAAAATCGCTGCATGGCGGCATCGCGATCACCCATGCTCAACAGCGCGCCCCCGGTGGCCATCAGGATGTCCACATCGTTTTTGCCATACTGTTCGGCCAGATGGATGTCATTCATCGTCTCTTCGCGGGTTCCGGTCTTGGCGTGAACTTGCGCGCGCAGAGCGTAGACCCGGGCTTCCGTGGGAGCGAGCTTTTGTGCGACCTCGAGTGAGTTGAGCGATTCCTGATATCGGCGCAGGCGGAACAATGTGTCGGCGTAAGCGAGTTGTGTGCTCACATCGTTGGGCGTCTCCTGCAGTGCGATCCGGTACTCCGGTTCGGCGTGAGAGAAATCCTGCTCCTGGCGAAATGCTTCGGCGCGGGCCAGGTGCCAGGCATGCGATTTTCCCAATATCTTTTGGGCCGCGTCCAGTTGGTTCAGGGCGGGCTTGGGCCGGTGCAGTTGCAGGTCCGAATACGCCAATCCGAGGTGCGCCTCGCCCATATCCGGCTCTAGCTGGAGGGCGGCCTGAAAGTCTTTGGACGCCTTCCCGGCTTCGCGAAGATCGTTGAGAACGAATCCGCGGTTCGCGTATCCCAGCGCCATTTTCGGATCGTTCGCCAGCGCCCGAGTGTAGTCGTCGAGCGCTTCGTGCAATTGCCCGTCGTGGGCATGAATGTTACCCGCAACGAGCGGCAAATCTTTGTCGTTGGGAAGAATCGGCTCATACTTGTTGATCAGCGCCAATGCTTCATCGAACCGGTTCAGGTAATAGAGATCGTAGACGAGATAGACCACGCCCTCGCGATCATGCGGAAGCTTCTCTAACACCGCGTATCCCAGCTTCGCCGCCTCGCCGTAATCGCCTTTCAGCGTCAGATAACGCTCGCGTTCGCGACTGACCTGCGGACTGCTGTTCATCTTGCCTTCAGCGCGATCGAGCCAGTGCTTGCCGAGGTCACGATTGTGCGCTTCAAGGGCCGCATTCGCCCCGCCGGCGATGATCAGCGCATTGCCGGGCATTCGCTGGTAGGCATCCTCGTAATTGGTTTCGGCTGCGCGAAAGTTCTGCAACGCGGTGTAAAGATCTCCCAGAGCGAGATAAGGTGCGTAGTCTTTCGGGTGTGCATCCACGGCGCGCTTGAAATAGCTCTCGGCGAGTTTCGTATCGCCTTTGTCACGGGCCAGATATCCGAGTGACGACAGGGCAGTGCGATTGTTATGATCCAACTCCAGCACTTTGGCAAAAGTAATCTCGGCCGCGTCTTTTTGACCCAGCTTCCATTGCAGGCTGGCATAGTTCAAGAGCGAATTTACGTTGGATGGGGCTAAAGACAGTGCGTCCTGCAGATCTCTATTGGCGGCATCCGTATTGCCTAAACCGGCTTCGATGGCGGCGCGCAACCTCAGCATCTCGGGTCGGGAAGTCTCAGAAACGCTGACCCGGTTAATAGCGGCGAGCGCGGCATCCAATTGCTGCCTGGCCGCAGCCTCATCTTCCTGACGGAGATCGAGTTCGTACAGATTGAGTCGCAACTCTGTTGGATAGAGCGGGCCTTCGGGGACATGCTGCGGCAGGTTCGTAAGCGCGAGATTGTATTCCGTGGTTGCGTCCGCGAAACGATAGTCGGCTTCGGCAACAGCCCCCAGAATCGCGTGCAAACGATAGTTGTTGCTGTCGATTGCTTTGGCATCTTCAAGAAAACCGCGCGCCGCATCTACCTGCCCCAAGCCCACCAAGGCTTGCGCCGCACTGAGATCCAGTCCAATATTCCCCTTCGCAGCCTTCGCCAGCCGTGAATACAAGTTCGCGGCCTCCTGCTGCTTGCCCGCCAGTTGGTACGTATAAGCCAGTTCGGCGAGGACATCTGCGTTCTTGTTCGGAATTGCCTGAAGCGTTGCCAGGGCTTGGTCGTACTGGCCGTGATCGCGATACTCGCCCGCAACGGCGCGCAGCACCTCTGGATCCCTTGGGGCCCGGCTCTTCGCACGATTGAGATAATGCGCGAACTCATCCAGCTGGCCAAGGCGCTCGTAGGCATGCGCAATCAGAAGGTCCGTGTGAGCGGTGGCTTGCAGCGCATCTGCGCGCTTCAGCAGCTCCAGGGCTTGGTTGGGGTCCGAGTTCAGCAAAAGTTCGCCGGCCAGTTGCAAGCTGTTCGCATCTTTCGGATTCGCCTCAACCACGCGCTTGAGCAACTGCTCGGCGTCGGCATCTCGGCCCATCTTCGCGTAGGTTTGAGCCAAGCCCGCCATCCCATTTGTGGAGTTTGGCTTGATCTTCAGGCCGTGCTCGTAGGCGTCGATCGAAGCCGGGTATCGACCGTCTAATCGCGCAGCATAACCGAGCAAGAACCAGAGTTCGGCGTTTTGCGGAGCGGACTTCGCGGCGCGTTCCGCGAAGGAGACTGCGGCGGCATAATCGCCTCGCTTCAATGCGTCCTGCGCGGCCCGCGCCTGTCGGGAAACTTCAATGCCAGATCCCCACCCAAACCCCGACCCATTCTGACCGGAATTGGTTTGAGCAGAATCGTCTTGGTTTTTCGGCGTTGACGTGCCCTGACCATTCAGGTCATAGGTCTGGGCAAGTGCCGTACTGAAAAGTAAGAGTAGGCAAAAGCTCGTGAGCGGAAGTCGGCTTTTCACAAAATCACCACGCTGTGTACAAGTCTGGGGTGTACCTCCCGCATAACCGTGTTTCTGCGGCCATCATCAGATGCCAAGGCCGCGGGGAAGGCTGCTTTCTACTCTGGACAATGACCATCCCGAGGAAAAATAAAGTAAACCCCTGACCTGCTTTCTGAATCGAAGCTGTTCGCTGCGGACCCTAGGAGCGCACAATTGTGAGCACTGTCCAAAGTAACTACTCTCGTCCCATTCCTCTTCTTGCAATTGTTCTGGTGGCGCTGGCCGTTCATGGGCCGCTGCTGCTGATGCAGCTTCCTGCAGGCTCGTTCGACGCAAATTTCCACATGTTCTTCGCCTCGCACTATGCCCATCACTGGTTTAATCCCTGGAACGAAAAATGGTTTGGAGGCTTTTCTCAGACCACGTATCCCCCGCTGACCCACCAGTGGATTGCGCTTATGTCGAATGTTGTCGGCCTGAAGATGGGCTACATGCTGGTGCAGTTGATTGCGGTCCTGCTGCTGCCGGTGGGAGTATTTCGCTTTGCCAGGATTTGGATCGAGGACCGCGCAGCGAGCTACGCTGCGTTGGGGAGCATTTTTCTGGGCGCGCTGGCCTTTCTGGTGTATCAGGCAGGGCAGCTGGCGACGGTCTCTTCGGCGGCGCTCTATTTGAATGCTTTGCCGTATTTTTACCAGTGGATGACGGAAGCCACCGGCCGTTCTCTGGTTAAGGGAATAGCCATCAGCCTGACCGCAGCGGCCGCCCACCACGTCACTCTGATTTTTGGCGTAGTGCTCTTTGCCGGCCCGGTGCTGTGGACGGCACTTGTGGATGCACGCGACGAACGGGTCGCGGGATCGGTCGCCGGAGTCTTGTCTCGGGCGGTTGTTTTTGGAATCTTGGCGGGAGCGGGCGTTGGCCTGGTTTTGTCACCGTATTGGCTGACCCTGATTCAACATCCCATTCACCAGATTCCGATCCCCCACGACAGCCGCGCCAATTTTCTGTTGAACTCCATCACGGCGATCAACTACTTCGTAATTCCTTACGGCGCGTTGATTTTGGCGCTGCCATTTATTTTTGTTCGAGGCGCTTCGTCGCGCCGCTGGCGGCCTTTGCTTTTTGGCTTTTGGCTGACCCTTATCTTTGGACTCGGCGGCACCACCCCGATTCCCCGCTGGCTGCTGGGACGCGCCTTCGAGGTTCTCACCTTCGAGCGTTTCACGTTCTGGGCCACGCTGATGGCGATGCCTTTTGTGGGTGTCCTCGCGGTTGAGTTGCTTGACCGTTTTG
>Ga0307479_10004291_pt1 | contig 13032 bp, 13 predicted proteins | sample atmos_gasesECM4C_FD_203743 | JGI IMG/M metagenome (GOLD analysis project Ga0307479, IMG submission 203743) | Hardwood forest soil microbial communities from Morgan-Monroe State Forest, Indiana, United States - atmos_gasesECM4C_515 | ecosystem: Environmental > Terrestrial > Soil > Temperate...
AGGATCGGACCGAGCACCGCGAGAAAGAGCACATACGCAGCTGAAAGCGGTCCAAGTTGCGGCTCGAGACCGGCACCCAAACCTGCAATTACGATTGAGAACTCCCCGCGCGCGACTAAGGCCATGCCCGCCCGCAGCCGTCCTCGTTGATCAATGCCGGTTCGCCGCGGAGCCCAGAAACCGGTCAGCACTTTTGTCGCCGCGGTTACAACGCCCAGCAAAACGGCGGAGAGCAGTATGGACGGCAGGGTTGCCGGGTCGATTTGAAGCCCAAAAAAGAAAAAGAACGTGGCGGCAAACAGGTCACGAAGGGGCGCGAGCAGGCGATGCGTTTGTTCGGCCATGGGTCCTGAGACGGAGATGCCCACGAGAAATGCCCCGATAGCGGCTGACACTTGGAGCCGCTGCGCGGCCCCGGCGACAAGGAGGACAGCGCCAAAAATGGTGAGGAGTACGATCTCGTCTGACTGATGAGCAACAACGCGGCTCAAAGGCACGCCGTAGCGGACAGCCAGGGCAAGAACCAGAAGGACAGTGGCCAGTGCCGAGGAGACAGACAGGGCCATTCTTGCTGGGCCACCACCAGCGAGAAGGACGGCAACGAGAGGTAGATAGACGGCCATGGCCAAGTCCTCCAGCACCAAGATCGACAGCACGGCCGGAGTCTCAGGATTGTTGAGCCGACCAAGTTCTGCCAAAACCTTGGCAATCACGCCGGAGGAAGAGACGTAGGTCACGCCGCCTAACAGGACTGCAGCGAGCGGCTTCCACTTTAGGAGGAGTCCCGCAAGGAGACCGGGCGTGAAGTTTAGCGCGAAATCCACGATGGCAGCGGGAAGTGCGCTCCGGAGATTAGCAACTAACTCGGCGCCCGTGTACTCAAGGCCCAACATGAAGAGGAGCAAGAGGACACCGATTTCGGCGCCGATGTGGGTGAAGCCAGCACTGAGGTTCAGTGGCGCCAGGCCTCCTTTGCCAAAGGCCAGGCCAGCAAGCAGGTACAGAGGGATGGCAGAGAAGCCCCAACGACGCGCGATCCGAGCAAGGATCGCAAGACCAATGACGATTAGTCCGAGTTCGATTAGGACTCGGGATAGATCCTGGGTCGTGGAGTCCATGCGTTACTATGATGCATGGCAGCAGCGAGAGAGAGTACGCTGCGTGGGGTGTTTGCGCGCTTTCGATTCAACACTAAGCACGAGCCCAGAACCTCATTCTTTGCGCTTCTAGAGAACCCTGTATGCGCAGGTATCGTAGATCGAGTCGCGCTCTTCTTGAAAGGGGATGGGATGCGTTTTCAAGGACGCCAACTGCTTCGAACCCTGTCATTTCCTTTTGGGTCGAGCTTCTCTGGCTCCGTGAGCCAGATGACAGCAAGTAGGCTAAGACTGCAACGGTTTCTCCCGAATAGGTGAGGCGAGCGGCGGCGCCTGCTCCGGGCATAACGTTGGCGAGCTGCGTGGTGAGAACCGCCGCCGATGCGCCGATAACTCTGGCATCGATACAGATGATGCAGATCCTGTGGCCAGGAGCAATGGCGGTGCAGGCCATCCATGTTGCCGCCCAGTTCGCCCTTGCCGATCTCATTGCCGGCGGCCCCAAGAGCATCAAGGAACTGGCAGAAGCCACGCAATCGCATGGACCGTCAATGACCCGGTTCTTGCGGGCGCTCACAAGCCTTGGGATCTTCGCCGAGGACACGACGGGCCGGTTTCGACAAACTGCGTTGAGCGACACGCTCCGAAGCGATCATCCGGAGTCGCTCCGGCCTTTCGCCATGATGCTGGGCGCGCATTTTGTCTGGGAGCCATCCGGCGCGCTAGAGCAGACGGTTCGGACCGGGCAACCGGCGTTCGAACGCGTATGCGGCGCCCCATTTTTCGATTACCTGGCCGGGCATTCGGAGGACGCCGCAGTATTCAACGCTGCGATGAGTTCCTCGCCGGCCTACCTTGCTGCCATCGTCGGTGCCTACGATTTCTCCCAGTTTGAACGAATCGTTGAGGTGGGCGGAGGCCATGGCTTGCTTCTCGCCGGAATCCTCTCGGCGAACCCTCGCCTGCGCGGTGTTCTCCACGATCTGCCCTCCGTAGTCGTCGGCGCGTCCGCCTTGCGGCAGGAGCCGATAAGCCAGCGGTGCGAAATCATCGGCGGAGATTTCTTCAAAGGAGTTCCCGGAGGAGCAGACGCGTACATGCTGAAGGGCATTATCCATGACTGGAACGACTAGGCCGCTTTGAAGATCCTGAAAAACTGCCGGCGTGCGATCCACCCGGATGGGACGCTCTTGCTCGTCGAAGCGGTGTTGACACCGTCCACTGACCCCACAATGGCGCTGATGGACATGTTGATGATGGTCTTGACCAGCGGCCGAGAGCGAACCGAATCGGAGTTTCGGTCCCTCCTTCAGGAAGCTGGCTTTTCGATGGTGCAGGTGATTCGGGCGGCGGGCGTGACCATCAATTGAAAGTCGGCCCGTCTAGAGAGGCCCGTGGGCGGAAGGCATTGCGCCGTAATGACCCAAATATGTTCTTACAGAAAATCTGTACACTAGCCGGTTGACGGGCCACTCCGAACTAGCGAGGGCTCGTCCCAACTACCGGATTGCCGACTCTTGACGGATAGCTGTCCGGTTTCGGACGAGGCTTCCCGGAAGCGGACAATCAGAAACTGCCGCCACACTGCGTGAAATCACTAACTATAGCGTGTACAGCGAGTTGCAAAGGAGAAGGTTGGAAGAAAAGGTGCTTTCATAGAGGGAAGACCGGGAGTGAGCCATGCAGACGCTTTGGCAGGACTTACGATACGCGGTTCGCATGCTGAAGAAGAGCACCGGATTCACGGCTGTCGCGGTGCTCACCTTGGCGGTGGCCATCGGCGCAAACGCGGTGGTCTTTAGCGTATGGAACGGGCTCATCCTGCGGCCGTTGAATTTGCCCGGCTCCGCGAACCTCTATACGCTTAGCCGCGCATCTGACAGATCCTCGAATGAGTCCTATGCGAACTATGTCGACCTCCGCGACCGTAATCACAGTTTTGATGAGTTGATGGCCAGTAACGTTTATGAGGTCGGCTTGGACAGTGGCAAGAATGCGTCGCGCGCCTGGTCGTTCGAAGTCAGCGAGAACTACTTTGATGGATTACGGCTTCAGCCGTATCTTGGGCGATTCTTCCACGCTTCGGACGAGCACGGTGAAAATAGTGCTCCCTATATCGTGCTCACTCACGCTTATTGGAGGAGCCACTTTCAGGCTGATCGCGGGGTGATAGGCCTCGTCGTCCAGGTGAACAAGCATTCCTTCACGATCATTGGCGTCGCGCCGCCTGGCTTCCGCGGCACCGCGGTGCTTTTTTCTCCCGATATGTTTCTGCCGATCATCAATAGCGAACAGCTCAGCGGCTGGAACGGCCTCACGGTGCGCGGAAACCGTTGGATGGACTCGGTGATCGGACATCTGAAACCGGGAGTAACCCCTGCCCAAGCGATTGCCGATCTCAATGCCATCGGCTCCGACCTCGCCAAGAGCTATCCGAAAGAAGATAGCCAGATGAGCTTTCTCTTGAAGCATCCGGCGCTTGGTGGCGACTCTACTAGCGATGCGATCCAGGCATTCGTTGGGGGATTGATGCTGCTGGCGGGATTAATTTTGCTGGCTGCGTGTGCCAACCTAGGCAGCCTGTTTGCGGCGCGCGCTGCGGATCGGTCGAGGGAAGTTGCCCTGCGGCTCGCGCTGGGAGCGAGCCCCGTACGCATTCTGCGGCAGCTCTTTACCGAGGCCGTGCTGATTTCCTTAATGGGAGGCGCTGTCGGACTATGGGGCAGCGTCTTGCTGTTGCGTTGGCTCAGCACATGGAATCCGTTTCCCCAATATCCCCTGAATATGCCGATCAATCCAGACTTCAATGTCTACACCGTGGCTTTGTTGTTGAGTGTAGCCAGCGGATTTTTGTTTGGAGCCGTTCCGGTCCGACAGGTGCTCCACACCGATCCGTATCAAATCGTGAAGGGAGGAGTGACCGACGCACCGGGTGCGCGGATTACCGCACGGGAGCTCTTGCTCGGCGTCCAAGTTGCGATCTGCGCTGTGCTGGTCACCTCCTCACTGGTTGCCGTGCGTGGCTTGGCGCGCTCGCTGCGCAGCGACTTTGGTTTTGACCCGCGCGGAGTGACGCTCGTTCAGACCGACCTGCGCATGGCAGGTTACGACGATGACCACTCCCCCGCGATGCAAAAACGCATGATTGATGCTATGGCGACCATTCCAGGCGTAAGCTCTACGGCTCTGGTCAGTACTCCACCACTCCACGTTGCTTGCTGCGAAAATTCGTATGTATTTAACGACCAGACAGCGGAGTTGAGTTCATCCAATTCCGCTGCTACGGCCGCGTCGTTCACCATATCTCCAGACTACTTTGCTTCTGCTGGGACACCCTTGCTCGCGGGAAGAGCCTTCACCTGGCATGACGACAAGAATGCGCCCCGCGTAGCCGTGATCAACGAAGTGTTTGCCAGGAAAGTCTTCGGGTCCGAAACGAAAGCTATTGGTCAGTACTTCAAGACCAGCGATGCAACGAGGATTCAAGTGGCGGGTATTGTGCGAGACGGAAAATATACCGCTGACATCAACGAACCACCGCAGGCGGTGATGTTTCTCCCGATCCTGCAGCAGCCCACGACAGACACGTGGCTCGTGGTGCGCTCTAACGGCGATCCCCAACAACTCGCCGTGGCGATACGAGGCAAGCTGCGCGAGCTCGATTCGGGATTGACTTCGTTCATTGCTACGTGGAATCAAGCGATGAACCCGGCTCTGTTTCCGTCGCGTATGGCGGCATCGTCCCTAGGTGTGCTGGGAGCCATGGGAGGGATCCTCTCGATCACCGGAATTTTTGGAATGGCGGCGTACTCCGTGAGCAAGCGCCGGCGGGATTTAGGAATTCGTATGGCATTGGGCGCGCAGCGGCCGGAAGTGCTCAAGGCTGCCTTGGGCCGGGCAGTACGATTGCTGGCTCTTGGTTCCGCAGCGGGGTTGCTGCTGGGAATTGTCGCGACCCGGGTGCTGGCTTCTATCGTGTACCAGGCAACTCCGCGCGACCCGCTGGTGTTAACCGGGGTTGTCCTGGCCATGGCCCTGCTCGGGCTTGTGGCTACCTGGATCCCTGCGCAACGGGCGCTATCAATCGATCCCGCAGTACTCCTGCGCGATGAGTGACAGTAACTGAAACGGCCGAGGCGGCGGGATTCGCGAGGATGCCGTTGGGACGAGACTGGCCTGAAACTCCGTCGCGGGCCACTCCCTCCACAGCGGCCTAACCGAAGTTCGTCACGCGGTGGGCTGAAGAAGGGATAACTCCTGCAGAATCAGTTCAGGCAGTCGCCGAGTCTACACTACATTCGCGATTACAATTAAGGCGTTCGGACAGGCTGATCCCAAGTGCCCGAAGCGGCTAGGAACAGGGCTTCCTAGCACCAAAGTGGAGACAATGCTTTCCATGAGAAGGCCGGTATAAGTCAAGTGTGTTTTTCTCTTTTCCTTCCTGTGGATTCAGGGAGAGTGAATCGAAGGCTCTTGATAACCGATGTGTAATTAACAATAGGGATAAGAATTAAGGCACGATTGATGGACAGATACGGCCATGAATCCTGTAAACTGAGAAGTCTCTCTTGTCCACGGTGAATATTTTGCGGATACCTTCTCGTTCAGCAATCCGGATAAGCGCTGCGTCTGCAAGATCCATCGGACGATCGGCATATTTTCGCAGAAGTTCACGAATGCGAGGCAAATCGCCCAAACCAAGCGGCAGCAGCTCAACCGCCCTCCTCACCAACATCTCGCATAAAGCTTCCTGGGCCGCCGGCAGATCGTTTAACAGGTACATCGCTTCGGTTAGCGGCGGCCACACCGTTGCCAGAGGTTCTTGCAAACTCTTGAGAGTCGACACGCACCGCTCATGGTATTGATCGTCTGCGTCCACGAGAGCCACGAGAGGCCCGGCATCCACCAAGATCACCGGGAGCCCCGCCGGCTCTTTAGCAGAAGGGCGAACTGACGTCCCGCGCCCGCCGAGCGTTTTCGGTTTCCGCCGTGGACAATTCCAATCAAGTCCGAGACCATTTCATAAGGCGATCCGGCTGGTTCCTGCTCTTCGATCCATGTCTCGATCGCCTGGCGAATCACCTCCGACGCGGACATTTGCTTGCGGCGCGCAATGCGGGCGATTCGCAGCCTGGTTTCCTTATCCACCCTTAAAGTCACTGGAGATGGCATAACAATACCTCGGATTGTTATCTTAATGTATTACGAGGTGTAATACAATATAGGTTGTAGGAGAGAGAAGAGTGGCGTGATGGATTTACGCAGCTTTTTCTACTGCGCTATTTTGGTGCAATTTCGGTACATTTCGGTACAACTGGAGCTTTTGGAAGCTCAAAGCCGAAGCCAACTTTAGTCGCTTCCTCCAACCGCACATCAAGCTCTTCGCTTGAATGCGAGTAAAGTTGCGACATCGATTGCGGCTTGTGCGCCATCTAAAAGTTGTTGATGTCTTCTAAACAACGACGCCCACGCAGCCATGTCTTACGGAATCGCTTGAACGAGTGCCAGCCCGGTAGTCCGTGGCTAGTTACGAGAAGAAAAGCGTTGGCACGGTTTTCTCAGCAAGGCGATCCCGGAAATAGGCTTCAGATGAAAACATCAGCAGGAAGGTTGAACCGAGCGCTTAATTTCCGCACCTGCTTCAGCGTGAGTCTCCGTTGCTTGTTCAGAAACATCGATACGGCGCTTTCCGATCCGAATTCCGGGATCAAATCACGCTGCGTGAGTTCCTGTTGCTCTAGGAGGAATCGTACTACGGAAACCGCGTCCGCGGCAGGAATCGGATAATGCGTCTCTTCGTAGCGCTCGACCAGCAAGGTTAGAAGTTCAATGGCCTCGACTGCCGAGCGAGAGGGCTTTTCCAGAGCCGTCAATTGAAAGAGGGCATTGGTATACGCTTCCAGCCCTTCGTCGTTATGTATGACGTGGGGAGCCCCCTTTGCGATCATCTTTGCCGGATCTGCTAGAAGCGTGCTCATTTTGTACCAAATTTTCTATCCCAGTTCGCGGGATTGTCGTATTCCTTGTGTGTCAAAAAAGACCGAATGTAAACGTGCCCTTGGGTTCGCACGTGATTCGTTGTGTTCGCGTAGTGAATCACCGTGACGAGCCTGTAGCGGTTCTTCCGAATGTCGGATATCACATATCCCTTAACGTTGTCGGCATCTTTGAACGTGCTACGAACCTCTGAGATCCCCGAATCTCCCCTGACCGAGCCTAAGCTCTCTTAAGCGGTGATGATTGTGTGGTTAACACCAGTTTTCTTTGAGCGGAAACCGGAACAAAAAGTCGTTGAAGCGACGAGTCATGGTTTTCGATCCCTAATTTACACTTACGACCAGTTGGGAATCGCTATCGAGGCAAGCCACGATCTTTGCGGATACCCATTGACAGCCAAAAAACGCCACCGTAGCATCGCTCTCACTCGGTTCGAATCGTAACACCGCACACAACGAGGTGGAGCTTGAGTCTCCGAGACTTTATTTCCAAGCAGTTTATAGATGTCATCGACTGGGTCGAACCCGAGGATGGAATTCTCGCCTACCGGTATCCCATGCAGGACCGGGAGATCCAGAATGGCGGAAAACTGACCGTGAGAGATTCGCAGCTGGCTCTTTTTGTGAATGAGGGCCACGCCGCGGATGCATTTGGACCCGGTCTGTACACGTTGAACACCCAGACGCTGCCGATTCTGACGTATATCCGAAACTGGGATAAAGCGTTCAAATCGCCGTTCAAGTCGGATGTTTACTTTTTCTCTTCGCGGATTCAAACCGATCAGCACTGGGGAACGCCAAATCCCATTACCATCCGAGACAAGGAATTCGGCGCCATTCGCTTGCGGGGTTTTGGCATCTACTCGTATCACATCAAAGAGGCCAAGACTTTTTACAGCAAGATCAGCGGAACGCGCGATCTCTACAGGACTGCTGATTTAGAAGGCCAGTTGCGCAATACCATCGTCGCAAAAATGACTGATGCTTTTGCAGTCAGCCAGGTTCCGTTCCTGGACATGGCCGCCAATCAAGCCGCGCTCGGAGAAAAGATCAAAGAGCAGATGGTCCCTGCCTTTGCCGAGTACGGGCTGGAACTCGATACATTTGTGGTGGAGAATCTTTCGCTGCCGGAAGAATTGCAGAAGGTGCTCGACCAGCGCATTAGCATGAACCTGGTGGGAGATATGGGGCGCTACACGCAATATCAAGTGGCCCAATCCATTCCCATCGCAGCAGGCAACGAAGGTGGCGGGGGAGTTGGTGTGGGCGCTGGGTTGGGAGCGGGTGTTGCCATAGGACAGGCGATGATGGAAGCCGTCAAAAAAGGAACAGCCGGCGCGCAAGAAAGCGGAGCAGCACCTGCGGCTGCAGCGCCGACGGCTGCGGCGTCCGCTGAAACGAAATTCTGTCAGGAGTGTGGGAAGTCGATTCCGAAAAGCAGCAAGTTCTGTCCGGAATGCGGGAAACCGCAAGGATAATCTAATCACTGGCATGCACGGAGTTGAGTGGGTCGTCGAGGCCTGGGGATGCAAAGCCGCGTCGCTGCAAGATCAGCGGGCGCTTCAATTATTGTTCGAATCGTTGATTGCGGATTTGCAGCTTCGAACGGTGGGAGCCGCTGCGTGGCATCAATTTCCGGGCAGCGGCGGCATCACCGGACTGTGCCTGCTTTCCGAATCGCATCTCGCTTGCCACACATTTCCAGAACACCAGTCACTTTGCTTGAATTTGTTTTGCTGCGTGCCTCGCGCCGAATGGCAATTCGAACCGGAGCTGCGAAAGAGATTCGGCGCCAGTGAAGTGTCGGTTCGAAAGTTGACGCGATGCTACGAAGTGCGTTCTGTCCAAGTAGTCGGCGAACAAGCGGTTGGTGAATAGGATGAATGCTGCGGTCCTACGTTCGGCCAGGCGCTGCAAATGACGCAACCAATCGCGACGTGTCCCAATTGCGGAGCGAAAATAATTTTCAAATGGTCGAGCAGCGTGCAGACAGTCTGCGAGTATTGCAAAAGCGTTCTGGTTCGCAGCGATGTTGATTTGAAAAAAGTAGGTCAAGTGGCGGACCTGCCGCCGGACATTTCTCCTATTCAGCTGAACGCGGAAGGGAATTACCGGAACAAGGCGTTTGTGGTGATTGGGCGAATCCTCTACCAATACGATCAGGGCGGCTGGAACGAATGGCATTTGATGATGAACGACGGAACGAGCGGGTGGCTTTCTGATGCGCAAGAGGAATACGCCATATCATTCGCGGCGACCGGCTCGACGACCGGCCAGAAATTGCCGACGGAATCGCAAGTGCAGATTGGACAGACCTATAGCTGGAATGGCGCGAACTACACGGTGAGCGTAATCACTCAGGCGCATTTCCGCGGAGTAGAAGGCGAACTGCCTTTTCAGTATTGGGATAAGGATGACGTTGCGTTTGCAGATCTGCGATCGTCGAGCAGAAAATTTGCGACATTGGATTACAGCGATATTGAGCCAGTGCTGTATCTGGGCGAGTTGGTTGAATTCGACGATCTGAAACTTAAGAATCTGCGGCAATTCGAGGGGTGGTCATGAGCTCGGGACCGACTCCGCCGCAGGGTTCGCAAAAGCCGCAAGTGCAGGCATTGAACTGCACAAAATGCGGAGCGGCGATTACTTTGCGGGCCCTGGGACAGGCCGTGTCGGTGGTCTGCGAAAGCTGCCACTCAATCCTCGACGCCAAAGATCCGAAACTTCAGATACTGCAAACCTTCGAGCGGATCACGTCGGCGGAGCGGCCGTTAATTCCACTGGGCACGCGAGGAAGGATTCGTGGCACGGATTATGAGGTCATTGGATTCGAACGGAGAACGATCGAGGTTGACGACATTCCCTATCACTGGAATGAATACGTCCTTTTCAATCCGTATAAAGGTTTTCGATATCTGACCGAATACAACGGGCATTGGAACGATGTAGCGATATGCAAAGAATTGCCGATGGTTGATCCGCGATTCAGCATACCGTTAGAAGCAAACTATCTCGGCGAAGTGTATAAACATTTCCAAACCGCGGATGCGAATACGGATTTTGTTCTTGGCGAATTTCCGTGGGAAGTGCGGGTCGGTGAACAAGCTCGTTTAACCGACTACGTCCATCCGCCGCGAGTTCTTTCCAGGGAAAAAATGTCCAAGGAAGTGACCTGGTCCATCGGCGAATATGTTTACGGTAAGGATGTATGGAGCGCTTTCCGGCTGCCGGGCGATCCACCACCGGCGACGGGAGTCTACGAGAACGAGCCATCTCCCTTCAGTGCAAACATAATGGCAGTGTGGTTGGCATTTGCGGCGCTAACCATCGGACTGCTGGCAATGATGATTGGATTCGACTTGCCAAGTTCGAGCGAACCCGTTTTTCGATCGACCTACCAACTAAATCGCGTAGCAGCGAACGGTGAACCATCTTTTGTTACCGATACCTTCCAACTGGAGGGAAGGACCTCGAATGTCGAAGTAACGACATCGGCATCGGTGCAAAACGATTGGATCTATCTGAATTACGCGCTGATCAATCAGGACAGCGGCGAAGCCTGGGACTTTGGCCGGGAGGTGAGTTTCTACAGCGGCCACGATAGTGACGGGTCGTGGTCGGAAGGCAGCCGGAGAGATACCGTGGTGGTCCCAAGTGTGCCGGCGGGGCGGTACTACCTGAGGATTGAGCCGGAGGCTGATCCCAGGCATTCCAACATCGCCTATAGCGTGGAAGTGCGACGCAACGTACCGGTAATGGCATTCTACGGTATCGGGTTCCTGGCACTTTTGCTCCCCGCGGTTTTGATCACGTGGCGATCCGTGAGCTTTGAGCGATCGCGCTGGTCAGAGAGCGATCATCCACCGTCGCCGATCATCAATACGGAGAGTGATGAATAATGTTTAGAAAAATTTATCTGATTTACGGAATGCTTGTCCTGGGAACGGTTGGAGTCGCGCAGTATCGCGGCTGGAGTATGGATTCCATGAATCAGGTGAAGAATGTGCCAAAGTCGGTGCGAGATAATCCCGGGTCCTATCGTTCTGTTTACAGCAGCTACCACCACTATACTGGAGGCAAATAACATGAATCTGAGTCCGGTCGCGAACGTAATCAGCGCCCTGGTCTATACGTTTCTTGGAATTCTGGTGTTCGTGATCGCGTTTGTAGTCATGGATAAGGTGACGCCCTATCATCTGTGGAAGGAAATCGTGCAGGAGCACAATATGGCACTGGCCATTCTGGTGGGGGCGATGTCGATCGGAATCTGCATCATTATTGCTTCAGCGATTCATTAACCCATGGGCATTCTGCTTTTCCTCACCGTACTGCTGGTTGCGGCGTGCGGGCTGATCTATGAATTGATCGCCGGCACGATCGCCAGCTACCTGATCGGCGATAGCGTCTTCCAATTCTCCACTGTGATTGGCACCTACCTTTTCGCTATGGGCTTGGGAAGCGCACTCTCGCGATACCTGGAAAAAGGACTGATCCAGAAATTCATCTGGGTCGAACTGATGCTGGGAGTGGTGGGAGGGTTTTCGTCAGCGGGGCTGATGTGGGTGTTCGCCTTCACCGAAGGATTTCAGCTCGTTCTGTATGCGTTGGTCATTACTATGGGCGTGCTGGTGGGCCTGGAAATACCGCTGCTGATGAGGATTGTGAAGGACCGATATTCTTTTCGTGATGTTGTCGCGCACGTGTTGACGTTTGACTATCTGGGCGCGCTTGGAGCTTCGCTGCTGTTTCCGATTCTTCTGATCCCGCATCTCGGGTTGATCCGGTCTGCATTGTTTTTCGGGCTGATCAACGCAGCGGTGGCTCTGTGGTCCACCTTTTTGTTCGCACCGCAGCTGATGGAAAAGAGGATTTTGCGAACTGGCTGTCTGGTGGTGCTGTGCATACTGGCGGTCGGAATTGCCAAAGCCAAACAGATCACGGCAACGGCGGAAGACAATATATACGCGGATGAGATTATCCTGGCGAGAGACACCCGCTATCAGCACATCGTGCTGACGCGATTTAAAGATGACCTTCGCCTTTTCCTGAATAGCCACTTGCAGTTCAGTTCGCGGGATGAATACCGCTACCACGAAGCTTTGGTTCACCCGGGGCTGGCGGCGATTCCGTTTGCGCGGACAGTATTGATTTTGGGCGGTGGAGACGGTCTGGCGGTGAGAGAAATTCTGAAATACCCCCAAGTGGAAAAGATCACGCTGGTTGATCTTGACCCCGAAATGACCAAATTATTTTCCACGCAGTCCATGCTGACGAGTCTTAACCAAAAGTCGCTGTCGTCGCCGCGCCTGCATATTATTAACGCAGACGCTTTCCCATGGGTTGATCAGAGCACAGAGAGCTTTGATTTCATCGTGATTGATTTCCCGGATCCGACGAATTACGCGCTGGGAAAGCTGTATACCACGGCTTTTTACAGAGCGGTAGCGCGGCACTTGAGCGCACAAGGATTTCTAGTAGTACAAAGCACCTCGCCGATGTTCGCGCGCGATTCGTTCTGGTGCATCGCCGAAACCGTCCGGAAAGCCGGGCTGCAGACGTTTCCCTATCATTTATATGTGCCTTCGTTTGGCGAGTGGGGTTTCGTGCTGGCCGGCACTCATGACTATGTGCCACCGAAAACGATTCCAAATGGGCTACGCTTCTTGAGTCCCGACGGCATTCCGCTGCTTTTCCAGTTTCCACCGGATATGGCGCGGATACCAATGCCGGCGAATGAACTCAATACCCAGGTGCTGGTCCGTACCTATGAAAATGACTGGAAGGATATCAGTCATTGAGAATTGGCCGGCGCAAGTTTTTGGGAACGGGCAGTGCCGCGCTGATTGGACTGTCGCTAAAAAGTGAAAGGAAGATCGAAGGTTCCTTCGTAAACGAAGCAGCCACGGCGGGCCATCTGCTGCGCGATCGCAAATCTTTCC
>Ga0307479_10004293_pt1 | contig 13031 bp, 11 predicted proteins | sample atmos_gasesECM4C_FD_203743 | JGI IMG/M metagenome (GOLD analysis project Ga0307479, IMG submission 203743) | Hardwood forest soil microbial communities from Morgan-Monroe State Forest, Indiana, United States - atmos_gasesECM4C_515 | ecosystem: Environmental > Terrestrial > Soil > Temperate...
CGCTCCAGAACGTGAAGTAGGCCTCGAAGTCACCCTTGCGCCCCGACTGGAGCATCGTGACGTTCTCCTGGGTCTGGAGGTTCGCGGTGATGCCGGCCTCCGCCCACATCGCCTGTAAGATCAGCGCCGCCTCCTGGCGGTCGCGCTCCGGGGGCACCACCAGCGTGAACGTGAGATTGGGCTGCCCCGCCTCCTTCAGGAGCTGCTTCGCCTTGGCCACGTCGCGCTTGGCCACCGGGACCGTCTTGTCGTAGTAGGGATTCTCGGGGCCGACGAACTGATTGCCCGCGATGTACTCGTTGTTGAACACGGTCTTCACCAGCGTCTCGCGATCGATGGCCAGGTCCAGCGCCTGGCGCAGCTTGACGTCGGCCAGCGTCTTGCTCTTGGGCCCGTTGGCGACGTTCAGCGGGATCATCTGGTAGCCGAGCTCCGGGACGCCGACGACTTTCAGCTTCGAGTCGGCGCGGATCTCGGCCAGGTCGGTGGGCGACACGCGCTCGATCATCTGCAGATCGCCGGAGCGCAGGCTGGCCAGCCGCGAGCTCGAGTCGGTGATGGGCACGAACTCGATGCGGTCGACGGAGAAGGCGTTCTTGTCCCAGTAGTCGGCCACCTTCTCTACCACGATCTTGCCCTGGGCCACCCGCTGCACGAACTTGTAGGGGCCGGCGCAGACCGGCTGCGTGCCCAGCTTGTCCCCGAGGGCCTTGGCCGCCTTGGGCGAGACCATCATGCCGGCGCGGTCGGTCAGCGCGGCGAGCAGCGGCACCAGCGGCTGCGAGAGGTGGAAGCGCACCGTGAGGTCGTTCACCACCTCCACGGACTGGATCTCGGCGATCTCCGACTTGCGGAACGAGCCCGGCGTGTTCTGGTGCCGCTCGATGTTGAACTTCACCGCCTCCGCGTTGAAGGGCTCGCCGTCCTGGAAGCGCACGCCCGGGTGCAGCTTGATCACGATGGACTTGCGGTCCGCCGTCCACTCGTAGCCGGTGGCGAGCTGCGGCACGATCTTGAGGTCCGGAGTGACGTCGAAGAGCTTGTCGCAGAGCGCGGCGAAGACGAGGCGGCCGGTGTAGGCGCGGCTGATGGTCGGGTCCAGCGCGTCCGGATCGTCGTTGAGCCCGATGCGGAGCACGGTCTGCGCGCCCGCCCGGGCGGGCACCAGCAGCAGGATCGCGAGCAGCGCGGTCAGGATCGTCTTCACGAGGTCTCCTTGGTCCGATCGGGGATGCCGGGCATGGCCGAGCTCCGGGTGATGCCGGGATACTGCGGCGCGGGGGCAGCACTGTCAAGATGGCCGTGATCGCGGTAGTGTATGCGGCGCGCCCGCGAAGTAGGCACTCGGCCGGCGCGGGAGGCATCACATGAAGCCAGGGCTCAAGATCATCGACATGGAGTGCAGCGTCCCCTACGGGGCGGAGCACGAGAAGACCGCCGCCGCGGCCGCCCCGCCCGCTCAGCCCGCCGCCGGCCAGCCCGGCTACGGCATGGCCAACTACGGCCGCATCTTCCGCTCGCGCCGCGAGGGCAACGACCCGCGCCCGAAGACCGACCTGGACGCCTACGTGAAGCACTTGGCAGGGCTCGGCATCGTCCGCTCGGTGCCCTTCGGCGTCTCGAACGAGGAGGCCACCGCGCTCCTGCGCCGCTATCCCGGCCACTTTCTCGGCCTGGCCCGGATCAGCGTGAACACGCACCGGGTCATGGCCGGCGTCCGCGAGCTGGAGCGCCTCGTGCGCGACGAGGGTTTCAGCGCCCTCGGCGTCTCGGCCCTCGTCGACTGCCTGCCCGCGAGCGATCGCCGCTACTACCCGCTCTACACCAAGGCCGCCGAGCTCGGCATCCCGGTGCGCATCTACTCGTCGATGAACTACGCCAACGACCGCCCGTACGATCTGGGCCACCCGCGCCACCTCGACCAGGTGGCGATGGATTTCCCGGAGCTCACCATCATCGGCGGCCTCGGCGGCTGGCCGTGGGTGAACGAGATGGTGGCGCTGGTGCGGCGGCATCCGAAGCTGCACATGGACACCTCGGCCCATCGCGGGCGCTATCTCGGCCAGCCGGGCTCGGGCTGGGAGATGCTGATGCAGTTCGGCAACACGCTGATCCAGGACAAGGTGCTGGTCGGCCTCTCGGCCGGCCTCGTGGGGCAGCCGTACGAGACGCTGATCGACGAGTACCTCGGCCTGCCGCTCAAGGACTCGGTGAAGGAGAAGTGGCTCTACGGCAATGCGGCGCGCGTCTTCGGGATCGCGTGAGGCGCCCGCGGTGACGCGGCTCGCGGGGTTGCCGGGCGGCGATCGGGGCGGCGCGCTGGCCGGCGTGCTGGTGGTCGAGCTGACGCACACGCTGGCCGGTGAGATGGCGGGCGGCCTGCTCGCCGATCTGGGCGCCACCGTCGTCAAGGTCGAGCCCGCCGCCGGCTCGCCGATGCGGAGGCGCGGCCCCGCGCTGCCCGGCGAGGACTCGCTCTATTTCCAGTCCGAGAACCGCGGCAAGCTCTCGGTGCAGGCCGAGTCGGCCGACCTCGCGCGCGAGCGGTGGCTCGCGACATTGCTTGCCTCCGCGGACGCGCTGATCGAGGACCTGGGGCCGGGACGCCTCGAGGCGGCCGGCCTCGCGCCGGCCGAGCTCGAGCGGCGCAACCCGCGCCTCGCCCTCCTGCGCATCTCGCCCTTCGGCCAGACCGGGCCGCTCGCCGCCGAGCGTGGCGACGACCGCATCGCCCAGGCGTTCTCGGGCGTGCAGTTCACCACCGGCTTTCCGGACCGCGCGCCGCTGCCGGTGACGGTGCCGCTGGCCGAGAGCTGGACCGCGATCCAGGGCGCGAGCGGGCTCTTGATGGCGGTCTTCCACGCGCGGCGGCGCGGGCACGGGCAGGTGGTCGACATCGGCCTCTACCAGATGGGCCTCCGGCTGCAGGAGGAAGTGGTGGTCCGCCACGCGCGGTCCGGTGAGGTGGCGACGCGCCTCGGCACCGAGTCGCCGGTGGTGGTGCCGGCCAATGTCTATCGCACGCGCGACGGCGGCTGGGTCGCGGTCTCGGGCGCCGGCGATCAGCCCTTCGCGCGCCTCTGCGAGGCCATCGAGGCGCCGGAGGCGCCGAGGGACCCGCGCTTCGCCACCAGCGCCGCGCGGCTGCAGAACCGCGCCGCCGCCGACGCGCTGGTCGGCGACTGGATAAGCCGCCACGATCTTCTGGAAGTCGAGGCGCGCTTCGCGGCGGTCGGCGTCGCCGGCACCGCGGTGCGGTCGGTGGACGACATCCTGGCCGACGAGCACGTGAAGGCGCGCCGGGCGCTGCTCCAGCTGGAGTCGACCGGAGGGCAATTGTTCGTGGCGCCCGCGGCGGTGCCGAAGCTCACGCGGACGCCGGCGGCGGATCCGCCGCGGGCGCCGCGCCTCGGCGAGCACACCGCGGCGGTGCGCGGGGTGATGGAGCGCGCGCCGGCGCCGCCAGCCCGGCCGCCCGTCTCGCTCGAGCCCGTCGCGGCCGGCGCCCTCGCGGGGCTCCGCGTCCTCGATCTCTCCCAGTGGCTCGCCGGCCCCGCGGCCGCGGCCATCCTCGGCGACTTCGGCGCCGACGTGATCATGATTGAGCTGCCGCCGGCCGGCGGGACGTCGGACACGTGGGCGCGCACCAGCCCGGGCACCGTGGTCACCAACCGCAACAAGCGCAGCCTCGCGCTCGACGTGCGCAGCCCGCGCGGGCGCGAGCTCTTCCTCGAACTGGTGCGCGTGTGCGACGTGGTCGTGGAGAACTTCCGCCCCGGCACGCTCGAGCGCTGGAAGCTCGGCCCCGAGGTGCTGCTGGAGACCAACCCGAAGCTGGTGCTGCTGCGCTCCTCCGGCTTCGGCCAGACCGGGCCCTACACCGCGCGCGCGGCCTTCAACCCGGTGGGTCTGGCCTTCGGCGGCATCACCTATCTGAACGGCTGGCCGGATCGCCCGCCGCTCCGCGACGGCGTGATGTCGGGCGACTACACCACCGCGCTGTTCAACGTGCTCGGCACGATGGCCGCGTTGCTCCGCCGCGACGCCGACGGCCAGGGCCAGGTGGTCGACACCGCGATGTTCGAGGCCGCGCTGCGCCTGACCGGCGACCTGCTGCCGGCGCGCACCGCGCTCGGCATCCGCCGCGAGCGGGCCGGCGGCGACTGGCCGCTCTTTCCGGCGGGCGCGACCGTGGAGGCCGGCGACGGCCGCTTCGTGGCGGTCTCCGGCGCGTCGGCCGAGGAGGTCGAGGCGGCGCTGGGACGCCTGGGGCGACTGGGGCATGGGGGCGGCGATGCCGCCGCCGCGCGGGAGCAGCTCGGCAAGCTGGTCGCCGCGCTCGCCGCCGACGAGGCGGTCGCGCGGCTGCGCGGCGCCGGCCTGGCCGCGACGGTCGTCAACTCGGTGGCGGATCTCGTCCGGGAGCCGCACTGCTGGAGCCGGGGCGATCTGCTGCGCGTCGCGCATCCGGCCCTGGGTGAGATCGTCACCCAGGGGATCGTGCCGACACTCTCCCGCACGCCGGGCCGCGTGGCCCACTGGGCGACGCGGCCGGGCGCCGATTCCGAGGCGGTCCTGCGCGAGCTGCTGGGCTACACGCCGGAGCAGATCCGGGAGCTGACCACCGGGCCCGCGGCCGGCGCCTCGGGCTCTGCCTAGCCCCGCCGCGCCGTCCGGTGATTCGCCTCGCCGAGCGCACGTACCCGGAGGCGGCACGGCTCGCCCGTGATCCGCGCTCGGTGGTGATCCTGCCGTTCGGCGCGGTCGAGCAGCACGGCCCGCACCTGCCCCTGCTCGTCGACTGGCTTGGCGCGGAGGCGCTCGCCCAGGCGGTGGCGCCGCATCTCGAGCGCGCCGGCTACCGCGTGATCCTGGCGCCCGCGCTGCCCTACGGCGCGAGCCCGCTGGCCGCGCGCTGGCCCGGCACCGTGTCGCTCACGCGCGGCACCCTCCGGCGCGTGATCGTGGAGATCGTCGCGGGGCTGGCCGCTCACGGCTTCCGCCGCTTCGTGCTCGCCAACTACCAGGCCGACCCGGCGCACGTCCGGGCGATGGGCGAGGCCAAGCGCGCCCTGCTCAGAAAGCGGGCCGCGGGCGGCGGCCGCCTCGAGATCCAGTTCGCCGGCTTCAGCCCCGAGGCGTCGACGCGGGCCGCCATGCTGAGCCCGCGGGTGCTGCGCCTCTCGCGCAGCCCGCGCCCGGCCTTCGAGTGGCACTCGGGCGAGCTCGAGACCGCGCTGGTGCTGGCCCGGCGGCCAGAGCTGGCGCGGCGCCCGATGATCCGGCGGCTGCCGCCGGCGTGGGTGGACTATCGTGCCGCGCTCCGGAAGGGGGCCCGGACCTTCGAGGAGATCGCCCCGGGCGGGCTCGGCTACTTCGGCTGGCCGGCCGCCGCGCGCGCGGTGACCGCGGAGCGGGCATTGCGGCTGCGGGGGCAGCTGATGGCTCGCGAAATCTTGCGCGCGTTCGGCCGGCCGCGTGCTAGCGCGGTGCGTCGCGCACGCCGGGGCTAGATAGGGAGAAAGAACCCCGCGCGGCCCGGTTCCGGGCCGCGCGGGTCAGATTTACCGGCGCCGGGTGTCCGGCGTCACGGCGCCTGGTTCGACGCCGTCTGGTACTCGCAAAAGCCTGGGATCAGGTTGCCGCGCCACCATCCGCCGCGGCGCTCACAGATCACCCGTAGCTCGTCCTCGGTGTAGGTCGGCGCCGGCGGCAACGAGCTACACGCGCTGAGGAATCCCCCGGCGGCGGCCGCGAGCAGCGCTCCCAGCACCAGGCGCCGCGCCATGCTCTTCGTCGTCTCCACGGTCATCATCCCCTCTCCAGTCGACACCCTTGAGATGCGGGTCGACCCCCCGGTGGTCACAACCGGGGGACGCGGAGAGGGGTTCCCGGGAGGCCGGGTACCGGTCAGGCGGGGCTGCCGGCCAGCACGTAGGCCTGGTCGATCAGGCGTACTGCCCGGGCGCAGTCGGTCACCCCGACCGGCGGGGGCGCGCCTCGCTGCCAGCAGTCGAGCGCGTCGCGGATGGTGGTGTAGTACGGGGCCTCGATCTCGGTGCCCGGCGTGACCTCGTCACCCTCGGCGGTGGCGAGCTTCATCACGTTGTCCTTCACGGTCAGGATCGCGTCGCGTCCGGCGATCTTCCACTCCCCGTCGGTGCCCACCCGCGGGAAGCCATTCCCAACTTCGACTGTGCCCAATACGCCGCTGGACGACCGCAGGAGCACCGAGGCGTAGTCTTCTACCAAAAGGTTGTGCGCCCGTCTGCTGATCTGGGCCCCGGTCACGCGCGCGTCCTCGCCGGTGAGATGCAGGAAGATGTCGAGCCCGTGGGGGCCCAGGTTGCGCAGGCAGCCGCCGCCGGCCTCGGCCGGATCGAGCATCCACCCCGAGTCCCACGCCGGGTAGCGCGCGGGTCCGGGGCGGTTGACGCGTACGTAGATATGGGAGAGCGGGCCGAAGCGGCCGGCGGCCAGCAGCTCGCGCGCGCGAATCGCGAAGGGCTGGTAGCGCTGCGAGAGCGGCACCGCGGCGTAGACACCGAGGCGCGCCGCCTTGTCCGCCACCGACTGCACCTCGTCCGCGCTGATCCCCATCGGCTTCTCCATGAGGAACGGCACGCGGCGGTCCAGGAGGTCGTGGGCGATGCGCGCCATCTGCCGGTGCCGGCCCAGCGCCATCACGAAGTCGGGCTTCGTCTCCTCCAGCATCCGGATGTAGTCGGTGAAGACCTGGGGGTTGCCGACCTCGGCCGCGCGCTTGCGGGCGAGCGCGCCGTCGCCGTCCTGCACCGCGACCAGCGCCACGTCGGGCATCTTGACCAGATGCCGCAGGTACGCGGCATCGAAGAGCGAGTGCCAGTGTGAGACCTCGATGCCGGCGACGCGAATGGTCATGGGGGGAGTCCTTTCGAGTGGCCGATGCTAGCACATTCCTCTCGCAAGATATGGGGGCGGCCCCCGCGTCCGCATGGATGTATGGGGGCGGGGCACCCTGCGGACGCCATACCTGGGGGCGGGCGCGGCCGCCTACCAGTTGTATGGGGAATTGACCGCTCGCGCGGACGCGCGCGATGCTGCCGCGCATGATGACCACGAGCGATCTGGACGCGTTCTTCGAGCAGGGATGGAATCGCCACGACGTCGACCGCCTGATGAGCTTCATGGCCGAGGAGTGCGTGTTCGAGAGCGCCTCCGGCCCGGAGGCCTGCGGCGGCCGACACGTCGGGCGAGCGGCGGTGCGGAGCGCCTTCGCGCGGATCTTCGAGGCGTTCCCCGACGTCCGCTTCGACGGCACCCGCCACGTGGTGGCGGGCGATCGCGCGGTGTCGGAGTGGCGCTTCACCGGGACCGCCGCCGACGGGCGGCGCGTCGAGGTGGACGGCTGCGACCTCTTCACCTTCGCGGGCGGTAAGATTGCGCGCAAGAGCTCGTTCCTCAAGACGCGCACCGGCTGAGGCATCGCCCGAAGTGGCCGCCGCGCGGCCGGCCGCGGTGCTATGATCCGCGCGCCATGGCCGAGACCGCGGACGCGATCGTCATCGGGGCCGGGATCATGGGCGCCGCCACCGCCTACCACCTCGCGCGGCGGAAGTACGGCCGTGTCGTCGTGCTGGAGCGCGACGCGGTCTGCTCCGGCTCGACCGCGCTGGCCAGCGGCGGCATCCGCCACCAGTACGCCAATCGCATCGGCATCGAGCTGACCCGCCGGTCCATCGAGGTCTACGAGGGATTCGCGGCGGAGTTCGGTGTGGATCCCCACTTCCGCCAGCACGGCTACCTCATCCTGCAGCAGACCGAGGAGGAGCGTCGCCTCTACGCCGAGAGCGCGGCCCTCCAGCGCACGATGGGCGTGGACACCCGTGTGCTGTCGCCGGACGAGGTGCGCGCGGGCTGGCCGTACCTGGTGAGCGACGACCTCGCCTCCGCGACCTACTCGCCGCGCGACGGCTACGCCGATCCCTACCTGGTGACCACCGCCATCGCGGCCCGGGCGCGCGAGCTGGGCGCGGTCATCCACCAGCAGCACCCGGTGGTGGCCATCGAGCGCGGAGGGGCCCGCGCCTTCACGGTGCGCACCCCGACGGCCGAGTGGGCGGCGCCGGTGGTGATCGTCGCGGCCGGCTGCTGGTCGGGGCAGGTGGGCCGGCTGGCGGGCGTGGACATTCCGGTCTCTCCGCGCCGGCGGTGCAAGTTCATCACCGCGGAGATCGGGGCCGAGCGCATCCCGCTCGAGACGCCGTTCATCATCGACCACCACTCCGGCTTCTCGATCCGCCGCGAGGGCGCGGGCGTCATGGTGGGCTTCGGGCGCAAGGACGAGAGCAACCGGAGCTTCGACACCACGCCCGACCGCGACCTGATCCCCGGCGTGGCGGAGCTGGCGGTGCGGCGGCTGCCCGCGCTGGAGGACGCGCCGGTCATGCGCGTCTGGGCCGGGCTCTACGAGATGACGCCCGACCAGATGGGCATCCTGAGCGCGCTGCCCGGCGTCGACGGGCTCTACGTGATTGCCGGCTTCAGCGGCCACGGCTTCATGCACGGGCCCATCGCGGGCCAGCTCATGGCCGAGCTGGTCGCCGACGGGCGCGCCCACACCGTCGACGTGGCCGCGCTCGACATCGAGCGCTTCCGCCGCGGGGAGAGCCCGGTCGAGGTGATGACGTTTGTCTAGCGTCTAGAACGGCGCGCGCTCGCCCTCCGGGATCAGGGTGTCGAACGCGAAGAGGACGCCCGCGATCATGCGGTACTGCCCGGCCAGCACCACCAGCTCCATGAGCCCGGTGATCCCCAGCTCGCCCTGCGCTTCGGCCTGGAGCGCGGCCGGGATCGATTCGTAGGCGAGCACGTGCTGGACCACGCGAGCCGCCCGCGCGTAGCGGGCGGGCAGCGCGCCGAGGTCTCCCCTCGTCCGCACCCGCTCGATGACGTCCTCGGCCAGCCCTTCCTTCCGCGCCATCTTCGCGTGGGCGATCCACTCGTAGCCCTGGCCCACCGAGCGGGCGGTGATCAGGATCGCCAGCTCGCGGACGTCGCCGGGCAGGGTGCCGCCGAACCGGAGGTACTCGCCCAGGTCGCCGACCTTCTCGGCCAGGGCGGGGTGGTGCATCAGCGAGGCGAAGGGCCCGCGCACCGCGCCCCGCTTGGCGGAGATCTTGTCGTAGACCTGCTTGGCCGCGGGGGAGAGGGTGTCGAGGGGATCGGGCAGTCTGGCCATGGGCTCCTCCTGCCTCGGGACTATAGACGATTCGGCAGACGATTCGGGGGCGATGGCGCCCACCGCCTTGACAAGCACGCGGCCCCGGGCGCAGTCTTGGCGCGCCCAATGACCGGCGCGCTCCGAAGGGGGCGCGCGCCATCGAGAGGGAGGGTTCGATGAAGCTGCCCAGGAGCCCGCGCGTCCTCGTCTGGATCGTCATCTCGCTCGTCACCGGCGCCGTCGTGCTGGCCGGGGCCGGCGCGTTCGTCGCCCGCGCCGCCGATCCCATCAAGATCGGCTTCGGCATGGCGCTGACCGGCGGCCTCTCGGCCAACGGCAAGCCGGCCCTGCTCGCGCTGCAGATCTGGAAGGACGACGTCAACAAGAGGGGCGGCCTCCTCGGACGGCCGGTGGAGCTGGTCTTCTACGACGACCAGACCAACCCCGCCACCGTGCCCGGCATCTACTCGAAGCTGCTCGACGTCGACAAGGTGGACCTCGTCACCTCCGGCTACGGCACCAACCTCATCGCGCCGCTCATGCCGATCGCCATGGAGCGCAAGCTCATGATCATGGGGATCTTCGGGCTCGCCAACAACGAGAAGTACAAGTACCCGAACTACTTCCAGATCTCGCCCAACGGGCCCGAGCCGGAGACGAGCACCGCGCTCGGCTTCTTCGAGCTGGCTGCCCGCCAGAGCCCCAAGCCCCAGACGGTGGCGATCGTGGGCGCCGACGCGGAGTACCCGCAGAACGCGCTGGTGGGGGCGCGCGAGCTCATCAAGAAGTTCGGCTTCAAGACGGTCTACGACAAGACCTACCCGCCCAGCACCACCGACTTCACCCCGATCGTCCGCGCGATCAAGGCGACGAATCCCGACGTGGTGTTCGTGGCCTCGTATCCGCCCGACTCGGTGGGCATGCTGCGCGCGGCCCACGAGGTCGGGCTCCAGCCCAAGCTCTTCGGCGGCGGCATGGTGGGCCTGATGTTCACGAGCATCATGACGAGCATGGGGCCGATGCTCAACGGCGTCGTGAACTACGACTTCTGGGCCCCGGAGCCGACGTTCCTCGCGGTCCCCGGGATCAAGGAGTTCTTGAAGGAGTATCAGGCCCGCGCCGAGAAGGCGGGCGTCGATCCGCTCGGCTACTACCTGCCGCCCTACTCCTACGCGACCGGCCAGGTGCTGGCCCAGGCCATCGAGGCGACCAAGGGGCTCGACCAGCAGAAGCTCGCCGACTACATCCGCGCCACCGAGTTCAACACCATCGTGGGCAAGGTGAAGTTCGGCAAGAACGGAGAGTGGGCCAAGGGGCGCACCCTGATGGTGCAGTACCAGAAGATCCAGGGCAACGGCATCGAGCAGTTCCGCGGGCCGGGCAAGAAGGTCGTGCTCTATCCCGACGAGTTCAAGTCGGGCAACATCATCTACCCGTACTCCGCGGCGAAGAACTAGCGCGGGTCGCTCCCTGTTCTCCTGGGACCTGCTGGCGAACGCGCTGGTCGCCGGTCTTCTCCTCGGAGGCTTCTATGCCGCGGTGAGCCTCGGCATCTCGCTCGTCTTCGGCCTGCTCGACGTCGCCAACATCGCCCAGCCCGCGTTCCTGATCCTGGGCGCCTACGCAGCCTACGTGATGAACAGCTCCTTCGGCCTCGACCCCATCCTGGCCGGCGTGCTCTTCACCCCCGTCTTCTACGGGCTCGGGGTCCTCGTCTATCGCGTCTACTACGGGAGCTTCGAGCGGCGGGGGGAGGAGGCGCTCCGCGGCCTCGTGTTCTTCTTCGGGCTCCTGTTCATCATCGAGGTGAGCCTCAGCCTGAAGTACGGCGTCGACTACCGGCTGGTGCAGGCCGAGTACATCGGCCGGTCGATCGACCTCGGCGGCGTCGGGATCGCGTACCGGCTGCTGGTGCCGTGCCTCGTCGGGCTCGCCATGACGCTGGCGCTCTACCTCTTCCTGGGCCGGACGTTCTACGGGCGGGCGATCATGGCGGTCTCGCAGGACGCGGGCGCCCTGCGCCTGATGGGGGCCGACCCCATCCAGATCAAGACCATCGCCTTCGGGATCGGGATCGCGGCGGCCAGCCTGGCCGGCGCGCTCGCGATCACCATCGCCCCGGTGGTGCCGTCGAGCGACCGCGACTACATCGGCCGGATGTTCGCGATCACGGTCCTGGGCGGCATGGGCAGCATCGGCGGCACCCTGGTCGCGGCGGTGATCCTGGGCGTGGTCGAGAGCCTGATGGGCACGTTCTTCGGCCCGTCGTGGTCGCCCGCGGTGTCGTTCGGCATCCTCCTGATAGCGCTCGCGGTGCGGCCGGCCGGGCTCTTCGGACGCTAGATGCGCCGCACCGGCCGGATCCTCCTGGTGGGCGCGGCGGCGGTGGTGGCGGGGATCCTCCTGGCCTCCCTGCGAGTGAACCCGTACTTCTACTTCGCCGGCTACGTGATCCTCCAGTACATCGTGATCGCCACCGCGTGGAACATCCTGGGCGGCTACGCGGGCTACGTGAACTTCGGCACGCCCGCGTTCTTCGCCCTCGGCGCGTATACCGCGGTCTTCCTCATCCAGTCCGTGCGGCCGCCGCTGCCGGTGCTGATCCTGGCCGGCGGCCTGGTCTCGGCCCTGCTCGGCCTCGGCATCGGCTATCTCACCCTGCGGCTGCGGGGAGTCTTCTTCTCGATCGCGACCCTCGCGCTCTCGATCGTGCTCCAGACCATGATCGTCAACTGGGAGTTCGTGGGCGGGTCGCGGGGCCTCAGCGTGATTCGGCCGGGCGGGCCACCGTTCGGCAACTACGTGACGTTCCTCTTCACGGTCATGGTCCTGCTCGCGGTCGTCTCGGTGGTCACCGCGCGGTTCATCGAGCGCTCCTGGATCGGCCGCGGGCTGGCCGCGCTGCGCGACAACGAGGAGGCCGCCGAGTGCATGGGGGTGCCGACCCTGCGCCTCAAGCTCTTCGCCACCACGATCAGTGGCTTCCTCATGGGGATCGCGGGGGCCCCGTTCCCGTACTATGTGACCTTCGTGGACCCCAACTCCGCGTTCAGCCTCGACTACGCGGTGAACGCGCTCGCCATGCCGATGATCGGGGGGACCACGAGCTGGGTGGGGCCGGTCGTCGGGGCGGTGCTGCTCGGCACCGCCCAGCAGCTCGCCACCGTGACCATCTCCTCGGAGATGAACCTGTTCATCGTCGGGGTCGTGCTGGTGGCCTTCGTGGTCCTGGCCCCCGAGGGTATCCTGGGCCTGGTGCGGCGCCTGCGGAGGCGGTGACCGATGCCGCCGGCCCTGCTCGAGGTGGAGAGCCTGACCAAGCGGTTCGGCGGCTTCATGGCGCTCCACGAGGTCACCATCCACGTGAAGGCGGGCGAGCGGTTCGGGCTCATCGGCCCCAACGGCTCGGGCAAGACCACCCTGATCAACTGTGTGTCCGGCTCGCTGCCCATCGACGGCGGGCACATCCGCTTCGAGGGCCGCGAGATCAGCGCCCTCCCGCCCCACCGACGGACCCGGCTCGGCATCGTGCGCAGCTTCCAGATCCCCAAGCCCTTCGGCAGCATGACCGTGCTCGAGAACCTCGAGATCCCGCTCGAGTACGCGGCCCAGGAGCGCTCCGACGCGGCCGACGCCGACGCCATGGAGATCCTGCGCTCGATCGGGCTCGAGGGGAAGGCCCACCTGCGGCCGGCCGGGCTCACCCAGATCGAGATGCGCAAGCTCGAGCTGGCCCGCGCGATCGCGGCGCGGCCCAAGCTGCTCATCTCCGACGAGGCGATGGCCGGGCTCTCTCACGCGGAGGTGGACGACATCCTCGCGATCCTCT
>Ga0307479_10004294_pt1 | contig 13030 bp, 10 predicted proteins | sample atmos_gasesECM4C_FD_203743 | JGI IMG/M metagenome (GOLD analysis project Ga0307479, IMG submission 203743) | Hardwood forest soil microbial communities from Morgan-Monroe State Forest, Indiana, United States - atmos_gasesECM4C_515 | ecosystem: Environmental > Terrestrial > Soil > Temperate...
CGACTACGCCATCCAATCCAACTTACATCCGGAGAACCGGCCTGACCCCGCGCGCATGTGGTATATCCTCGCCGGGTTCCTGACATTCACGGTCGTCTGGATCATACGAATGTTGACGCGATTTCTTCGTCTGCCCCAGGAGCCTTCTTAGAATGCGGCGTCAGCAGTTGACGAGTGTTCTTCCGGGGCATAAGTTTGGCCGGTGAAGATCAGAGACGTCATCCGCCTGTTGGAACAAGATGGATGGGTGCTGGTGCGAACTCGGGGAAGTCATCGGCAGTACAAACATTCTGTTAAACTAGGGCTCGTAACCGTCCCCGGAAAGCCGGGCGACGACTTGGCCCCCGGAACTCTGAACAGTATCTTGAAACAAGCAGGACTGAAGTCATGAAGAAATACTTGATCGTCATCGAGCCTACACAAACTGGCTTTTCTGCCTATTCCCCTGATCTCCCGGGGTGTGTTTCGACTGGCCGGACACGCGAAGAGGTCGAGCAAAACATGCGAGAGGCCATTGCATTCCACCTCGATGGGCTGCGCGAAGAAGGGCAGAAAGTTCCCGAACCGCATACCTACTCCGCTTACGTCGAGCTTCCCGCGTAGGCTTCATCACCAGGACCCGAACTTGGAACAGACTACCGTCCTATTTCGACCCGTCGGCGAGGAAGAACTGAGTTTAATTGTTGAATCGGGATATAGAGCCTTCCCTCCGCGCCTTCCTGGCCAGCCAATTTTTTATCCCGTGCTTAACGAAGAATACGCGGCCCAAATCGCGCGCGACTGGAACACCAGGGATCCACATTCAAAGATGGGCTGTGTTACCCGCTTCGCAGTCAGGACGGATTACCTGTCTCAATTCACTGTGCAGAGAGTAGGCGGGGCACTCCACCTCGAATACTGGATACCTGCGGAGAAACTAGCTGAGTTCAATCAAAACATTGTCGGCCTTATTGAGGTCATTTCAGAATTTCACGGTAAATAAAAATGCCCCCGAAGTTATCGGAGGCATTTTGATTTCAGCGGTTCTGATTCTTCCTAAAGATAATCGCGCGAAGGACCTTCGAGGAAAGCACGCAGCTTGCGCGAACGCGAAGGGTGGCGCAGCTTGCGCAGTGCTTTGGCCTCGATCTGGCGGATGCGTTCGCGGGTCACGGCAAACGACTGGCCGACTTCTTCGAGAGTGTGTTCGCTGCCATCGTCCAAGCCAAAACGCATCTTGATGACTTTTTCCTCGCGCGGCGTCAGCGTCTTCAGCACCGAAGAAGTCTGTTCCTTCAGGTTCAAATTGATGACCGCATCGGACGGCGAAACCACGGCCTTGTCTTCGATGAAGTCGCCAAGGTGCGAGTCTTCCTCTTCGCCAATGGGCGTTTCCAGTGAAATCGGCTCCTGTGCGATTTTCAGAATCTTGCGCACCTTGGACACCGGAATGTCCATCCGCTTGGCGATTTCTTCTGAAGTCGGCTCGCGGCCGAGCTCTTGCACGAGCTGGCGGCTGGTGCGCACCAGTTTGTTGATCGTCTCAATCATGTGCACCGGAATGCGGATGGTGCGCGCCTGGTCGGCAATCGCGCGTGTGATGGCCTGGCGAATCCACCACGTCGCGTACGTGGAAAACTTGTAACCGCGGCGCCACTCGAATTTGTCGACCGCCTTCATCAGGCCGATGTTGCCTTCCTGAATCAAGTCCAGGAACTGCAATCCGCGGTTGGTGTATTTCTTCGCGATGGAAACGACCAGCCGGAGGTTGGCTTCGATCAATTCCTTCTTGGCTTGTTCGGCTTCCGCTTCGCCGCGATGAATGAATGTGAGCGTGCGCTTCAACTCGGTCAGTCCGACCTCGCTGGCGTCTTCAATGTCTTTCAATTCGGTCCGGCGTGTGCGCAATTCCTTGCGCGCCTCCGCGGCCACCTCGCCCTTGGCCACGTCGGCGCGGCGTTCCAGACGACCCGCTTCACGTTCGAGTGACTGCAGCCGCTCGACCGTGCCGCGCATCTTGTCGATCAGGCGCTTTTTCTCGAAGGGATTGAAATCGATGTCGCGAATGGCGACGGAAATTTCCACGCGAGTGCGCGCCACGTCCCACTTCGCGCGAATGTAGGATCTCTTTTTCGACTTCAGAGTTTTATCGAGCTTCGCTGCTTGCTTCAGCGCGGTCTCGTATAGTTTCGCAATCTTGTCGATGTACTTGAGCGTCTGCTTCGTCTTGTTAGCGATTTTCTCTTCGGTCAGCTCTTCATCGTCGAACTGCACGATTTCCTTGATCGACCGCACGCCCTTGCGCAAATCGTCGCCGACGGCAATCAGCTCTTTGATGACGATCGGCGAGCGCGTGATGGACTTCATCACCACCAGTTGTCCGCGCTCGATGCGCTTGGCGATGGTGACTTCGCCTTCGCGGGTCAGCAATGGCACCGTGCCCATTTCGCGCAGGTACATGCGCACGGGATCGTTTGTTTTTTCGAGAGACCCCGGTGTCAGGTCCAGGTCGCTGCTGCCTTCGTCGGAGTGCGCATCGTCCTTGACGACCGCATCGCGATCGGCGCCATCGGCCGATACTTCGACCGCGCGCGCCGCTTTCGCGGACGCCTGGTCCTCGTAAATCTCAATGCCGTTGCGCTCAAATGTTGTGAGGAGATCGTCGATCTCTTCCGAAGAATGCACCTCTGCCGGAAGCGAATCGTTTACTTCGTCGTAGAGCAGGTACCCGCGCTCTTTGCCCACGGCAATGAGCTGGCGTACCGCATCATATTTTTCTTCAAGGCCTACTGCTGCCACAAATTCCTCCCGCTACCGAACCGCAATCCCAAGAATCGCCGGGCACGACGCATACCTTATTTCTTCTCGCAGAAACACAGACTGGCTGGCCCGCTGGCGCAAAACCACGGGGAATCCCCCAGAAGATCGCTCGCTGTTTTATTTGAAGCCCTCTGCGCCCGCACTGCTCGCCCGTTGTTCGCCCCGTGCGTTGCCCGCCGCACGCACTTTCAGGGTTCGGCCCCTGCCAAAATACACATACATATAGATGCGTTTAACGGCCAAACCGTTACCCGCGAAACCCTATTACGCTACACGTTTAAGTCCCGCCGCGTCAATGTTTTAATTCGTGAATTGGTGTGGAAAACGGCACGGCAACAGCCTAACCTCACGGTCACGGATTTAAGGTCAGGAGAACCATAGTGGCATCTGCCTTTTCACATGCGGTGGTTGCCCTCAGTATCGGAACCTGCTTCTACCGCCCAGGCACCCCCAAGCGCGTCTGGGTCGTCGGCGCGCTTTGCTCCGTTATTCCCGATCTGGATGTCATTGGTTTCCGGTTTGGCATCCGATACGGTAACTTTTGGGGACACCGCGGATTCACGCACTCGCTTCTCTTTGGCGCTCTCCTGGCAAGTGTCGTCACCATCTTAGGCTTTCGCGACGGCCCGTCCACAATGAGCCGATTGGCCCTGTGGTTGTATTTCTTCCTGGCAACCGCCAGTCATGGTCTGTTGGATGCCATGACGGATGGGGGCCTTGGCGTCGCCTTCTTCTCCCCGTTCGACAATCACCGGTATTTCCTCCCCTCGAGGCCGATTCGAGTTTCACCAATAGGGCCGGGGCGATTCTTCACCCATCGCGGGCTTGAAGTACTCCAAAGCGAACTCCTCTGGATTTGGCTTCCCGCGGGGCTCCTGGTGCTTTCAGTCTGGCTGGTACGCTGTCGAGCTGCGCCTTCCACGTAACCGGAATGTCCCCTTTGTTTCGAGCCTCACAGGGCCGGACCCAGCCACCACCTGCATCTTTTTCCTTGACATCTGGTAGACTTCATTTATACTATCTCACAGGTAAATCTGCGCGATTCCCTTTGACAATGGATTTGGTTTGAGACCGGGCGATCCAGGCGGTGTCGCGCTCCGTCGAAATTCGTGGTCCGCGAATTGTCCTTCTGGCCCCGGGCAACTTCTTTAGAATCAACACTTGTAGGAATGCCCGTAAGTGTTGATTCTAAACCACTTATAGAAATCCTAAGTCCTTTAGATGCAACACTTACAAAAAACCGGGGGGAGGGGGTGGTACGGTTAACCTCCATTTTCGATCGGGAAGCGCTTCGACTGTTACCTCGCTGCGGCGAGACGTCGCATCAGCTCCTGCTTCTTCTCGAGCAGGCCGCGCAGCTCGGTCCCGGGGGGATTCGCCTCAATGTTGCGCTGCACCTCGGCGAGTTCCTTCTCGGCCTGGCGGTGCTGCAACGCCTCAATGCAACTCATGGCTTCTTCCCAGGTTGGCTCGTTGGCTTCTTCGAACATAATCTCGAATAGCAACCGGCGGTCGCGCTCTTCGAGCACGGAGGCCACTTCCGTCGCCTGAAGCGGCTGACCTGAGAGGCTAGCGATCACCAGCGCGGCAAGAATTTTTTCTGTTTCCAGCCCGTGATACAACCGGGCATTTTGCAGGTGCTGGGCTAGTTCCCGCCGGAAGCCTTCGGCCTCCGCTAGCATGCGAATCAGCCGCCGCTCTACCGGCTTGGCCGCGCGCCCGACGAGTTCCGGCTGCGTCTTCACTTCGCTGCGGCGTTCGGAGGCAGCTTTGCTCAGCGCCGCGCGCAGCACCGGCTCTTCCAGCCGAAGCTGCTGCGCAATGCGCGTCGCCCATTCGGAACGCAGGAGGCGGTTCGGAATCTTCTGCACGTAGGGCAAAAGAAAATTCACGGCGCGCAGCTTCCCTTCTCCGGTGGTCAAATCCATCTGCCGCGCCCGCGCAATTAAGTAATCCACGTAGGGCGGAGCTTCCTTCAGGAGTTTGAGGTATTCCTCCGCGCCCTTTTCGCGGATGAACAAATCGGGGTCCGCCTTTTTATTCCCGATGGGCGGCAGCGCCAGCACGCGCACTTCGAAGTCCTGCTCGAGCAGCAACGCCAGCGATCGTTCCGTCGCGGCTTGTCCCGCCGCATCCGGGTCGTAGTTCACAATGACGCGCCGCGTGAAACGCCCTAGCAATTTGATTTGCGGCTCCGCCAGGCTCGTGCCGCAACTGGCCACCACGTTGCTGATCCCCGCGCGCGCCACGGCGATTGCGTCCATGTAGCCTTCGACCAGAATCGCGAACTCCTGGCGGCGGATTCCTTCCTTGGCGCGGTCCATGTGGTAGAGCACATTGCTCTTCGAGTAGATCGGCGTCTCGGGCGAGTTGAGGTATTTCGGCATGTCATCGCCCAGCGCCCGCGCTCCGAAGGCCACCACCTTTCCCGATTCATTGGAAATGGGGAACGTGATGCGCCGGCGAAACCTGTCAAAGAGCCGCCCGCCCTGGTCGCGCGACACCAGCCCCGATTCAACAAGGAGTTTTTCTGAATATTTTGATTTGAAAGAGCGAAGCAATGCGTCGCCTCCGCTCGGTGCGTATCCGATGCCGAAACGGGCCATCGCATCTTTATCCATGCCGCGATCTTCGAGGTACGCCCGCGCCGCTTTCCCTTCGAGCGTCCCTTCGAGTTGCTTCACATAAAACGTCTGCGCTTCACGGTGCATCTCGACAAGCACGCTGCGCTGCTGGTTTTCTTTACGTTCCTCCGGCGAACGCTCCTTAGGCCGCGGAATCGAAATCCCGCATTTTTCCGCGACGATTCGGATGGCTTCAGGGAAAGCGCACTTCTCCATTTCCATCACGAATTTGAAGACGTCGCCGCCCACCCCGCACCCAAAACAGTGATAAATCTGTTTTGTGGGATGCACTGCAAAGGAGGGAGACTTCTCCGCGTGAAACGGGCACAGCCCGGTAAAATTCTGCCCGCTCTTTTTCAGGCGGACGTATTCGCCGACCACGCGGACGATGTCCGCCTGCTGTTTCACCTTCTCCGCAAATGATCCCGCTTCCGCCATGGTTGCCGAAACACGAATCTCGAAACTCGAAATTCGTTGCTTATATCTTAATCTTTCAGCTGTGCTTTCTCCGCCTGCCGTGCCTTTGTCGAACGGACATATCCGTTCAACGTCTGGATTACGCGCTGCGACAGGGAATCTGCATCGCGATATTGCTCGGCCGTTAAGTATCCTTGGTCAAACGAGGTAATCAGATGATCTCGAACTTCAAAAGCGGAACCTCTTGCAAGTCGGCAAAACTGGATGTTCTCCTGAAATGAATATCTCCCAAATCCTTCGGCAATGTTTGCGGTGATCGATACAGCGGCACGGCGCAGTTGCGCCGACAAAGCGAACTTCTCTTCGTTCGGGAAATTGCGAATCAGGCCGTACACCAATTTCCTCAACTCGCGGGCTAACTGCCACACCTGCAGATCAGTAAAATCCCTTACTTGAGACTTCGCCGGGGGGCTTGTTCCCACGAATTTCGAGTTTCGTATTTCGAGTTTCGTCATTTCTTCATGATCTTATCGCTTAGCGTATTCATTCTTGTAGACGGCTCCGCCTTTCATCACGAATTTCACGTGCTCCAGGATCGTAACGTCCTTGGTTGGGTCGCCATCCACGGCGATGATATCTGCGAATTTGCCGGGCTCCATTGAGCCAACGTTAAACTTTGACCCCAGCAGGTCGGAAGCGTTGATCGTCGCCGTCTGGATGGCCGCCAGCGGCGTCATTCCCAGACTCACGTAAACGTGAAACTCGCCCGCGTTCAGGCCGTGCGGATACACCGCCGCGTCCGTGCCGAACGCCACTTTCACTCCGGCAGCAAAGGCCTTTTTGACGTTCACAGGAGCGGCCGCTGCGACCTCGATCATTTTTTGCCTGGAGAACTCTGGCACACCACTGTCCTGCAAATGTTGTTGCATGTATTCGGTCAAGAAGAGGGTGGGCACGAGATACGTTCCATTTTTCTTCATCGCGGCGATCGCCGCCTCATCCATGAAGTGGCCGTGCTCGATCGAATCCACGCCCGCTTCCGAAGCCCAGCGCACGCCTTCGGCGCCGTGAGCATGCGCCGCGACTTTGCGCCCGAGCCGGTGCGCGTCGGCCACAATGGCTTTCATTTCGTCGAGAGTGTACTGCGAAGCGTTCGGGTCGTCGCCCTTCGAGAGCACTCCGCCGGTCGCGCAAACCTTAATCACGTCGGCCCCATATTTGATGACTTCGCGAACTTTGTGTTGCACCGCTTCGACTCCGTCGGCGACTCCGCTTGCCTGAAAATGAAACGCGGGCGGCAGCAAGTTTTCGTCGCAGTGCCCACCGGCGATGCTCAGCGCCGGTCCCGACGCCACGATGCGCGGTCCAATCACATCACCATCGTTGATGGCGTCGCGCAGTGCGATGTCCGAATAATCGAACGCACCAAGATTGCGCACCGTTGTGAAACCTGCTTCGAGCGTACGCTTCGCGTTTCTCGCGCCGTGCAGCGCCTCGCGCGCCGTGGAGATTCCCAGCCCTGAATATCCCAGAGAGTTCAAATCAAATGTCAGGTGCGTGTGCATGTCGATCAAGCCCGGCAGCAGCGTCGCGTCCGGCAAATTGATGGTGATGTCATCTCCGCTCGCGGTCACTTCAGCCGAAGGGACAATTTGCGTGATTTTGTCTCCAGTGATCACAATGGCTTGGTTCGTGCGCAACGCTCCCGTGCGCAGGTCCAACACGCGCCCCGCGCGAATTACCGTCCTCTTTGCCGGTGGTGTCTGTGCGAGAGCTGGAGCCACAACTCCCACCAGCAGCGCCAATGTCGCCGCGATAGCTATCCCCAGTTTTTTGATTTTTCGAATTGCAGTCGCTTGCGGCAATGAATCCTGCAGAACTCTCATCAAGACACCTCGCTATGAATTGGCAACCGGAACCGGGGAGTATACCAAAGCGGACTGAACCACACCTGTTCTAAGCGGCGAACTAGCATGACGCTATTTTTCTAATTCGATTTTCGAATTTCAATTTACTCACTTTCGCAGTTCAACGAGAGTGATGGCTTTACCGCCGCGGTCTTCGGTCTCGAAGGAATGCTTCTCGACGAGAGGATGCGAAGAAAGAAACGCTCCGATGCCTTTGCGGAGCGCGCCAGTTCCGTGGCCATGAATGATTCTTATTGCTGCCCTATTCGCGAGAGCTGCATCGTCCAGAAACTTATCCAGTCGGCCTGTCGCTTCTTCCACCGTCATGCCGATCAAGTTGATCTCGCCGGTGCCGGCCCCTTCGCCCCCTTGGGAGGTCACCGTCACGCCTTGGAGTTTGTTGCCCGGCAAGTTTGCCTTTGAACTCACGGGCTCTCCTTCCAGCGAAATGATTTCATCAATCGCCACTTTCATGCGCAGGGGCCCGGCTTCGATTTCCGCGGAAGATCCATCAATGCGGCGGAACACCACGGGCTTGCTGAATCCGCGCACGCGAATTTTCGCGCCAGGCTGCAACTGTTCGGCGCGGACCCCTTCCATCGAGGCCGGATTCACGCCGAGATCGGCTTGCGACTCTGAAATTGTCTGCACAACCGCGGCATTCAGCTCTTCGCGCGCCTCGCCTCGCACGTCCTGCATCATTCGCCGCGCCGTTTTCTCCACTTGTACGCGCAGCTCGCGCTCTTTCACCGCTTCCACGACGCGCGCAACATTCTCATCAAAGCGCTTCTGCATTTCTGCAAACTGCGCTTCCAGTTCTTTGATCCGTTTCTGTTGCCGCTCGACCCACTCCGTGCGCAATTTCTTGCGCTCTGCCTCCAGCGCATGCCGTTCTTCCACCATTTGCTTTTGCAAACGGTTCAATTCATCCCGGCTGCGGTGCAGGTAGGCGATCAAGTCCGAGGCTTCCCGCGATTCGGGCGTCAATAGCGAACGTGCGCGCTCGATGATTCCCGCGGCGATTCCCAGGCGCTTGGCCACGGCGATGCCGCTCGAGCCACCCGGCACGCCCACCATCAAGCGATACGTCGGCCGCAGATTCACGTCGTCAAACTCCACGGCGGCGTTCACCACGCCGGGGGTCGTCGAGGCATACGTTTTCAGCCGGTCGTGATGCGTCGTCGCCAGCACGATGCAGTTCTTCGCGCGAAATTCGTCCAGCAGGGCTACGGCCAGCGCGGCGCCTTCCTCCGGCGCTGTCCCTGTACCCATTTCATCGACAAGAACCAGAGACTGCGGCGTCGCCGCTTCGAGCATGCCTTTCAAATTCAGCATGTGCGCCGAGAACGTGGAAAGGTCCGCGGCAATCGATTGCTCGTCGCCGATATCCACCAGCACGCGGTCGAACATCGGCAGCACCGCCCGCTGCGCGGCCACCGGAATTCCAGACTGCGCCGCGAGAGCGGCCATTCCTGTTGTCTTCAGAGCGACTGTCTTTCCTCCGGTGTTCGGCCCACTGATCACTAGAACGCGCTCCTCGCCGCCGAGTGCCAGAGTCATGGGAACAATTGCTCGATTCTCCTTGCGCAGCTTGTCCTCGAGCACCGGATGCCGCGCGCCTTCCAGCCGCAATTCGTTTGTTGTGGAAAATTCCGGCATCGCGGCATCAAAGTCCCGCGCAAAACGCGCTCGCGCGAAGACGCTGTCGATCTCCGCGATCGTTTCGGCAGCCGCCAGCAGCGGCACCCGCACTGTCTGCAATTTGTCGGTGAGTTCGCGCAGGATGCGCACAATTTCCGCCGCCTCGTCCTCGGCAAGCTGCACCAAATGGTTGTTCGATTCGACGGTTTCGAACGGCTCCATGAAAACGGTTTGTCCCGTGCCGCTTGCTCCATGCACCACGCCCGGAACGCTGCGCCGCTGCTCGGCGCGCACGGGGATCACGAAGCGCTCGTTGCGCAGCGTGACGTAGTCTTCTCCCGCTTCTGCATTGCGCGCGCGCAGAATCTGCTTCAGCGTTTTCTGGATCGCTTCGCGCGTTTGCGTGATGCTCCCGCGGATTCGCCGCAGCGCTGCCGACGCATCGTCGCTGATCTCTCCATTCGGCAGCACGCAACGCCGGATCGCCGCGTGTATTTCTCGAAAATCCGCCAGCGAAGCCGATCGCGCCGCCAACAAGGGAAACTTCGCCGCCTCTTCACGAAACTGCTGCTTCAGCCATGCCGCTGTTTCCAGCAACGAAGCCGCATCGAGGAAATCACCGGCTTCTAACACCATGCCGGGCCCCTCGATTTTTTCGAGCCAGCCCTGCGGATCGGCCAACGCGCCAAATCCCAGTTCGCGCCCCGCGCGCAGCCACTCGCGCGCTTCACGGATGAGTGCGAATGCTGTTTCCAGCGAGGCACGCTCCATCCCCGGTTCGAGCGAATTCACCGCGCGCTTGCCCGGAGGACACGTGGTCCGCAGCCGCAGCAATTCCCGCAGCTTGTCGAACTCCAGAATGTCTTGTGTCGTCCGCGGCATCTTTAGTTCTGCTTCAAATGGCTGCGAAGATGATTTGCGGCGTCGCCCGCTGTAGCCGCCACATGCACGAGCCGCCCGTTGGCCTCTCCCCATGGCGCCAGATGTCCCAATTCCACTTCCCGCACACGATCCAAGACCGGCTTCCAGAATTCTCCGAGCACGGCGAAGGGCTTCGTGCTCATCACTGATTTATTCAGCATCTCCCAAACGACGGCCAGTTCCACCAGGGTTCCCGTCCCGCCTTTGCACGCGACAAAACCGTTGGCCATGCGAATCAGCTCGAACAGTCTCTCCTCCCAAGTAGTCTTGCGCACTTCGACGTCAATCCACTTGTTCAGCTTCGCATTCTTAAAAAATTCAGCGGTCACGCCGTACGTTTTCCCGCCGGCCTCTTTTGCGCCACGTGATACCGCTTCCATCACGCCGCCATAGCCGCCGCTGCAAACCGCGAATCCGTGCTTGGCCAGAGCCCGCCCGAGCACGCGCGCCTCTTCATAGTCCGCATCATCTTCGCGCGGACGTGAACTTCCAAACACGGTCACAATGGACTCGGTCCCCATCTGCAGCTCTTTCGTTCACTTCGGGTGCTTGCGCTCTGGCGCCCGTTTCGGCGGCGTCACGTTAAATTCCTCGAGCATCGCCACGCACAATCCGGTCAGCGCATCGGCTGTTTCGTGATTCTTTCCCGCTTGATTGTTGCTCAGGAAGGAAAAAATCAGCCGCCGACCGTCCAACGTCTCCGCAAAACCGGAGAGCGTCCGAACATGCTCCACCGAGCCGGTCTTCGCATGGATGCGCCCGGCAGCCGGCGTGCCTTTCATGCGGTCCTCCAGCGTCCCGTCCACACCAGCCACGGGCAGCGAACCGTAATAAGTCTCAAACCAGGGCTGTTTTTGCGCGAAGCCCAGTAATGTCACGACGGCCCGCGGCGTCACCAGATCATGCCGAGAGAGTCCCGAAGCGTCCGTCTGAATCACGTCGTCCGCTGCGATTCCCGCCAAAGCATAAAAATCTGCGGGAACCTTGACAAGATCTTCCGGCGCTGCCCATGCTCCGCCCTGCCGCGCCACCGTCCGCAACAGCATTTCCGTGTGGAGGTTCTGGCTGATTTTGTTGATCAGTTTAACCGCATCGCTAAGGGGCACCGAGACGTGCTCCGCCAAAACAACCGGATCGCCCGCATTTTCCGCTCCTTTGTGTTTCGCCTTCGCGATCCCTGCGACCTTGACGCCGCGCTCCTCGAGCAGCCGCTTCAAGGTGGAAGCGGCATGCTGGGCCGGTTCTTCGATCGCCAAAACAAGTTTTCTCGGTGCGCTCTTGGCCGGCAAGGTGCCCTTCACCACCACCACATTCGCTCCCGGCTCCCGGGTAAGCGTCAAATCCGATTTCACACCGGCCGCGGAAGTAACCACTTCGTTCTCGATGGTAAATTCCGGTGTCGCGGGACTCACCGTTGCCTGTACGGGACTGCCTGCTTGTTCACCCGGCGTCAACGTCAGAGCCACGGTATTGTCGTCCACCACGATCGCGGAAATTGCCGCGCCGTATTCCCAAACCATGTCGTCGATTTCCCACCCATTCGGGTATCGCTCGCGCGGAAAATAGCTGTCATCCCCGATCACATTTCCTGAAATGGTCTTCACGCCCTTCGCTACCAGCGCATCCGCCAGCTCCGCTAGCACTTTTTCCGCCGGCCCGTCAAATTCTTCTTTCAGTTCGTACGGAAATTTCCGGTTCGAAAGATTCGGATCGCCTCGCCCGACGAGAACGGCGTCTCCCGCCAGCACTCCCTCGCTCGAAATCGTTCCCTGCGTTTCCACCGTCGTGCGGAAGCGGTATTCCGTCCCGAGTTTCGCGAGCGCCAGCGCGGTGGTAAAAAGTTTCATGTTCGAAGCCGGAACAAAATAGCTGTCCGCATTATGTTGGTAGAGCGTTTCGGCGGTCTCCGCGTCCACGATCAGCAGACCCCACTCGCCCTTGCTCGCCGGCCCCGTTCCCAGCAAAGCGTCCGCGCGCGCAGCAAATTTTGCCGCGGCTTTTTTCGTCGCCGCCTTCTGTTTTTTTGACAGGCCGCCGGCACGGTCATCCTTGACTTTCGGTTGCGCCGCTGGCTGCTGTGGTTTGCTTCCCGGCGCGCACATCGCGGACGCCACCAGCAGCGCTGCACATCGCTGCAATATCTTTTCAATTCTCATTTTTCGTCCACGCCAAACTCATCCTCCAAAAGTATAGTCGAAAGGCAACGCATTCCGCCGCCCTCGCGCCCGACCTTGAGAGTTACTCCCACGGCGTCGTGCCCGTGTCCAAGGTCTCTGGTTGCGCCCAGCCTGCGGGCACTCTATGATGTTCTTGCCCAGAAGACTACGACGAGGTGAATCGTGTTCAAGCGAATGATTTCTTCCTTAATGGCCCTCGCGATGGCCGCTCTGCCGCTCTCTGCGGGAGACCAGAAAGAGGCCGACCGGCTGGACAATTGCGGCACTGTTCTCAAGGAGATTCTCGATATTCCCGACAATATTCCAACCGATCTGCTCGACAAGGCCGAGTGCGTCATCATCATCCCCTCTGTCCTCAAGGTGGCGGTCGGTCTCAGCGGCAGTTGGGGCAAGGGCGCCATGACCTGCCGTACCGGCGAGCACTTCACTGGTCCCTGGAGCGCTCCCGCTATGATGCGGCTAGAGGGAGGAGGCGTCGGGTTCCAACTCGGCGGCCAGGCAACAGACTTCGTCATTCTGATCATGAATCCACGCGGCGCTAAAG
>Ga0307479_10004295_pt1 | contig 13029 bp, 11 predicted proteins | sample atmos_gasesECM4C_FD_203743 | JGI IMG/M metagenome (GOLD analysis project Ga0307479, IMG submission 203743) | Hardwood forest soil microbial communities from Morgan-Monroe State Forest, Indiana, United States - atmos_gasesECM4C_515 | ecosystem: Environmental > Terrestrial > Soil > Temperate...
TAATCTACTCCTATAATGATCATGTCTGGCTCCTTCCTCCCGAGCCTTGGTCGTCGAACAACCACAGTCTACTCGGGTCGAGGGAGCCGGCATTGTTATGAAATCATGTGTGACAGGGGTTTTGAGTTTGTGGCGGCCATTATGGGTGTCCAATGCACAGCAGAATACTGGAAGGGCCAGTTGGCGCAAAGCGATTGAGTTTGTCTGCTCGCGTATCGTGAGTGCTAATTTGTTGCTTGACGTGTCCCGCAGCTTTGTTACGCTGACTTGCCCTCTAGTCGAGACTCGCTAGACGTTCTCCCCGCGTGGAGCAAGTGAAAGTGAAAGACCCGGAACGCCGCTGGCTAACCCGTCACAATTTACGAACACCGTTGCGCTTTCGCGCGCTGGGTGTCGGCGCGGATGCCAGCGAACATTTTACCGAAGCGCTGAACGTTTCGCGTGGAGGATTCTTTTTCGCATCGTCGGCGGCGCTGCGAGTCGGAATGAAACTGGAAGTTACCCTGCGCATGCCTGTAGAGGTGACCGGAACCGCGGCGCAGGAAATTAATTGTACTGCGCGGGTGACCCATGCACGGGGCGAGCCTTTTGGGGATGGACGAATTGGTTTTGGTGCGGAAATAGAAAAGCACACGGATGCGGCGCAGCAGAATCGCTGGGTAGATTAGTGCACAGTCAGACAGGCGAACATTTCGTGGGGAATGATCTTAGCGGTGATTTAAAGTTGGAACGGTGACGGTAGTTTTCGCACTTCCTACATTTTCAAAGCGATCATAAGCGCGCACCGCGACGGCGTGTTCTCCTGCGGACGGATCGCTAATCGAAAACTCGTAATGTTCTTCGGGCGCGTCGCTGATGTTTCCCGCCGGAGATACGAGTATCCAGTCGCCGCCGTCGAGGCTGTATTGGGCGCGCTCTACGCTGCTGCTGGCATCGCGCGCTGTAAATTTCACAGCGATGGCTTTATCCGCGGTGCGTAACTCGGCCTGCAAGTGTTCGATGACGGGTGGCGTGTTATCCACTTCGAAGCGCTCGCTGATGCGTTCCGCGGTAAGCGCGGTGGCCGCTGGATTCGAAGGCGCGTCGGTAGCGACAATCTTCAGATAATAGGCACCGTCCGGAAACGATGTGGTGTCCCAGGAATAAAATTTCTGCTCCAGTTTGTCCTTCAATAATTTCCAGTCCTCTTCATTTTCTCCGCGGTAATAAACGGCGTAGTGCAATTCATCTTCGTTATCATCGTGGACGGTCCACAGCACGGTGGCGTAGCCTTTTTGCTGGATACCCTGCGGCGGAGGTTCGAATCGCGGTGGATTGCTCGACTGCGTAATGATGATGCCGGAAGTATTCGGCGCGGGGGGCAGCTTCAGCGTAACGATAGCTGGCTGGCCAGCGGACATTATGTTCGTAGTGTTGGCACGCACACCCGGATCCTGAATGGCAATCCCATCGATCACCGGCGCGACGTTACGAGGCAAATACGCGAGGCTGGCCCAATCTACGCCATCGCCCGGCTGGCCGCCGTGAATCACGGCTTTCCATTGCGCAAATCGCGCGGGGGGAATTTCCATCTCCGCACCCGAGTGCGTGTACGGGCCGTACCAAGTGGACCATTCCTTGCCGGGATCTTCGGTGTTGCCAGAACGCGCGAAAAATTCAACGCGCGGTTCGCTGTTTTGGGCATAAGATTTTTTCGCGCCTGGAGCGTTGCGTGATTCCGTGTTCATGCGCGGACTCCACCATTCCAGGCGGCCCCATTGCGAAAAATTTTGCGCGTCGAAGGAGCGCGATTCATAGGTGCCCTCGGCTTCGAATTCGGGGCCGACGGAGAAAACTTTGCCGGGATTGGCGGTGCAGACAAACACTTTGCCGTCTTTGCTACGGGAAACTCCGGTGATCTGGGCCGAGCCGGATTTGGCGAGTTGTGCGAATACACCCTTGGAGTCGATGCCTAGAAGTGCGCCATTGTTGCCGGTGCCGGCGAGCAAACGGCTGTCTGTGCCGAGGCCCAGGCTGTAGACCACATCTTCACGCGAAGACCACAACTCGTCGGGAGCGCCGTTGGCGCTAATACGATAAATGCTGGAAGAGACTGTGGGCGGAAAAGGAATGAATACGGAGGGCGTAGTGGGCTGTGCGGAGGAGGTTCCCGGAGCGTTGGTAATGGTGGTGGTGCCCTGCGGGGTGACGAAAACAGCCGAAGGAGCAGGAGTAACGTTGCGCTGCTTTTCTCCTATGGCGGAAACGTAAATGGTGCCGTCAGGGGCAATCGCCAGAGCGGTGACTTCGCGTTTGGCGGTTTCGTAGAGAACGAAACCTTGAATTGGGGAAAGCGATTTATCCGCAGATTTATCTTGTGGTTTATTTGAGCGGGCGGATTTCGTGTTGGCAGGTGCAACCCGCAGCACCCTTCCGTTCGGCTCGGTGCCGGCGATCAGATTCCCGCTGGGATCAAAAGCCAGTACACGAATATGCGCTTCATCGCTCGAATAAAACAGCTCACCCTTCCCGCTGGAATTCACCGCGAAAATTTGGCCTTTATCGCCGGTGCCGACGTAGAGAGTGCCGTCCGGGGAAAATGCCAGGTCCCAGATATATTTTGTTTTGGGATCGAAGAACACCGACTTTTCGCCGGAAGACGAAACGCGATAAACCTTGCCATCAGGCGAGGTGCCCACATAGAGATTACCCTGCGAGTCGAAAGCGATGGCCTGCGCGGAAAGATCGGGAGAATCAAAAACGGTAGTGGGCTTTCCAGCGGTATCAAATCGAAAAACTTTTGCGGGCGAGCCTCCGGCGGCGTAGAGCATGCCTTTAGGGTCGGTGCGTAGGGACCACAGATAGGATGCGTCGGCGTCCGCGATCAGCGTGAACTTTGGCGCCAGCTCGAGGCGGCCGTCGCTGCGCACTGCTACGCCATTGGCTTTGCCCTTCAGAAATTCTTCGTAGGTGCTGATGCGCCAACGGCGAGTGTGCTCGGCGCGGGCTACGAAGGCGCACGCAACGACCAAGAGACACGCCAAGAATATTTGTGAACACCGGATAGGCAAGCGGAATTTCGAACGCGAACGCTTTAGCTTCAGATTTTCAGAAGTGATCATCGTATTTGAAGATTGAGTGAGATGACGCCGGCGACCGGTCCGCTAAGCGGAATGGAAGATTCGCTGGAAAGCGATTCACGAAGCACCTGAACAGTCCCAGGCGCCGGTCGACCATCAACGATATTAATTTCAGAAAGCGGCACGTTGGGCAATTCCTTGTCTTCCCACAGCATCGTAGGAGATGGAGCGAAGAGTCCGACGTACAGGCGGTCATTGCGACGCTCACGATTCAGCAGGGCGATGAGTTGATCGAGGCTCGCGGAGGCGGTGGCGCCGGTGGCGGCAAAGCCTCGCGATGCGCGATTGAGCATGTCAGCGTCGCTGACCAGAACACGCAACATGGTGCCGCGGGTGGCCTGGTCAGGAACGTGCACTGTCGTTTCCTGTACTTGAGCAGGCCCGCGATAGGGCCGCAGCAATACGCGCACACGTAAAGTTTCGCCGGGAGCAGCTTCGCCTTTTTCCAGCCACGCACTTTCGATGGTGAAGGAATGGCGGCCGGGCACACTTTCCACGCGCAGCGAAACTCGCTCGATGGCGGTGGCTTCAAAATTATTAGTGAACAGTCGCGAGAAAATGCTTTGCATGCTAAGCGCGATTGGTAAACCGTCGGGGGAAAGAGCATCGCCAGGAGCGAAGGTGTTTTCAATTTGCACTGGAGCGTGATTTTTCAGATGAATTTCACCGGAGAGGTGCAGCGTGGTGCCTTCCCCGTAAAGCGAATTCTGAGTGAGGCCGCTGAAGGTGGTGAGCGCAACCAGAATGGGCGTCAAGCGCGGATGATTGACGAGCTGGAAGTGCAGTTGTTTCTCCGCGCCGGCGACGGACAGAATGAGCTCCAGCGGAATCATTGTAGGTGGCGCTCCTAGTTTTCCAGTGACCGCAGTGATGTGATCGCCGGTAATGGTGCCGATCGAACCGCCCACATTTACGATTTTGGTGGAGGCCATATCGGAGGAGAGCGTGGTGAGCACGCGGCTGCGCGCCATGGGAAGCTGCACGTCGCCGAGACTCAAAAACGGATGGCCGCACAAGAAAACGCGGTCGGCTTGTATGGCCGTGACGGTGCAGGCGGAGTTGATGGAGGCGTCACCCTGGACGAGCACCATTCCCGCCATTTCGCCGGGCTTCAACTGCGAGTCATCCGGGCGCGGAGCGGCAGTGCCACCTTGCGCAGCGACAAAACCATAACTCTGTAATTGCGAAGAAAATTGGCGTAATGCGGAAGCTTCAAAGCCAGAGAAGACCAAAGGCGTTTCGATGGGCTCCAACGCGGAACCTTTTGGCAGGGCGACTTGTTGGCTTGCGAAATTACTCGCGGAATTCGAGGGCGCGCCGTTGGGTATCGAAGACACGTAGAATTGCTGAGCTGAATTTTGCGGCGACTGTGAGGGTTGCGGCGGCGGTGTTTGTACTGGAGGATTCAAAACATCGGCGATGGGTGTTACACCCGCGATAGGTTCCTTGGTGAATATGCCGAGTTTGAGCGAAAGGGCGCCTGCAAGTTTGCCGTCAAGATAAACGGGACTGCCGCTCATGCCGGCTACCACGCCGGTGTGCTCCACCTTGGGGCCTTTTAATTGGACGAGGATGATGGATTGTTTGGGGCCAAGGAAATTGGGCATGATGCCGAGGACTTCGAGGTCGAATTTTTCAACCTGGTCACCGGCAAAAATGGTGTAGGCGTAGCCCTGCATGCCTGGCTGAACCTCTGAGAGCGGGAGAATCTCTGTGGATTGCTGAGCGCGAGAAGGAGCGACCGCTCCAAACAAAAGAGTGAGCGCGAAGATTGCCAGACAGAGGAGTGCGAGAAGCGAGTGGGGAATGGGCTGGTGCCAACGCGCCGGGAGCATGAATAGATAATGATACGCGGCGAGGTAGGCCGGCGCAATTCAACCGGCAGGGTAGGTCGGCTAGGAAAATAGGGCTAGTGGTTCCAGGACTTTTTCTTTCGTTCTTAGGCAAGCGGCACGGCCGGCTAAGAAATTCGAGGTGAGCGGTTTTATTTGAGATGTGAGCTGCGACTTAGCATTGCTCCAATGGGTAACAGCTATGTAGCGTGCCCTGTTTTGGGGCGCATTTTACGTGTAATCTGCGCCTTACCACCCTAGTCCAGCCGACAGATCAGTTTGTAGTAAAGAAAGAGAAGGTGAGCGTATGCGCGCGAGAAGTATGCGAATGATGTCGGCACTGATTTTAGGCGCCGGGAGTTTGGCGCTGGCCCTGGCGCAGACGAAAACTGCCGAAAAAGACACGCCGGTTGCGGCTCTGGTTCCTCCGGAGACACCAGTTCGCGACGTGAAGGAAACCTTTTTTGGGACGGAAATCAGCGATCCGTATCGCTGGCTGGAGGATCTGAAAAGTCCAGAGGTTTCGTCATGGATGCATGCGGAGAATGATTACACGCACGCGGTGCTGGAGCGCATACCCAATCGCGATAAATTGCGCGCGCGCATCGCGCTGTTGGACGACAGCGGCGTGCGTGTCAACGGGCTGCAATCATTTGGCGGGCGGGTGTTTTACTTGAAGCAGGCGACCGGCGAGGACAATCGCAAATTGTATGTCCGCGACGGAGCTGGCGGCGCGGAGCGCCTGCTGCTCGATCCCCAAACGCGCACAGCGAACGGGGTGCATTTTTCCATCGATTATTTTCAGGCCTCGCCGGATGGAAAGCTGGTAGCCGTGGGCATCTCGCCGGGCGGGTCGGAGAACAGCGTCCTGCATGTGCTGGACGTGAGCAACGGAAAGGAAGTCGGCCCGAATATCGATCGCGCACAATTTGGCGCAGTGTTCTGGCTGCCCGACAATCACAGTTTCTTTTATAACCGGCTGAGGAAACCTGCGCCGGACGACCTGCGAAGTTCGTATTACCTGAACAGCAAAGACTACCTGCATCACATCGCGGACGACCCTGAAAAAGACGTGGTGATATTCGGCAATGGTTTATCGCCTGCGGTGAGCATGACGGAGAGTGATCTTCCCTTTGTCGCTGTTCCTCCGGGATCGAAATATGCTTTTGGAATCATCGCGCATGGAGTTCAGAACGAAAACTCGATTTATGTGACCAGTCTCGATAGCTTGCGCGACGCCAGCGCTTCGTGGCGGAAGATCGCGGACGTCGGCGACGAGGTGACCGGCTTTGATATTCACGGCGATCGCGTTTACCTGCTGTCGCATCGCGAAGCGTCGCGGTTCAAAATATTGGGCGTCGATCTGCCAAAGGATGAAGTGGCGCACGCTCGCGTATTGATGGCGCCATCGGATGCGGTGGTGACCGGGATACAAGCAGCAGCGGACGCACTGTACGTGCAAAAGCTGGATGGCGGACTGGGAAAATTGTGGCGGTTGCCGTATGACGGCGGAGGCGCGACGGAAATTCGCTTGCCGTTTGAAGGCGCGATTCAAGAAATCTTCGTGAACCCTGCGGAGCCAGGGGTTTTTGTGCGGCTGGCTTCGTGGACCAAATCATCGATGTTCTTTCACTACGATCCCAAGACCAGCACGATGGCGGACACGAAAATAATCCCCGTGTCGCCGGTGGATTTTTCTGGAATTGAATCGGAAGAGGTCAAGGCTAAGTCCGCTGATGGCACGATGGTGCCGCTATCCATCGTGCACCAACGCGGTTTGAAGATGGATGGCTCACATCCAACGCTATTGCATGGATACGGATCATACGGATACACCTACGATCCGGCTTTTGATCCCACTGCGCTGGCGTGGTTGGAGCGGGGCGGCGTGGTGGCGGTCGCGCACATTCGTGGAGGCGGAGAATACGGCGAGGATTGGCACAACGGCGGGCGCAAGGGCACCAAGAAAAATACCATCACGGATTTTCTGGCGTGCGCGCGATACCTGATCGATCACAATTACACGTCGCCACAACATCTCGCAGGCGAAGGCACCAGCGCGGGAGGGATTACCATCGGCGGAGCCATCACCGAGCGGCCCGATTTATTTGGCGCGGCGCTGGACAATGTGGGTATGTCGGACGATTTGCGCGCGGAATTGCAGGTCAATGGTCCCGCGAATATACCGGAATTTGGCACGGTAAAAAATGGAGATGATTTCAAGAACCTGTTGGCGATCAGCGCGTTTCATCGGATAAAAGATCGCACCGCATATCCGGCGGTGCTGCTCACCACCGGAATTAATGATCCGCGGGTCGATCCGTGGCAGATGAACAAGATGACCGCGCGTCTGCAGGCGGCCACCTCCAGCGGGAAGCCGGTGCTGCTGCGCGTGGACTACGATGCCGGGCATGGGGGAATTGGGGCTACTAAATCGCAGCACACGGCATTGCTGACGGATCAATATTCGTTTCTGTTGTGGCAACTGGGCGATCCGGATTTCGCGGTGCCGAGCGGCGGTGCGAAGCAAGCGGTTGCGAAACAGTAAAAAAATCTAATCCATGTGGTGATGCATAGCGAAAATTTTGTCCAGACCGTCTTCGTACGGGTAGACGTGCACCATCCAGCCAAAAATGGAGGGCTGGAAGCGGCCTCCTGCGGCGTCGCAAGCATCCTGTGTGGCGATGGAGCCTTTGAGTCCAAATTTCGTGAAGTCCGCGGAGCGCATTTGATCGCGCGGAGGCAGACAGAGATTGGTATGCAAATGCCAACTGGCGATGCTGAGAGGCACCCGCGCGTTGAGTTGCTCTTCGGTGGCGCGCTTGGGCATGGTGTACATGGCGCCCACCAGTTCATAGCCACCGGAAGTCTTTTTATAGAGCAGCGAGGCGGGGCGCGATGCATCGAAATTTAACGCTCCCAGAAATCCATTTTTGTAGCTGGTGAAATGATATTCAGGCTGCGGAATATCAGGCATGAAAATCTTGAAGCCCTCTTCGAGGGCAGCGTGATAGTCCCTATATTTTTCGATTCCGCCGCGCAATTGGGTAACAATTTCGTTGGCGCGCTGCACATCGCCCGGGGTCTGAGGGCGCGGCGCGGTCATATACATATGTAGAGTGTGCCCGTGAGCGCCAGAGGCCATGTCGTGCACCGCGCCAGCTTCAGCGCTGTGATCGTCGTTCATGTCCAGGTCAGGCATGTTGGTGGTATTCGTGGGAGTTGATTGCGATTCCTGCGCAGCGGAAGTTTGCGGAGGCTGCGACTTGTGCGCAGGGATGGCGGCCAGCAAGACACCGACCAGAAAAAGAGCGCCGACCAAAGTTCCGGCTTTAGTGATGAGCTGGATGGCGGTGTTGCGCGCGGACATAATGTTTCTCCCTAGTCATGATACGTACCGCGGGCTAGAAAGATTTTATGAAATCATCGGGAATTGCAGTCGTGACAACTGGCCGTGAGAACAGGTGCGGCCCCGGGATTGATGCTGCGTAAGCAGCGGAGATCCCAACTTGAGCATCCAATTCTGAGTCGCACCGAATGGGAGGCGCCTCAAGCTGTCGCAGCGAATCGAATGCATGCTTCTTTCTTTGTACCGCGCGCGCACCCATGACAATACGTGGTTGACGCGCCTGCGCGGGTCGTCAACAATACCTTCACGATGAATGAAAATCTGAGCGACAAGAAATTAGCCGTTCTAGGAACCGGCAAGCTCGGCGGAATTCTTCTGCGCGCATATCTGAAGCAGGGATTGTTCACGCCGCAAAATGTAACCGCAACGGTAAAGCACAGCGACAAAGCCGCAAAACTCGCCAAGGAGATGGGCATCTCCGCCAGCACGGAAAATCGCACCGCGGTTCGCGGCGCCGATATCGTATTGCTGGGAGTTAAACCGCAAGTCATCGGCGACGTGTTGCAAGAAATTTCTGGAGAACTAAGCCCCAACGCTCTAGTGGTCTCTGTCGCGGCGTCGGTTCCCACTTTCTACATCGAGCAGCGGCTGGGTGCCAAAGCCGCCGTGGTTCGCGTGATGCCCAACACGTGCTCGACGGTTAATTGCGGCATGGCGGGAATCTGTCGCGGGGCGAGTGCTAGCGATCAACACGTGGAGATCGCGCGGACGATGTTTGATGCCGTAGGCCGTACCGTGGTGGTTGACGAAAAAAACATGGATGCAGTCACGGGGCTTTCGGCGAGCGGACCGGCCTTCGCGTACATCATTCTTGAATCGCTGGCGGAGGCGGGCGTAAAAGTCGGCTTGGCGCGCGATGTGGCCACGTTGCTGGCCGCGCAAACCATGAAAGGCGCGGCCAGTGTTGTTCTTGAAACTGGCGACCATCCGGCGCTACTTAAGGATGCGGTGACCACCCCGGCGGGCTGTACCATCGATGGAATTTTGGAACTTGAGGAAGGGAAGTTGCGCGTAACGCTGATCAAAGCGGTTGTAAAAGCGACGCAGCGCGCCGGTGAACTGCTATTCGAAAAATGAAACGGCGGCGTAGTTTACTTTCAGCCCTGATGCGAAGTTTACGGCGAGCTTGCGATGCATGGTGAAATTACATTCTACCTGCTTGCCGGCATCGCCATCCTCGGCGCGGTGCTGGCAGTGACGCGTAGAAGAGCATTCTACGCTTCTCTTTATTTCGGATTGAGTTTGTTGGCCAGCGCGGGGATTTTCCTGCAGCTTCACGCTCCGCTACTGTTCGTTGCGCAACTCGTAGCGATGGTGTGCGGGACGATGGGGATAATTTTGTTTGCCGTGGAAGTCTCCACGATCAACGTTGCGCTCGTTAAAGAACATCGCTGGAGGCCTCGCGTGGCGGCCTTTGCCATCGGCGTGGTCTCGTTGGTGCTTATCGTATTTACGGCGCTGCGCGGTCTTCTGCTGCAGCCGGGCGAAAATCTAACCGCGCTTTTGCCTCACGGCGCGCTTGCCGCAGTACCGCGCGCGGCAGAGCTGATAAAATTTTTCTTCAGCCATGAATTACTACCGTTACTGTTGATACTTTTTATTTTGTTGATTGGCGGGGTTGGTTTCCGCGCTGTATTTCAAAAAAGGGCTCAAGATTAATGCTGCCCATCACGCACTACCTGTTCTTGAGTTTTGCGCTGTTTTTCATTGGGCTCGCGGGGGTGGTAATTCGACATAACCTGATCGTCAATCTTTTTTCCATGGACATCATTCTGAACGCCGCGAGCATCAATTTCGTGGCTTTTTCGCGTTTGTACGGAGACGCTTCCGGACAAGTCTTTGCCATGCTTGCGGTGGTGATGTTGGCGCTGGAATTACTCGTGGCGCTGGCAATTATAGCTGCGGTTTGCAGCCGCTGGAAGTGCGCAACGCCGGACGAAGAGAAAGACTTGTCATCCCAACTTGATTATTAACCGTTAGTTTCTCGACCACATCGAACACCGACTGATGCTCAATCACATTCTCAGCGCTTTCCGTACGTACATGCACGGCGATGGCGCGGTGGTGCTCCCGGAGATGCAGCTTCTGCTCTTTGCCATCGGGACCCTGGCGATGGATTCCTGGGCCGCCAATACCCCAAACGAAAAACCCGCCAGCAGCCCAGTGTTCCAGCAAAATTACTGGAACCCGGCTATTGCGTTGGCAGGCATAGCGTTCAGCGGTTTGACGCTATGGATCCTGCGAGCGCGTATTAGGCAGGCTGGCGAACTTGCCGGTTTCCATCTCACGCTGATGGTAGACGGCTACTTTGTATTTTTCTCTGCGCTGTTACTTGCCGCGACTGCGCTTGTGATTTTGCTTTCAGTGAATTTCGCCACGATGTCAGCGGCGCGGCAAGGCCGGTATTACGCTTTGTTGTTATTTGCATGCATCAGTATGATGCTGATGGTCTCTGCGGTGGACTTGTTGGTGATATTTCTGGCCGTGGAAGCCGCCGCAATCAGCGCCTATTTCCTCGCCGCAACTCCCGGCCTGTCGAACAGAACTCCATCAGCAGCGGTAAGATTCCTCCTTTCCAGCGCGCTGGGCTCCGCTCTGGTCGCCTATGCGTTCTCGTTGTTGTACGGCCTGAGCGGCGCCAGCAATATCAGCCAGATTGCTGAAGCGCTGGCGCGGCGCCACAACGTTGCAAAGGTAATCACTCTCAGCCATCAAAGCGGCCCACAGGGCTCGCAGATGCTGCAGCTTTTACAATCACGCTTGCCGGAAGCGGTACATTGGCATGCCTTCACGCTGGAAGCGCTTCCCATCGCCGCCTTCACGCTGCTGAGCGTCGGGATTATTTTGAAATTTGCGGTGCCGCCATTCCAGCCCGAATTTAATCGCGCAAATACTGAGACAGACCTCGGCATTCTGAGCCCGGTTATCTTGTACCTTTCCGGGATGTATGCCATTGCGGTAGTCGCTCTGCTGCTGCGCTCGATGTTCACAATTTTTGCGGACTCCCAAGACATCTGGTGGCACATCGTCGCGGCGCTGGCGATAGGCGGTATCAGTTATGGCGTTCTCGCCTCTCTGCGCCAAACGAATCTGGAACGGGTCATTGTTTACTTATCGATTGCACATATGGGTTACGTGCTTCTGGGCGTGGTCGCGGCCAACGAGGCGGCGGCTACGGCCATGACCTATTACTTGTTCACGTATTTGTTCATCGTGACTGGAGTGTTCGGAGTCTTGATCGTATTGCGGGGCCAGAATACGTTTTCGGCGGCCTTGACCGATTTGAGTGGCTTGCGACGGCGAAGTCCTGTCACGGCGCTGCTATTGATAATTTTCGTCCTGTCGCTCGGGGGCGCTCCGCCCACCGCTGGATTTTTTGGCCGTTATTTTATTTTCCATTCGCTCTTGGAAAGCGGGCATCGTTATATAGCTTGGTTTGTCGTGCTGTCCTCGCTGCCCCTCGCGTATTCCTATTTACGCATCGCGGTGTACGCGTGGCGCGGCAACAAATCCGAAACCGAAACGGTACCGGTTGCATTTGGCGTCCCGGAAGCGATCGTATTAGGCATCTGTGTATTTGTTTCCCTGGCGGCGGGGCTGTATTCTGAGCCGTTCACGCGGATGGCGCGCTATGCCTTTGGACAATAAGCCGACAAACGATTCGCCGGACTCTCCCGCTCCAGGCAAAGCCAACAATTTTTCAAACCAGTTCGCTATGGCGATGGAGCTGCCATTCGTTCTGGTCGGCGCGGTGCTGCTTGGAGGTGTGCTGGGCTATTTTCTTGACCGCTGGCTGCACACCAAGCCATGGCTCATGTTGGTTTTTGGCGCGCTGGGATTTTTCGGCGGCGTCCGCGAAATAATTCGTCGCATGCCCGGAAGCCGCCCCTGAAACGCCGATGGCGGATTCTCCAGTCAGCGCCACTGCTGCAACGCAAACTGAGCTGCGCATCGCCTGGTTAACATTGTTTTTTGGGGCGCTCGCTGTCGTGATCGCCGCACTGTTGCATCAACCGTTGTGGGCCGGCGGCCTGATGGTCGGTGCCATTCTCGGATGGTTCAATTTCCGCTGGCTTGGCCAGGGTATGAATGCTCTGGCCGCCGCTTCCCAGGCTCAAGCTGGTGTTCAGCAGCCTCGTGTACCGATTGGCGCGTACTTCCGAGTGTTATTCCGCTACGCCTTGATAGCGGTTACTGTGTATGTTATTTTTAAACTTCTGAAATTCCCCCTTGCTAGCATGGTGGTGGGTTTGTGCGCTCTGGGACCAGCGGCAATCGTGGCGAGTGTGTACGAAATTGCCCGGCCTGCGACGTTGCGGAAATGACGAAGGCCGGAAGCCTTGATTCGTATGAATGGAAGGACGCTGAGTTAAAGCATCTGCAGTCAAAATCCATATGGAACACGTAAGCCCACTCACTCATTTGGTCAACCGCATCTTCGGCAGCTATGCTTTGTCCTTGCTGTCTGCGTTGCACGTGAAGCCCACGGATCCGGAAAATCCGATTCCCGAGCACATCGTCATGGCTTTGGCTGTTTTAGTCGTTGGCACGCTTCTCGCTCTGTGGGTCCGCTCCCGGCTTTCGGTTGAACGGCCCGGCGCATCACAGCAAATCGCCGAAATTCTTTTGAACAACCCGATGGGCTTCGGCATCCGCGACGTGCTCAGCC
>Ga0307479_10004296_pt1 | contig 13029 bp, 10 predicted proteins | sample atmos_gasesECM4C_FD_203743 | JGI IMG/M metagenome (GOLD analysis project Ga0307479, IMG submission 203743) | Hardwood forest soil microbial communities from Morgan-Monroe State Forest, Indiana, United States - atmos_gasesECM4C_515 | ecosystem: Environmental > Terrestrial > Soil > Temperate...
GGAAAGCTGGTCAACTCCGGCGCGTACAATGGCCTCTCTCCCGATGAAGCCATTGCGAAAATGACGGCTTTCGCTGAACAAAAAGGATTCGGCTGCGGTGAAATTGTTTTCCGGCTTAAGGACTGGGGCATTTCGCGCCAGCGCTACTGGGGTACTCCGATTCCGGTCGTCTATTGCCCGAAGGACGGCATGGTGCCCGTCCCGGATAAAGACTTGCCCGTTGTGCTTCCTCCCAATCCAAAGTTGACCGGCATGGGTGAATCGCCGCTCGCCGCGACACCGGAATTTGTGAATACGAGCTGTCCGAAATGCGGAGGCCCGGCGCGCCGCGAGACCGACACCATGGATACCTTCGTCGATTCCTCGTGGTACTTCTACCGCTACTGCGACCCGCACAATGACAAAGCGCCATTCGACTCCACGAAAGTCGGCTACTGGTTTCCCATCGATCAATACATTGGCGGAATCACGCACGCCATCCTGCACCTTCTCTATTCCCGCTTCTGGTGCAAAGTCATGCGCGATCTCGGCTTGATTGGCCACAGCGAACCCATCACACGTCTTTTCACGCAAGGCATGGTGCTCAGGGGCGGCGTGGCCATGTCCAAGTCCCGCGGCAACGTCGTCGGCGCGCTCGAAATGGCGGAGAAGTTCGGCGCCGACACCGGACGCCTCTACACGCTCTTCGCTGCTCCGCCGGAAAAAGACCTCGAGTGGGGCGAGGAAAGCATCGAAGGCTCCTGGCGGTTCCTCAACCGCGTCTTCCGGCTCATGGAACGCCACGCCGAATCCCTGCGGAAAACAAGCCGTGGCGACCTGGCTGCGGCGAATGCTTCCGAGAAAGAAAAAACGCTGCTGCGCAAGACCCACCAGACCCTGCGCCGTGTCACGCAAGACTTTGAATCACGCTGGCACTTCAATTCCGCCATTGCCCTGCTCATGGAGTTGACCAACGAGATTTACGCGCAAGAGCCGCTCGAAGAAAACGTGCGGCCGGAAGTGCGCAAGGAAGTCTTGGAGCTCCTGACGCTCATGCTCGCTCCCATGACCCCGCACCTCGCCGAAGAGCTGTGGGAGATGCTCGGCTACACCGGCGGCTTGTGGACAGTCGCCTGGCCCGCCTTCAATCCCGATTTCGCGCGCGAAGAAGAGGTAGAGGTCGTAGTGCAGGTGAACGGGCGCGTCCGCGGCAGGCTGAGAGTTCCCGCGGGACTCGCCGAAAACGAACTGCTCACCCGGGCCATGTCCGAACAGTTTGTGGCGCAACATCTCAATGGAAAGCGTGTGGTGAAACACGTTTTCGTCCCGGACAAATTGCTGAACTTGGTGGTGGCATGATGGAAAGCGCGGCGAAGCGTGAGCCCATTCGGAAATTGGGAGGCACGATGACGGAAACCGAACGCGGCGGCGTGGTGGTTCTCGATTTCGGCGGCCAGTATACCCAGCTGATTGCGCGCCGCATTCGCGAACTGCAGGTCTTCTCCTCAATCCTGCCTTGCACGGCCTCGCTCGATGAGATTCGCAAGCTGCAACCCGTCGGGCTGGTGCTCTCCGGCGGCCCTAGCTCGGTCTACGACGCGGACGCCCCGAAGTGCGACCCGAAGATTCTTGCGATGGGCCTGCCGGTGCTGGGAATCTGCTACGGAATGCAGTGGATTACCCACGCGCTCGGCGGCAAGGTCGAGAAAGCGGAGCGCCGCGAATACGGCAGCGCGCAACTGGTGATTGAAAACGGGCGTGGTAGCGGTGAGTCGCTCCTGTTCACGGGCGCTCCTCCTTCACTTCGGGTGTGGAACAGTCACGGGGACCACGTCCGTGCTCTACCGCCGGGTTTCCGCACCGTCGGCACTACAGAAAACGCCGTTGCCGCGGTGGAAGACCCCGAACGCAAGATTTACGCCGTGGAATTCCATCCCGAAGTAAGGCACACGCAGCAGGGAACGGAAATTCTTAGAAATTTTCTCTTCCGCATCTGCAAAGCGGAACAAAAATGGAGCGGCGCGGCGTTTGTCGAGGAGACTACCGAAGCAATTCGCAACAAGGTGGGCGCGAACCGCGCCATCTGCGCGCTGAGCGGCGGAGTGGATTCAACCGTGGCCGCCGTGCTCGTGCACCGCGCCATCGGCGATCGGCTCACCAACATCTTCGTCAACACCGGCATGCTGCGCAAAAACGAATTCGAGCAAACGTTGGATATGCTCCGCAATCGCCTGGGCTTGCACGTCATTGGCGTGGATGCTTCCGGCCGTTTTCTGGCACAGCTCAAAGGTATTACGGATCCGGAAGAGAAGCGCAGGCGCATCGGGCGCGAATTTATCGCCGTCTTCGCCGAAGAAGCGCAGAAACTCCAGCGCGGCGACGCCCACGGCGAAATTCGATTCTTGGTCCAGGGCACCCTCTATCCCGACGTAATCGAATCCGTCTCCGTCAAAGGGCCGTCGGCCACCATCAAGACCCATCACAATGTGGGTGGCTTGCCTGAAAAAATGCCTTTTGCGCTGGTCGAACCCCTTCGGGACCTCTTCAAGGATGAAGTCCGCCGCATCGGAAAGGATTTAGGCCTGCCCGACGAGATTCTTCAGAAACATCCGTTTCCCGGGCCTGGCCTTGCTGTGCGGCTCCTTGGAGAGATCACCCGTGAGCATTTGCATACGCTTCGCGAGGCTGATGCCGTCGTGGTGGAAGAAATTCGCCGCGCTGGGCTCTACGAAAAAGTCTGGCAGGCTTTTGCCGTGCTTCTCCCCGTGCGGAGCGTCGGTGTGATGGGGGATGGCCGGACCTATGGCCTAACGATTGCGGTGCGCGTCGTGGAATCCGAAGATGCCATGACCGCGGACTGGGTGCGTCTTCCCGGAGAAGTCCTCGAGCGCATCTCCACGCGCATTGTGAATGAAATCCCGGGCGTCACTCGGGTCGTCTATGACATCAGTTCGAAGCCGCCTAGCACCATTGAGTGGGAATAAGCGCTTATTCTTCCGGTTCGAAGCGTGACCGCGGGCAACCCAGCATGGAACAATAGATCTGGGGCGAAACAACGCTACTGTCAAAGGAAAAGGAGCCGCGCAGCGGGTTTGCGCGGCTCCTCTCCTGAAACCAGGCAATTCGAACTGCGGGGCCAAAGAAAAAGAATCGCAGCGCTAGCGGTTGGACATCTTCTGCGTCATGTACAGAATGAGCTTGCGATCTTCTTCTTCCACTTTGCTCAACAGGCGGCGAAGCTTATTGAGAAAGCGTGCTTCTTTGCCGGTGCTACCCCAGGCGATGTCGTCAGACGATCTCCGCTTGGGAAGATTCGGCAGTTGTGGCGGCTCTTCGCCGTCGTAGAATAGTTGATAGAGCGGACACTCGAGAGCGCGAGCCAGTTTTTCCAGCGTTTCAATGGCGGGGACGGTATGACCATTTTCTACACGGGAAATATAACAACGAAGTAAACCGGTGCGCTTTTCGATGTCGCCCTGGGAGAGTTTCTTTTCTTCGCGGAGTGCGCGAAGGCGATCACCAATAATCATGCAGGTATTATTCCATGTGGATAAGTTCGAGGCAAGCGGAAACTTGACCTTCAAAATCTGGAACGACTGGACCATCGCCAGTATCCCAAAAGGGAACTGGAAGAAGAAGGTCGTAACCTAACTGCCATGGCGCGCGTCCCAAAACTAGTAGCCCCTCGGGCTCCCGCCCTGGCTGTACCCCAGGGCCTTGCCGCCAAGGCAGCCGATGACCGCGAATTGGTCCGGCGCGCCCAGGCGGAGGACAAGGAGGCGTTCGAAGAGCTCGTCCGGCGGCACCAGCACCGCGTCTTTGCCGTCGCCGGCGGTATCCTTCGCCGGCGGGAGGATGTGGAAGACATTGCCCAGCAGGTTTTCGTTAAGGCCTACTTCTCGCTGAAGCGTTTCGATCAGCGGGCGGCGTTCAGCACTTGGCTCTATAAAATTACGGTGAATGAATGCTGGGACTTGCTTAGGAAAAAGAAGGTGCGGCCCCTGGTTTATGAATCGGACTTGAGCGAGGACCAGGCTCGGCAGTACACGGTATTGGGTGAAACAGGGCGCGAGGTTCCTGACATCAGCGACAAACTGGCGGACCGCCAGCGCGTCGAGCTGTTGCTCGATGACCTTGAGGATCGCGATCGCTTGATGCTGGTCTTGAAAGAAGTTGAGGGCTTTGCCGTTGAGGAGATTGCACAAGTTTTGCATTTGAACGCCAATACGGTGAAGGTGCGTCTGTTCCGCGCGCGGCGCCGGCTCGTTAATTTGGCCCGCAAACGCGGCGATTGAATGACAAGGAGGACGGTATGCTCAGCCTGTTTCGGCGGAAAAAACAAGCGTGCAGTAATTTTCTGGATGCGCTCGATGATGCAGTAAACGCTGTGACGCTCCAGGAATTTCTGGCCGCCGCGCCGCAGCGGCGTGCCCACGCGGCCTCTTGCGAGGATTGCCGCATTGCCGCAGGGGAATTCCTCGCAGCCCGCGCGCTGCTCAGTGCGCTGCCGGCTCAGGCGGATAGGTCCCGCCCCTGGTTTGCATCAAAGGTGATGGCTGCCATCGCCGCTCGTGAAACCGATGTTCGCCGCTTGGCCACGGCCTGGACGCTCGTGCCAAGGCTGGCGTCGCGGCTCGCTTGCATTTCGGCCTTGGCAATCCTCGTCGCGGGCACCTGGCTATACCGAAAACCGGTCGCCTCTCCAACCAGTCAAACAGGGACGGAGGCCTCGGTGGAATCCATATTTGAGACATCACCTCCGCAGCAGCAGGACGACATGCTCCCAAGCACAGTGGAGAAGAATCAATGAACGATAGTTCCGCCACTCGCAAGGCCGCCTTCTGGGTAGGGTTGGTATTTCTGCTCGGAGCTGCGTTGGGAGGCGTGCTGGGGTATCTATCCGCGCACCGCACGGCGTCGGCAGCGAATGCTCCCGCAAGCGAACCGGAAAGACGCGCGCGCAGGGTCGACCAGCTCACGCGCGAATTATCTTTGACGCCGGCGCAGAGCCAGCAGGTGGATGCGATCCTGCTCCAGCGGCATGCGGAATCTAAAGCGATTCGCGACCAGACCGACGCGCAGATTGATCAGGTGCACCAAAAAGGGCGCCAGCAAATCCGCGAAATCCTTACGCCGGAGCAGAAGCCAAAGTTCGAGGCATTTCTGAAGCAGCTCGACGAAGAGAGACGGCGCAACGCCCATCGTTGAACCAGCCGCGGCCGCGGAATTTTCAGATCTTCACGATCAATTTTCCGATGTTTGCGCCCGTGAACAGCATGTTGATGGCGTCCGGCGCTTTCTCCAGCCCTTCGACAATCGTTTCGCGATCCTTCAGCTTGCCGAACATCTTCCACTTGCCGAGCTGCGTGGCCGCTTCCATGAATCGGGAAGCGAAATCCAGAATGATGAAGCCCTGCACCTTCAAGCGCTTCACCAGAATCAGGCCGAGACTTACGAGACCCGGGTCCTCTTTCGTGTAGCCGGAGATGAGGCCGCACAATACCACGCGGCCGAAAAGATTCATGCGCTTCAGAACCTCTTGCATAATTTCGCCGCCGACATTTTCATAATTGATGTCAATGCCCTTGGGCGTAGCCGCCGCGAGTTTTTCTTTCCAGTCGGGATGTTTGTAATTTATCGCGGCATCGAAGCCGAGCTCCTCGGTAATCCATTTGCATTTCTCATCGCTTCCGGCGATGCCGACGACGCGGCAACCGTGAATTTTGCCGATCTGCCCGGCAATACTGCCGGTAGCGCCCGCCGCGGCGGAGACCACCAGCGTTTCGCCCTTTTGCGGCTTCGCTATTTCCATCATGCCGAAATACGCGGTCAAGCCATTGCCGCCGAAGACGCCGAGAAACGCCGTGTCCGAAACAAACGGCACGGGCGGAACTTTATGAAATCCTCGTTTCTCCGAGCCGTCGATAAGCGTGTAATCCTGCAAACCGGTTAGTCCCATAACCTTGTCGCCCTTCTTGAAATCCTTGTGGCGCGATTCCACGACTTCGGCGAACCCGACGCAGCGCATCACCTCGCCAATGGCCACCACGGGAAGGTAGGTGTCCACCACCATCCAGACGCGCATCGTCGGATCAATGGAGAGATATTTTACCCGCGCCAGCGCCTGCCCGTCCCCGGGGGAGGGAACTGCCGCTTCGGTGAGTTGCAGGTCCCCTGGAGCGAGCATCCCCTTGGGCCTCGAGCGCAAAATCATTTGGCGGTTCGTTGTGCTCATGAGTGTGTCAGCTATTTCCAATTTCTTTGGTTGAGATCCTTCGTGCATCCTCGTCGGATGCCCTCAGGATGACACGTTGCGGTTTTAGGCTTCTCCTAGAAGGGAATATCCTCGTCCGAAATTTCTGGGCCGGCGCCGCCGCCGGAAGCGCCGCCGAAATCTTCGGCATGGCCGCCCGCCTCAATGTCTTCTCCGCCGCGCGGGGCGCCTGCGCCCGCGCCGCCGGCAGCCGCCCCGGCCGCAGCGGCATCGCTGCGTCCGCCCAGCATGCGAAAATTGTTGGCGACAATCTCATAGCTGGTGCGCTTCTGGCCTTCTTTGTCCTGCCATTCGCGGGACTGGATGCGGCCTTCGATGAACACCAGCGAACCCTTCTTCAAATACTGCTGCGCGATTTCCGCTTGCTTGCCCCAGACGACAATTTTGTGCCACTCGGTGCGCTTCTGGCGCTCGCCGTTGCGGTCCTTGTAGGACTCGTCCGTGGCAACGGAAAAATTGGCGACGGCCTGGCCGCCGCTGGTGTAACGCGTCTCCGGATCGCGGCCCAACCGGCCCACGAGCATCACTCTATTGACTGACATGTTTGAAATCCCCCTGCGGCGGTGACTGTAGCAGAAACGAAGTGACGAGGCAAAAAGGTTGTGACTGTTGATTTGTGACTCGTGACTGGTGAGAGATAAGAGTCTGTCCAGCCGGGTCGAAACTCTCCGGCTCCTGAGGCAGCGACGATAAGCGCTCGATGAAACTGAGTCGGGAGGGGGTACACCCCCCCCCCATGAAAATGGATCGTTGTCAAAGCAAAGGAGTTGCGGGAGGAGCATTTTGTAAACGGTTGAAGAGAAATGGGATGGACGGCGGGAAATAGAGCAGATTGGAGAAGAGGCCGTCGATGAAGATGGGGGTAGGGGGGTGTACCCGTCTGTTGTGCGGGAAAGGGTCTGCAAGAGAATGAAATTAAAAGAGATAAATGGCGCGCCGTTGGAGCACGACGGCGAGTAAGGTTCCGCAAACGATTGAAAAGAAATGAGGTACAGGGTGCTCGTCGGAGCCGTTGAAGCTCTTGTCGTAACTAGTTTGCAAACAGAATAGTCGGCTGCCGCAGGGGAGGCATCCCGCAGATTCCTTCGGGATGCAAAGGCGGCGATTCGGCGAGGATGAGCTTCGGGATACACTGAAGAGGATAGCAGAAAAGTATAAGGCGTGTCAATTACTTTATTGGTACCGTTCGAACGAGCTGTGGAAAAGTGTTGAACGGGCTGAAAAGAAAGATGCTTGTGTAGAGCCTCCCACCCTTTGCAAAAAACAAAACCGCAAAGGGTAGGCCACCCGCGAACAGGAAAAAAGCAAGGTCAAAACCCCGCCGAAGATAAGCTGATTACAGGAGGCCGAGGAGCGTGAAGTCGGCGGTGACCGACCTCGCCGAATTCATGTTCACGGTGCAGGTGTTGCCTGAAACCGCGTCGCATCCGCTCCATCCCCCGAATCCCGAAAGCAAGCCCGGAGTTGCCGTCAGGGTCACTGTCGTGCCGCTCACGTAGGAAGCCGAGCAGGTGCTTCCGCAGTCGATGCCTGCCGGACTTGAGGTTACGGTGCCGGACCCTAGGCCCGTGTCGCTGACCGTCAGCGCGTACCTCGGCAGGGCATTCACGGTGAGGGTAAGCGTGGTCGTATGCGTCAAGCTGCCCGACGTACCTTTGATAGTCACAGTAAACCTTCCCACGCTTGCCGTGCTGCTGGCCGACAGCGTCAACGTGCTCCTCGTTGTGGCGGGATTCGGGCTGAACGACGCGCCCACGCCGCTCGGCAGACCCGATGCGGACAAGCCGACGCTTCCACCGAAGCCATTCCGAGGAGTGATGGTGATCGTGCTCGTCCCTCCGCTTCCCTGCGTCACCGTCAAGCTGCTTGGCGAGGCGGAAAGTGTGTAGTTTGGCTGGGGCGTCACGGTGAGCGAAGCCGATCTGGTGGCGCCGCTATAGGACGCAGAGATGGTGACCGGGGTGGACACGGCCACCGCGCTCGTGCTCACCGTGAACGTCACGCTGGTAGCTCCAGCTGCAACCGTCACACTGGAAGGAACCCTGGCCGCCGTGGCGTTGCTGCTCGAAAGCGTGACCTGCGCACCACCTGCAGGAGCAGATCCGCTTAACGTTACAGTACCCGTGGAGGGATTCCCGCCGGTGACACTCGTGGGATTCATCGAAAGCGAGGAAAGAGTGGGCGGTGGAGGAGGTGCAGGTGTCACGGTGAGCGAAGCCGATCTGGTGGCGCCGCTATAGGACGCGGAGATGGTCACGGCGGTCGATGCAGCGACGGCGCTCGTACTGACCGGGAACGTCGCACTGCTAGTTCCGGCTGCAACCGTCACGCTGGAAGGCACTCTGGCCGCCGTCGTGTTACTGCTATAGAGTGCGACTTGCACGCCGCCTGCGGGAGCTGCTTCGTTCAATGTCACCGTGCCGGTAGAGGAATTTCCTCCAGTGACACTGGTCGGGTTCAGCGTGAACGACGAAAGAGAGACAGGCGCGGGAGCGGAGGAAGACAGCTCGAAGTCCAAAACGGCAGGATTCGGGTCGCTTAGCGAAATGGCCACGAACTTCGCTGGAGAGATCATGTAGATGACCACGTTGCCGCCGGTCCCGGAAGTGACCGTCATCGTGCCACGGCCATTGCTTGGCGACGGAGAAACAGAATAGGTAGCGTTGAAGGCCACGCCGGGGTTCGGCCCGCTTGGGGTGCCGATATCTTCAGTACCGGTCATGGAGCCGGTGGGGCTGGCGCCGTTCGCTGAGAATTCGCCGGAGAAGACCGTCACTCCGTAGCCGACCGGGTTGGTCGCAAAGCCGGCGTACGCACCTTGCAGCGAAGTGTTGGTGAACGACGCCGCGCTCTGTGGTTCGCCGACGCCAAACAAGACATTGACATCGGAGACGAAAAGGAAAATTTGATTCGACTTCATCAGGTACGCCACCAAAGCGTAACCGCCGATGGCGATGGAGGCGCGACCATTGGCGGCCACGCTGAACGTTCCGGCTGCGCCGGTGGCGGAATTGGGCGCGCTACAGAAATTCTCGTCGTAGGTCAGGGAAAGGGCGCCGCTGCCGTTCGTAGTGAGCAAACCGACGACTGCTTTGGGCACGCCGGATGGGCCGCCGCACGCGGAGTGTCCCGTGAGCGAAATGACCATATTGCCGTTCAGCGAACCGTTGGTGAAACCGCCTGCGGGAATTTGCTGCCGCACCACAACGCCATTGAGCAAGGGAGTAGCCCTCGTGACCGTGTCGCTTTCCATCACAAAAAGTTTTCCGGCATTCACGACGTAAAAAACAAAATTCAGGCTGTCGGGTGTTCCGCCGAACGTGAAAGTGAAATTCATGGTGCCGCGGCCGGTGGCGGTATTGGAAACCGCGTAGTTCGCGGCGGAAAAGTTCATCGGGTAATCCGTGCCGTAGCCGTTGACGTCTCCCGCGGCGTTGGTCAGCGCGCCCGTCCCGTTCGAAGTAAACCGGCCTTCGATCGCGGCGCGATTATTTGTGTTATCGGAACCGGCGGCGCCAAACGCGTAGTCGCCTGTTATTCCGGCCGTGCTGTATGCAGTAGTGTCTGCCTTTTCCATGGTCCCCGAGCCGATCGTTCCCGCCCCTCCTGAAGCGTCGAACTTGATGAACTCGGCGTTGCCGTTGGCCAGCATCGCGAAGGCAAACCTCGCCCCAATACTCAGGGTCATCACACCACGATTGTCGGCACCGATCGAATACGTTCCGGTGAAGGATTGCGCGGCCCCTCCGCCACCCACGGCATTGGTGTCCAATTCGCCGTTGGTGAGATTGCCGGCTCCGTCCGCTGTGAATCGTCCTACGGCCCCAAAAACGGATGACACGGTCCCATTCCCGGTCATGCCGGTGAAGGTAAACGCATAATTGCCATTCAGTTCAGCGTTATTCACCCCACCGGTCTGGGCTCGAACCGTCGAAGCAAGAACCGTCGCGAAACACACGATTAGCAGAGCATTCAGCTTTCTCATAATTTCTTCTCTACTTCCTGGTTGTGGGGTTAGCTAGGGTTGTTTTCTTTGCACACCACGCAACATGACTGCCCGCTGTGGGAAGGCACCCAGGTCTTGATCTGAAGTTGTACCTGCCCTCGGGGCGCGGCCACTCCTTTCTGCTCTTGTCCACCTTCGAAAATGAGTCGCCGCCGCATATCTACGCATGCCCAGAGACAGGAAATCAATCCGATGAAAACTGTAAACCTCGGTCGGAAAATACCCGAGGAATTGGTAAATCCCAGAGGGGCTCCGGCCGCCGGGCCTCTCGAACGACATGAGTTGGACATGTCCGCGGTGGTTGGGCAACACTTACTTACCCGCTGCTTCTTGAGAAGGCTCGGCCGCCTTCTTCAATCGCGCCAGAGCATCCGCTACTCCCTGGTGTAACTGCCGGCTCCCGAAATGTTCGAGCATCCATCCCCACCATCCAGGTGAGATTGTGAAGTCTCAACCAAAGCTCACCCGGCAATGCTGGTTATCCAGCGTCCCACACACGATATGGTTGTGCACCGTGATGCCGAACGGTAACTGCGTCGTCAGATCCAAGGCCCGTTTGTCCGGGTCGATGCTCGCAACTGTGATCCGCACGTCCCAATCTTTCCCCAGCGCTCTCGCTCGCGCGGTGATTCGCTGCCCCGGCTTGGCCGGACCAGGCGGCTCTATCGACCACGTCCACGTTCCCGCATCCCACCACAGCGCATAATTGTAAGGATCCGCCAGGAGTTGCCAGACCTGCTCGACGGGCGCTTCCACTGTGGCGATGGGGCAAGTGCTTAGGCTCATCGAGAGTTCACAACCCGCTGACGAGTGACGGTTGTCGCCGGCAACAATACGAGCGAAGGAAGAATTATCGGCTCATGGAGAGCTTGCCGCAAGCGGCGCTGCCGGGTACCGAGGTTTATGATCAGGCGGCGGCAAGGGGCGACATTTTACGGTTGCCGCTGGGTGCCGGTTGCGCACCAGACCGAATGTGCCATGATGCGCATGTTGGCGAAACGTGCTTTAAATCGAGCAACGGGGCTTCGGGGTTCCCTAGAGGAGGACAAATGAGTTCGCGTTGGCTGGCAAGCTTCGTACTTTCTGGAATCATTGCAGGATTGTCGGCATGCGGCGGTGGGTCGTACGGTGGCGGCAATCCACCACCTCCGGGTGGAAACCCTTCCATCTCTTCCATTTCGCCCACGAGTGCGACGGCAGGCGGGGCGGGCTTTACACTAACAGTGAACGGCAGCAACTTCACCTCTGGCGCTACCGTCGGGTGGCTCAACCCTGACAACCCCGGAACTTTCGGTCGTACCGCGACGTATGTGAGCACTACACAGCTTACGGCGCAGATCTCGGCCGCCGACATAGCAATTCCGGGTAGTTCGGTGCAAGTTAGCGTGGTCGTCCCGGTCCTTGGCTCTACTCCCTCGAACAAAGTCACGTTTGTGATCAACCCGGGCCTGCCGGGCGGCGCACATGTGGTTTCACCGGGCGCGAACGGGGCTGCCCCGAACGGCAATGGCCGCGACCCCGTGCTGAGCTTCAATGGGCGCTTCGTGGCCTTCTCGTCGGACGCTACGAACCTGATTGTTCCGAACGCGAAGTTTCCGGAGGGGTATGTCCGCGACACTTGCCTTGGTGCCGACGGCTGCACGCCCTCGACGCTGCTCGTTTCCGCCATCACGGGCGGAAGCGCCAGCAGCCCAGCGGAAGGCAATAATCTTGGAGGCGCGACGCCGTCTATCGGCAACCAGAATTTCACGCCCCCGGCCTCAGGCATTCCTCCCTATGGCCGCTTCATTGGATTCCTCTCTACTGCAACCGATCTGGTTACGCCGAACACGCACTTTCAGCAGGCTTTTGTACGCGATACCTGCGTTGGCGCCGCTGCTCCGACTGGGTGCATGCCTGCCACGGTGCTGGCCTCGGTGACGCAGAGCGGCACCGAACCCAGTGGGCCAGCGTCGGAATTCGCATTCGCCAGCAACACGTGTAACGCCGCGTTCACTTCCGCCGGCACGGATGTGATGAGCAGTGTCTCGATTCCGAACGAAATTTACCTGGCCTCCTGCGTAGCGACCGGCGCGCCGGGCAGCTTCACGATCTCGGCGCTCGTTTCCGCCAGCAGCTCGGGTGTTGCGGGCGACCATGGAGGACAGCAACCTGCGATTAGTGCGGACGGCCGGTTCGTGGCCTTCGCGTCCACTTCCACGAATCTGACGAGCACGCCCAACGGCGGCTTTCAGCAAATTTACTTGCGCGACGCATGCACGCTTGCACCGATGGGCTGTGCTGGTTCGACAAGCATCGTTTCGGTTGATAGTTCGGGCAATGCACTCGCCGGGAACAGCCAGCTTCCTGCCATCAGTAATGACGGACGATTCGTGGTCTTCTCCACACAGGTGCCGCAGTTGGTCGGGGTCAAGGGAGTCGTCAGCCTTCGGGACACATGCAATTCCTCCAATGGGCCGGTGACGGCGTGTACCCCTTCGACCATTCCGATTTCGGTTCCTGACGCCGGCGGCACCGCCAATGGATCGAGCAACTCATCAAGGCACGCGGTCAGCGGCGACGGCCGCTTCGTGGTCTTCGATTCCAGCGCCACAAATCTTGTGACCCCAGCGACCAGCGGCAATCAAGTGTTTGTGCGCGATACCTGCAAGTCGTCCAGCGGGACCGTCTCTGGCTGCACGCCGCACACAGTCTTGATCTCCATCGATAGCGCGGGCAAAGCGATCGGTGGGTTGAATGCTGCCATCAGCGATGATGGACACTTTGCTGC
>Ga0307479_10004297_pt1 | contig 13029 bp, 14 predicted proteins | sample atmos_gasesECM4C_FD_203743 | JGI IMG/M metagenome (GOLD analysis project Ga0307479, IMG submission 203743) | Hardwood forest soil microbial communities from Morgan-Monroe State Forest, Indiana, United States - atmos_gasesECM4C_515 | ecosystem: Environmental > Terrestrial > Soil > Temperate...
AGTTGGCCAAGTCGGCGTCCGGGGCGTTCAGGAAATGCTTTGGGCATTGCTGGCCGCTGCCACTTGGGTCGGCAGCCGGGCAGGCCCGCGACGCCGCTGTTGCGCGCGGGTGTTACGTCCGCGCGGTGCTCGGGTGATTAGCGACGCTTCTGCTTCTTGTCCCGTCGGCGGCTGGCGCGCCCGGGATCCGTGAGCAGGGTCGCGCGTTCCGCGCCCGTAGGGCTCGTCCATCTAACCTGAGTTTGGTCATTTCGTTAGTGCCTGAGATCTCGCCCGTTCTTGAGGTCGTCGAGGGTCTTCTGCTGTTCACGGGCGATGACGGGTGGGAACGTCTGGGCAGCGCCGTTGACGGCGATGGTCGCCGATCGCAGTGGGCGGAGCTGGCGGATCACGTTGCGGATGGCCAGGCCGGTGCGGTCCTGGGCCGCGCGGGCGACGGCCAGGGCGGTGAACACGATGGTCAGGTGCGCCTCGATCGCGTCGCGCTTGCGGACGAACATGGGCCGGGCCGCCAGGTCGGTCTTGCTCATGCGGAAGGACTGCTCCACGTGCCACAGGTCGTGGTACCGGCTGATGACCTCGGCGGGGGACATCACGGACACGGGAAGATTGGTGACGTAGCCTTTCAGCCCGGCCAGCTTCCTGGCGCGGGCGAGGGCCTTCTCGTCCAGGGCGGGATTCCCGTCCGCGTTCTTGACGAACCGCGGCGTGCGGGCGGATTCCGCGCCGCTGATGACGTCGCGGGCCCGGTTCTCCTGCGCGGTGAGGGTCCGGTTGTCGTGCGCGAACCGCCTGGCGGAGAACGACCAGACCGCCCGCCACGACTTCGGGTGCTCCTTCCGGGCCCAGGCGGGCTCGGCCCGCCGGGCGGGGTCGTTGTCCTTGTTCTTGCCTTTCTTCGGGGTGAGGGTGTCGATGACCTGCCCGTCGGTGAACGCGTCGCCGTGCCAGCGGAAGTGCGACTCCAGGTCGGCCGGGGCTTTGGTGACCCGCGAGCCGGCGATGAACCCCGGGCCCTCCTCGTCCAAGCCGTCGAGATTGGCGGCCGGCAGCTTGCCGGCGTCGGCGGCCACGACCATGGCCTCGATCCCGTGCCGGGCCTGGAACTGCCGGATGACCGGCAAGATCGTGTGCTTCTCGGCCTTGTCTCCCCATCCAGCATCTGCTCACGGATCGCCAGCCGGCATGATCCATGGCTCCTCCTGCCAATCGGACCTCTGCTAGCTGCGGCTGGCCTCTTGTTGATGTGGCGAGAAACCATAGGCGGGGTACATCCGAGCTATGTGCTCGCGGTGCTCGGTCCGCTTGTGCTGCTAGGTCTCGCGATCGGTTGCACCCTCCCGTCAGCAACGTTGGTGGCCACCGGCGGTGTGAGTGTCAGCGACGCAGGGTTCGCCTCGGGGCTTCTAAACTCGAGTCGGCAGTTCGGAGGAGCAGTTGGTTTGGCTATCGTATTTACGGCTGGCACGCGACGAGAAGGAGCCTTTCATAAGGTGCCCGCGGGATATCCAACTGCCGCCTTTATCGGATCAGTAATTGGAGTCGTCGCCATCGTCGTTGCAGTTCTCGCGACGCTTATCGTGGATTCAAGCATTCGCATGGAGCGAAAGCTCGGCCAGTAGAGCGCGAAGCGCACTGCTGACCGCTCCGCCCATTCCGTCAGCCCGCCGCCGGCTACTGCTGCTGCTGCTGCCATCGCATTCCCCCTCCTGGCGCGGAAGAACGCTTTCCTCTGTCAGGATCGCGCAATTCATGCGGCTCGTCCTCCGGTTAGCCGGAATGCAAAGACTTCGCAGGAATTACATGACCGCATTAACCGGTTAAATGTGCCTATCAGCTAATAAAGGCACCGGTCCCTCCCGTTCTGCGCCGGCCGGGTACGGCGTCCACTCCCGCAAAGTCGCGCATTGCGGCATGGTCGCGGAGGATGATAGGCGGGTGACATCCGCTCAGTCTCTGCTTTATGCCGCCGCGTCTGACGTCACGATCGGACGGGTCCGTGCCTTGGTACGGCAGGTAGGCGCCGAGGCGCCGACGATCGAGTACAAGGAGCAGATGTGCGACACCATCGCACGCGGCGTGGCTGCAATCGGCAACACCTTTGGAGGGCTGCTGCTGGTCGGCGTCACCGATGACCGGATCATCAGGGGCGTCAAGGAGAAGACGGTCGAGTCGGTCGCCGATCACTGCGCCGCGAAGATCGAGCCGCCCTGGGCTCCCCCGATGGCTGGCCGCAGGGCAGGCCCGGGCCAGGCCGAGGCGTCGGTCCGGCTTGATGTTCCCGGAGGGTATGGCCATACCGCAACGCACATGCGGGTCGAGGCCGACGTGGTGGTGCGGCGCAGTGCCGCCGTCGATATCGCTCGGCAGCAGCGCGCACAGAATGCCCCTCATGCGCTGCATGCCCACTGGAGCGTGCCGCCCCAGCAGTTCGGCGGGCTCATCGACGCGATGCTCGCCACGCTGACCGGCAAGGAAGTCACCGCCGCGCTGGCCAGCCTCGCCGGAACCGACATCCTCGCCATCCCGCAGCCCCGGGTCATGCACATAGTGACCGAACGGCCGATCCCCGACGTACTCGACACCACAGGCCTGCGAGCGATCCCGGACGCCGGCGACTCGCGAGGAGCCCACCTGCTCGCCGACCCTGCCCTCGACCTGGCCGATGACCAGGACCGCAGCGAAGAGGTCAGGAGGTGGCTGATCCAGATCGCCCTCGACGCCGGCCCGACCGGCATGGAGCAGATCCTGCAGCGCCTGACAGCGCCGCATAACCCCTAGCAGATCGCCCCGCGCGGGAAGCCCGGAGGGCGCCGCCCCCGGCTGATGCTGCTCTACCTCGGAGAGGCCGGCGTCCGCAAACTCTTTGACAGCTTCTTCGCCGCCGCTCCGCCGGAACTGTTCGCCGTCAGCGAGGCCGAGTCGTTCTCGCGCTATGTCCAGGGCCTTGATCTCGGTGTGCCCACCTGGCCGCGGTCATCAGTTTCGAGCTCGCGCTGCAGCACGCCTGCGCCCAGGGCATCGCGACCACCATCGAATTCGAGGGCGACGCAGAGGCCATCATCGGGAGCCTCGCCCGCGGCGTCCACCCGCCGCCGCCAGAGCAGGCCCGTAGCGAGATCGTCGTGGCTCCGGACGGCTAACCAGCCCGTGAGCAGGTGATCAGGTCGGCCTGCTTGCCCGCCGATCCTCAGCAGGTAGTCCGGGCCGTCCTCGGCGTGCGGCAGCTCCTCACCAGTCTGAAGGGCGCGCAAGACCCGCTCAGGATCGCGGTCCCAACGGATCTCAGCAGCATCGGCCGCGCCGCCCTTGATCCGCATGACGGCGAGCTCGAACCCGGCAACGGCCCGCACCAGCGCGTCGTCATGATCGGCCAGCCACTCCAGGAAGCCGAGCCCGAGTTGCTCAAGGAATGGCGAAGTCGGATTGTGATCGAAGTAACCGGCAACGAGGGCGTCACCAGAGCCTAGCTAGGCGGGTCAGCAGCCGCCAGGTCATGCGGCCCTGAATGCCAATCTCGAAGGTGCGCCAGAACAACGCGATCTCGCGCACGATAACCGGGCCCCGTGACGCGGCGACCTGCTGGAAATAAACCGATCTTGGCGGGGCAGCCCGGCCCTTTATCAGGGTGAGCATCCCGCGCTGGTAGTCCTCAAGACTCAGCATGGCTGGATAGCGGCGCGAATACGGCGGAGCTCGGCACAGATGGCGTCGGCCCGATCAGCTCCACCGCGTCCTTGAGGTACTCGAAGGTCACTGCGCGCAAACCCGGCGCGCGGCCAGCGGCGGGGTTCCTTATCGCCGGCGCCCGCAACCGCGAGATGCGCAAAGTAGCGACCGACCGAAGTCCCTTACGGGAACGTGCACCCCTGCCGTCGAACCGGTTGAGTCCGGATCGTAACCGAATGCCCGCAACTTGATCTTTAGGATGCTTTAGCCTGGTGCTAGGCGGGAAATATGGCGGTTGGATCCCTGAAATCGATCGTGCATCACGATCTTCAGGACCATCCGTGAGGGGTGGGACGGCAGTGAAGGCTGTTAAACCGTCTGCAGGCCCATCTAAACGGGCGACGGAGATGCTGAGCCGACCGTGGTGGGCCGGTCTCGGGGTGTTGCTCGCAACTGCACTTACGTTAATGGGCATCTTCCTAGCCTCGGGCAGCAGCTCGAATACCTCAAACAATGGCCCCTGCGTCGCCCAGGGCAACAACAATATCGTTTGCTCTGCCAGCAGCCGAGTAGGCCCGTGAGGGCTACATCCCGCGACAAGGGGCGAAGCCGGGGCCTGGTCGTAGCTCTATCCGCATGCCTCGCACTGGCGGCAGCTGGGTGCAGCCTCACCGCGAACACCACCAACAACAGCGGTACCTGCGTCGGGCAAGGGACTGACAATTCGGTATGCGACCGGCAGGGAACCGGGATCGCGAGCGCATCATCCGGCGCGGGCGCGGTAACCGCATCTGATGGGTATCCGGCATCCACGGCGCCGGCTGCGGGTAGCCCGATCACCGGGGACTGGAACGTGACCTACGGCGCGCCCGCAACGGTCACCATAACCCTGGCCGGGGGCATGTACACCGAAATAGCGAAGACTCCCGTGGAGGTTACCGGCAGTTCCTGCGATCTGCCGGTCGACACGATCATCTCGACCTTCACGCAAACGGGGCAGGGAACCTATGCAGGGAAGCACGGCCTGTGGTTCACCAGCAACTGCTCATTTGCCACCTGGGCTGACGTGACGCTGACCCTGACTGCCGGGGGAAACAGGCTGATCGCGGACATTAAGCAGGAGAATGCGATCGTGGCCTTTACCAAGACCTGAGGTGCGCTCAACCATTGACACGGGACCAGGCAGAAGATCATTTTCTGACCGTTTGTCCCGATGCCCCCGGAAAGCCCGTCCGGCCTGCACAGGGCCTCCGTACCTGTCCTACCGCCCTTGGGACAGGGATGTCCCAGGTTGGGAGGAATGCTCCAGCTTCGCGATGGCCAGATCCAGCCCGGCACCGCCCGCGTTCCGCATGGGAATTACGTGACCGGGCTGCGGAACAACGGGATCGTCACCGGGCTGCCGACGGGAATTTCGTGATCGTCACCCGAGCCCAACCGCGATCATGGACAGGCTGCGCTGCCCCGGGCCTGCTCATCACGACCGCCGATACCACCGGGATCAGCGCCGTGATACCCCCGCCCGCCCGACCCGGCCGGACCCAGCGCATGATCCTTCCGCCCGAGTCCGTCACCGGCATCGGTGCGCTCGAAGAGCAGTTCCTCGCCTCGATGAACCAGCTCGCCGAAGCCGGCAACGCCAGCCCCGTCACCGCCGCGACGCCGAGCTGGTCTTGCGCGCGTATGCGGCACCGGACATCCCCGGCCGCGCCGAGGCTGCCGCGCGGTCGGCTGGGCTTGACCCTGGCAAGGCGGTCGCGGTAGCCGAGGCGGCGGTCATCGCCGCCGCGCTCGCCGCGCCCGACATTCTCCCAGGGCTCCGGTCCCGGTAGCGAAGACTGCGTAAACCGCTGACACGCCTCGCCAATTGCCAGGCGGGGAACCTGCGGCATGCTATTTTGGAGTGGTGATACATCACCGAATCGGTGACGCAGCACCTCCGTGGGGGTTCAAGTCTCGGACACAGTAATTCCCCATATCCGCCGGTTTCCGGGCACGCCGGATTGTCACCCTGGGCGCAGGCTTCTGCTAGCGCCCGGGCGTTCGGCGTTTCTTGCGTTTTGTCCTTCCTGGTCGGGGCTTCGCAGCCGGTTAGCTCGTTTTCACGGTGGCGGTCTTGGCAGTCTCGGGGGCGCGCGCCTGCAGGGTCGCGGCGGCCGGGTTCCAGGTGAGGGTGATCTCGTGCTCGCGCAGGTACCCGATCACCTCGCCCGGGCTGGCGGTGGCCCTGACATCGGTTCCGGCCCGGGTACGGCGCCTGGGGCGCGCGGCCGGATTTGTCAGGAGGAGATGCAGGGCAGGCAGGTGGGGCAGGAGCTTGTCCTCGCGGATGTAGGTGTTCTTCGGGCGGCCCGGGTCTGGCGCCATCGCGCTGGTATGGCCGTGCCGGCACCGGTAGGCCGGCTTGCCGTTGGACCAGGCTGACTCCATCCGGCGCCCGCACAGCCCGCACGCTAGCAGCCCGGCCAGCAGGTACCGGCGGACCACTGGCTCATCTCGCGGGACTGGGCCGCGGGTGGCGTTGACGTCCTGGGCGGCGACGAAGTCGTCCTCGCTGACCAGCGCCGGATGCGCAGGCCTGTCCGAGATCACCCACCCGTGCGGGAGGTTCCACCGCTGCACGGATCTGTGCCCCAGGGTCACGTTGGCCGGGTCGACCAGCTCGCTGTCGGTCCGCTGCCGGTTCCATACCTGCCGGCCCGTGTACCGGGGGTTCTCCAGGATCGTGGTGACCGCGCCCAGCGTCCACGCCGTCCCGCTCCGGTGCCCGTTGCGGCCGGGGTCGGCCGCGGACGGGCACGGCACCCCCGCCTCGTTCAGGGCACGCGCGATCCGCGCCACCGAGTGCCCGGCCAGGCGCTGCGCGAAGATCCACCGGACGGTCGACGCGGTCGCCGGGTCGGGTTCCAGCCGGTGCGCCCGCCGTCCCCAGGCGGCGTGCGCCTTGTTCGGATGCGGCCCCGCATCCACCAGCCGGTACCCGTACGGCGGACGGCCGCCCAGATACCGTCCCTGCTCCCGGGTCTGCACCATCATCGCCGTGCGGACCCGGATGCTGGTCCTGGTGATCTCCCGCTTGGACGACAGCCCCAGCCCGGTCATCGCCTTCTCATCATGCTCAGATTGGTAGTCGACCCGGCCACCCACCTCCGGCATCCACAGCTGGACGCCGTAGTGCTCAAGCAAGGGGGCGATCGCCGCGTACTGGCTGCCGTAAAAGGCACGCTCGTACTCCCCGATCACGACCGCGTCCCAGCCCCGGTCCGGGTCAGCCAGCGCGGCGACCAGGGCTGCGGACTGCGGGCGGCACGCCCACGCGAGCTTCCGGGTAAGGCCGATGTCGAAGAACTCCGCCACGATCACCCCGTAACCGCGGACCAGCGCACCGGCCTGCTCCCGCTGCCGCGCCCGCGACATCACCGGATCCTGCCAGTCCTCCGTCGACACCCGCCCGTAGAACACGAACCGCAGCCATCCAGGCTCCGGGCCACAGGCCGCCGTGCACGCACGGCGGCGCCCCGAACGCTCCGCCCACCCCGCCAGCCCGCCGCTGAGTGCTGCTGCGGCCATCGCATTCCCTCCGGCTCGGAAGAACGCTTTCCCCTTCAGGATCGCTCAATTCCTCCAAGCCGTCCGCCGATTAACCGGAAATAAGAAGACTTCGGCGGAAATTACAAGACCGCATTAACCAGCTAAATATGTTAATTGACTGATAAAGTCACCGGCGTGCCTGCACGCTGTTTGCCGGCCTGGCTGCTGTACTGGCCTACGTGGCTGACTTCGAGGGCATCCGGTTTACCGGCGAGCGCCATGCTTGCGGCTGCGTCCTCATGCTGCGGGCAAGTCCGGTTATCAGCAGGGTCGTGAACCTGCCGCAAGGCGCCGAGGTCGAGGCCCGCAACTGGGTGCCTGCCGTAGTAGTCCGCGGAATATCCGCGACCGGTCATGAGTCGGTACTGGTTCAGGGGCTGGAACTGGCGAACAGGACACTCGACCTACTCGCGATGGGCGGCGTGGCGACACTGGCGCTGGCGGACGTCTGGTCCTGTCATGGCGCCTGGTGGCCGACAGCGGAGGCCACTGTTATCCGGATCTGGTCCTCGGCGGCACTCTCCATGAAAATTCAGGCCACAGCGGTCGTGCGCGGCTCCGACGGCGCGGTGTGCTTACCGGGGACCGCGATCAGCTCGGGATGGCATGCAAGTATGCGCTACCTGCGCATGTCAGAGATAACCGACGACCTGTTCGATACGTTCAGGAACGTGTACCTAGCGCTGGGGTCCCTCACGATCCCGGGATGAGAGCCTGACGACCGGCTAAGCGAAGCCATAGGCAACATGCCGTCAGTCTGGTCAGATCGCGTGCGAACCGTGTTTCAATATGGGTGGCTGCGCAGCCGGGACAGCGGGAAGAGGAGAGTCAGCGCGGGAGGGCGGCAATCCAGTCCGCGAGCGCCGACTGGCGACGGGCAGCAATGAGCAGCTCGCTTGTCGGTGTGGTTGCCCAAGCGGGCCCTGAACGAAGGTCGCCAATTGTGGACTGACCTTAGTCAGGCTGCTGATGAGCTGGGCAGCCTGTGCGCTGTCGGATTCCCACGGGCAGGAAGTCGAGGAGGCCGTCACGTATCTTGCATAGTTCTTCTGGAGTCGGGTCAAGTCCAGCGATCGAGCTGGCTGTTGACTAGCCCAGTCCGCGACCGGTTTGAAGAAGACCGCCTGATGGAATCTTTATAGAACTGTGGAAGCGAATGGCGTGAGATTCATGAAAACACTCTGATAGCGTTCGGCGACCTATATGACCAACACCGACAAAGACATGTTCGCTACTATCGCACGCGACGAAGACTTTCGTAACAACTACGCTTTCAGTACGACCTGGGCCGAGATCCTCGAACCGTACGGATGGGTACTTCTGCGCAGCGATACACGCGGCGAGAACTGGGAACCACCCGGCCGTAGCGGCGACCACGCTCCCGGCGCCGCCCTCACACGCGAGTACGGTCCCCTAACCGTCTTCACCACCTCAACCGACTTCGAGGCCAGGAAACCATACAGCAAGTTCGACGCCTACGCTGTGCTCAATCACCACAGCGACGGGCGAGCCGCCGCCAAGGCCCTGCACAGCCAGGGATTCGGAGTCTTCCGCGAGCGAGACATCAGTGGAAATCAGATCGTCCGGTGTGGAAAGTATTCCTATACCTGGCCCGCTGATCGGGAACCGCTCGCTGTGGGCGACATCGTCGAATTGCCTCCACCGATGTCCGTATACGGGCGCGAAACGTTCGGCGAGCAGCCGAGGCAAACCACGGTCACTCATCTAGGAACGTATTATTGCGGTCCTCTAGCCCAGATCGTACGCCTCGTCAAGCGTGCGTCATCGCATTGACTAGAAAACCCGAGCGGTTGGACCAGCAGGACTCGATCGTCAGAGAGCGCGCCGCGACCGCCTGACGCGTGCTGCTCCCGCAGTCGGTCGAGCCCGCCCTCAGCAGACTGGTTATATCACTTTCCGTTGAATCCAGTTCTGAGTGTTACGGCCAGTCAGCGCGAACCCTTGTGCCCGGGTCCTGGCCGGCTTCTCCAGTACGCGATGTAGAGGCCCGTGCCGAAGATCAGCGCGAAGATACCGCACGCGCCGAGCCCGGTCACCACCGCGGGAAAGCCGGCTAGCCAGCCCGCTATCCCGATGGAGACGGCGGCCAGTGCGGCGGCGGTGACCAGGACCAGGATCGCGATGGCGGCGGTGACCGGCGACCCTTCCGGCTCAGAGGAGGTCACCTCTAGTTCGCCTCTGACCGGCCCGGCCGAGCCTTTGACCCGGACCACCGAGTGAGACGGACCCTGTGGCAGCGGCTCTTGGGGGCAGTGGCAGGCAGGAGTGTGATGGGAGTGACGCGGTGTCATCGTGTCGTCCTCAGGGTACGCAGAGGAGGACACCGCGCTGTCCGGCCGGTGAGGACGCCCGTCCTCGCGAGATGTCAGGTGACCGCGCGTTGCCTTGAACCGGACTGGCTCTAGTGTAGGGCGGGGCGCGGGCCGCTGCCGCGAGGCGTGTCGTTGCTTCACACCCGGTTATACTGCCCGGATGGGACATTGGACCGAGCTGGTCGTGGACCACCTGGCGGCCCGGTTCCCACACGCAGACCGTGAGCACCTGCTGGCTCTCGCGCAGGCTGCGGCTACCGAGATGGAGACGCTGGCCGGGCAGAGCTTCGGCCCGGCAAAACAGAACTCGGTGGCGGTCAATACCTGCGGGCTGCCGTTCGTCGAGCTGCCCGGTCTGCTGATCGGCAGCCAGGGGTGCCCGACCGGCATGTGGCCGATCCCGAACCCGGTCGACCGGCAAAGAGCCACTGTCGTCCAGGTCGGGCCGGTCCCGCAGCCAGGACCCGATCCTCAGCCGGTTGCACGGGCGATGCCGGTGGCATCCGCGTTGCGGGCCGCCGGCGCCTTGGTGCATGCTGCTGCCCAGGGCGGGGTCTTGTCGCGTGACTTCATGCTGGCCTGGCTGGGCCAGTTCCCTCCGCCTGAGCGCACCGCGTTCTTCCAGGAACTGCTCGATCCCTCGTACCGCGTCCACGTCCCGGTGGCGATGGGAGGGGGTGATGGGTGGTGGTTCCAGATCACCCGCCGCCTGCTGTGGGTCACGCCGGCCGCTGATGAGCAGCGCCTGGTCGAGCCGCTGTTCCCGGACGCGGACGAGGCGCTGCGGACGCTGGCCGCGGTGGAGCCGCTGCTGATCGCCACGCGTGTCACGAGCCATCCGGCGGACTGGGCGATGGCCGTGCGGATCTGGCCGTCAGCCGGACGTCCGGCCGGCAGGCCGTGGTGGCAGCTGGCGGGCGCGATCCACGAGCACGGCATCCCCGTTCTCTGCCTTGACCCCGAGTCGACGGCTGAGGAGATCCAGTGCCAGATCCTCCTGCTCGCCCACTGGCACAAGTATGTAGGCCCGGGCGAACCCGAGATAGCCGACGCGATCGCCGCCGCCTACCCGCAGGCTGTCGGGCGGATCGTCCGCGCTACCAAGGTGCCGGACACGCGGACAGCGGCGGCGATGCTATTCGAAGGGCTCCTGCAGCCGGGCTTCGACCCGGCCAGGGGTGCCGCGGCGGCGCGCAGGTACGTGAATAACAAGGCCACGATCGCCATCCGCGAGCATCGCAAGACCGCAGACGGCGGGGTCCGGCCCTGGGAGATGCTCGGCATCTCGGAACGCTACTACTACAAGCTGCTGAACAGGCTCGCCCCAAAGACCGGCACGCACTACGAGGTCGGCCCGGACATGCTCGAAACGATCCGCTCTTACCTGAACAGCCGCGACAAGAAGACGGAAACGCACACCGCCGCCATGGAACTGCTGCAGGAACGGGGATTCAGCTACGCCGCCGCGCGGAAATGGCTGCAGCGCCACCCCTGCAGCGAAGCGCTCAGCGCGCGGCCACGGCCCAAGAAGCCGCCAGTCTCGCCGGATGCTTAAATTGCCCGGACGCATGACCTGCAGCCGGTGAGGCGGGTGAGACGGCGCCCGGCCGCGACCAGTTGCCTTCCGGGGCATCAGCGCTGAAGCGGTGATGCAGTGCCGGGTCGGGCGTTCCGGACGGTATTTCTTGCCTGCGGCCCGACCGCCAGTGCCGAGTAGCCTCGATACCTGTGGCATCGAGCGGCCGTAAGGCCATTCCTGATCCGGTGACTAACCGGCTGTTCGCTCTTTCCGGTAATCAGTGTGCCTTCCCGGGCTGCATGAACGCGGTCACGGATCAGGAGCCGGGCGAGCAGCCGGTGACGCTCGCGCAGCGGGCTCATATCGTGGGTGTCGGGCGGCAGGGCCCGCGGTCGCGGGATACGCCGCTCTCGGATGACATCGACGCGGTGGAGAACCTGGTGCTGTTCTGCGGTGAGCACCACCGGATCGTTGACGCGAACCCGCGTATCTACTCGGTGCAGGTACTCGCGAAGTACAAGGCCGACCACGAGGCGCGGATCGCTCCCAAGAACCAGCGCCCGGCGCCGCCTCCCCTGGACACTGAGACGGTCGACCTGTCGCTCCTGCCGGTCTCCGCCCTGCCCGACACCGTGTGGAAGGCGGTATCGCCGTTCAGGACGGCGGAAGAGGTCGCCGCGCACCTGCCCCGGCCGCGCGGTGACCAGGTTCTCCCGTTCGTGCTGCTCGCCGGCCAGGTGTGGGCGTTCAACGATCTCTCCGCCCCGCGGGGCCCGTTCAGCCGGGCCGTGGACCCGGGGACCGCCGAGCGGGTCGACGCGGCGCGGCTGCTGAAGTCCGAGGACAAGAACACCTACATGCGGCTGCTGAACGGCGCGCTGCGCCAAGCGCTGCTGCGCCGCGGGGTCCGCCTCGACGTCCGCCACAACCGCTACTACTTCCTGCCCGATCACGAGACCATCACCCGGCGCGTGGAGGCGCGGACCAAGACCGGGCGGGCGCAGTCGGCGAAGAAGGTCGTCCGCCAGGCAGGTGAAGGCACCGACCACGCGCGGGACATCTGGTGGCACCTGGCTGCCCAGCTGCGGTTCGAGGAGTTCGCCCCAGGTTCGTGGGGGCTGACGATCCGGCCGGAGTTCCAGCTGACCAAGGACGGGCGGGAGCCGCTTGAGCCCTGGCGGGTCGGCCGCAAGGTGACCAGCCGCAAGTCACGCATCTACAACGAGGGCTACTTCGACGCGGTCCACTTCTTCCGCTACTTCCTGCTCGACGGCAAGGCACGGTTCACCTTGAAGACCGGGCAGCAGGCCATCACCGTGGACGGCGACTTCCCGGCTGTGGACACGCGATGGCCGCAGATCCCCGACAAGCGCTTCGACCCGGTCTCCATGCCCGACAGCGGCGACGAAGACGACGTGCTCGACGCCCTGGCGGGCACTCTGGAGTTCGACGACGAAGACGAATGGGACTGGGGCGCCGAGCACAGCGAGGACGACCGATGAGCCTGACCCGCAAACCGCTGCGCCCCTCGGTCCAGTGGCTCGGCGAGCCCGACCTCGCCTTCGCCGGCGGAGTTACTGACATCGACCCCAAGGTCGGCATCCCGGCCGCCGGCCCGTGGTCACTGGACCAGCCCAACCACCCCGCGTCGGTAACCGCCGGGTTCACCGGCACCGCCGAGTGCATAGAGACGGCCCGCACCTGGCTGGCCCGCGCCGCCGAAGGCGTCGACGGCGACGAGGATCACCACCCGTTCTGCGGCTTCCAGTCCGCCGGGCCGTTCGCCTCCCAGCTGCGCACCAACGGGCCGGACGCGAAGATCACCGCGGCCGAGATCCGCGACCTGACCGCACCCGGGCTCAAACGCCTCGACGGATTCAACCACCTCCTCGGCCTGGTCGATGACCGGCTCGCCCA
>Ga0307479_10004298_pt1 | contig 13027 bp, 12 predicted proteins | sample atmos_gasesECM4C_FD_203743 | JGI IMG/M metagenome (GOLD analysis project Ga0307479, IMG submission 203743) | Hardwood forest soil microbial communities from Morgan-Monroe State Forest, Indiana, United States - atmos_gasesECM4C_515 | ecosystem: Environmental > Terrestrial > Soil > Temperate...
ATCTCGTTGGGCACAACGACGACACCTTCATAGAGATTGCTGACAGTGCGTCAACCACGTTTCGAGCATAGTCGAGCCCCGGTCCAATTATGGTTTCCTTTTTGTCTAGGATAGGATGGCGGGAAGAGGCATGCCAGTGGCGCTTGCCCTGACAGTCTCGTGATTAGGCTGCAATAAGGACGGCGATGGCCACAGCAAAACGAAGGGTGCAAGCGAGAGACGCACGAGGACCGCAGAAAAGTAAGAAAAAGCTTCCGAAGGTGTCGACAGGTATCGCCGGGTTGGATTTGGTACTCGACGGCGGCCTGCCCGCAGGACGCGTAACCCTTCTCAGCGGGGGTCCCGGGAGTGGCAAAACCATAATGGGGTTGCAGTGCCTGATGCACGCCGCCAACGCCGGGCAGGCGGGCATTCTGGTCCTGTTCGAGGAACGCCCTGCAGCCGTTCGCCAAAACGCTTGGAGTTGGGGATGGGATTTGGCTCGGCTAGAGAACAAAAACAAACTCTACCTGATGGATGCGCGCTTGGATCCCCAAGCGGTAATCTCCGGCGAGTTCTCCATCAATGCTTTGCTGGCTATCCTCGATCAGCGGATCAAGTCCATGCGGGCCAAGCTTGTCTTTATTGATGCAGTGGACGCGCTCTTGCATTTGTACGATAGCCCCAAGCGCGAGCGTCAAGAATTGTATGCGCTCCATGAATGGCTGCTGGATCGGAGATTGACCGCCATCATGACGGTCAAGACTGTCCCGCAGGAAGGAGTTCCTCCCCAGTATGCATTTCTGGACTTCATGGCGGATTGTGTGATTCACGTGGACCAGCGCGTCACTGCCCAGATCACCACGCGCCGCTTGAGAGTGATCAAGTATCGTGGTTCGGGGTATGGCCGCAATGAGTATCCCTTCATCGTCAATGAGAACGGCATCAATATCGTTCCGATATCCAGCAACGTCTTACAGCACCGCCCCCCCGGCCACAAAGTCTCCAGCGGCCAGGCTGGGCTGGATGACGTGCTCGCCGGCGGCTATAAGTCCGGCACCAGCATCCTGATCGCGGGAACCGCCGGCGCCGGAAAGACCACATTGGCCTGCGTTTTCACCAGGGCCGCTTGCCTGCGAGACGAGCGAGTTCTTTACCTCAATTTCGAGGAGTCGCCAGAATCATTAATCAGCAACATGCTTAGCCCAGGACTTGCCCTCCAGCCGCTGATCAAGACGGGAAGGTTGTTAGTCCGGTCCTTTTTGCCGGAAGCAATGGGTGTGGAGGAGCACTTATTTTATGCCCTCAAAGAACTGGACGAGTCTCAACCCCGGCATGTGGTTGTGGATGCGATTTCGGCATGCAAGCGCATGGGCTCAGATCAGGCTGCCTTTGAATACCTGATGCGGCTTCTGAACGCCTGTAAAGAGCGCGGCATCACCTGTATCTGTATCAACCAGACTTCGGGCTTAGACCTCGTGGAGGACATCAGCGGGATCGGCATCTCGTCCATCATCGATACGATCATCCTTTTGCGCCATCGCCTGACCGGTGGCGCTATGTCGCGCCAATTGATCGTCATGAAATCAAGAGGGTCGAAGCATTCTGACCAGTTCCATGAATTCCGCATCACCGATCGAGGTATTGATCTGGTGAAAGCGTAGTTATGCGATGAGCATATCGGCGTATCCGATAGGGTACGGAAAAAATGGAGCCCGGTAATGAAAGCTCGCAAGCGTGGGAGCCGAAAACACGCAAAGCCCGATGGTCAGAACTATGTCTTTCGATTGTTCGTTGCCGGTGACGAATCGAATTCCTCGCAGGCCAGGGGGAATTTAGCTCGGCTCTGCGAAGAGCACATCAAGGGACGTTACAAAATCGAGACCGTAGACGTACTGAAAGACCCTTCTACCGCTTACGAAAATAGAGTGCTCGTGACGCCCACGCTGATCCTGCTCAAGCCCCTTCCGAAGGTGACAGTGTTGGGTAACCTCAATGATACCAAGCAAGTCCTTGCCGCATTCAGACTGACCCTCGTCGAGCTATGAGTAACCAGAAACTGCCCTACCGAGAACTGGAGACCAAGATCAAAGAGGCAGAGGAACTCATTCACGCCCTCCGTACTGGCCAGGTGGATGCGATTGTCGGCGAGCGTCAGGTCACGCTTGTTCGTTTGAAGCAGGCGGAAGAGGACCTCAAGAATTCGAGGGATCAATTGCGTGCCCTCGTGGCAAACATGCTGTCGGTGCGTGAGGATGAAAGAGCCTTAATCTCGCGTGAACTTCATGATGAGTTTGGCTTGGCGCTCACGAGCTTGCACTTAGGATTGTCCTGGATATCGCGCAAGCTGACGCCGGAGCAGCAGTCGTTGCAAGAGAAAGTCAGATCGCTATCAGCGACAACGACCAGCTTGATCCGGTCGGTGAAAAACATCGCAACCGACTTGCGCCCAGGCGTTTTGGATGAGTTGGGCCTGGTTAAGACGTTGAAATCGGAAGCCGGCGAGTTCGAGCGACACACGGGAATACGGTGCATGTTTAAGACGAACGCCGCACAAGCCAAGTTCGACCGTTTAGCGGCGGTCGCTATCTTCAGGATCGTTCAGGCGGCTCTTACGAATATTGCCCGGCATGCGCAAGCCTCGCGGGCCGTCATTGCTCTGATGAAGAGAACAAAAGTCCTGATTTTAACCGTGACGGACGACGGGAAGGGCATCACCAGGAACCCGATTGCTAACCATTCTTCGCTTGGGATTACTGGCATGCGCGAGCGCGCACTTGCCCTTGGAGGTACGTTTGCAATCTCAGGTTCAAGAAGCAAGGGGACAATGTTGACGGTGCGCATTCCACTTTCCCGGATCATTGTCGGGAGAAACGAAGGCGGCGCAACTCAAACTTAGCAACAGTCGACGCGTCCTGCTGCCCGCTTCACACGCTCGCACGGCATTCCGAGGCTAGCACTTACGTTTCAGCGATTTTGAGTGGGGAATGAAAAACACGTTCGCAGGAGCCCGCGATGATGAAAAGATCAGCGATTCGCTAGAGTCGATGAATGTCCTCGTCCGGCAAATATCCCAAGAATGACACGCGTTTCTTCAAGCCTAGATTGGCAACTACTGCGAGTCAAACTGCATGCGGAATGCGGATATTTGGTAATTCGTAAGTCGCAATGCTCGATTGAACACTGTCGTTTCCCGATAGGCCAGCCCCGAATGCTCGTTCGAACACCCCTGAACAACTGTACCTGATTGATTCGGCTGACCAGTAGAGCGGACCGAATGCGCCCCATAGACTCGCTGTATGCCCTCGGGAAATTCGGTACCGCGGTTCCTTTCGACCGATCCAAATGCGTACCCTAGTCCGCGCGCCCTAATTCTCTTTCTAACTTCCACTCTCTTCATATCAGCAATCATCCTCTCTGGTTGCGCCGGCGTCACTTCAGCCAAGAGCAATTCCACCTCTGCGGCCACCAACTCCACGAATTCCACCCCTGCCACGCCCAATTCCGTACTGTCCTTTGCACTCAGCGCCAGCCCCGCTTCCCTAAACTTAGGGAACGTATCCGTGGGAAGCACGAGCAATCAGAGCTTGACGATCACCAATTCGGGCACGAATCCTGTCACGATTTCCCAAGCCATTGCCTCTGGTGCAGGCTTCGCCATCGGTGGATTGGCACTACCCGTGAGCCTGAATCCTGGCAATACCGCCACCTTTACCGCGAGCTTCACGCCCATTTCCACGGGTAACGCGTCGGGTGCGGCTTCCTTCAGTGGGCCGCAGCTGAACTCGGCTTTCGTCGTGCAGATGACCGGTGCAGGTGCGGCTGTCGCACCCTCGATCACCGCGCAGCCGATAAGCATCTTCATCCTCGTCGGTCAGGCCGCTACATTCTCTGTGAACGCCTCTGGCACGGCACCGCTGAGCTACCAATGGTACAAAAACGGCGCCCCTATCACTGGTGCGATGTCGTCCAGCTATACCACTTCGACGGAACCCCTTTCGGATAACGGCGTGCAATTCAGTGTAGTCGTCATCAATTCGGCTGGAAACGTCACCAGCAACGCAGCCACACTCTCTGTCACACCTGCGCCCGTGGCACCTTCGATTATGACTCAGCCCCTCAATCAGACCATTTTCGCCGGTCAAACAGTGACATTTTCGGTCACTGCAAGCGGCACTGCGCCCCTCAGCTATCGGTGGCTCAAAAACGGCAGTGCCGTCGGTGCAAATTCGCCTAGTTACACCACTCCTGCCGAAACCGCCTCCGATAACGGTGTGCAGTTCACTGTAGTTGTGAGCAATTCAGCTGGCAGCGTCACCAGCAACGCCGCAACTCTCACGGTCAATACGGCCACTCCCGGCGCGCTCACCCCCAGCACCACCAGCCTGAACTTCGGCAATGTGACCCTCAACACCAGCAGTGCACTCAGCGTTACCTTCACGAATTCCGGCAGCGTCAACATTACTGTTTCCGCTATCACCATTTCCGGTGCTGGCTACACTGCCTCCGGAATCTCGAACGGGCAGATCATTACGCCCGGACAAGCCGTTACGCTGAACGTCACGTTTGCCCCAGCGGCCAGCGGCAGCGTAACAGGCAGTGTAACCATCGCAAGCAATGCCTCGAACTCACCGGCTGTAGCTGGACTTTCGGGCAGCGGCGTATTGGCTCACACGGCGATCTTGAACTGGACGGCCAGCACATCAACCGTCATCGGTTACAACATCTACCGCGGAACGGTGTCGGGCGGACCTTACGTCTTGGCGAATTCTTCGCTTGTGACAGGCACTCAATATCTCGATTCAACAGTCTTGGCTGGCCAGACTTATTATTACGTTGCTACAGCGGTTGCCTCTGGCAACGTGGAGAGCACTGACTCAAATCAAGTTACGGCTACCATTCCAACGCCTTGACCTTCAAGCACAGCTGTAACGCATCGTGCCCCGAGGAGTTCCCAAGCTCGACCAAAGCGTTTAGGTTGTCCGTCTGGTCATTCCGCAACAGGGCGATTTGGAGCTTACGGGCGCTCCTTCGTCCTACTACTGCGATGACACCTGTGGCCATTTTCTGCATCGGCTTCCCCATCGCACGGCCAGTAGCAACGAGCGATCTCAAATGGTCGTATCCTTCACGCTGGTGAATTTTTGGGCGGCATTCGCTGCCATCGCGCAGACATTTGAACCGGCTTTCGCTGGTAGCGCTATTACTGGCTCCTGCTGGCCGAAAGCCATCTCACGCGGCGTCTGTTTGGGAGCATGCTGCACAAGATCGCGGCGCTGCCATCACCAGCAGGATAGATGAACCGTAGTCCGAAACAGATTTCGGTGCCACTCGAGACTGGGGAAGGGAAGTGTCTGAGAAATGAGGTGAAGATGCGACAGTTTTTGGCTTTGGGATTTTTCCGCAACCGGTGGAAAGACTCTGCGGTCAAGAGCTTGGCAGGAGCATTGCATGCCGACAGAGTTAGGTGTAGGTTACAGGCCGTCGGGGATGTCAAAATGGGTACAGGTAGACATGCCGCTAGAGCGCAAGCCAGAGTATTTCAAAGGAACACAATTAAAAGTGGGGGTCATTGGGTGCGGCTATGTGGGGCTGCCGCTGGGCCTGAGATTTGCGGAAGCGGGCCACCGCGTCACCGGTTTCGATACGGATCCCAACAAGATCAGCAAGCTCAACGAAGGCCAAACCTATATCGGTCACATACCGGGCAACAAAATTCTGCAACACGTTCGCTCCAAGCATTTTTCCGCCACGAGCGATTTCTCGCGCCTGACGGAGATGGACGCGGTGGTGATTTGCGTGCCCACGCCACTCGATCAGCGCCGCGAACCTGATCTTTCTTATGTGGAACAGACCGCGCACTCGATTCAGCCGCACCTGCAGCGCGGGCAGCTCATCGTGCTGGAATCGACCACCTACCCGGGGACGACCGAAGAACTCGTGCTGCCGATCCTGGAGAAGTCGGGACTGCACTGCCCGATTGCCCAAGGCCCCGACGCGGAACACATCGACACGGATTTCTTCTTGGCTTTTTCTCCCGAGCGTGAGGATCCCGGGAATAAGCAATACGGACTGGCGCAAATTCCTAAGGTGGTGGGCGGCGTGAACCCGCCCAGCGGACGAGCGGCTGTCTCACTGTATGCGCAGATCGTGGCTCGCGTGATCCCGGTCAGCACCACCCGTGCCGCGGAGATGACCAAACTGCTGGAGAATATCTTTCGCTGCGTAAACATCGCGCTGGTCAACGAGCTCAAACAACTGGCTTTGCGCATGGGCATGGACATTTGGGAAGTGATCGACGCAGCCGCGACCAAGCCCTTCGGCTTCATGCCTTTTTATCCCGGCCCGGGGTTAGGCGGGCATTGCATTCCTGTCGATCCCTATTATCTATCGTGGAAAGCGCGCGAATACGACTTCTCCACGCGATTTATCGAGCTGGCGGGCGAGGTCAATACGGCCATGCCCTATAACGTCGTCGAGGCCATCGCCAACGCTCTCAACGACCGGCAGAAAGCGCTCAAAGGATCCCGGGTTTTGGTCCTCGGCGTGGCCTACAAGAAGGACGTGGACGATCTGCGCGAATCGCCTACTTTAAAGATCATGCAGCTGCTCATCGAACATGGCGCGCGCGTCGAATACAACGATCCATACTTCGCGCAACTTCACAAGATGCGGCATTACGACTATTCCCACATGCGCTCGGTCGACCTTACACCAACCAATCTGGGCGCCGTTGATTGCGTAGTCATCGCAACGGATCATTCGTCCTACGATTATCAGGCGATTGCGGAAGCATCGCCGTTAGTTGTGGACACGCGCAACGCCACCCGCCGAATTACGCGCCACCGCAACAAGATTGTGCTCTGCTAGGTTCAGGTGGAAGAGGATCAGCCTGGGCTGTGTCTCGCCAAAACTCTGTCCGACAGCGATTTCAGCAGGATACAGGGTTGCCGTCCACAGGCGAAATGCGATAGCACCCTCGAATGGTCGACGCCATTCGGCTATTCGTAGGCGCAATCCCGCGTCTCCTCCGCACTCGTCGCAGACTACTGCTTGAGAACCTGGCTCTTCGCCAGCAGCTCGCAGTACTGAAGCGAAAGCATGCCCGGCCAAGGCTGGCAGCCCTCGATAAGCTCTTCTGGGTACTGGTGCGAAGGTTCTGGTCCGAATGGAAACAGGCTCTCATCATCGTGAACTCTACCTGGGGCGCCCCGCGTATTCACTGCGAACTTCTCATGGTCGGTCTCGATATCTCGGAACGAACGATTTCCCGCTGGATGAAACGAGCGCCGGGAGACCCGGGGCCAGCAAACCGCAACTAATTGAATCTGCGCGATCGCAATTTGCTCTCTTTTGGGGTTCGGGAATCAGTTGATTTTGAGATGGTGGCGCGCCACTCTAGCCGGGCCGCCTAGCTCCTGAGGCCTGGTTGGCAGTCTCTAGCCTTTCAAGTGCCGCCGGCACAACTTCGGCGGGTTGGTTCCGAATGAGTCCGATACATCGGAGAACGGCTTGCCATCAACATCCTTCTTGTGGTCCTCACAAACTACCTTGGAAGCGAGGCTGTGCAGCCATATCGCCCGGTACTTTGCGGGATTCAGGTATTCTTGAACCTCACACTTGCCCTTAGCTGGGTGAAAGCATGGCCCGAACTCGCGCAGCCAAGTGTCTAGTCTGGAGCGCTGGTCGGCGGCCATCGATTCAAACCTCACACCTATGCCAAAAACGCCGAAGCCGTTCCCGTAATGCACGTAGATAGCTTTGCCCCGAAGCTCGCACGACCTTATGCCATCGCAAATGCGAAGCTGGAATGGCGTGCCGAGGGCGAGGGGTTCTAGCGAGCTCAAACTGGTCTTCTAGGGGGGCTTCTGATGTCTCGAAAAATGCCGAGTTTATTCGCGCCCTACGCGACGAGCTTCGCGCTCCGAAGCTATGAGCTGCATCCGCTGCAGACCGCCCAGCTGAATGCCTCTTCCGGCGAGTTCAATTTGAATCCGCCTGCGCAGTTCGCGCGCTACATCATCCTGACGGGTGGGAGCAGTTCGCACCTCCAGCCGCACGATTGTTCCGTTAGGAGCTAAAGACTCCACTCCAAGGACACTGGGGCCGCCCAACAGCATCGGGGACCAAGACGGGTCGGCCCGAAATTCGGTTGCTACGTCCTCCAGCGCGTTCAGCGCCTCGTCTAGGGGCTGATCGATGGCGATAGTGGCATCGAGAAAAACTTGCCCCCAATCCCGGCTGAGGTTCGCTACTTTGGTGATTTCACCATTGGGGATTGTGACCACCGCGCCCTGAGGGTCGCGCAGGACGGTGCGGCGAAGTGTCAAATGTTCGACTCGGCCGACAACGTCGCCGATGCGCACCAGATCCCCGACGACGTATTGGTCCTCCAACACCGTGAAGAATCCATTGATGAAGTCGCGCACGACATGTTGCGCTCCGAAACCGATCGCCAGGCTGGCTAATCCTGCGGCTGCCGCCACTGGCGTTATGTTAAAGCCAAACTCCGGCAGAGCCGTCAGAACGGCCACGATGACGATGATGGCTGTTCCGCCACTATAGAGTATCCCCGCCAACGTTTGAGTCTGCTGCTCGCGCATTCTAGCCACGCGCGCAGCAGATTGAGTTCCCGCGGCGGCGATTAGGCGTCGCGTTACGATTCGCAACACGCGAACCAGCAGAAGTGCGATCAATAGAATTGCTGCCAGACGCGCGCCGTGCCCCAGCGCGAATTCGGTCCACTTGAATACGTGGTCTGTCATAAGATCTGCTGTCCTAAGACCGCAGCGCGAGCGACATCCGCGAGATGAGCTCAGCGCGTTAGAATAGAGGCGCGCATTATATCAATTGCATTTTGTTGGCGGCCAAGCGTATCGCGTGAGGCGTGGCGGGAGCGTCAACAATCAACGAAGAAGGATCGCCGCGCCATAGCCATATAGGTTAGTCTACGACTAAATCTCTAACATTCGGAGAGGGTCGCCATGTATTTGTCGCGCAGAGTTTTCATCGCTGCCTCCGTGGGCGCATCCGTTAACACTGTTTGGGCGGCGCAAGATGGCCCTCCGCCACAATTCCCGCCGCCTTTTCCAAGGCCGGAACCCCCAGAATCGCCCCGAAACAAGAAACGCGATCGCGCCATACTTAAAGCGAATCGTGAGGCCGTCAACAAGGACGTCACGCGAATGTCCGAACTGGTGGATGAACTGCAAAAGCAGCTCAAGGAAAGCAACACGACGGACATCTTGTCCCTTGACGTGATTCGCAAATCCGAGGAGATCGAAAAGTTAGCGCGGCACGTGCGAGATTTGGTCCGTGGCTGAGACAACACGTTCGTCATCGAAAAGCCCGCATCGAACGGCGCAGGAATCGAACAAAAGTCCCATCCGAATTGATGGCGCTTCAAAAGCGTCTTACAATGACTTCTGCTGTCTTTTCCTCTGCGCGCCTGTAGCTCAATGGATAGAGCACTAGCCTCCGGAGCTAGGGGTTAGGAGTTCGAGTCTCCTCAGGCGCGCCAGTTTCTTTCATCTTTACATTCAGGGAATTGCAGCGATAGCCTTTCGTTGGTTTAGAACTGTTCATCACCCGGCCCGATAGCTGATTGGACTTAAGAAATGAGACCCCCGAGGACAACTGTTACGGGAAGCGCGGCTCGGATGGTGCCCTGAAGATCAAAAGAGGTGAGATACTTGTTGCATCTGTCGAGCAGTTCCAAAGCACCATTCCAAAGCACCATTTCGAGGAGTCTGGCTTTTTCTGCAGGGGTTGGCCTATCCGGCGCGTGGGTGGTTTAGGTTTTTTGCAGGGGAATCGTGCTTCGAGGAAAATGGCTCGAGCAAACGAGCAGGGCATCAGTACGGTGGAGGGACCGAAAATGCGAAATCGCTTTTGGGTTTCAATGGTTGTTCTGTCGGCTGCCGTGCTGACAATTTCCATTGGCACATCCGCTCAGAACAACTCTAAGCCGACTTGGCCTGAGGTGGATTGGCATAAACCGCGGATAACACCACAGAATAAGAAACCAGCTCCGCGGCGCAACATTGCCGGGTCATGGAGTACGGCCGGGGGGCCGGACGCAGGAACTCAGGCAGGCGGCGTGCAGTTAAAGCCGAACAACGGGAAACCGGAGAATGCGCTACCATACACGCCCCATGCACTGGAGGTGTACAAGACTCATAAGCCAACCGAGGGGATCGACGCGGTCCCGCCGAACGAGCACAATGATCCTAGGAATTTCTGTGAACCCCTAGGATTTCCGCGCTGGAATCATTACAGCCTCAGGTTTACCCAAATCTTTCAGGACGAGGCGAAGATAGCGATGTTGTATCACTACGACAGCCGATGGCGCATCATTTGGATCGACGGTCGTCCCCTCCCCAAAGTGCTCGATGGTGGCGTGGAAATAGACGGCCAGTTCAGGGAACAGCGCTGGATGGGCTACTCCGTCGGCAAATGGCTGGACGATTACACCCTCGAGGTCCAAACGGTCGGAACCATGCCTGAAGACCGGGTTTGGCTCGACAATACGGGCAGGCCCCTCAGTGATAAGCTTCGCGTGACGGAGACCTTCCGGCGGTTGGACTATGACACTCTGGAATGGTCAGAGACGATTGATGATCCGATAATGTATAGTAAACCCTTTGACGCCTTGAAGATGGCATTTAGGCTGCAAGATCCCCATACCGAGGAAAACGAAAACATATGCTCGCCAAAAAACTACCAGCTCTATCTCGATGCTTTCGGCGACGACGCCAGCAAGAAGTGACAGGTAGGGGGAGAGGGAACTTGTCTTTCACATTGCTACGGCTGCCCATAAAAGAGAAGATGGGCTCGTAAAAACGGAGGATGCACTATGAGCAAGAGGCTTCTCACCGCCTTGACTATGACCCTGGGGCTCTTGATTTCGATTCCTCTGCTCGCACATCACGGCAACGCTTCGTACGCAACCGATAAGCAAGTTATCTTAAAGGGGACCGTTACCAGATGGCTGTACGCCAGCCCCCATCTTTTGCTGATGCTTGACGTGAAGGGTGAGAACGGCGAAGTAACGCACTGGGTCCTGGAGTCGCAATCTCCGACGGTCATGTACCCTACTGGCTATCGGAAGGACTCTTTCAAACCCGGGGACGAAGTTACGGTCACTGCGAGCCAAGCCAGAAATGGCAAGACAATCGGCCGCATCATCGAGGCCATAACTGCTGACGGCACGAAGTTGGGACGTCTACCTGCCGCTGCCTCGCAAGATCAACCAGAAGTTTCTGTACCCGCGCACCAATAAGCAGGCCGGCGAGATCACGAGCCTTTGAACTAAGGAAGGCCTCTGCATCCCGACATGACACGATGCCTCATACTCTCAGGCACCGCTCTTTGCTTGCGGTTCAACCAACCGATAGCTAAAAATTGGGAATGTCTACCGGGGTCTGACTGGCCCCAAGAGTTCTAAAATCGTCCCCAAGGGCGCGCCATATTCCCGCGTTTTAGATTTTGGAGGGTTTCTGGTTGCTTGGTTTTGGCGTCAGCTTTCGGATGAAGAATTCCTGTAATACGTCGAGGAAGGCGGTTTCACCAACCCCGATCGCCGTGTTTTCGAGCACGAATCCTACCCGATTTCGATCACTCTTCGGATAGTACAAATTGGAAAGCCCGCCCGCGATGAGGCTTCCGGCTATATTCGAATAATTCGGCTGCCACTGTCTGTTGTCGCCCTTGCAGATTACGGAATTGGCGATCGCATAGAGAAGCCGTGAACGCTTACTGCCCGTTCCCTTGTAAAAATAACGTGGATCCTGTTTCAGGATCGACGGCAATATGGCACTCCCGATGAATGTGCCCGAGACGATGTTACCGTAAGCTGCGCCGAACCGTTTTCCATAACCCTGAGCCCCTTGGCCGTATCCACTGAACTGATTTTCAGCCTGTTCTGCCCCCGCGACCACCCCAGTCAGCCCGAAAGTGAATGGATCGATGACCATCTTCCAAGCCAGCTCAAATTTTTGCTTTGAGGTGAGAGGAACCGCATCGGGGACGTAGCTGACATAGAAATTTGGCATGACCGCGAGGACGCGTTGCTTTTCCTGATCTTTAATTTGTATCTCCGCAACTTCGACCGGCGGTGGTTCTACGCGCACTGAAGTGACCGCCGTGGCTACATGCAACGAGATTTGCGGGGCCACGTAATTCTCACCTGACTGCAGGACGCCGGATATTGTTTGCCCGGCCAACCCCGCTGCGCTAAAAGTCAGTTGGAATGCCCCAGGCGCGACGTCGGGAAAGGAGAATTGCCCATCGTCTCCTGCGATTTGCTGGTTCGGGGCTTGATTTTCGCGAATCAGTGTTACCTGGGCTCCGCCGACTGGAGCCCCCGACTGATCGAGAACTGTTCCGCTGATGCTACCCGAGATGTGCTGATCGGCCTGCTGCCCGGCTTGCTGCGAAGAGGGAGCCGACGTCGTTACGTCCTGCACAACCGGTCCCGCGCCCGCGGCCTTCGGCTGTTCAGCTTGGGCCCACGTCAGCGCTGGAACGCCGCAAAACAGAACGCAAAAGCCTAGCCAGGCTAGCCCTCCAAGGGCGAGAGGGGAGGTTCGGCCATTCCGGCTCGAATATTTTTCGCAATAGCCTTTGTTCGCGGAATTCACGTGAATCAGATTAATAGCTCTCAGCTTTATTTCCGGAATAATTTGACTCTTTGTGGACTGCACGGGGTTGTCCTACGTGCCGAAGAGCAGCCGCGAATCAAATAGAAAAAACACAAAAAAAAGGAAGCAGCTTTGGTACGACCGCCGCTGCTTCCCGGGGTGTGTTCTATGAGTGCGTACACTATAGCATACTCCGCGCGCAAGTGTATACGTGAGAAACCCTAGATGACCCTAGATGGCGGCGGCCTTGTGCAAATTGTGGAAATCGATGCGCCGCCAAAGCCGATTTGGAGCCGTGATATACTGCCGCTCGATCCCATTTTGTGGGCCAATTTCTTCTCCTCAGCAGGGATAAGAACGCGAACCATCGACCGGAGGCGACATGACGGACATTTCACGACGTCAAT
>Ga0307479_10004301_pt1 | contig 13021 bp, 8 predicted proteins | sample atmos_gasesECM4C_FD_203743 | JGI IMG/M metagenome (GOLD analysis project Ga0307479, IMG submission 203743) | Hardwood forest soil microbial communities from Morgan-Monroe State Forest, Indiana, United States - atmos_gasesECM4C_515 | ecosystem: Environmental > Terrestrial > Soil > Temperate...
GGCGCTTGGAAATCGGGGCTCGGATGAGAGAGCGCTACATCTGTGGGAAACGAGGGGAACCATGAAACAAACATTCTTCTTGCTCGCCAGCCTGTTCATGACTGCTGCGGCTCCAGTGCAAACGCCGCCGCCGCCGCTGATTTCTCCCGAGGTCCATTCCGATAACCGCGTCACGTTTCGGTTCCGTGCGCCCAACGACAAAGAGGTTGCGGTTTCGGTCGAGGGCAATCCCAAGTCCTTGCCGATGCAGAAAGACGATCAGGGCGTGTGGAGCCTGACCACCGGGCCGCTCGCTCCTGATTATTATGGATACTCGATCGTCGCCGATGGGGTAGGCATGTTCGATCCTTCCAATCACGTCATCAAGCCCAACTTCCTGTATCGGGCAAGCGAGGTGCATGTTCCCGGACCGGCTTCGCTTTCCTGGGAGATTGGCGCGGTGCCGCGCGGAGAGATTCATCATCATTTCTACAAGTCCGGAGTGGTGGGCGACGACCGGGGCTACTACGTTTACACGCCGCCGGGCTACGATGCGCGCGGAAAGCAAACGTATCCCGTCCTCTACCTGTTGCACGGATTCAGCGACGACGCGAGCGCCTGGACGGCGGTGGGCCGCGCCAACGTGATCCTGGACAATCTGATCGCGCAGGGCAAAGCCAAGCCCATGATTATCGTCATGCCGCTGGGCTACGGCGCGCCGGAGGTTCTGCTTCCCAACTCCGGAGTGTGGCACGACCGCGCGATCACGGAGCGAAACTTCAATAAATTCCACCAGGCCTTGCTTGCGGAAGTAATCCCGCGCGTGGAAGCCGAGTATGCGGTGATCAAGGACCGCAACTCCCGCGCCATCGCGGGCCTTTCCATGGGCGGCTCGGAATCCTTGCTAACGGGCCTGAATACGCTGGACGAGTTTGCCTGGATCGGCGCTTTCAGTTCCGGAGGCATCACTGAAGAATTTGACATAGAATTTCCCACGGTGAACTCCAAGTCCACGGAGCAACTTCATTTGCTTTGGATTGCGTGCGGCACGGACGACCGCTTGATCGAACTCAACCGCAAGTTGCGCGCCTGGCTGGCGTCCAAGAATGTCAAACACGTGGACATCGAAACGCCCGGCACGCATACGTGGATGGTGTGGCGCCGCAACCTGACGGAATTCAGTTCACTGCTTTTCCGCTGAGGGCCGCCATGAAAAAAATGAATGCCATTTCCGGACGAATGACGAAAATGCTTCCTGGCTTTGCGCCGTTGGTGATCCTGCTCGTGGCCGCGGGCGCGTCATCGCGGGGACGGGGACAGATTTCCCCGCGCGGTATAGTCACGCCGCTCGCGAGCGCCAATCTCGTTTTCGACGGCGAACCCGCGTGCCTCAAAGTTGCGCGCGAGAACGGCGATCCAGACAAAGGTGCATCCACTTTCCTTCTCGAAGCTCCTTCCGGGTGCGTGGTTCCCGCGCACTATCACACGGCGGAAGAACAATTGATGGTGGTCCGGGGCGACGTGCTCACCGGGATGGACGGCATGGCGGAAGCGACGCTTGGCCCCGGCGGCTTTGCCATGATGCCCAGCAAGGCCATGCACTGGTTCACCTGCAAATCAAAGGAACCTTGTCTGATGTTCGTGACGTTCGACCGCACGTACGACATCGTCTGGGCGAAGCCGCAGCAATAACCGGTCAATCGTCATCGTCTTTTTTGGAGACGCCTTCGTCGTCATCCATTTTGGCGATTCCGAGGCGCATGGCTTGGTAGGCCGGCAGCAGCGCCGTCTGCGGAATGTTTGATCCGCTCCCGGTGCACGCGAACCAAATCACGGCGTTCAAAATTTTCGGGTCGGCCATATCCGCATGTGCGAAGTTCTGCCGGTTCGATTTTTTCATCCACTCGGCGGCGGCCTTGTCCTTCGTCTTTTGGGTCATCAGATTGTCCGCGGCGATGGCCGGCAAAACCGCTTTGTACGGAGTCAAGTCCGGCGTTTCCTGAAAAATATCCATGGGGATCGCCGAAGCATCCAGCTGGTTCATCGGCGCGATTCCCAGCAGCATCTCGATTGTTCGAATCATGCTGACCGTGCTGTGAAATTTGTGAATCAACGCTCCGGGCTTGTTGTACGCGCTGATGACCAGCGCCACCGACCGATGCGAATCGACATGGTCCGGGCCGGACTGGGCGTCATCTTCGACGATGAAAATCGCCGTGTCTTTCCAATACACGCTCGAGGAGACCGCCTCCACCAGCCGCCCCACGGCATAATCGTTGTCCGCGACCATGAATTGCGGCGTGGGAAATCCGTTTTTCATTCCGGTCGTATGGTCGTTGGGGAATCGCAGAACGTTGAGCGCGGGCATGGAGTCGGCACGGCCGGCCTCGCGTTCAGCGACAAAGTTTCGAAACTCGGCGAGCCATTCGCCAAAACGCGAATTTCCGCGGCAATTCGAATTGGCGTTGTCCTGAGTCACACTCGGATCGGAAGATCCCGAGGGATCCAGGGCGGTCTTGTAGCAATCTGTCGTCATGCTGTCCGGGGCGGTCACGTCAAAACTTCGAAAGCTTGGGCTGAGATGATTTTGCAGAGACGCTTTATTGGGGATGGCGCGGACGGCATTCGAAACGTCGGGATAACTCTTCTTGCGTTTTTGTCCCGCCGCTTCGACATCCTTCGCCGAAATCACAGTTACGAATTCTCCGTAATTCCGGTAGGTCAAACCTGCACGCGCAGCGGCGTCCCAAAGATAGAGGGTCTTCGGTTCGCCAAGGTCGGTGAACCCCTCGTGATAAGGAAGATGCTTTTCGAGCAGATCCGTCAAGGCTGCCAGCACATCACCATTGAACTTGTCGACTTGCAAATCGCCTGGCGGCTCGTAATCCGGCAAGCGGTTATAACCTTCAAAATCGTAGGTGCGTCCGCGGTCGGAATAGTTCCAGCGAAACGCTTTGTCCACGTAATCGGTCGAGAAAGCCGCGGTCGCCCAATTGTGGCCATCGGGGCTGGCTTCGGAATTGACGAAGAAGCGATCGAACAAACCGAATCGGAGCGCCAGCGCGTGATGATTGGGCGTCACCGCCTGACGCGTTCCGTCAGGACGCTGCGCGGTTAGGCCATTTCCGAAAATCGCAAAGTCGGGCTGTCCATCGGCCGCGCTTCCGTCGCCTGAGAATTTCACGTCGCCAAACACCTGATCGTAGGTGCGATTTTCCTTGATGATGTAGATGACGTGCTTGATGGGGCTATTCCCCGCAAAAAGCCTGGGCGGCGCGAAATCCATCAGGCCGTCATTCTGCATGGTCTGCTGCGTGTAGTGCGCCAGCGCGGGAGCGTCGGGCAGGGGAACCACGCTTATGTTTCCCGAAACGATCGAGCCGCTGTACTGCCCGCCTTGCCGATTCTTTTCTTTATTCGGAGGAAACGCGGCGTTCGGCGGATTGGGAGTGCGTCCACTGTTGTTGACGCGCATCGACGATGATTCGAATCCCGTTCCTTTGCCATTGCCGATGAAGAGCTTGCCGTCCGCGAAAGCGACTGCCGAGGGATACTGGCCCGTGGGAATAAATCCCAGGACCTTCGATTTTGGGACGCTGACCATTTTGTCCGCTTTATTCCTGCCGCGCACTTTGTCGGAGAGCAGCACGACCGCAACAGCGTTGCTGTGAGCATTCGCGACGTACAGAGTCTGTTGGTGGTCACTGAGCGCGAGCCCTTCGGGGCTTGCTCCGGGCAAGGCGTCTTCCGCCAGCCGCACGTCAATACGCTCGACCTCCTGGTCCGTCGTGGTGTCAATCACCGAGACGCTGTCCGCGTTCGAATTGGCCACAAAAAGCCGCGTCCCTTCGGCATTGGGCGTCATTGCCGTGGGATGGCGATCAACGCCGATGTACTTCGGCACAACGTTTTTGCCGCCCAGCGGAATCACCGCCACTGACGAATCATTCCAGCACGAGACGTACGCGCGCGCATTTTTTCCGCTTCCCAGCACGACTACGCCGTAAGGATAAATGTTTTCGGTCAACTTACCCGGGTGGTGCAAATCGACTCTCTCCATCCGGCGTGTGCTTTGAAGGCCGCGCACAATCGTCACGCTGTCTCCGAGGTTGTTCGCAGTCACCAGCGTGTTGCCGTCGGATGTTACCGCCAGCCCCGTCGGATAGAGTGCCGCCTTTCCTTTGTTGTAGTCCGCACGGGAAACTTCGCCCGCTTTGGCGATTTCGAAGAAGGGAGCTTTTACCTTCGAATCCGGCCCCGGCGATTCCGGCTGGATCGGTGTTGGCGCCTTTGGATCAAAGCGAAAGATCCAGACTTTGTTTTCGAAACCGCCGGAAACGTACATTTCAAAGTCTCCACCGGCGCCCGCCGTGGGCGAAAAAGCCAGGCCGACGTTGGCGCTCTGGGGCGTGGGAAAATAAACATTTTGAATCACTGACGGCTCCGGGGCTGCATTCAGGTCGATTACCGCAATCGATTGCTGGGCCCTATTAGTGTCGTCGCTGAACTGGACACCGTATCCACTATTGGCCACCAGGAGATAGCGGCCCTTGCCAGCGTGTCCGAGAGCGTCCGGGCTGCGAAGCATCGTCATGGGCATAGCCCCGACGGCCGGCAAATGAGTGGCGGCATCGAGAACCAGCGTACCGGCCGGCGTAATGGGGCGCCCCTCTCCGGCGGGTTCTTGCTGGCACCATGCGTATCCGCAAAGACATACACAAATCACAAGAAAACCACCGGTCATGGCTCGCGATTTCATAGGCCTGTTTCCTCGATCCCGAAGATTAGTCTTTTGTTCGTCCTTGGATGCGGCTCCAAATCTACATTCAACGGAGTCTAAGGGAAAATTGTTTCGCAAAGTTTACAACACGCAACTGCCGAAGGCGCCGCCTGGCCTGGCAACGCATTTGACCTGAAGCGCTTCTACTCCTAGGATGAGTCTGGTGCCACCGCAGTCTTTGGAAACCAGCCAGCGAGCCACCAATGAAAACCGGATTTCTCTCCGTCACGCTGCTTTTGTTCTTGCCGTTGGCCGGGGCTGCTCAGACTGCCGACGAAATCGTGAAGAAAGCGCTCGATGCGCGCGGCGGTGTCGAAAGGATCAAAGCGGTCCAATCCGAACGAGTCAGCGGCCAGGTTTCCTTTTCGCGGAACGTGGAAGGCACCTTTGTGCTGGAGCTCAAGCGTCCGCTGAAGATGCACGTGGAGATCTCCATCGATGGACAAAAGATCATCCGCGTTTATGACGGCAAGTCGTCCGGCTGGATGGTCAATCCGTTCGCGGAAAATAAAGAGGCGAAGCCGCTGCCTTCCGAGGACCTGAAGAACATTTCCGACGAAGCCGACTTTGACGGCCCGCTCGTGGACTACAAGGCCAAAGGCAACCAGATCGAATTGATTGGCAAAGAAAAGCTGGACGACAAGCCCGTCTATCGCCTGAAACTCACGAACAAGTACGGGGACAGCCGCCTTTACTTTTTTGACGCCACCTCTTTCTTGCTAGTGAAGTGGGAAGGCATCCGCAAGACCGGGGACCAGGAGATTCCCTGGGAGTCCTTCCTCTCGGATTATCGCGATGTTCAGGGACTGAAATACCCATTCCGGGTCGACCAGGGCAGCCCAGGCAGCGAACTCAAGCAGACGCTCACTTCCGAAAAAATCGAAATCGATCCGCAGATCGATGATTCTCGATTCACCAAACCGTCTCTACCGGATGCCCTTCCCGCCCCGGCGCCAGCCGCACCGAGTTCAGACCCGCCTGGCACCTGATTTTCAGGAGGCCTTCCCCTGGACGTACTGGAATCCCCGGCGAATCGAGCTCGCAGTTCCTTATGCGTTTCTTGCCCCGTCCTCACGCTTTCCTTATGTCGACGTCTTCATACTTTGCTCACGCGAGCTGAGTGATATTGCCTGCGCGCCCCAGAGACCCGGCCAGAGAATCTGGCGGCCATAGCGGGTTCTGTTGTTGATTGCTCGCATCAATCTAGTTCATTACTGAATCGAACTTGGTAGAAGTTCGTTTCCGGATGCAGCACGGAAAGCGGCATGGGCAAAACCGTTGCAGCCCGAGGTCGATGAGCAACTACAGAACCAGGAGAGAATAAATGCATGCACGTTTTAGCAGGTTGCTGGCCTTCGGCTTGATGTTGGCCCTGCCTGCGATGGCGCAGAGCCAAGCGCCGACAAACTTCAGCGAGCTTCGCGGAGTGACGCGAGACCCCGGCGGAGTGCTGCCGTTGCCGGAGGCTCAGGTACTTGTACATGACCTGGACGAAAACACTGGTCGCACTGTCGTTAGCGATGCCAATGGGACGTTCGTGGTTGAGAAACTCAAGCCGGGTCATTATCAATTGCAAGCGAATAAAGAAGGGTTCAAGAGTTCCGCGCTGGCCAAGTTCGACCTGGCGGCGGGAAAGAGTCTTGTTTTAGATATGGCTCTCGGTGCGAACTTGTCCGGGCACACTTCGCAAGAGGCACCCGCTTCACGTAGGACTCAAAAACCGGAGGGATTCTTCAGGAGGTTTGCCAAGGCATATCGCGACGACTGGAAGCCAGCTCCGGCCGGCGCTGCGGCTGCGCCCGCGGCAGCATTTCGAGGCGACCCGCCGCCCGTCAACGGGCCGCCATTTCCTTTTTCCACTTGGCCGATTGGAGGGACGGTGACAATGGGCTATCCGTGGACGCAAGCTGCTCCGTTGATGCAAGCCCTTTGGAGTGGTCCACACGGGGAAGCCTGGAAGAAAAGCGGCGTTCAGATCTATGGCTGGCTGAATTTCGGCGGGAACTTCAGTACTTCCAAGAGCCGCGGCGGCAAGTATGGAAATTTTCCGACTGCTTACGACGAAGTGCCTAATGCGATCGAACCGGACCAGGAAGTGTTGTACATCGAGCGGCAGCCGAATACGGTGCAGACCGACCACTTCGATTGGGGCTTCCGACTCACCGGTCTGTGGGGCATAGATTACCGCTTCACTACGGCGAGGGGTTATTTCAGCCAGCAACTGCTTAATAATCCGCCTACAGGCAAAGAGTATGGGTTCGATCCTGTGATGATGTACATAGACCTGTATTTTCCCCATATCGCGCAAGGGATGAACGTTCGAATCGGACGCTATATTTCGCTGCCGGACATCGAGGCGCAGCTGGCGCCGAACAACTACACTTACAGCCACTCGCTTCTCTATACGTTTGATTGCTACACGCAAACTGGCATCAACACGACCACGAAGCTCAATAGCCATTGGACGGTTCAAGTGGGGGTCTCACCCGGCTGCGAAGTGCAACCGTTTCTCTGGAAGGACAAATACCACGACGCAAAGCTGACGTTGAATGCCTGCGTGCAGTATATGTGGAGACAAAGCAAGGATGCCGTCTACGTTTGCGACAATGCCACCAACAGTGGAAAATACGCTTACAACAATCTGCAAGCCTACTATGCCACGTGGTATCACGTAATCAGCAAAAACTGGCACAGCTCGACCGAATATTGGTACATGTGGATGAAGAATGTGCCAAACGTCACGAATCCCACCGATCCCATCGTACCGGAGACGAATTCGAACGGAGCGATTTGTAAAACGACAACGCAGCTTACGTGCTTCGCTCCGGAGCACGCGATCGTCAACTACCTGGAGCATCAGATCGGCCCGCACAATTACATCTCGATTCGTAATGAGTTCTTCAATGATATGAGGGGCCAGCGAACAGGCTTTAAGACGCGTTACACCGAACACTTGTTCGGGTGGGGACACTGGATTGGGACCACGATTCTCTTGCGGCCCGAACTCAGGTATGAGCACTCTTACGATTCACCGTCGTATCAGAACGGCACGAAGAAAAGTCAGCTCACGGCGGCGGGAGACATAATCTGGTTTTTCTGAGCCGTTTCCAGAACAGCCTGGGCGGGCCGGCGGCTTCGGACTTCCTGACCGCCGAAGCTTTGTGACAGGTTGTGGCGATCCCCTGGCTTATGGTGCCAGCAATACGCACACGGCGGGTGGAAAGCCTGTTGCAACCGCACGGCGGAATGCATACCATAAGTTTTGACCATGGAACTGGCGCTCAATCTCATCTGGGTGTGCGTGGCGCTGTCTGGGTGCGCGCTGCTGGGCAGCAACCTTTCCCGCGCTTCGGGGCTTCCGGCTGGACGGACGAGCAATCGGCAGAAGATCATCGCGATGGGCTGCGCGCTGATCATTCTGTTTTTTGTCATCTCCATGACAGACGACTTGCACGATCAAGAGATCTTCGTGGAAGAGAGCAAGTCCCTGCGATTGATGAACGGGGGCGGCTCGCTTGCGCTGGCCGCCGTTCATTCCACGGTAGCTCCCCCTTTTCTGCTGTATTTCGGTTTCACCCGCTCTTCGTTTACGTTTGCTTTGCCAGCCGTGAGGAGGCTCCTGGAGCCTCTAGAAGTCGCGTCCACGGCCGGAATCGATTTTGATCTGCTCTGCGGACGGGCGCCGCCAGCCTCCCTCGCCTGAACCAGCCGTCTTCCTAGAAAAGAAGCCGTTCGTGGAGAAGGTCAATGAAGCCAGGTGCCCTTGTCTCCGTGTTTTTCCCTATCGGCGCATCCCGCGCTGCGGGTTGCCGGCGCGCAATCCCTTTCGCGGCACCGAGAAATAAAGGCCAGCGGGCCTTACCTTTTTGTGGAGTCTGAGCAATCATGAAGAAACATTTCTGGAAATATCTTGTGCTCCTTGCCTTGCTTCCCGCCAGCGCGCTTGCACAAGCGCCGGGACCCCTGAGCTGGGGGCAGGTGCGCCTGCGCTTTGAGCAGAATAATCCAACGCTGCTTGCCGGCAAGCTGGGCATCGATGAGTCCAAGGCGCAGGAGATCACGGCGTTTCTCCGTCCGAATCCGAATTTCACGCTGTCGACGGATGGGACCCAACTCGCCCGTTACCATGGGGTTTGGAAGCCGTTCACCGGCAGTCAGTTTTCAACCATCTTTAGTTATTTGCACGAACGGCAGCATAAACGCGAATTGCGGCTGGAGAGCGCGCAAGAAGCGACCGGAATCGCCGCCTCCGGCCAGGCGGACCTGGAAAGGGGCCTCCTTTTCAGTTTGCGGATGGCCTTTGTGCAAACGCTTCAGGAAAAAGCGATATTGGAATTGGCGAAAGAAAATCTCGCGTATTACGACCACGTACTGGACGTGAATCGCGAACGTTTCAAGGCGGGAGGGATCGCCCAGGTGGATTTGGACCGGCTGGAGCTTCAACGAGTGCAGTATGAGTCCGACCTGCAAATCGCCGAAGAGAGTTTGGAGACTGCGAAAATCCAGCTTCTTATGCTCCTCAACGACCGGATGCCGGTAGAGCAATTCGACGTCATGGGCCCCTTCGACTTTTCGAGGCAAATCGCGCCTCTTAACGAGGTACGCCAGGAGGCACTCGAGGCCCGGCCGGATTTGAGGGCGGCGCTGCAATCCATCGAAAAGGCCAAGACCGAGCACCGGCTAGCAGTAGCGAACGGGTCGACTGATCCGACCTTCAGCGCGTGGTATTCGTACAACCCGTCGTTCAACAACCCGTTTGACCACCAAACACTCGGCGCCAGTGTCAGCATCCCGCTGCGGATTTTCGACCGAAATCAGGGGGAAAAGTTACGAACGCAGTTGGACATCGACCGCACCGCAAAATTGGCAGAAGCAACCAGGACACAAGTGTTCAGCGACGTGGATTCCGCCTATGCCACGGTGACGAGCACAGTGACGCTCCTGCAACCCTACAAGGACCGGTACTTGGAGCAGGCCTCCAGAGTGCGGGACACGATTGCGTTTTCCTACGAACACGGCGCGGCGTCGCTCCTCGATTTTCTAAATGCGCAGGCCGAATACCGGAGCGTGCAAGTCAATTACTTGAATCTGGTTGCTTCCTATTTGAGCGCGGCAAACCAATTGAATCTAGCCGCAGGACGTGAGGTTATTCAATGAGACGCGCGGGCTTGGGTTTGGCAGTTTTTCCTCTCGCGCTAGGCGTGTGTCTGGCAGGCTGCGGGGATAGCAAAGGCGATCCAAAGGCGGAAGCGCCTCCGCCGGTAAAGGTTGAGCGCGAGGAAGACGCCAATGCCGTGCAGGTGGAGCATCCCGAGCAGTTTGCCCTGGCCACCGCAGTCGCGCATGAGTCGCGGTCGCAGTTGACGGTAACGGGAACGGTCAATCCGGATATCTCCAGGAGCGTCCCAGTCATTTCGATTGCCACTGGCCGCGTGGTAGAGGTTCACGCACGGCTCGGCGACACGGTAAAAAAAGGCCAACTCTTGCTGCGGGTGCAGAGCGCGGATATGTCCGGGGCATTTTCGGACTATCGAAAGGCGGTGGCCGACGAAAAGCTCGCTCGAATACAGTTCGAGCGCGCCAAGCTGCTGTACGACAAGGGGGCCATTTCGCTGAACGATTTCCAGACAGCGGAGGACGTGGAAAACAAGGCGCAGGTGGACGTGGAGAATACCACGGAGCGGCTTCGCGTGCTGGGCGGCAGCATCGAGCATCCTGCCGCGATTGTGGATATTCGCGCTCCGGTTTCGGGGGTGATCACGGATCAGCAGGTCACCACGGCAGCGGGTGTGGCGGGCCTAGGCTCACCCAATCCATTCACAATCTCCGACCTGAGCTACGTGTGGATTCTCTGCGACGTTTACGAGAATGATCTTGCCAACGTGCAAGTCGGCGAAACGGCAGAGATTCGTCTGAACGCCTATCCCGACAAGATTTTTACCGGCCGCATCAGCAATGTGCTTCCGGTGCTCGATCCAACGATTCGAACGGCCAAGGTGCGCATCGAGGTACGCAATCCGGGATTGATGCGCGTGGGCATGTTTGTCACAGCCACGTTTCACGGGCAGAAAAAAGAGACGCATGCCGTGGTGCCGGCGACGGCCATCTTGCATTTGCACGATCGCAACTGGGTGTACGTTCCGGCGGGCGACAAGAAGTTCCGGCGCGTGGAAGTGACAAGCGGCGTGATGCTGAAAGAGAACCTGCAGGAGATCCTTTCCGGAGTGCAGCCCGGCCAACAAGTGGTTCAGAACGCGCTGGTGTTTCAGAACACGGTGGAGCAGTAGATGCTTCGCAAACTTGTCGATTTTTCTCTGGAGAACCGCCTTCTGGTCCTTGGGAGCGCGGTGCTGCTGCTTGCGTGGGGCGCGATTTCGTTCCATCAGCTGCCTGTGGAAGCGTATCCCGACGTTGCGAACAACTACGTCGAAATCATCACGCAGTGGCCGGGAATTTCCGCGGAACAGATCGAGCAGCAGGTCACGATTCCACTCGAAGTGGTGATGAACGGCATGCCCCATGTGGTGCATTTGCGCTCGTTTTCTCTCTTCGGCCTCTCGGACCTAAAGTTGATTTTCGATGATGAAGAGGAGAACGCCTGGAACAGGGAGAGGGTTCTCGAACGGCTTTCGCAAGTGATATTGCCGCCGGGTGTGGTGCCACAGATGGGCACGGACTGGAGTCCTGTCGGCCAAATCTACTTCTTTACGCTGAAAAGCACGAATCCGAACTACGACGTGATGGAATTGAAGTCGATCGAGGATTGGGTGATCGAAAAGAACTTCAAGTCCGTTCCCAATGTGGTCGATGTTGCCAGCTTCGGCGGACCGACGCGCGAATATCAGGTTCGCATTGATCCCAATAAACTGATTGCCTACGGACTGAGCCTCGCCCAAGTGGAGCAGCAACTTACGAACAACAACGCCAACGCGGGTGGCAGTTTCATCGAGGCCGGCCTGCAACAGATTAATGTCCGGGAGGTGGGACTAGTCAAAAACGTCCGCGATATCGAAGACACCGTCATTATGACCAAAAGCGGCACGCCGCTGCGCGTAAAGGATATCGCTGCCGTTTCGCAAGGGCCCAAGATCCGGCTCGGCCAGTTCGCCCGCGCCATTCATCGGGAAGACGGCGAAATCGTCGATAACGACGATGTGGTTTCGGGCATCGTGCTCTTGCGCAAGGGCGCAAATGCGGACGAGGTACTCGCGGGAATCCACGCGAAGGTCAAAGAACTGAATGAGCAAATCTTGCCTCCAGGTATAAAGGTAGTTCCGTTTATTGACCGCAGCGATCTGGTCCGCTTCACCACACATACGGTGCTGCACAATCTCACCGAAGGCATCATCCTGGTAGTCGTGGTTCTTTTTCTGTTCCTGGGGAACGTGCGCGGGGCGATCATCGTCGCTCTGACGGTCCCGTTTGCTTTATTGTTTGCGGCCACATGTCTAAAACTAAAGGGCATCCCTGCAAATCTGCTGTCGCTTGGCGCGCTGGATTTCGGAATGGTCGTGGACGGCGCGGTGGTGATGGTGGAGAACATCGTCCGGCACCTGGGCCACGGCGGCAGCACCTACAAGACGCCGATGGAGCGCATCCGTGAGGCCGCCCACGAAGTGCAGCGCCCGGTATTCTATGCAATAGGGATCATTATTACAGCTTACTTGCCAATTTTCACTCTGCAACGCGTTGAAGGGCGGCTGTTTCATCCCATGGCGTGGACCGTGGCTTTTGCGCTCCTCGGTGCGCTGCTCTTTTCGATGGTCCTCGCGCCGGTCCTATCCAGCGTGTTGTTCAGCAAGGGCGTAAGCGAATGGCAAAACCCAGTAATGGAATTCTTGAAAACACACTATCGCCGTGCGGTGCGATGGGCGGTCGAGCACCGGTTTGTAACGGTGGGTGTGGCGTCAGTGAGTTTTGCCGCCACCATTTATTTGACCCTCGGCGGAGTCATCGGTTCTGAGTTTCTGCCGCATCTGGATGAAGGAGCGCTCTGGGTGCGCGGCACGCTGGCGCCCAGCACTGGGCCTACGGAAGGCACGCGGCTGGCGAACCAGGCGCGCGTTGTTCTTTGCTCTTTTCCTGAAGTGACGCAATGCACCAGCCAGGTCGGGCGCCCCGATGACGGAACCGACACGACGGGCTTCTTCAATACCGAGTACTTCGTCGATTTGAAGCTGAAAGAAAAGTGGCGGCCTGTTTTCCACGAGGACAAGGAAAAAGTGATCGCCGCCATGCAGCGGGAGCTGGACAAAATTCCCG
>Ga0307479_10004303_pt1 | contig 13020 bp, 13 predicted proteins | sample atmos_gasesECM4C_FD_203743 | JGI IMG/M metagenome (GOLD analysis project Ga0307479, IMG submission 203743) | Hardwood forest soil microbial communities from Morgan-Monroe State Forest, Indiana, United States - atmos_gasesECM4C_515 | ecosystem: Environmental > Terrestrial > Soil > Temperate...
CAGAAGATGCCAGTTGAAGTATGGGCGCTCTTTCGTCCACTTCGACCTGTTCGGTCGCGGGGCCTACCTTCAATTGGATGTCGAGAATTTGATTGCCGCCAACGTTCAACGTAATACCCTTGCGCGTCACGGTAGCGAACCCCTGCGCTGAGGCAGTTACCTCATAGTTTCCGGGGGAGAGGTTTGGCGCGCTGTAGAAACCATCGTCCTGCGTTAGAGATTTGCGCATGACCGCTGTAGACAAGTTCGTAATTATGACTTGCGCTCGAGGCAATACGGCGCCGGAGGCATCTGTGATAGTTCCAGAGAGCGTAGCTCCTGTCACCTGAGCAAAAATCGGGACAGCTGGTGAAACCGCCAGCACCAGCGCGACCAATGCCACACCAAGACGCAACCCCTTTATTCGGATTATCATTGTTCTGATTTCACCAGACCGATCTGGAACGTCAGGTCCCGAGGTAGGACAGATTCGTTTCAACGGTAGGATTAATAATCCGAATGCCAACTAGTTGTCAAGCAAATGTTTTTACTTGACTGACAACTTTAAGGAGAGGCATTCTGGCGATTCGTCGGCATTCTCGTTAATTGACACTCACTGAGGCCGCCGTGAGGCTTGCCGTCAAGCAGGAACCGTGGCCGACGGGCCCACGCAGGGGGCCTTATGTACTGTCCGACTTTACGGACTCCTTGGCTCATCGAAGTTCCTATGGGCAAAGAAACATGTCTCACAAGTCTTGACAATATGGCATCTGCGGCACATAAATAATAAGGCGATCGCCGAATTGAAGCCCGACAAGTTGGGAAGCAGACTGATTTAAGGCATGACGCGTAAGGCTGAGACGGAAATGATTGAGACCATTGCGATAAAGGAGTCGGCTGGGATTGAGAAGTCCTCGGCCCGATACGCCGACCGGATCTACGAGACCATTCTCGGGCAGATCGTCGCCGGCGAGTTCAAAATCGGCGAACGCTTGCCGTCCGAGAGTCAGCTGGGCGCCAAATACGCCGTTTCGCGCGCAGTGGTACGTGAAGCACTGGTCCGCCTGCATGCTGATGGGGTCGCGGTCACCCGCAGGGGAGCGGGCACTTACGTACAGCGCCAGCCCGGTCGTGAATTTCTCCGCTTGGCCCCAATCGGCGGAGTCGCTGACCTGATGCGTTGTTTTGAGTTTCGCATTGGTCTCGAAGGAGAGGCAGCCGCTCTTGCTGCTCAACGCAGAACGTTCGAGCACCTCGCAGCAATCGACGAGGCTTTCGAGCGTTTGAACCAGGCCAATGCGAACGGAGAGCTCGGCGTTGAAGAAGACGTTCGCTTCCACGGGGCAATTGCACTAGCTACCCGCAATCAATTGTTTATCCAAGCACTCGACGCGCTGGCGATACACGTCTTCAACGGCATGAACGTCACCCGTCATCTCTCATTGACCCGCAACAAAAAGCGCTTGACTCTGGTGCAAGAAGAGCACCAAAGGATAGTCCAGGCAATCCGCGACTCAGACGAAGAAGAGGCACGAGCCGCAATGCGAGCACATATTTCGAACGCTCGAATTCGAGCACTCGATAGCACCGCAGAGCCACTCTAGCAGTCGTGGTACGGACAGTTTTGCCCCGCTCCACACGAGGGAAAATCATGCGAACGACATTACTCGCAAGAAGGCTGCTCTTAGCCCTCCTTCTACTCGTTGGTTCTCTCCCGGTGATGGCTCAGACGAACTGGGCGGTCGAGAAAGAACTCAAGATCGGCGGTGAAGGTGCGTGGGATTATCTCACCGTCGACCCGAAGACGCATCGACTGTTTGTTCCGAGGAGCACACATACGATGGTGATCGATGCCGACTCAGGAAAGACACTGGGTGACATTCCGGGGCAGAAAATCGCTCATGGTGTCGCGATTGTTCCTGAGGTGGGGCGCGGGTTCATCAGTGACGGTGGGGGGGACGGGGCCGTCGTGGTCTTCGATCTGACGACGTATGCGGTTCTTGGAAAAATTGTCGCCCAGCCCGATGCGGACGGGATCATCTTTGATCCCGGTAGTGGGCTTGTGCTAGTCGTGTCAGGGGATAACGGAGTGCTGATGTCGTTCAAGCCTGATGTCGATCTTAAGAACGGCAAAATCGATGCTTCAATCGATCTGGGCGGAGCGCCGGAGTTCCTCGCGTCCGATGGGGCCGGCAAGCTCTACGTCAATCTTATGGACAAAGACGAAGTAGCGGTCGTCGATCTACATGAAAGGAAGGTAGTCGCCCGTTGGGCTGTGGCCCCCGGCGGGAGTCCGGTTGGGATGTCGATCGATACGAAAACCCGGCGTCTTATGATCGGCTGTCGAAATCCTCGGAGGTTGATTGTGATGAGTACCGATGACGGAAAAGTGTTATCGGATCTGCCGATTGGGGAGCGCGTGGATGCTACAAAGGTTGAGAATGGCCAGGTATTCGCCAGTTGCCGGGACGGCTCCCTTTCGGTCGCCCGCGAAGAGGCGCCCGGCAAGTACGAGATCGTGCAGGTTGTGAAAACTCACGTCGGGGCGAGCACCATGGGGATCGACAGCAGCACCCACAGGATATATCTGCCTGCCGCGGAATTTGAGGATTCCAAAGACGGACCCAAGGCGCGGCCGAAACCAAAAGCTGGAACTTTCATGATCGTGGTGGTCGCCCCTCAGGGCACTCAATAGCAGGAAGCGATGAGGCGTTGGCGGCAAACACTCACAACTCGGCCCGCGGCGCATACCGTTCCTTCACCATGAAGATATATGAGATCACACCGGCCGCCAGGAAGGCACAGCAAGCAAACATCGGACCTTCGTAGCTGCCGGTGCGTTGCTTCAGCCAACCCGTAAAAATCGGCGCAACTATACCAGCGACGCTTGCGGCGCAGTTTTGGACTCCAGATACCCGGCCGATCGCCGAAGCAGGAACTAACGTTTGGGTCAACGCCCAATAGTTGGCGGTTGCCAGACCTAGGCCGGACAATGAGATTATCGAGAAAGTCAATGCGGTAGGAACGGAGGCGGAGCGTGCCCCGATGAGTTCCGTGCACGCGAAGACAAAGCCGAGAATGGTGAACCATTTCCTTACAGAGACTGGATCGCCTCCACGCCCTATAGCAGTATCCGCGAACCATCCCCCGAGTGCAGCCACGACAGCCATTCCGCCAAAGCTGAAAAATGTGTACATGCCCATCTGAGTGAGGGACAAGTGCCTCCTCTCTATAAAGTAAGCAGGCATCCATGTCAGGCAAAAATATACGAAGTACATGTACGAGAAGGTTGCTATAACCGTTCCCCATATCACCGGACTCGCGAAGAGCAGGCGAAACGACAACGTCTTTTCGATACTCGGCTTGATGGGGCCTTGACTGCGGTTTCCGTTCTTGGCTGTGACCATAAAAATCCACGGGATCAGCCATACAATACCGCTTGCCCCTACCACGAAGAACATGGTCCGCCAATTGTGACGCGCGATCAACCAAGCGGCCAGTGGAGCGCCAACCGCTGGACCGATCTTGGTGCCTGTCATGTACAACCCCATGGCTAGCCCACGCCTGCGCTCGGCAAAGTTCAAACGAATCCATTTGGCGCTCGCGGGCACCGAAACCGATTCCCCAATACCTACAAGGATTCGCAACGCTATCAGTTGCTCCACCGAGGTCACCAGGGAAGTACTGGCTGAAGCTACGCACCAGAACAGCAGGCCGAAGGCATAGGGCCATTTCACTCCATAGCGATCAACGATCCATCCGGCCGGTAATTGCAGCGCCGCATAAGCCCAGAAGAATGCTGAGTTCACCGTTCCACGGGCCGTTTCGGAAAGGCCAAACGCCCTGCAAAAGTCGGGCATTGCCAGGGCCACGGCGATATTCGATCGGGAAATGTAAGCGATGATGGCTGCTAGACTGAGCAGTCCAATGGCAGTCCACCGGCGCCAAGCTTCTGCCTCGCCGTCAATATGTGGTGCGCCGGGAGTGTCGAGGAAAGGAATTGTGACCTTCGCATCGGTGCTCATTATTTGAGCACCGTGCAAATTGCATCACTAGGCGATATATGCGCTTGAATTGAAATAAGCGGTCTCAGGTGTGGTGCCGCAGGAGACGAGCTGGCTTGGCATCGTTTCAAGCTTCGATTCAGCACGCACCAAATCATCTCATCCCCACCAGGTTTCCCCATCAGCGAGGTGGGCCTTCACCACATCCGGATTTAGCTCGACGCCTAAGCCGGGTTTGTCATTCAAGCGAATGAATCCGCCGTCGATATACGGCGCGTCAAGCACCAGCAACTGGTCCATCCACCCGCCCCGGCCCGTAGTGGTCTCGCACACAATAAAATCGCGGATCGAGGCGGCCCATTGGCTGGTCGCCCACGTATTGAGCTGGCTGCCTGTATTATGAGCGGCGACAGGCAAGCCGTAAACCTCAGCCATGTCAGCAATGCGTTTGGTTTCAAGGAACCCGCCGCTGTTGCGAAGGTCCGGATTAAGAATGTCCAACGCTTGATTGACAAGGAAGTCATTAAACCCTTCCCGACGTTCTAGATTCTCGCCGGTGCAGATCGGAACATTCGAAGCCTCGACCAGCCGTTTCCATGAGCCAGAATAGTTGACTCCGAGAGGGTCTTCCAACCAAAGCGGCTTTATCGACTCGACCGCCTGCGCTAGCTGGATGGATGTGCGCAGGTCGTACTCCCAATGGCAGTGAACCATGATGTCGTGCTCCCAGCCAATCGCCTCACGGCAATTTTCGAAACCTTGCCTGATCTCACTCAACTCCCTGGTCGTGAGCACCCGATTGCCGAGGTCACGCGCTCTGTCGGTAGCCGGGTCGGTGTTATTCACTCCGATCTTGTGCGCAGTAAAACCGCTTGGGTCTGACTTTACTTTGTGCGCCCATTCCTGGCATGAGCCTTTGTCCAGCATGTCTCGAGGAGCTGCATGGTCGTAGACACGAACTTTCTCCCGGAACTCTCCGCCCAAGAGTGTCGTCGTTGGGACGCCCAGGATTTTCCCCGCCAGATCCCACAGTGCCATCTCAATGCCGCTAGCCGCCCTCATGAGCATGTGCGCCGAACCGTCAGTTCGGCTGCCGTTCAAACTTTCTGCGCCTTTGCCGAGATAGGTATAGATCGCATCGATGCCTAGTGGATCCTTTCCGATCAGGAAGGGCTTCAACGCTAACACTTGTTCTTTGGTTCCAACTGACGGGCTGCCGTACGCTTCTGCGACTCCGTAGACCCCGCTATCTGCGATGACCTTAACCAAGGTGTACGTTCGTCCGCCGGACAGAACCATGCACTTAATATCGCTTATCTTGTGCCGGTACTTTATTGGCTCCGCGAGAAGATTGAAATGAGCAAGCAGAGGGGCGGCGCCAACAAGGCCAAGAAACTTTCGCCGTGACATTGTCAGGTTCATCGAGCTCCTTCCTGATCTAGACGCTTGAGCCGCAGACTTAGCGTTCGTGCGTTGGACATCGGCCCCGTGCCAGCCATGGGTTCGGCAAGGACCAGATGTCTCTGCACGAGCAATTTCTCCGAGCGTTACTCTAATCAACCAATTCGGCATTGTTTCAACTGCCGGTCATGTGAGGAAGTTCCCAAATCGTGCGTATGGATGGGACGCGAGAAGTGTTGAAATCCGCAATGAAACTTGTTGAGCTTTTGATTTACCAGTGGAGGCTGCGTAGGGAATTGCCCTTAGAATGCCCTTTCTCGACCTAGGCTAAGCAAATAGCCCTTCTTCCGCCAAGAAGTAGGACAGCTTAAGATTACAGGGCCAGATATTAGCTCAGGTTTTTGATCTCTGTCAAGCACTTATCACCTGACCTGACGGATATGCTCTCGAATGCTGTCGGCTTACATCGGCGAGAAAATGGGGGTCGTCGAGATGCCTCCACTCCTCTAACCCACGGATTTTAATGGTTCTGGCTCGGGGATAACGTAAGGGATCTTCAATTCCAAACCGATGAGCTTGGAAAACCGCTTTCGATGCCCGTCCCGTGCCGGCATAGGTTGGCAATTTGTCTGACATGTCTTGACAAATTTCGCCCTTGCATGTAAACGCTGGAGAGGAGGTGTTATCCATTAAACCGACGCTGCCAAACGCGATCTTCTGAGAGTGAGGACGATTTGGAGGCACCGGCAGAACGGTCATGAACGTTTCTGGCCGGGAACGAGTCACCATGAGCGAAGGAATCTTGGTTCGTTTCGCTCATCGTCCGATGAACCGGTCATTGTGCAATTGTGGTGGAAGAATTCACCCAATTCGAGGTCGAACGCCTCCGAACAGGGCGCTCGATGAAAGTGCAGAACAGTTCTGAGGGTTGTGTCGAAGCAAAATCAGCCTGGAGATTTGCTTACCTTCCTCATCGCCGGATACCTAAATGCGAGAGCGCTCTAAAAACCGTAAATCGCCCGAGGAATTGCGAAGTCATCGCTGGTATGGAGTCAACGACCTCCGCTCCTTCGGACATCGATCGCGAACCGCACAAATGGGGTACACGTCTTCCGACTACGCGGGCAAGCCAGTCATCGCCGTTGTGAACACATGGAGCGAAATCAATCCCTGCCACACACACTTTAAGGACAGAGCTGAGGAAGTTAAGCGTGGAATCTGGCAGGCCGGCGGATTCCCCGTCGAAATGCCGGTGATGACTCTCTCTGAGAACTTTCAGAAACCTACAACTATGCTGTACAGAAATTTCCTGGCGATGGAAGTCGAAGAGTTGTTGCGCTCTTATCCGTTTGATGGCTGTGTGCTCATGGGCGGTTGCGACAAGACCACTCCGGCGCTCCTGATGGGTGCATTCAGCATGAACCTGCCTTCCATTTACATGCCCGCAGGTCCGATGCTTCGCGGCAACTGGAACGGTGTGGTGTTAGGCAGCGGAACGGATGCCTGGAAATACTCAGCGGAGCTCAAGGCAGGCAAGATAACTCAGCTGGAGTGGAGGGGCTTAGAGACAGGCATCGCACGATCCGCGGGGACCTGCATGACCATGGGTACCGCTTCGACAATGACGAGCGCAACCGAAGCCTTGGGGTTGACTCTGCCGGGCTTCTCCTCGATTCCTGCCGTTGATTCGCGTCACGCGCAGAATGCGTCGCTCACTGGCAGAAGGATCGTTGAGATGGTTTGGGAGGATATGAAGCCTTCCGACCTGATCACTGCGAGGTCATTTGATAATGCGATCACGACTGTGCTGGCACTGGGGGGCTCGACGAACGCTATCGTTCATTTACTCGCATTGGCGCGTCGCGCAAGGATCGATCTCAGACTTGATCGGTTTGATGAGCTTGCACGACACACACCCGTTCTAGCAAACATTCGCCCCGCCGGTGAGTTCCTCATGGAGGATTTCTTTTACGCTGGCGGACTTCCTGCCATGCTTGCCGAACTGGGTGAATTGATAGATGGCACGCAAATGACGGTGAATGGGTCAACTCTCGGAGAAAATATCCGAGGTGCGAATATCTACAACGACAACGTTATCCTGGGCCGTTCCAATCCGCTCATTGAGAGGGATGGACTCGCGGTGCTGCATGGAAACCTTGCGCCCGGAGGAGCCGTAATCAAGCCACCTGCAATGGAGCCTCGCCTTCTGCGGCATACCGGGCCCGCCATCGTATTTTTTGACTACAACGATATGGCTGCACGGATTGACGACCCGTCGTTGGATGTGACCGCCGATTCCGTGCTCGTTCTGCAAAGGGCCGGGCCAGTTGGCGCCCCGGGAATGCCTGAATGGGGGCAACTTCCGATTCCTGAGAAGCTGTTGAAGGCAGGAGTCCGCGATATGGTCCGCGTCTCCGATGCGCGGATGAGCGGTACAAGCTACGGCGCCTGCGTTTTGCATGTGACGCCCGAATCGTTTGTTGGTGGCCCACTGGCCCTGGTGCAGAATGGTGATCTCATCGAACTGGATGTCGCAGAACGCAAACTGAACCTTCTCATCTCAGGCGAAGAGATGGCGCGACGGAAGGCCGCATGGATCCCGCCCAATCCAAGGTTTGAACGCGGCTACGGAATGCTCAGTCAACTTCATGTAATGCAAGCCGACACCGGCTGTGATTTCGACTTCTTAGAAGAGCCTCTGAAACCGCGAAAGATAGGCTTCACCGACCCTGAAATTCATTAGTCGTCACCGTAATTTCTTCAAGGAGTGCAAATTGACCCAACTCAGAGACCAAACCCGCAACCTACTGAAGCATGTGAGCACAGCGACGCTTACTACTCAACTGTTCCGGCGCGGTTTTCGAAATGTGTTTATGCAGGGAGTCGCCCCCCTTGGCAAACTTGAAAACGGCAACCTGGTCGGGCCAGCCTTCACTCTACGCAATATCCCAGCTCGTGAGGATATCGATGTTCTAGAGGTCTTTCTGGATCCTGAGAATCCACAGCGAAAGGGCGTCGAAACGGTGCCTCCAGCCTATGTTCTCGTGCAAGATTGCCGCGGAGACAGAACAGCAGCATCCTTTGGCTCCATCTTGGCAACCCGGTTGAAGGTGCGCGGCGTTGCCGGCATGGTATCTGATGGGCCGGTTCGTGACAGTGGGGTAATCGCCGCCTGCGGTATGCCTGTGTTCTGTGCAGGCGCGAGTGCACCAACGAATCTGATCAAGCATCATTCGGTGGACATGAATCTGCCCATTGGTTGTGGTGGTGTGGCCGTATTCCCCAATGACATCATCGTTGGCGACATAGACGGCATCGTGGTGGTCCCTCAACATCTGGCGGAAGAAATCGCCGTAGACGCTGCGGAACAGGAAAGCTTGGAGGAATTCATTTTCAAACGCATCGAAGCAGGTGCTGCCTTGGTTGGGACATACCCCCCTAATGACGCGACGAAAGAAGCCTACGTGAATTGGAAACGCCAGAACGTTTCTGGCAACTCTACCGTCGTTGGATGATACTAGGATCCGAGTCCTCTGCCATCGAGATGGTGTCTGCCCAAAGGCTTCAGGCTGAAAACCGTTCCACTCGCGTGTGAGAAGTAAGTCATGAAAATTACGGGAACCATGCTGATTGGTAAATCAGAGGGTTCAGCATGCAAATCGATCTTCACGGCTATCACCCGAGGCAAATCGTATGGAATGGCGTCCTCGTGGAACTTGTGGAGCAGGCCTGGGAGATGGGCGAGAGTGAATTGATTCTGATCCATGGGCACGGGCGCAATCGGGGCATCACACCAGGTTTCGTGAATACCAACACCGGCTTCTTCGGCCTGGAGATAAGAAAAGCCTTGCGGCACGATGAACGACTGCGCCGATGGATTCACCATGCAACTCTTGATTGCAGCAGCCCGGGTCACACGAGCGTGTCCTTAAGAGTAAACCGCTCGCCCACACGAACGTGCCTGGACCTTGAGCTGCTACCGGAACACGGAATATTTCGTTCCGGACGACGCTGATCATTATCATTAGAAAACTAAACTTTTCTAACGAGCGGCAGCAGCCATCTAGAACCCTCTGTTTCCGTGGTCTCATGACCAGGGAGTTTTCGCAGGTTTTCTAACGCGGATTATTGAAACGACTGACGGCCGATCAGTCGTACACTAACGTTCCCGGGACCACAAATCTGCCTTTGGCCGGTTTGCTGTGCGCCGCCGGTGTGCCGACGCGCGCGAATGGCCGCAATACCCCAATCCGCACCAGTGGGGACAGATCACTGCTGCCAGCGAGCATCTATTGCGAGGGATCCCAGACAAAGTATGATCGGCTTACCGTTCATCCGTATAGGTTGATCCGCTAAAGGCTGACCCTCTTCGTTCGCAGCGTATACATTTATATTCGGACAGGGGGATTCGGGACATTCCCGCGACCGGTATTTCAGGAAGGATCGATTCTGGCCAGCACCACAAAACCGCTGAAGTTGTCGCCGCGTCAGAACAACATATCCGTCAGTGGCACAGTGTGGGCTGTTCAGGACGAAGGTGAACTGGCGAGGATGGTCGCCCACATTTTCCTAGGTCACTGCGTTCATGTTGAAAAAATCCTCAAGAAACTTAAACCGAACTACAAACCTGTAACCGGTCAAGCCGCCAACGAAGCAAAAGCCCGCCTGGCTGTGAAGAGAGGCGCGGACTCCTGGCATCGGGATGGACTGTTGTTTCAGGCGATCTCATGGATCGCAGCGCACCAGGCTTCGCAATCCAAGTCAAGCGTTTTTAGTTGTCTGTCATCACAATTCCCTCGTGGATCGTGCTCAAGCTCGACGAAATTATCACGTTTTTATCACACATGCCCCATTTCACTGACCCGATCTCAACTTGTGACACCAGTTCACTCAACCGCATCTCTCTGAAAACAAATTGGCGGAAGCGTGTGCGAGTCGAACGCACCGGCGACACCAGAGGTGCCGCCCGCCGGTTTTGAAGACCGGGAGGGTCACCGGACCCCATGCGCTTCCGTTCTCGAAAACCGGAATGAGTTTTGCACTGCGCGAGTACTGTCGCGCATCCAATGTGGCAAGGTTACGTGCTCGCGAAAAGGACTGTCAAACCCACCGGCGATCTGACTCGCATGCAGGTCACGCTTTCTCAACTCAGGTAGAGGGTTCCAGATGCCAAGCTTGTCACTGGTTCAAATGGATGTTTTCAGCGCTACCCCCCTCGAGGGAAATGGGTTGGCCGTCATTCTCGATGGTCGCGGGCTGACCGATGCGCAGATGCAGGCGCTCGCCAAGGAAACGAACCTCTCCGAGACCACCTTTATTATTCCACGCGATCCCGCGATCGAAGGCGAGCGTGGAGTTCGTGTGCGGATTTTCACCGTGGCGGAGGAACTCCCCTTCGCGGGACATCCGACACTCGGAACGGCGTTCGTATTGCGGGGATCGACCGGCGCCCAGGAAATCACGCTCGAACTCAATGTCGGTACTGTCCCCGTGCGTTTCGAGAAACGAGCCGACGCACCGGTCTTCGGCGAGATGACGCAGGTCGACCCGAAGTTCTTGGATGGCCACAATAGAGAGACCGTGGCCCGCGTGCTCGGGCTGTCCGTCGACGACCTTGATCCGGAACTACCTATCGAGACCGTTTCCACCGGTGTTCCCTTCACCGTTGCTCCCATCCGGTCGCTCGGAGTCTTGCGCAATCTGCACATCGACTCGAGAACCGCGGGCGAGTACCTGGCTCGCACGGGCGGCAAGTTTTTCTACTTTGTTTGCCGCGAAACCGTCGATCCCTCCGCCCGCCTGCATGCTCGCATGATTTTCTACAACGGCGAAGACCCGGCAACCGGGTCGGCCGCCGGCTGCGCTGCCGCCTGGATGGTAGCGCACGGCTTGGCCCGGCCAGACGAGCGTGTCCTCATCGAACAGGGGCTCGAGATGAAACGTCCCAGCAGAATTTTCGTGCGTGCGTCGAAGACCGATAACCGTGTGGTTAACGTCCGCGTCGGTGGCAATGCAGTCGAGGTTCTGCGCGGAGTGATTTCCTTCTGACTGCTAATCGCATCCCTGCGAAAAACAGCGTCACGCACAAGCTCGAAAAAAGTTCAATAGGAAAGATTTCCCATTAGCATTCGCGCCACTTTACAGCTTTCGAATCCGCACGTAGGATTTTTGTCGCTCTGAAAATCAAGTTCGGCTCGGGCACATGTGAGATTGACGGTTGTCAGCGAGCATGACAGCCAGGCATATGCGGGGCAACAAATGAAACCGAAACGCACAATCCTCTGTGTCGACGATAACGAACAGTCTCTCTCCATCCGCAAGGTGCTGCTTGAAACCAGAGGCTATCGCGTCGTCTCCTGTCACAACGGCGAAGACGCGCTGGCGCGCTTCAAGCGCGGAGACATTGATCTGGTGCTGACCGACCTCATTATGCCTGGACTCGACGGCGCCAGGCTGATCGAGGAAATCAAGGCGATTTCGCCCCGGACCCCGGCCATCCTGCTCTCCGGAAAGGTCCGCATCTACGACCGCGACACTCAAGCGGACGTCTTCTTGCCCAAGGGAATGCATGTGCCTGCCGAACTCCTGGAACGCATCCGGCTCCTGTTGATTCGTAAGCGCGGTCCCAGCCGCGCACCCGCCAGTTCGACGCAAATTGGCGTTGCCTGAACCTCTTCCGGCCACGCGGCGTCGCCTTCCTGTAACATGGTGAATTCTCCATGTCTCCTTTTATCGACGCCGTCGATCTGCGGAAGACGTATCGCGTGGGAAAGATCGAAGTCCCCGCGCTGCGGGGGATCACTTTCAGTGTCGAAAAGGGCAGGTTTGTCAGCGTTGTCGGTCCTTCGGGAAGCGGAAAATCCACCCTCTTTTATTTATTGGGTGGCCTCACCCGGCCTGACTCGGGCCGTATCCTGATCGATGGTGACGACTTCTCCCAGCTCTCTGATGCCGAGCGCACGCGCATGCGCAGGCGCAAAATTGGCTTCGTCTTCCAGAAGTTCAACCTGCTGCCCACGCTCGACGCCCGCGCGAACATTGAAATCGCCCGCGACATCGCCGGCAACGGAACCTTCGATCCCGCGCACTTCACGCGCATCTGCGACTTGCTCGGGCTCAGCCAGCGCTTGGCCCATCGGCCCTCGGAGCTCTCCGGCGGTGAACAGCAACGGGTCGCCCTGGCGCGCGCCCTGGTCAATCAACCTTCCATCGTGCTCGCCGACGAGCCGACCGGGAATCTCGACTCCAAGAACTCCGAAATCGTGCTCGGTATGCTTCGTCACTCGAACCAAGAACTGGGCCAGACGGTGCTGATGATCACACACAACCCCGAAGCCGCCGTTTACGGCGACGAGATCATCCATATGCGGGATGGCCAGATCGTGGCCCCGGAACGCGACCCCCAGTGGACCGGCCACCGCTGAGTTTTCGGGCATTTTGCAGAATTCCAGCCCGACCCAGGAGGTGCGCACAGGTTACATCCGTCCGTTTGCCCGCCTGTAATCCCTCATTTATAATGACGAAGCCGAGCGGGAGTAACTCAGCGGTAGAGTGCGACCTTGCCAAGGTCGAAGTCGCGGGTTCAAATCCCGTCTCCCGCTCCAGATATCTGTTCCGGGCCCTCCCCGCGAGGGCA
>Ga0307479_10004304_pt1 | contig 13019 bp, 8 predicted proteins | sample atmos_gasesECM4C_FD_203743 | JGI IMG/M metagenome (GOLD analysis project Ga0307479, IMG submission 203743) | Hardwood forest soil microbial communities from Morgan-Monroe State Forest, Indiana, United States - atmos_gasesECM4C_515 | ecosystem: Environmental > Terrestrial > Soil > Temperate...
GCTTTGCCTGCGTTTCTGGGCTGATGGTGGAAATTTCGTCGAAGAAAATTGTGCCCTGATCGGCCACTTCGAACAGGCCTTTCTTCGAAGCGATGGCGCTGGTGAATGCGCCCTTCACGTGGCCAAAGAGTTGCGATTCCAGCAAGTCTGCAGGAATCGAGCCGGTGTTTACAGGGATGAAAGCTTTATCGGCGCGCGGCGATGCGGAGTGGATGGCCTTGGCGATCAGTTCTTTTCCGGTGCCGCTCTCGCCATTGATCAAAATCGTGGAGCGCGAAGGAGCCACTTGGGTGACAAGGTCGAAGACCGCGAGCATCTTGTCGCTCTTGCCGACAATGGCTGGAAAACTATAGCGCTGCTTCAGGGCGCGCTTCAGCTGAACGTTTTCATCGCGCAGGTGGCGCCCCTCGATGGCCAGGGAAACCTGAGCGATCAATTCGTCGTTGGACCACGGCTTGGTGATGTAGTCCTGCGCGCCGCCTTTGAACGCGGCGCGTGCCATGTCAATCGAGCCGAACGCGGTAATCAGGATGATGGAAAGCTGCGGATCTCGGCGGCGAATCTCGCGGAGCAATTCGAGCCCGTTGCGGTCGGGCAGACTGACGTCGAGCAACATGAGGTCGAACGGGCGGTCTTCCAGGCGCTGTAGGCCGGCCTCGCCGGTTTCTGCCAGCGTGACTTCAAAACTTTCTGAAGTGAGCAGCGCTTCGAGCCCTTCTCGAATTTCGATTTCGTCGTCAACAACCAGTATCGAACCCTTAGGCATGGACGGCTTTCCTGGCTACAGGAAATTCCAGCCGGAACGATGTTCCCTTGCCCGGCGTGGAGCGGACATCAACTTTGCCCGCATGTTCCTTTATGATGCCGTAGCTCACCGAAAGACCCAGTCCGGTGCCCCGCCCGGTGGCCTTTGTTGTAAAGAAAGGGTCGAAAATGCGATGCAAGTGCTCCGGAGGAATGCCCTGTCCGGTATCGGTCACTTCCACTTCCACCGAACCGTTCTGGGCGCCGGTGCGGACCTCCAACATTCCGCCGCTCGGCATGGCGTCGCGCGCGTTCATAAACAGATTGAGGAACACCTGCTGGAGACGGGTGATGGAGCCAAGAACGCTCGGCAATTGTTTCGTATAGTTCTTGACCACTTTTACCTGCGCGGTCTTGAACGGATGCTGCACCAGCGTGAGTGTTTCCTCGAGGACGTTGTTCAGGTCCACTTCGACGAATTCAGCCGCGCCGGTGCGTGAGAAATTGAGCAAGTTGTTGACGATTTCGCTCGCGCGGAACGTTTGCTTCACGATGCGCTCGATTGTTTTCTGCCGCGGATCGTCCGCGGGAATCTGCTTCGCCAGCATCTGAATGTAATTCGAGATCACCGCGAGCGGCGTGTTCACTTCGTGAGCGACGCCAGCGGCAAGCAGGCCGAGCGAAGTAAGCTTCTCGGTCTGGACCATCTGTTCTTCTAGGCGGACGCGCTGCGTGATGTCGTCGAGCAGGATCAAGCGGCCCAGCCGTGCGCCATTCTTGCCCACCAGCGGCGCAATCGAGGCGTTGATCACCAGTTGGCGGCCGCCGCGCGTGTTGAGGCGGAACTTGTAAATCCCCGAGATGTGATCGCCCGCCGCGCGCGCTGCAATTTCCACGACCAGGTCCGGCGGCAGCACTTCCTGTAATTTCTTGCGAATCGCATCGCGCCGGGAAATTTCGAGCAGCCCTTCGAGCTGCGGATTCCAGGATTCGATGCGGTCTTCAAGATCCACGGTGACCACGCCGATGTTCAGCGACTCGACGATGTTCTCGCTGAAGTCTTTCAGCCGCTCGATCTGCATGGCCTTCTGCTCGAGCGATTGATAGAGACGCGCATTTTCAATGGCAATGGCTACGTAGCCGGCGATGGTGAACAGCAGTTCGAGATCGTCGGTAGATAGATAATCGCCGTCCACCGTCTTGCCCAGGCCGAGAATGGCGACGGTCCGGTCGCGGAAGCGGCAGGCGATGAAATAATTCAAATCGAGTTCGTCAATCGTCCGGCGGACCGACTCGCTTTCCTGCACGGCCGCCTTCGCGGATTCAAAAAACAGGCAGCCGCGCTCGAGCGCGGGACGAGCCGGGTCGAGGAAGCTCAAATCCAGCGGCGATTCGGGGCGCACACCCATCGAGCGAGTCAGTACGAAGCGGCCGGGATTGGCAGTGTCCTCGAGGAAAACAGCGAGGCGGTCCACGAGAAGCGTCTGCGAGATGCGGTCGAGCACGGAACCGACCAGCGGCTCCAGGCGCACTTCATTCGTGAGCGCGCGGCCAAATTCGATCAGCGTGCGGCGATAATCGAGGCGGTCGCGATAGAAGAAGCGATCGAGGCGCGCCTGAACGCCGTCGCGCAACGGCTGAATCAGGAACGCGGCAACCACGATGGCGATCACGGCACCCGCAGGACTAGCGGTCAGCGTGGTATGGAAGAGTTCACCGATCAGCGCGACCGCCGCGAAATAAATGGCCACCACGCCGGCGGTAGCAAACGTATAGGCCAGGCCGCGTTTGAAGATGATGTCCACGTCCATCAGGCGATAGCGGATGATGGCGTAACCAAAGCACAACGGAATAAGCGCGAGGGAGTAGGCCGACGCCTTCATCCACGGCGCGGGCACCCAACCGAAAACGTACGGCACGATGTAGAGCAGCAGGAAGGGCAAAGTTCCTGCGAAAGTGCCGCCGGTGACCCATTTCAATTGCTGGCGGAGAATGCCGCTGGGCGCGCGCCGATAACTCAGCAGGAAAATTCCCGCCGCCACCAGGAAATAGATTCCCAGGGTCGCCAGCTCCACTTTGTCGAGCCAGTAACGCGTGCTGACCGCGGGCAGAAAATTTAGCGTCCCACTGGCCACGAATGCATGCAGCGCCAGCAGCGCCGCGGGCGCGGAGTAAGCGGCAACGAGTTTGGGCCACAGCCAGCCGCGGCGCTCCGGGAAAACCAGCGCGAAGTGGACGAGCAAGGCCGGTTGCAGCAACAGCGCGACCACGTTGGCCCAGTAAATGGTCTGATCGAAGATGTTCAGCTTGCCGGTGTAATGGAAGCTGTACAGCACAAATGAAACCAGGCAGAAAATATAGAAATGGATGGCACGCGGCGCGTTCCACCGCCGCACAAAAATGAAGAGCCCGATGAAGAGATAGAGCAGCGCGGTGACGCGCAGATAGTTTTCAATCGAAGAAGGATTTTCCTGCGGCGCGGTCACCAGCGGCGTTTCAAACTTCTCACTCCCGCGGCGCATCGCATACCGGATTTCTGTCCAAGGTCCCACATGAAATAACACGCGGGTAATATCCGTGGCTCGACGAATGGTGAACCCGCGGACCGACTGCACGACATCGCCCTGCTTGATCCCCGCCTTAGCTGCGGGTGAGTCGGCCACCACGTGCCAGGCAACCACACCCTGAGCCGAGTCCATCCAGGTGACGCCGTCATCAGGGAGAATGAATCGCGAACGCTGCTGGAAATTCAAGACGGCAAAAATCACCGCCGCCAGCGTCAGAAGCGCCAGAACCACCGCCCCTAACCGCATTCGCAATCCGTCGTTCATTTGGCAACACCCGTACCCTTCAAGTTATTGTGCCAGCACGTCAAGTTCCAGCGAATCACAGATTCCCATTCAAGTAAGTCATTTAGATTCTGTGTCCTAGAGTGTCCTATGGAGGTCAGTTCAGAGACAATTCCGTTTATGGAAGGCATCTTACTATTTCCGGTAAGCGCTAAATTCTCAAAACTGGATGCTCAAACCGCCCCGGAAATACCGGTAAGAGGGAACGAGCATCACTCGTCCATCTCCTGTCGCGATTGGGACATACCCTTGAGCAAACAGGTTGCCGAAATCGGCCAGCGCTTGCATGTGGCCGGGGAAGAAGCTGGGCAGGGTTTGCCGAATCTCCATGCTCAAGTATGGATCGAGGTGGTAAAGCGACTCGCCGTATGCATCCTGATGCGAGACCACCTGGCCGGAGATCCACTTGTAGCCGGCGGAGACTTTGGTGCCGGACCGGGGAATATTGGCAGAGACGCGAGCGCCAAGGCTGTGGCGGTAGCGCGTTGCCAGTTGATTACGCAAAGCGGCCTCGATGGCGTCTTCGTTGGGCGTCAGCGCTCCTGCATAGGAGTACAGCAGAGTGGTGCTGAAGCTGTCGCCGAATTTCTGCTGATAGGCGGCGCGCGCTCCGAACGAAGCTGAATTGCCTGCATCGTACGCAAACACTTCGGAGAAATAATCCTGCAGGTAATCGGAGCCGGATGTGGCCCCGCGCCCGAACACCGCCGTGTGAGTTGAGCGGTCATGGAACACCGCCGCGGTGATGTTTGTGTTCTTGCTCAGTACGCGCTCAACCGCGATTTCTTCGTGCATCCCGTTCTCGAGAACCGGGCGGCCATCGCGCATGAGCAGAGTAGGAAAAGCGTCGAGCGAGTTCATGGCCGATTGCAGCGCGCTCGAGGAACCATCTGTATTCTGCCAGGGGCTCGCTGCGATCAGGGCTGAAGCCAGCCAATTCCGAGTCATCTGTAGCGCCACTTCACCACGCGGGCGCACTGCCATCGTGCTGCCCGCAAATCCCGCCATCACATAATCACTGCCATAGCGGATGCTGACGCGATCGCCCACTGTGAACTGATTGTCGTGCGACATCCGGAGCCCGCGAAACGTGGGACCATCCGGGCCGAGACGCGATTCACGCACAACGATGCTGGTTATCGAACCTGAACCCATTTCGCCGGAGGGCAGCCACTCGGCGACGAATCCGCCCGCCGGAGCAGCGCCCTGGTAGCTGAATTGACCCGCCATCAGCAGCTGGCCGTGAGAGCCGAGACCAAGGTCATAGGCAAATGCCGTGCCCGGAGAGTCCGCAAGATTTGAAATCGAGCCGGGATGATCCGCGCCCGTCATCAAGTCAAACCGCCCATGATTTCCGCGCCTTTGCGCGATTTCCATCTGGGCCGGTCCGCCCGGCTCAATCACAATCTCGCCATCCTGCCAGCGCAATACGGGCCGCGTGGCGGATGAACTGCGCAATACCCAGATCCATTCATCCGAGGGCATGTTCTGGTCAGGTGCGCGGCGCAACTTTTCGAGCGACGAGAAGACGGATCCCATCACGATTTCCAGCAGCGTGGTGCGGTCGCCACTGATCTGAATATGCTGCTCGATCGCAGGAAGAAAACCCGCCAGCGTCACCTTGATCGAGTAGGAGCCGGCCCGGAGGGCATCCGCCGCGAAACGGCCGCGATCGTTGGTCAAAAGTTCCAGTGGAGAAGCGTTGAAAAGATCCTCCGACGAGATGAGGACGGTGGCTCCCAGTTGCGGCGTTCCGGCGGTGTCCACCACCACTCCGGACAGTTTCCCCGAGTTAGGTGCGCCGGCTAGCGGAAGCGCGCAGATGCCCAGGAGCAATCCGAGGCCGAGAGCGCGAATAGATTGATAGCTCACGTCGCTTCACCTCCCCTGTGGAGCCGTTCCCGATGCCGCCTTTACCGTGAAATTCGATGCCTTGGTGATCGTTTCCTTCGCCAGATTATCTGTGACCGCCACTTCCAGGCTGTACTTCCCGGGCGTGAGGGATCCGAGCGTGACGATATTCTCTAGCGTCATCTCCTCGCCATGTTCCGGGAGCTTGCTCGGCGGGAGTTCAAACTTCAGCACCGGCTCAGTTTCTTTTTCCCTGGTTACGCGGAATTGCACGCTGGCGTCGGCCTTGTGCGTCTTTTCATCTACTTTCAGGTTATACACCTGCAGAAAAACGCCCATGTTGTCGTTGGGCGTGAATGCTCCGTCCATTTTCGGACGCACCTTGATGTCCCCGAGAACAAACTGGCCGAGTCCGATATCTTTCGCAGAGACCCGCTGAATCTGGTCCGCCAGTATCAGCGTGCTGCTTGACAGCTTGTCGTCTTCGAATCGCGGCACAGCGAGCCGCGTGTTCACCACGCCAACATTCCCGTTATTCACGTCCTTCACCACAATATCCAGCCGGTACAGTCCGGGGCTGAGCGGCACAGCCTTCTGGTAGATCGAAGCAGTGCCCAGCGATTGCTGCAGCAGTTCAGCGGGAAGATCGCGGTGGACCGTGTCTTCAAAGGTCTGCACCGGGCGGCCACTGAGCGTGGTAATCCGCGCAAAAAGATTCAGAGTGGCTGAGTCCACGCCATTTTTTTCCTGGAACATCAACTGGCGCGTGGGGATTTGAACGGTGATGGGCACCAGCACTGTGTCCGAAGTGATGCGCAGAAAATCGAAGCGGTAATCGAATTTCACCTGATCGCGCACCAGCCGCGAAGTCACCACGGCTTCCAGATCCTTGAACTTCACCGGCGGTGCCTGCTGCACCTTCGCGTAACGCTCCAGCCGCGAGAATTCGCTGTCTTTTTCCAGGCGCCCGCCAAGTGATTGTGCCAGATGCGTGCCGTCCGTATTGTTGAACCGGTCCGTCTTGCTTGCCAACCCCATGGATTCCATCTGGGTCAGCCCCGCTCCGGGGACATACAAGAGCGCGTCTTTCTCACTCGGGTCCATCGTCAGGTGATACTCGCCGGTCATCGATGGGTCAACGAACTCCAGGATCACATCGTTGCCGACCCCTTCGAGATAGCGGTAGCGCCACTGCTCGAATGGATAGGTAGAGGTTTGGCCGCCACCTTCGCTTGCCGGGCGGTCGTACGATCCGCCGCTTGGGTGCGACTCAATCTCGTCCGCCGGGCCCCACATGATGTAGATCTTTCCGCGGTCAGTCCGCCAACCGGGGATTCCGGAAGCGAAACGCTCGTTCGCATAAGCGATGCGGCGATAATGCTCCTCTTTGAAAGTGTTTTCGGGGGATTCGGGATCGGGATTGCGGCGCTGCCAGAATTGCTCGATGAATTGCTCGCGCTCCTCGTTGGTTGAAAGATGTAGAAATGCGCTGCGCTCTTCAGGCGAAATGATGTAAATCACGTCCTGATCCAGCCACTTCTTGTATTGCGAATCGAGTTCTTTCTTCAGTTGGTTGTCGCTTCTGGATTTCTGCTTCGCGGCTTGCCTGGCAGCCTTCGGGTCAGTCTGATCCTGCTTGGAGTCTTGCGCGAAGGTCCCTGGCGAAAGCGCCAAGCCTCCGGCTAAAATGCCGAAAAGAAACACTTTGGCCGAATGGCCCATATCTGCACCAATTCCCCTATTTGGTGAGAAATTCTAACCTGTACCAAAGGACAGGTCAACGAAAGTTTCCCCCGGCTGTCCCTTGCACGGTTGGAATCGCCTGTAGCCCACGGGGTTGCCTTGTGCCACTGCCCTTACCGTGTCCAGATGAGCATCGCACGCTGCTCATGTCTGTTCGGTCCGCCTTAAAGTTAGTCCCAGCCCCAGGCACATATGTTCGGCGGTGTTTCTTTCCTCGCGAAATCGAATTAGAATGGTTCCTCGCAATCGATTGGTCATGGCTCCTGAAACCGGCTATGAGCGGAAGCAGTAAGGAGTTAGGAGTAAGGACCACAACCTGCGTTCAGGTTCCCCTGTCCTTATCCGCAACCCCGCGTCTAAGGTGTGAAACAATCTGCGCGGCTCGGTCGTATGGGTCTGATGTGGATATTGTTGCCTGCAGACTGCGTAGCCAAGGACTGACCTCATGAAGAGGTGGCATAAAATCACGATCGGGGTCACTGCAGCCGTCATCCTGCTGGGGGTGGGTGGATTCGCCTATCATCAACTGACGAAGGACATCGTCACGGTCCAGAGCGGCAAAGTGACCAAGCAGGACTTGACCTCCATCGTTACGGCCTCCGGCGAAGTGCGACCGAAGACCTACACAAACGTCCTGGGCGAAGGGTTCGGCAAGATTACCGATATTGTGGTCAAGGAAGGCGACCACGTGAAGAAGGGCGACGTCCTGCTGCACCTCGAAAACATTCAACCAGGTGCGGACGTGCAAGCTCAAATAGCCAGCATTGGTTCGATGGAAGCAGGAACGCGCGTCGCGGCGGCAAATTACGATTCCGCCGTCGCCACCCTTGCCCAGCGCGAAGCCGACTTGCAGAAGGCGAAATACGATTGGGAGCGCTCGCAGAAGCTCTTCCAGGAACAGCTTATCTCCAAGCAGGAATTCGACGCCAACAAAGCGACCTACGACAGCGCCGTCGCCGCGCTGAATGCCAGCAAGGCGCAGGTGGAACAGACACGCGCAGCTCGCGAACAGGCGCGCTCGAATCATGAACAGGCTAGCGCTATCCTGAAACACACCGCCGACGTGCTTCGGAAAACCACCTATACCGCGCCCATCGACGGAATCGTCAGCTACATCGCCGTGCGCGTCGGCGAAAACGTGGTCCCCGGAATTCAGAATGCCACGGGCAGCTTTCTGCTCACGATTTCCGACATGAGCGTGGTCACTGCCGAAGTGAAGGTGGATGAGACCGACATCACCAATGTCCGTCACGGCCAAATCGCGGATGTCACCATTGACGCCATCCCAGGGAAAATTTACAAGGGCCGCGTCACCGAAGTCGGTGAACTAGCCATCTTGCGATCCTCTGGTCAGGCTGCAACTACGCAAACCACCGCGAATACGCAGGAGGCGCGCGACTTCAAGGTCGTCATCACCATAGACAATCCGCCGGACTCGCTGCGCCCCGGCCTTTCCTCAACGGCCAAGATCGAGACGGCACAGAAGAAAGAAGTGTTGACCATACCGATTCAATCGCTGGCTGTGCGCTCGCACAAGGAGCTCGAGGAAGCGGCGCAAAAGGACAAGGGTGGAAGCAGCGTGACGCTGGCTGCTTCGAAGCCCGCGTTGAGCCCTGGTCAAAAAGACGAGATCACCGGCGTCTTCGTCATCCGTAACAGGAAGGCAGAATTCGTTCCCGTGCAGACCGGAATCGCGGGCGTGACCGATATTGAGATCACCAGCGGCTTGCGCGAGGGCGACGAAATCGTCACCGGCAACTACAAAGCGCTGCGCATGCTGCGTCCTGGCGCGGGCGTCAAGGTGGACAATTCTCCGCCAAAGCGCGAAGAACCCTCGTCATCCAGCTAGCAGGATGAGAATATTGCATCGCCGTTCGGGCTGCATGCCGGGCGGAAGCGTGCGCCACCCGGCCAAGAGCAGAAGACCGTGAATTCCAGGAGCACATTGCCCATGGCGGTCGAAGAGATCGGCGTGCCACAGACCTATCGCGAAGACCTTGTTGCGTCGGGCGTCAACATACGGACTGAGGATCTCTGGAAGACCTACGAGATGGGCGCAGAACATCTCCACGCCCTGCGCGGCGTGAGTATCGAGATTCACCGCGGCGAATACGTCGCCATCATGGGCCCTTCCGGCTCTGGAAAATCCACGCTGATGAATTTAATCGGCTGTCTCGACTCGCCTTCGAAAGGGTGCTACTGGCTGGCCGGGCGTCTGGTGAGCGAATTGAACGACGATGAGCTCGCCTACATTCGCAACAAAGAGATCGGCTTCGTTTTCCAGACCTTCAATCTGCTACCGCGTGCGACCGCACTGCACAATGTCGAGCTGCCCATGATTTACAATGGCACGCCCGCCGAGGAGCGTCTGGAGCGCGCGAAGAAGTCCCTCGCGCAAGTGGATCTCGCCGACCGCATGATGCACAAGCCCAACGAACTCTCCGGCGGCCAGCGCCAGCGCGTCGCCATCGCCCGCGCGCTGGTAAACACCCCCTCGATCCTGCTCGCCGACGAGCCCACCGGGAATCTCGACTCGCAAACCGGCGAAGAAATTATGGCCCTCTTCGCGCGTCTGCATCAGCAGGGCAACACCATCATCCTGGTCACCCACGAACCCGACATCGCCCTGCACGCCCACCGCGTGATCCGCCTGCGCGACGGCAAAGTCGAAAAAGACGAACGCACCCGCTAGCTCCGTGCAAGGCGCGCCGTCGACTATCAGGAAAGTAAATTGCGCGCGAGGAACAGGACGTTGGCGGGGCGCTCCGCAAGCCTGCGCATAAACCACGGAAACCAGAACGTTCCGTAGGAAATCAGGACTGCAGCGCGGTAGCCTGCTTGCGCCAGGCGCAATTGTTGGGCGCGCTGGATTCCGTAGAGCATTTGAAATTCAAGCTTGCTTTTCGCGATGCCCTGCGACGCGGCCCATCCCTTGATGCGTTGAATCAATGTGCCGTCGTGCGTGGCGATGGCGGCGCGCACGCCGGCGCGGCGCGCATCCGGATTCAGCAGCATGGTCGCCAGCCGGTAGAAACTCTCATCCACATCTGCTTTCTTGGGAAAGGCGATCTCCGACGGCTCGTTGTACGCGCCTTTCACCAGCCGGACGGCCGCGCCCAACGGTATGAGCGACTCAAGATCTCTTTCCGTGCGGTACAGATAAGCCTGAACGCACACGCCGACATTCCTATAAGCCTTGCGGGCGCGGCGATAGAGCGCGAGCGTCGCGTCAACGTAGGGGCTCTGCTCCATGTCGATCCACAAAGTTTTTTCCGGGGGACACTGCTCGATGAGTCTTGCAAGGTTGGCGAAACAGAATTCGCGGTCGAGATCGAGGCCCAACTGCGTGAGCTTTACGGAAATTTCCACGCGCAGGTTGCCGGCGCGGATTTTGTCGAGCACATCCAGGTAATGTCGCGCAACGCTCTCGGCTTCTGCCCGGTCGGCGATGTTTTCGCCGAGATGCGTTAGCACGCTGCCGATATTATTCTTCGCCAGCTCGCAGGCTGCGGCCAGCGCTTCCTCCACGGTTTCGCCGGGCATGAATCGCCTGGTCGTACGGCGAAAAAAGGCGTAGCGCGGCGCGCGCTCGCGCAGCCACGGGCTCTGCGAAGCCTTCAGAATTGCCCGCCGCATCAAGCTCATCTTCAGTTCCCCGCGTGCGCGGCGGGCTGCGGCGCCGTGAGCGCTTTCAGGAAGCGATAGTAAAAATCCACGCCCTCGTAAAACGACCAGACCAGCAACCGCTCGTCGCGCCCGTGCGACCGGTCATCATTCACGTCCATCCACATTCCGGAAATTCCGTAGGTCGGCATTCCGGCGGCGCGCGAGATGGCGCCGTCGCTCGCGCCAGTTTCCATCACCGGCACCACCGTCACGCCGGGCCACATCGAGGCGCTCACTTTTTCGAGCGTGCTCATCACGTCCGCGCGGAGCGGCGATGGCGGGTTGGATTTTCCACCGCCCACGCCGGTGAAAATCGCCTCGACGGAAATCTGTGGGTCGTTGATCACCTGCATGATCGTGGCGCGCGTTTCTTCGGAGGAGCGTCCGGGGAGGATGCGGCAATTCACGTTCGCGCGCGCCATCTGCGGCAGCGCGTTGTTGGCGTGGCCCGCGTCAAGTCGCGTGGCGACGCATGTGGTGTGCGTGACGCCGTTGTAGAACGGCATATTCGAAAGTCGCGCGACAGCAGTTTCATCCGGCGGATTCCGCAGAATTGCTTTCATGTCCGCTCCCACTGATCCGCCCACGATCACAGACATGCGATCGAAATACGCGCGGGTGACTTCGCTCAGCTCGAAAGGGAATTTGTAACGCTCGAGGCGTGTAAGTCCCTCGGCGAGATGGTAGATGGCATTGTCCGCCACAGGCAGCGAGCTATGGCCGCCGGGATTCGTCACCTTGAGTTCGAAATCCTGATAGAGCTTCTCGCTCGCCTGGATGGCCACTAGAGATTTTTGACCGTTCACCAATTGAAACGAGCCTGCATCGGGATTGAGAACGTACTCGGCTTGTATGAGATCGCGATGATTCTGAATCAGCCAGTCCACCCCATTGAAAGCGCCGCCCTCTTCATCCGCGGTGAGCGCGATGATGACGTCGCGGTCCGGCTTGTAGCCTTCCTGCTTCATGCGAATCATCGCCATCACTAGAAATGTGTCGCCAGATTTTATGTCCATTGATCCGCGGCCGTAGAAGTAGCCGTCCTTCTCTATCAACTGGAAGGGATCCATGGACCAGTCTTCGCGGCGCGCTTCCACCACGTCGAGATGTCCGATCAGCAGAATCGGCTTGTGCGCGCCGGCGCCATGCAGACGTGCCACCAGGTTACCTTTCCGCGCGTTCGGGCCACCCACGTAAATGTCGCTTGCAGGAAAACCGACGTCGCGCAGGCGCTTGGCCATGGCCTCGGCGGCCACGGTGGTGCTGCCAACGGAGTCGGTGGTGTTGATTTCAATGAGCTGCTTGTAGATGTCGCGCGCGAGTTGCTTCGTCGCGTCATTTGTTTGCGCCCGCGCACTGGAGCACGCGAGAGTAAGGGTGAGGAGTATTGCTGCGCGCAGGTTGGTCCTAAGTTTCATTTTTCTCCTGATATTAGGCCGGAAAAGACTATCAAACGCGGCAACCTTCTGCCACTCGCGCTCCACTAGTCAAAAAGGCCGTGGAGAAAAAGGGGCGGCTGAAGGCGGCTCGAGGCAGAAGATCGCGTAAAGATAGACCTGAAGCCTCATATCCCTCCCGAACGCGGCCTGGTCAAGAATGTTTGCGAAAGCCTTGTGGACTTCACGCAATTTGTCCTCTGACAGCGCGTCCAGCAGTTCACCGAAGTGATTTTTTGCTTTTCCCATATCTCCAGCGTCGTCGGGAGTTGCCGATAAAAAGTCACCGTGAGAAAGATATTCAAGATAATTATTGTGGCATGAGTAACGGAATTGTTTTTCGTATAGCGCGACGTAGGCTTTTTTCACTTCGTCCGCCGGAGGATCGGTGGCTGCGAGTGCTTTCGCTGTGAAATCCTCGAGCGCCTGCTCGAAAACGCGGAAGTTTTTACGCGCGCCCATAGACGGCCCCTTTCCATTTTTCGCCAACATTGCAGCGAGCCGGTTTGTGCGCGCATCGTAGCATTGCCCGTAGATGCCCAGCGCGCGCACAGTTCCCTCAAGGTCTGTTTTCTTTTCGTTCACGGCCTTCTTACCCAACTCATCGTTGAAATGCGCCACCCAATCCGTCGAGCTCATGGCCAGTATCTGCGCGCAAGTCATCCCCAACCTGTCGGGGTCAGCTTTTTGTGCGGGCCGAGTTTGCGCGCTGGTCGCCTGAGGGACAGCG
>Ga0307479_10004305_pt1 | contig 13018 bp, 15 predicted proteins | sample atmos_gasesECM4C_FD_203743 | JGI IMG/M metagenome (GOLD analysis project Ga0307479, IMG submission 203743) | Hardwood forest soil microbial communities from Morgan-Monroe State Forest, Indiana, United States - atmos_gasesECM4C_515 | ecosystem: Environmental > Terrestrial > Soil > Temperate...
ACCAACCCGTCGAGAATGCCGGGATGCAGCCGCTCTTTCACGAACAGATACGTTGAAACTGCTTTCAGCATGCGCGCCCCATGGAATTGATGACTGACGATTGCTGATTGAAATCCAAATGCCCCGCTCTCATTCAACACTCATAGATCAGCCATCGACAATTGCCTTCTAGTATCCCACTGCCTTGCCGCTACTGTTCCTGTCGTCGTTCGCCCCCAGCCGTTCGCCGGTCTTTTCGTCGATGGCAATGCATTCGGCGTCACTCCAATATCCGCGCACTATATCGCCGTCGGATATACCCATCTGAATGGTGTATCCGATCTGGCGCAGCGCGTTTAGTGTATCGGGCGAAAACCATTTCTCGACGTTCACCACATCGGGCAACCACTGATTATGGAAGCGGGGAGCGTTCGCCGCCTCCTGAATGTTCATTCCATAATCGATGACCGCAATCAGCACGTTGGCCACCGTCGTGATGATCTTCGAACTTCCGGGCGACCCTAGCACCATCACCGTCCTGCCGTCGTGCGCCACAATTGTCGGCGTCATCGACGACAGCGGACGTTTCCCCGGGCCAATCGCGTTGGCTTCGCCCTGGACCAATCCGTCGCTGTTAGGTACACCCGGCTTCGACGAAAAATCGTCCATCTCGTCGTTCAGCAGAAAGCCCAGGCCGTCCGCCGTGACCCGCGATCCGAACCAGCCGTTCAGCGTGGTGGTCACCGCCACGGCATTCCCCTCCGCATCCACAACCGAATAATGCGTGGTTTGATCCGATTCGTGCCGCGTCGACGGCGAATGTTCCGCCGCATACTGCTCGAGTTCGCTGAACACCGCTGGACGCTTCAACTCTTTGCTGGGGCTGGCGCGCACAGGGTCAATGGAATCCCGCCATGCCGCGGCAAATTTCTTGTCGATGAGCTGCGCCACCGGAATCTTGGAAAAGTCAGGATCGCCCATGAACTCGGTACGATCAAAAAATGCCCGGCGGAATGCCTCGACCTCGAAATGAATGGACTGCGCCGATCGATTCCCCAGCTTAGCCAGATCGTAACCTTCCAGAATGTTCAGCGACTCGATGAGCACGGTTCCGCCCGACGACGGTGGGGGCGCACTGATGACCTCATATCCGCGATACGTCCCGCGCACCGGTTCGCGTTCCTTCACTTCGTAGTGCGCCAGATCGTCGGCCGTGATCAGGCCGCCGCCTTTCTGCACCGCCACTGCGAGTTCTTTCGCCAGCGCGCCGTGGTAGAAGTCGTCCGGGTTCGCCGCGATCCGTTCCAGAGTCCGGGCCAAATCCGGCTGACGAAAAATTTCCCCAGTCTGATAGTAATCGCCGTCCCGCTGAAAAACGCGCCGCGATTCCGGGAACTTGGCCAGATTCTTGTCGTGCAGATCCCGCGCCTGTTCCCACGTCAAGGAGTACCCCTCGCGCGCCAGCCTGATGGCCGGGGCGATCACCTGCTTTAGCGGAAGCTTACCCCATTTTGCCGCTGCATAAGCCAGGCCCGCAACTGAACCGGGAACGCCGATCGATTTATATCCAATGACGCTGGCGCCCGCGACCACGTTACTCTGCGCGTCCAGATACATGTCGCGCGTTGCCGCAGCCGGCGCCTTCTCGCGATAGTCCAGGAAGTGCGTCTTGCCATCGGTCATGCGGATCAACATGAATCCACCGCCGCCAATGTTCCCCGCCGGGGAATAGACCACTGCTAACGCAAATCCCGTGGCCACGGCGGCATCGATGGCGTTGCCGCCCGATTGCATGATCTCCGCTCCCACTCGCGACGCCAGTTCATGCTCGCTGACCACAATGGCGTGCTGGGCGTGCACCGGCTGCGTAGCGGCCGCCGCGGTCTGCCCGTAGGGCAGCGCGAGCATGACCAGCAACACTACACTCAGCGATTTATGCGGAGATCGCATGCGTTGGAAACTGTCTGGTTAAAGGGCGAACTTCTGAGGCTAGCCGAGGGGACGAGTAGAGTCAAATGCCGGAGCTACGACGAATGGCCCCTCGAAAGTACGCGGTCACGCATCGTGAGGCAGGTCTCAAGGCCTGCGATGCTCCCCCTTTTTCTTGCTTTTCTTTTTCCGGCTCGACTTTCCAGCACTCGGCTTTGCGGCGGCTGCCCCATTTCTCGCGTTCTTGGCGAGAAGTGGGACTTTCCCGGCCTTTGCCGCCACCATCTCGTACGAGTGCCGGATTAACTCCTTCAGCTCAGTGTTTCCTAGCGCATCCAGCCGGTCGAGGATCACCCACTTGTAGCGCCCCACATAGGGCGCGGGACGAATGTCCTCCCGCTCAATCAACTCGGCAAACGTCTCGGGCGTGCATTTGAAACACACCTTCTGGGGAACCGCGGTCAGGGCGACGGTGACAAAGATTTTCCCGCCGATCTTGAAGCACAGGTCATCGCCCCATTGGAGATTTTCGGTCGCGTCAGAAAAAGCGATGCAGTACTCGCGAATCTCTTCCACATTCATCGGAGCCCCTAAACTCCAAAATTTGATATATTTTCCCGCTAAACAAGGAGGCCAGCGCACCTATGGACATTCACGGCATCGCTCCGTTGCTTCAGGTATTCGACATGCCGACCGCGATTCGTTTCTAGCGCGACCTGCTGGGGTTCAAAGTTCACGCCACGTCTGAGCCTGGGGACGACTGCAATTGGGCCTGGCTCAAGTTGAATGGCGCGGAACTCATGCTCAATACTGCCTACGAAGCCGACCAGCGGCCGCCTGCTCCGGATCGCGCGCGCGTTGTCAACCATCAGGATACCTGCCTATTTTTCGGTTGCAAGGATCTCGACGCGGCCTATCAACACCTGCGCACCCAGGCCTCAATCTAAAGGAACCGAAAGTCGCGCCGTACGGCATGAAGCAGTTGTGGTTCACCGATCCCGACGGATACGGTCTGTGCTTTCAGTGGCCGGCTACGCAGCAGACCCACGATCGATGGGCAACCGACTACGGGATTGAGCCCAAGACCTTTGCCTAGGCGGAGACCGAGCTACGCCTGTTCCATGCGCTGAAGCAGCCTTTGCTTCACCCCGGGCCACTCCACGGCGATGATCGAATAACGCGCCGAGTCGCGTGGGATGAAATCCGCCGCCATCCTATGAGCGCGGAGGATCCCTTCGAACCGGCCTCCAATGCGCTCAATTGCGGCGCGCGAGCGCAAGTTGCGCACATCAGTATGCAGACAGACCCGCAGCACCTCCCACGTTTCGAACGCATGCGTCAGCATGAGCAGTTTGGCCTCAGTGTTGGCGGGGGTCCGGATGGCCGAGTGCGCCAGCCACGTGTATCCGATCTCGCAGGCGTCCGGGACACGGCGCCCGTGCGACGGATGCCCCGCAGGCCACGCCCATCGCTCCAGGTTGAAAAAACGCGTGGAGCCGATCACGCCCCCGTCATCGGCGCGGGCAATCGCGAACGGCACCGCGCTGCCAGCATCTCTCCAGGCGAGAGCTGTCTCGACGTATTCGGCAGCTTCTGCCCGCTCCCGCGGGACCGGGCTCCATTGATACAGAGAAGGATCGCCCGCGGCCGCAGAGACCAATCCGTCGATGTGGAGGTGTTCCAGAGGCTCGAGTCGGATGTACTTGCCTTGCAAGGTCAATACCTCAACGTATCGCAAAAAGCGAAAAGGGTGGGGCACATTGTACCCGATTTACTTCGGGGGGGAGGAGTCGGCTGCCGCGGACGCGACGACGCCGCTACTTCAGCGTCTTCACGAAGGCGGCCACGGCCTTGGCATCGTCGGCAGAAACACTAGCCATGGCCTTCTTGTGCGGCGGCTTTTTGCCGTCGTTGCCCTTGGTCAGCAAGTCTGTGATTTGGTCCGCGCTAAGGCTGGTGCCCTTTACGGCCGGACCGACCTTGCCCTGACCCTCCGGGCCATGGCAGTTAGCGCATTTCGCTTTGAAGGTGCCGGCTCCATCCGCGAACGCGGGCAGAGCGACAGATACACACATTGCTGCAACCAGGATCAGAATAGGAAGATGGGTGATTCGCATGAGATCTCTTTCGGTGACTTGATGTCTGGGCCTGGAAGTCGGAGAGAATTGTATGCCCCCAGCTTGGCGGAGTCGATCACGCCGACAAGAAAAGAGCCTAGAACGCGGTTCCCCACTAGAGGCCGGCAACCTGATTGCTGCTCCCCACGTCTCAGTCATCCTTCCGAATGCTGGCCCGGGAGATTCTCAATTTCCAGGCTCCGTGATCCTTGACGAAGATGTGGGTCGCGTCTTCGTACAGGACGTTGCCGTTTTCCTTGGTCGTGTAGGTCTTTACATAGGCGGCGACGGCGGTGTCGCCGAGGACATATATGTGCATGTCTTTCACATCCAGGGAGTAGGGAGGAGTTTGGCCCGCCCGAGGCTGAAGGTGGCTTATGATTTCTGCCTTGCCCGGCCCAAGTCCGCGTGGGGTTAGATTCACGTAGTCGTCCGCGAGCACCCGCTCCAGCACCGCAATGTCGGTCGTGTTCTCTCCCTTCAGCCAGTCCTCTTCGATATGCTGAATGAGTAGGGAGTCGCTTTGCACCGTCGACGTTCTTGGATCCGAGTCAGACGCGTTTTGGGTAAAGGCGGGCGCTGCCCACCAGCAAAGCACGATCAGGAAACAGACGATTTGTCGCATCAGGGACCTCCTGAGGGTTGCATTGGATGGAGAATGTCGGGGATTTGTCTTCTTGCGTTGAAATTCTTGGGTGAGAACTACCGCGCCAACTGGACGGTCAGGATCATACCGGGACGCAGAACGGAGATGTTTCGGTTGTCGCGCTTGAGGGCTGCGACGGTGGTGTTGTAAAGGTTAGCGATCGAGTACAGAGTCTCGCCGTGCTTGACCTTGTGGTGCACGATCGCCGTGGTCTCTTCTTCTCCCGTCTTGACACGCTCAATCTGGGACGACTTTGTAGCAGGAGGCTTAGTGCTGGCCGTTTCGGCCTTCGGATGCTTGGTCTTGCTCGATCGCGAGGCCGTCTCGGTGTCATGGGAAGTGGGCGTGATCGGCAGGTGCAAAGCCAGAATCCGGCGTCCGCGAAGGCTGTCGCCATGGATTCCGTTCCAGCGGCGCAACATCTGCGGCGAAACCCCGAAGTTCTCGGCGACGGTTTCGACCGTGTCTCCCTTGCGAACTTTGTAGCGCGTGATGCGGCGGGCGTAGGTCCCGGTGTCGCTCTGGGGATGTTTGCCCGGCGCGACCGGGATGATCAACCGAGCATCGGCTTCGAGCTCGGGACCGTCAAGATGGTTGACGGAGCTGATTGATTTGGCCGTCGTGTGATAGGTCCGGGCCAGGATCGCCAGCGTATCGCCGGAGTGAACCGTGTGATAACGCCACCACAGGCGCATGTCGCTCGGAATCGCGGCGATCGCGGTTTCGTACTGGTCTTTTGTTCCCGCAGGCAGGCGAAGCTGGAACTCTCCCGGGCGCGGAGTGGTCAGGCGCAGCAGGCTTGGATTCAGGTCCTGCAGTTCCTCAGGCGTGGAATTGACGCACTCGGCCACCAGGCGCAAGTCGACCGGATAGTTGATGGTGACCGTATCGAAGTCTGCGGGGTGCTCCATCACAACGTCGTCCAACCCATACTGTGACGGGTTCTTGGTCATGATGGTCACGGCCAGAATAATGGGCACGTAGTTGCGCGTTTCTTTAGGCAGCACATTGCGGCGATAGAGTTCCCAGAAATCGGCGTAGCCGGTGCGCTTGACGGCGGCCTGCACGGTGCCGGGGCCGGAGTTGTATGCAGCCATCGCCAGATACCAGTCACCGAACTGGTTGTAGAGATCTTTGAGGTGGCGGGCGGCGGCACGCGTGGATTTTTCAGGATCCTGGCGGTCATCGACCCACATGTTGTGGGAGAGGCCGTATCCGCGGGCACGGCTCGCCATGAACTGCCAGATGCCTCGGGCGCCGACGCGCGACACGGCTAGCGGATGGAATCCCGACTCGGCCTGGGCGAGATAGATCAGATCCTGCGGCACGCCCTCTTCTTTCAGCGTGGAGAGAATCATGTCGTGGTAACGCCCGGAGCGGGCAAAGGCGCGCTCGAAGACGCCGCGTCCACGACCTGAGAAATAGCTGATGTACCCGGCGACTTGGTCGGTCATCATGATCGGCAGGTCGGAGTGTGTGTTTTTGATTTCGGCCTCGGCCTTGGCCTTGGTGCCGGCGTCAGCGGCAGGCGTCATGCCGTTGGTCTCGTCGATTGGCGCGGGCTCCGATTTCTGCTGCTGATCTTGTTGCGCCTCTTGCGAACCCTCGGCGGCTTCGGGGCCTCCCGGGTAAAGTTCGTTCACGCCCTGTACGACGCGGTCAAATTCCTTCTGCAGGCGATCGTCGGAGCGCACGTCGAAATTGCTGCCCAGCAGCGCATTGACGGCGTTATCGAAATTCTGTTTAGCTTCCTCGGTTTTGCCCGCATGATAGTTGGCGAGGCCGTCCTGGTACTCCTTTTCAACGCGCTCGATCAGATCGGCAATGGGATCGGGAGCCCGAGCAGGTGGCGTCGACGCCTCTTCGGCCGGGGCCGCCTTCTGCGCAGGTTCTTCCTGAGGAACCGCCGGCGGGACCGAACTTGCCGCTTGCGGCGGAAGTGCGGACGGCTTCAGCGCAGGCGCCGAAGCCGGGGGCAGCAGCGATACCGGTTTCTGCGCGCTCTGGCAGGCGCAGGCCACCGCGATCAGGGAGACTAGCGCCGCCGTCCGGACATAGAGCTTGGCTAATCGCATGATTCTCTAAGAGATGCCGCTTCTCCCTCTGTTAACGTCCGGTGAATTCTAGCAAAAATCGTACTCGGCGGTCGCGCCCGGGTCAATCGCCGAAAAGGCACAGACACGGTTACTTTAGGCCTGGCTTCGCACGGTTACCAAGGGGGCGTCAAGCCTCTGAGTTTGGATGCCCCTTCGATTGAGACCGGTTGTCAGGGTTCGCGCTTTGAAAAGTCCGAGGCATGACTCTTAAGGGTCTTGCTTCGGCGTCATACCCGCCAGTAATCCGGCCTCCACGTCTTGATCGCCTGCTTGATCTGCTTTCGCGAAAGCTTCTCCTTCACCGCACGCTCGACCAACTGCGCCACCTCGGCATCAGAGGCAAAACGTATCGCGCAGAGTTGGCTCTCCGTCAGTTCAGGAATGCGGGAGCGCAAAGGCTCGGACAGAAGCTGCGTCAGGCGTAGCCGCTCCTCAAGCCGAATAATGCGGTCCTGCACCTTCAGGGCGTAGAGGCGAATCTTGAAAACGGCAACCAGAAGCGCGGTAGCCAGCAGAATCAGCATTGCGGCGTGGAAGTTGTCGCGGGAGTCGCTCTCGCCGAGATGCGCAAAAAAGTGGACCAGAGACAGGAGCAGCCCCAGCCCGAACACGGGAAGCAGAAAAAAGTGAAACAGCGGATCCCAGCGGGTGTGGTGAGCGTACGACTGCGGGGCATTTTCGGCCATTGGGACTCCTCGCCTGCGAGAAAGCCGACAGTGTAGCAGACGGCGCAGACCAAGAGCAGGAAAGGCTGTAGGCGGTGGGAATTCACAAACAAAAAAAGAGCACGGGAACCCGCATCCCGTGCCCTTGCGCGATTAGGCGCTGACTACTGCAGGTTTGTAAAAACGGTCTGCTCGACCGAAGGCACTTTTTGAGCCTTCATCTCTGCTTCTGCCCGGCTCTGCGGCATCTCGTAGATGGTTCGGGTACCTTCAAGCTGGATAGCCGACAGGAAGTAGCGATCGCCGTATTTGTGAAAGATCAGCGCATTCGCGCCTGCCGCCTTGCGAGTTTCGGCGGTAGAAGCACGGGTAAACGCGTCCACTTTCGCGTTGGCATTGCGGATCAGCATGGTCTCCTCCGCCAGAGTGGCCGGCTGCACAATGCACTCGCCCGCCGGGATAATCTTGCCGCCGACTACGAATTCGAATGGCACCTGCGCCACTATTCCGGTGTAGCTCCCTAACCGGCTAGCCGCCCAGAGCGGCATCGTCATCAGCATCATTAACAGCATCGGTCTTAGGTATTTCAAAATTCGCCTCCAAGGACTGGATTTTCAGGGGTGAATGAAGTCTTGCATCGAGTCGAGAGACCGTCCATGGAGGCAGGCTTAAGCTAAATCAATTGATATGAAGAACGCGGTCCGTGCTTGACACGGCAGCAACGGCAGACAAGAATGACTGCATCGAGGGGTCTGGGGAAGCCATGCCCGAAAAGAAGGTCCTCTTCGGCAGATTTGTGCTGGACTTCGGCCGCTATCAGCTGTACCGCAGCGGACGCCCTGTGCGACTGGAAGGTCTCCCACTGCAGTTACTCATGCTCCTGATTGAGAACCGCAGCCAACTGGTGACGCGGGAACGCATTGCTGAGGAACTCTGGGGAAAAGACGTCTTCATCGATGCGGAGCAGGGAATCAATACCGCGATCCGCAAGATACGCATGGCGCTGCGCGACGACTATGTCAAGCCGCGGTACTTGCAAACCGTGGTCGGAAGAGGATACCGCTTTCTAGCGGAGACAGGCCCGAACGGTGAGCCGACAGAAGGAGAGGTCATGTTTACCGCCGAAGAACTCGGGCAGGCGGTCATGGCCGCGGCCGGATTGGACCCCAACGATCCGGAAAACTGCGCGTGAATCTCAGCTGAATCTCACCATACCAAGCACCCGCGACTGAAATTTGGCATCCTTCTGCGCCTGCCCCTTATAATCACGCCGACGGCTGGCGATCCTTCCCTCTCCTGACGACATCACGCTGATCATCGCGAAGTTTCGAGACGGCGAATGACTTGTTGGCGGAATCGCGCCTTCGGATCGTAGAATTTAACCCCTTATGAAAGCCATTCAAATCAATGAACCCGGTGGGCCGGAGGCGATGGAACTGGTGGAATTGCCGGTTCCTCAACCGAAGGCGAATGAGGCGTTGGTGAAGTTAGCCGCCTCGGGCGTGAACTTCATTGATGTCTACAATCGCGAGGGCCGCTATAAGGTCCCGCTGCCCTTCGTGCTGGGGCACGAGGGCGCAGGCACGGTCACAGCCGTCGGTGCCGACGTGAAGTCGGTGAAGCTGGGCGACCGTCTGGCGTGGACGAGCGTGCTCGGTTCCTACGCCGAGTATGCCGCCATTCCGGCCGACCGCCTGGTGCCGATTCCTGCTGGGATCAGCGAGCAGCAAGCCGCTGCGGCCATGCTCCAAGGACTGACCGCGCAGTATCTGACCCATGACACCTACCCGCTCCAACGCGGGGAGACGGCGCTGGTGCATGCCGCCGCGGGCGGCGTGGGTCTGCTGCTGACACAGATCGCGCACAACATCGGAGCCCGCGTGATCGCCACGGTTTCCACCGACGAGAAGGCAAAGCTGGCGCGAGAAGCCGGTGCGAACGAAATCATCCTCTATACTCACTCCGATTTTGAGGCGGAAACGAAACGGCTGACCGGCGGCAAGGGCGTCGACGTTGTGTATGACTCGGTGGGGAAAACGACGTTTGAGAAAGGGCTGAATATTCTGCGGCCGCGCGGAATGATGGTGCTGTTCGGAGGATCGAGTGGCGCGGTGCCACCGTTCGATCCGATCGTCCTTACCCAGAAAGGGTCCCTATTCCTGACGCGTCCTTCGCTGAACAATTACATCGCTGCGCGCGAGGAGTTGACGGCGCGCTCGGCTGCCGTGTTTGCCATGATGGCTGCGGGCAAACTCAAGCTGCGCATCGAGCACATCTATCCCTTGGCCGAAGCGGAGCGGGCACACCAGGAATTGGAAGGAAGAAAGACGACCGGAAAATTGTTGCTAATACCGTAGCACCGGCAAGTGTCAGGTGTTGGGTCGTGGGAGTCCGTCTGAGACTTCCGAGCCTGACTCCTGACACCTGACACCTGACTCCTGACACACCTGGGATCCAAGACCGAAACTCAAGGAACGACATGAAAGCAATTCGCGTGCAGCACACGGGCGGTCCGGAGGTCATGGAACTGGTCGACGTTCCCCCTCCGCAGCCCAAGGCGACCGAGGCGCTGGTGAAAGTCTCGGTGGCGGGCGTGAACTCGATTGATGCGCAGTTCCGCGATGGAAGATTGCGGACGCCGCTGCCCTTCATCCCCGGACAGGAAGGTGCCGGCGTGGTCACCGCAGTGGGGCAGCACACAAAAACGGTTAAAGTCGGCGATCGCGTCGCCTGGAGCGGAACCTTGGGTTCGTACGCCGAATATGTACCAGCGGTTGAGGAGCATCTGGTGCCGGTGCCGGCGACCATCACCGACGAGCAGGCCGCAGCCGCCATGATGCACGGCCTTACCGCGCACTACCTGGTAAACGACGCGCACAAGCTGAAGGCCGGCGAGACCGCGCTGGTGCACGCGGCCGCGGGCGGAGTCGGCCTGCTGGTCGTTCAACTGGCTCACGCCATCGGGGCCCGGGTGATCGGCACGGTTTCGAGCGAAGAGAAGAGCACAGTAGCGCGCGAGGCCGGGGCCGACGAAGTCATCGTTTTCACTCGCCAGGATTTTGAAGCCGAGGTCAAGCGACTGACCGGGGGCAAGGGCGTCGAAGTGGTCTACGACGGCGTGGGTAAGGCGACCTTCGAGAAAAATCTCAACGTGATGCGCCTGCGCGGGATGCTCGTGCTCTACGGCATGTCGAGCGGCCCCGTGCCGCCTGTGGACCCGGCGAAGCTGTCGGAAAAAGGCTCGCTCTACATGGCGCGCACTACGCTGGCCCACTTCACCGCCACCCGCGAGGAGTTGATCGCACGCACAAGTGCGCTGTTTGCGCTGATCGCTGAAGGCCGGCTGAAGGTCCGCATCGCGAAGAAGTATGCGCTGGCCGACGCCGCCGCGGCGCACCGCGACATGGAAGCGCGCAAGATGGCGGGAAAGCTGCTGCTGATCCCGTAGCGGAATCAGACAATTCGAAGGTTGGGGAAGTCTTTGCTATAGCGTTTTGCGTCGAGAGTCATCAGACGATCGGCTTGCAGGAAAGCATGCGAAGCAACAACGAAATCCAGCAGCAAGCGTTTGGGGAAATCACCACCTGAGCGCCGGCGACGCTGGGCGTAGGTTGCGAAAGCCTTCGCGGCACGCCGCCAGACGGGCTCATCGAGAATGAATTCCACGGTGATGCCAGTTTCCGTAAGAAACTTATCTAGGAAGCCGAGCGAGACCAGCGGGTGGGCTGCCAGTTCAACGTAAACTGGCGCACAAATCACCACAGCGCCTTGGGCGCGCGAATTCCTCAGTTCCTGCTCGATGGGCTCCGCCGAAGGCTCGTTCGACCAAAAAGCCGAAAGAATGTTGGAATCGAGGGCGGTCTTCATCTGCGGCGTGGAGCGTCATCCTCGTCGCTGCGCATGTCATCGATCCAGGCCTTGATTCCCTTTTCACCGCCGGGAAACGGACCGAGAACGCCCCGATATTTACCGAATGGGTTTTCGTCGCCGCGAGCAGGGCGGATAACCGTGCGCTCGCCTTCGATCACAAAGTCGACGCGGTCCCCCGTGGCGAGTCCGAGACGGTTGCGAATCTCCTGCGGGACGGTGACTTGCCCCTTGCTGCTGATCGTGCTGGAATACTTCATCTTTACTTCTTTACCTCCAAGTAAGGACAATAATCGAGCCACCCGAAGTCAAGTCCGTGCCGCACTCACGTCACATCTGGCGCTGCCGGGAGTAGTTCCGGGCGTACCCCGGTACCTGGCGCGCCGGATCCAGCCGCGCGTCGTTGATCGGTGCCCCCGCCTTCATTTCCAGCGGCACAACGCCCGCCCAGGTCGGAAACGAATAGTCTTCCTCATCGTCAATCGGTGGTCCGGTCCGCACCTTTGCCGAGAATTCTTCAATCGGCACGCGCAGCACCGACGTGGCTTTCAGTTCGCGCTCGTTCGGTTGGCGGGCATCATCCCACCGTCCGGGCAGAATGTGTTCTGACAAAGCCCGCAGTGCCGCGAGCTTTTCTTCCGTATCTTCCACCAGAATTCCCTTCCCCAGGATGATCACCGAGCGGTAGTTCATCGAGTGATTAAAAACCGAACGCGCCAGCACCAGACCGTCGAGCAGGGTAACGGTGACGCAGACGTCCACGCGGTCTTTCATCTGACGCAGCATGCGGCTGGCCGCCGAGCCGTGAATGTAGAGACTGTCACCTTTGCGCCCGTAGGAGGTCGGGATAACAAACGGCTGTCCATCCGCGACGAAGCCGACGTGGCAAAGGAAGCCTTCGTCAAGAATGATATACACAGCCTCGCGATCATAGACAGCGCGATCGGCCTCGCGGACCACACGGGTGCGCGCGGTAGGCATTTGAGTTTCAGACATGGGGAAAGAACTCCGGGCAAGCGCCAAGGATGGATGAAGGAAAAAGTGTAACACCCGTTAGGCTGGTGATGCCCGAGTTCGCGAAGTTAACCCAGCCACTGCGGATTCTTGTACGTACCATCGAAGTCGTGGCTGGTTTTGTAGCGCTCGAACTCTCCTTGGCCCGCGGAGGGAGCGGTCTTTGCCAGCAGCGTCGCCACTTCGCCGGAACTCATGGCTTCGAAGCTGTGGGCTGCTTCGAGCGCCTGCTGCAGAATCTTGAGTGAGTCGCAGCCGGTGATAACCACGCTGGTGGGCAAGTTCATGGCGTAGTGCAGGCACTCGATCGGCGTTGCGGTCTTGCTGTTGAGGATGAGTTTGTCTCCCATCGGTTTCATGCCCAGCACTCCAATTCCGTGTTGCACCAGAACGGGGAGAACCTTTTTCTCAAAGCTGTCGAAGTGCGCATCCATGACGTTCAGGGGCATTTGCACAGCATCGAAGGTGAACTTGTGCACGAACGCGGTCTCGAGCATCTTGAGATGAATTGCCGGGCTCTTATGGCCGGTAAAACCGATGTACCGTACCTTGCCCTGCCTCCTGGCTTCGAGAACCGCTTCCATGCCTCCGCCGCTGGCGAAGATCCGGTCCGGATCGTCATCCCGAATTACCTCATGAAATTGCAGCAGATCAATGTGATCCGTCTGCAGGCGGCGCAGCGATTCATCGAGCTGGTCGGCAGCC
>Ga0307479_10004306_pt1 | contig 13018 bp, 10 predicted proteins | sample atmos_gasesECM4C_FD_203743 | JGI IMG/M metagenome (GOLD analysis project Ga0307479, IMG submission 203743) | Hardwood forest soil microbial communities from Morgan-Monroe State Forest, Indiana, United States - atmos_gasesECM4C_515 | ecosystem: Environmental > Terrestrial > Soil > Temperate...
TAAGTAAAGGGTACGTGCGAGAAAACCCAGAGAGGAGGAGGCACGATGAAGAGGTCCATGCATACAGCCGTCGCGGCTGCCCTGGTGCTGGCCTTGACCGGAGCTACCGCCACCCTCGCGGCCGACGTCGCCCGCAAGGGAGTCGACCTGTGGATGACCGTCGCCGGCATGGCGAAGAGCAGCTTCGCGAACGAGCCCATCCCGGCGGGTTTCTTCTGCGAAGGCTCGCGGCCGTTCACCGGCACCATCGTCTTCAAGGGCGCGCCCCTGGCGGTGACGCCGCCGCAGAGCCTGGGCGGCGTCGACACCGCGGTGCGCCGGCTCGACGACGCCGTCTTCAACGACAAGGGAGAGGCGACGACGCGCATCCAGCTGCTGGCCCTCTCGCTGCAGAGCACCCAGCCGATCGAGACCAGCTGCGGCAAGTATGACGTCGCGGTCACCCTGGCGCCGGGCGAGCAGCCGATCACCACCATGCGCATCTTCCGCACCGAGGCGCTGGGCGGCACCTACTCGGCGCCGTTGTCGCTCAACGTCAAGGTGGCCTTCACCCCGGTGACGGGTGCCAAGAGCCGAGAGCGCCGCGAGCTGACCCGGCGTATCGACCTGGGCCCCGCCAACAAGTCGGTATGGGCCTACGTGACCACGCCGCGCTACGGCAAGGGCGTGATGATCGACACCGACGGCGACGGGCGCCCGGACACGCTGCTGCCCGAGGCATCGAACTTCCGCGCCGGCGTGCAGCCGGCCGTGCTCAAGGACCAGCCCAAGCCGGAGCTCGCCCTCGCCGGCTCGTGCTACATCGACATGACCTGCGGGCCCGGCCTGTGCCCGTACCAGTCGTGCCACTGCGACCCGAATAGCACCGATCCCTACAACCCGGCGACCGGCTGCGACCACTTGCACTGCATCTGGACCTGCGTGCAGTCGTCCTGCTGCACCGCGCCCTAGCGATCTCTTGACGACCCTGCGCCGGCGACCCTCGCGGGCCGCCGGCGCGACGGTATCCTTCCGGACGTCCCGCCCGGCCGTGATCACTCGCCAAGCAGCGTCCGCCATAGCGCCGCAGCGGCGGGCGGCAGCTCGGCCACTCGCGGCTCGACCTCCTCCGCGAGCGCGCGCCGGTCGCCCGCGGCCAGTAGCTGGACGACGTCCCAGGCATCCTGCGGCCCGCCGGCGAAGAGCTTCAGCAGGATGATGTCGGCGGCACGCAACACTGGCAGGTCCGCGCCGGCAAAGCGCCCCGGCTCCGCGCGCACCAGGGCCGCTCGCTGCCATGCGGCCTTCCCCACCACCAGATCCACCGGACGCTCGCCCGGCGCGGCGAAGCGCACCACGCCCGCAAGCGGATCGCTGTCGTCGCCGCGCCGCAGGTCGACCGCTGCGCCTGCTGCCTCCAGGCCCGACCAGAGGCGCGGATCGAGGCAGCGAGGTCCAACCGCCAGGATGTCGAGGTCCACCGTTGCGCGGCTGACGCCGTGGGTGGCCATGGCCGCGGCGCCGATCAGGGCGTACGGCTCCGCGGTCTCCTCGAGCACCGCGACCACCCGGCCGAGAAGGCTCAGCCGATCACCGCGCGCATGCACGCCGACGGGGTCCTCCCGGCCTGGCGCTGGCGCTCGAAGGCGCGGACCGCGGCCGCGCGGTCGATGCCGCGAGCGTGCTGCAGGGCATCGAGATCGGCATCCCCGAGCTCCAGCGCCAGCGCGACCCGCTGCTCGGCAGAGAGCCGCGCCGCCGCCTCGCGATCCAGCCGCTTGATGTCGTCCGCCACCGATCGCATCGCCGCCTCAGTATAGAAGACGCCCGGATCGGCGCCGCACGCCGCGGGGGCCGCTGAGGGGACGGACGCCTCGGGGGGCGCCCCCTGCCCCGTCGCGATCTGAAGGTTTCCTCCCGGAGCTATGATCGCCGGCGATGACCGCACCGCTCCCCGACGCCGCTCCGCCGGCGTCCGTCCGCGGCCGGCCGCCGCGGGCCGCGGCGCCGCCCTTTGCCGGCGCCGCGGCGCTGGCCGCCGAGCTCGCCACGAGCCTCCGCGGCGAGGTGCGCTTCGACGCCGGCAGCCGGGCGCTCTACGCGACCGACGGCTCCAACTACCGCCAGGTGCCGATCGGCGTCGTGCTGCCGCGCGACGCCAGCGACGTCGCCGCCACCCTCGCCGCCTGCCGCCGCCACGGCGCCCCGGTGCTGGCGCGCGGCGGCGGCACCAGCCTCGCCGGCCAGTGCTGCAACGTCGCGGTGGTGCTCGACTTCTCCCGGCACATGCACCGGCTGCTCGAGCTCGACCCCGCGCGGCGGCTGGCGCGCGTCGAGCCCGGCATCGTGCTCGACACCCTGCGCCGCGCCGCCGAGCTCCACCACCTCACCTACGGCCCCGACCCCGCCTCCCACGACCGCTGCACCCTGGGCGGCATGATCGGCAACAACTCCTGCGGCGTGCACGCGCTGATGGCCGGCAAGACCGTCGACAACGTCGAGGCGCTCGAGGTGCTGACCTACGACGGCCTGCGCCTCACGGTGGGTCCCACCTCCGAGGAGGAGCTCGCGCGCATCATCCAGGAGGGAGGGCGCAGGGGCGGCATCTACGCCGGCCTCAAATCGCTGCGCGACCGCTTCGCGGGCCTCATCCGCGAGCGCTACCCCGACATCCCGCGCCGCGTCTCCGGCTACAACCTCGACCAGCTGCTGCCGGAGAACGGCTTCCACGTGGCGCGCGCCCTGGTGGGCACCGAGGGCACCTGCGTCACCGTGCTCGAGGCGACGCTGCGGCTGGTGCCGAGCCCGCCCTTCCGCACCCTGGCGGTGCTCGCCTACCCCGACGTCTATGCCGCCGGCGACCACGTTCCCGAGATCCTCGAGTGGCAGCCGATCGGGCTCGAGGGGCTCGACGACCGGCTGATCGGCGCCGTGCGCAAGAAGGGGATGCACCCGGAGGGCGTCGCCCTGCTGCCGCCGGGGGGCGGCTGGCTGCTGGTCGAGTTCGGCGGCGCGAGCCAGGAGGAGGCCGGCGCCAGCGCGCGGCGCATGACCGACGCTCTCGCGCGCCGCGCCGGGGCGCCGCTCGCGAGGCTGTTGGAGGCCCCGGGGGAAGCCAAGAGGGTGTGGGAGGTGCGCGAGTCTGCGCTCGGCGCCACCTCCTTCGTGCCGGGCATGGCCGACGCGTGGGAAGGGTGGGAGGATGCGGCGGTGCCGCCGGCGCGCCTCGGCGTCTACCTGCGCGAGTTTCGCCGGCTGCTCGACCGCTACGGCTACGACTGCACGCTCTACGGCCATTTCGGCCAGGGGTGCATCCACAACCGCATCGACTTCGACCTGCGGAGCCGTGCCGGCATCGACCGCTTCCTGGCCTTCCTCGACGAGGCCGCCGACCTGGTGGTGCGCCACGGCGGCTCGCTCTCCGGCGAGCACGGCGACGGCCAGTCGCGGGCGGCGCTGCTGCCCAAGATGTTCGGTCCCGAGCTGGTGAGGGCGTTCGAGGAGTTCAAGGCGCTCTGGGACCCCGCGGGCAAGATGAACCCGGGCAAGGTGGTGCGCCCCTACCGGCCGGACGAGAACCTGCGGCTGGGCGCCGGCCACCGCCCGTGGGAGCCGCCCACCTACCTCCACTTCGCCGAGGACCAGGGCAGCTTCGCGCGCGCCGCGCTGCGCTGCGTCGGGGTGGGCAAGTGCCGCCGCCAGGAGACCGACGGTGGTGTCATGTGCCCCAGCTACCTGGCGACGCGCGAGGAGCAGCACTCGACCCGCGGCCGCGCCCACCTGCTGTTCGAGATGCTCGAGCGCGACGTCATCGGCCGGCAGGGCTGGCGCGACGAGAGCGTCAAGCAGGCGCTCGACCTCTGCCTGGCCTGCAAAGGATGCAAGGCGGAGTGCCCGGTCAACGTCGACATGGCGGCGTACAAGGCGGAGTTCCTCCACCACTACTACGCCGGCCGCCTGCGGCCGCGCTCGGCCTACGCCTTCGGGCTCGTCCACTGGTGGGCGCGGCTGGCCTCGCCGCTCGCGCCCCTGGTCAATGCCGCCGCCCGGGCGCCGTGGCTCGCGGCGCTCGCCAGGCTCGCCGCCGGCATGGCGCCCGAGCGCCGCATCCCGCGCCTCGCGCCGCGCACCTTCCGCGCCTGGTGGCGGCGGCGCCCGCCGCGCAACCTCGACGGGCCGCGCGTGGTGTTGTGGGTGGACACCTTCAGCAACTATTTCGACCCGGCCGCGGCGCAGGCGGCCGTCGCCGTGCTGGAGGCGGCCGGGCGGCGGGTGGTGGTGCCGGCGGCGCCGCTCTGCTGCGGGCGGCCGCTCTACGACCAAGGCATGCTGCGGTTGGCGCGCCGCCAGCTGCGCCAGGCGCTGGCCGCTCTGCGCGAGGAGATCCGCGCCGGCACGCCGGTCGTCGGCCTCGAGCCCTCGTGCGTCGCGGTCTTCCGCGACGAGCTGCTGCGGCAGCTGCCGCGCGAGGAGGACGCCCGGCGCCTGGCGCGGCAGTCCTTGCTGCTCAGCGAGTTCCTGGAGCGCGAGACGCCCGGCTGGCAGCCACCGCGGCTGGATGGGGCGGGCCGCAAGGCGCTGGTGCAGGCGCACTGCCATCACCACGCGGTGATGAAGCTCGGCGCCGAGATGCGCCTGCTCGGCAAGCTCGGCCTGGACGTCGAGCTGCTCGACGGCGGCTGCTGCGGCATGGCCGGATCATTCGGCTTCGAGCGCGGCCTACACTACGCGCTGTCGGTCCGCTGCGGCGAGCGCACGCTGCTGCCGGCGGTGCGCCGCGCGGCGCCCGAGACGCTGATCGTCGCCGACGGCTTCAGCTGCCGCGAGCAGATCGCGCAGGGCGCCGGCCGGCGCGCGTTGCATCTGGCGCAATTGCTGCAGTTGGCCCTGCGGCAGGAGGGGGAGGGCAGCGCGGCCGGCGGGCCTGGCGCCCACCCCGAACCTGCGGCAGTCCAGATGGAGGACGAGCGATGAAAGCCAAGCTCATGTCGGCCGCGGCTCCCGCCGGCGCCGGCTTCACCCTCGCCGCCGGGCCGGGCGGCGCTCCCGGCGGCCGGCCGGCGGGCGGGCCGAAGGTCTGGGCCCTGGTCTTCGAGCCCGGCGAGGAAGCCATCGCCGGTCTCACCGCCTTCGCCCGCGAGCACCGCCTGGCCGGCAGCCAGCTGACGGCGATCGGGGCCTTCTCCGACGTCACCCTGGGCTACTTCCAGCGCGAGAGCCGCGAGTACCGGCGCATCCGGCTCGAGGAGCAGGTGGAGGTGCTGTCGCTGGTCGGCGACATCGCGCTCGAGAACGGCCAGCCCAAGGTGCACGCTCACGTGGTGATCGGGCGGGGCGACGCCACCGTGCGCGGCGGCCACCTGCTCGAGGGACACGTCTGGCCGACGCTCGAGGTCATCCTGCAGGAGTCGCCGCGCCAGCTGGTGCGGCGCTTCGATCCCGCCATCGGCATCGCGCTGATCGATCTCGACGCCGCCGAGCCGCCGGCCCAGGCCGCCACCCCGCCGCCGGCGGCGCCCGGCGGGCCCCTCGGCGCGGCCGCCAGGGCGCCGGCGCCGCCACCGTCCCGGCGGTCGAGCCGCCCCCCCAAGCCCCCCTGAGATCGAGACGAAGGCGGCTAGGACCGCAGCAGCTGGACGCGAGGAGCGCAGCCCAGCGCCTCTGCCGTGGTCGCGAGCCGGCGATCGAAGGTGGCGAGCGCATCCGCATGCCTGGCAGAGGCGAGATGGAGGGCGTCGGCCAGGTCCATGCCTCCGGCGTGCCAGGAAAGGGCCTCGAGCACCGCGGGGAGGTCTTCTACCTCCATGCCGCGATAGCGAACGAGCTTGCCCAGCGCGCCGCCGATCTCGGCGCGGCCAAGCTCGTAGGAGTAGCGCAGGACCCATTCCGTCTCGAGCAGGACCGTCTTGCTCAGGAAGAGAGGTCCGGTCCGCATCGTCCGGCGCGCCACTGCCAGCTGCACCGGATCGTCCGCCGTGAGCACGCGGACCACGACGCTGGTGTCCAGCGCGATCATCGGGGACGACGCCGCTCGCGCACTCCCCGTTCGATCGCCGCCGCCATCTCGTCGAGACTGCGGGCCGGGCCGTTATAGCCGGCGCAGCCGACCAGGTCCTCGAGGGTGGTCTCGGGGCCGGGCCTGGCGCGGCGGATCACGACCGCATCGCCATGGTCCTTGATCTCCAGCTCGATGCCGGAGGTCCAACCATGGCGATCGCGGATGGCCTTGGGGATGATGAGCTGTCCCTTGGTGGAGAGGCGTGTAGGCACGAGGAAACTCCTGGTAAGACCAGAGTAAGAATAGCACGGCGCGGCCGGCAGGGCGCCGGCTCCGCCACCGTCCCGGCGGTCGAGCCGCCCCCCAAGCTCCTCCTGAGCCCGAGATCAAGGCGGCTAGGACCAGGCTCGGAGTCGCCGTCGAACGCCGGCGGGATGGCTCAGGCGGCGTCGCCGCCCGCGCCTCCGCGGCCGCGCCCGAGGCGCGCCGCGGCGGCGGCGATCTCCGGGCGCCTCGCGACGGCGGCCGCCAGCAGGTAGAGGACACCGTAGGTCAGCAGCACCGGCACCGCCTTGACCAGGCCGGAGAGGCCCGCCGGCAGCAGCCGCCAGAGGAGCGCGGCGGGCAGCGCCGCCCCGAGCGCCAGGAGCAGGATGCCGAGGTCGTCGCGCCAGGGAAGGCGCAGCTCCGGCAACCGCCGGCGCAGCGCGGCGCGCAGGCGGGCGAGCTCGAGCCAGGCGCCGGCGCCGGAGGCCAGCGCCAGGCCTACGGCGCCGAGGTAGAGGCGCTGCCCGGGCGGCTGCGGACCGAAGGCCGGCGGCACCGGAAAGGTGTCGAGCCAGAACATCAGCGGCAGCGCGACGACGATGGCGGCGCCGACGCGCAGGACGGCGATCCTCGCCGGGGTGCGGGTGTCGCCGAGCGCGTAAAAGGTGTTCTGCAGCAGGCGCGAGGTGGTGGTGGCCAGGATGCCCGTGCTGTAGCCGCAGAGCGCCAGGTAGACCAGGCCGTTGTCGGCGCCGCCGAAGCTGCCGCGGCGGTAGACGGCACCGACCACCAGGTAGCCGAAGACCAGGTAGCCGACGACCGTCGGCACGTTCAGGAACGCCACCGCGCCCAGCGCTCGCTTGACCCGCGCCAGCATCGCCGGCGCCGCCGCCTCGCCGCGCAGGCGCGATAGCTCGGGCAGCTCGGCGGCCGCGATCGACATGCCGAACAGGCTGATCGGCAGGATGTAGAGCATCTGCGCATAGCGGCCGGCGCCGGTTGCGCCGGTGGCGAGCAGGGTGGCGAGGAAGAGGTCGGCGTAGCCGGCGATCTGCACCACGCCGCGTCCCGCCACCACCGGTCCCCAGGCCGAGAGCGCCTCGCGCACCCCGGGCACCCGGGTCGAGAAGCTCAGGCGGAAGCCGCGGATCACCCGCGCCACCACCGGCAGCTGCACCAGGAACTGCAGCAGGCCGCCGGCCACCGCCCCCCAGCAGAAGGCCGTGAGCAGCCGGTCGCGCAGCGCCGGCGCGGCGAGCGCGCGGCCGCCGGCCGCGCCGGCGCCGTGCCACGCGCCCGGCCAGACGCCGGCGGCGTGCCCGGCGAGCAGCAGCGCGCCGATCATCGCCGAGTTCCACAGCACCGGCGCGAAGTAGGGCAAGAAGAAGCGGCGGTGGCTGTTGAGCACCCCGAGCGCCCACACCGACAGCACCAGGAGGCCGGTCATCGGGAAGAGGATGCGCACCGCGCCGGCGGTGAGCGCAAAGCGGTCCACCACCGCCCGCCCGGCCGCCACCGCCCCCGCGTCGGCGAGGAACCCCGGCGCCAGGAGGGCCACCAGCGGCCGCGCCAGGACGATGCCGGCCAGCACGAGGCCTGCCGCGGCGGCGAGCAGCAGGCCGAAGATGGCGCCGGCGAAGCGGCCCGCCTCCTCGCGGCGGCCGTCCTCGAGGAGGCGGCTGTAGATCGGGATGAAGGCCGCCGACAGCGCTCCCTCGCCGAGCAGGTTCTGCAGCGCGTTGGGGACGCGCAGCGCGGCGGTGAGCGCATCGGCGTGCGGGCCGACGCCGAAGAAGAAGGCGACCGCCTGCTCGCGCGCCAGCCCCGCCAGGCGGCTCGCCAGGATGCCGGCGCCGACGCTGGCGGCGCCGCCGCCCCGTCGCGCCCGGAGCGGCGGCGGCGAGGCGCCGCCGTCGACCGGTCCGCCTCGATCGCTCGCCGCGAGCATCCGCGCGGCATTCTACGCGAGCCCCCGCCGGAGGCCCGGCGGCCGGCCGGGAGCGGGAATCGGCAAGGCCGTGGCACCTGGGACGTAGAATGCGCTGCAGCGCGCCGGCAAACTCCCCCCGGCGACGTTGGAGCCGCCTATGGCCTACGGCTGGGAAGGTGACCGCTTGCGCCTCGCGCCGCTCGACAAGGAACGGCATCTCGAAGCGGCCTTGCGCTGGCTGAACGATCCGGAGGTGACGCGCTGGACGCTGATCGGCGACCTGCCCATCTCCCGGCTGGGCGAGGAGGAGTTCTTCGACCGCATGAGCCGCGGCACCGACACCGACGTGCTGTTCGCGGTCGAGACGCTGGAAGGCGACCACCTGGGCTTCAGCGGCATGCACCGCATCGAGTGGCGGCACGGCTTCGCCGTCACCGGCACGGTCCTGGGGCGCACCGACCTCTGGGGCCGCGGCTACGGCACCGAGGCGGCGCGGCTGCGGGCCAGCTATGCCTTCGAGGTCCTCGGCCTGCGCCTGCTCCTCTCCGAGGTGATGGACGGCAACGTCGCCTCGGTCCGCATGCTGTCCAAGGCAGGGTACCAGCCGGCAGGGCGCATCCCCCGCCGCCACTGGAAGCGCGGCGCCTGGCGCGACACGCTGCTGTTCGTGCTCGAGCGCCCGCCGGACGCCGTCATGGCGGCAGGGCGCGCCAGTTGAGCAGCAGGTTGTAGACGAAGCGCAGGTCGGCGGCGCCGAGGCCCGGGTCGAAGGGGTCGAACGCGAAGGCGACGACGTGACCCTTGCCCGCTGGCAGGTCGACGATCGCCGGCCTGCCGTCCAGCGCCGCCCCGCCCTCGGCCAGCCGGCCGGCGAGCACCAGGCGGCCGTCGTCGGCGCCCAGGGGCCGGGGCAACGGCAGCGGCGGCGGCGTGGCCGCCTCGCCTCCGCCGGACGCCGGCGGGGCGGCCGCGGACTGCGGCTTGCCGGCATCGATGTCCTCGACCTCGAGGCCAGGCTCGGCAGCCGGTGCGGCGCCGGCCGGTGCGGCGCCGGCCGGGGGCTCCGCCGGCTCGCTCCCGGGCGCCACGGCGGGCGGCGCCGGCGTGGCGCCGGCTCCGGCGCCGAAGCGCAGCACCACGCGGTCGCGCGCGGCCGCGCCGACGGCAAGGAGGGGGCCGCCGCGGCGCATCACCTGGGTGACCCCGGGGTAGCCATAGACGACGGGGTGGCCCGGCCGCAGCACCCGCGCCCGCAGCTCGGCAGCCGGCTCGGCCGTCGCGCCGGCGCCGGCAGGTCTGCTCGCCGCCGCGTCTCCCGCTTCCCTCCCGCGGCGGTCCGGCCCCGGCTCCAGCGTCAGGCCGGCCGCCAGCCCCGTGCCCGCCGCCAGCGCCGAGGCCTGGCCGAGCGTCACCAGCACTCCCCCGCCCGCGACGAACCGCCGCAGCTCCTGCAGCCCGGCGTCGCCCAGGCCGCCGGTGACGTCGAAGGCGCCGTCGGGTACGCCATGGCTGGGGAACTCGGCGACGCGGGTGAAGGCGAGCGGCGACCACCGGGTGTCGAGCCCGCGCACCTGCCGCTGCCAATCGGCGTCCGCGCCGGCGAGCACCAGGATGTCGAAGCGGTCGAGCAGCCCGCCGCGGCGCACCTCCGCATCGCCGACCAGCGAGTAAGGCACGCGCTCCCGGTCGAGCGCGAACCGCACCCATGCCGAGGGCTCGGCGTCCGTCCACCCGTGCAGCACGCCCAGCCGCGGCAGGTGGACGACGTGGCGCGGCACCTCGGGCAGGACGCCGGCCGCGGCGAAGGTGAGCCCCAGCCGCCCGGCCACCGCCGCCACGCGCCAGCGCGGCGCCTGCACGATCCAGCTGCCGGCCGGATAGGCCGCGCCGGCGACGGTGAAGGCGGCCTCCGCCGCGTCGACCTGGTAGGGCGCGAGGGCCATCCCCGCCGCCAGCAGCGAGACCTGGCCGGTGTCGCGCAGCAGGAACACCCCGGCGTCATGGCCCGCCCCCCCGGCGGCAGCCCCGCCGCCGGCGGCCGCGGCGCCGCCCGGCGGCGGGGTCGCCGGCGCGCCGCCCGGGTCCGCGGCCGGCGCCGCCTCGCCCTCGATCCTGCCCGCCGGCACGGCCACCGCGGTCACCGGCTCCGTCGCCGCCGCGAGGACTGCCCGATCGGCGACCGCCGTCCCCTCCACGCCGTAGAGGAGAGGCCAGGGGATCGGCGCCTCCCGGTCGTCCCCGCCGGACCGGGGCCGCCCCGCCAGGAAGCGCAGCGCCCCCTGGCGGTAGGGCTGGTCGAGGCGCACCAGGTAGTCTCCCACCGCAAAGCGGACGCGGCCCAAGGCCAGGGCCTCGCGCAGCCGGTGCACCTCCAGCCGCTGGTCCAGCAGCCGCCGCACCAGCAGCGCGAGCCGCGCCGGGTCGGGCTGGCGGACGGGGAAGATCCAGGCCAGGGGGCGCCCGGCGCCCGCCGGCTCCATGGCGCGGACCCCGCGCCGCCAGGCGCCGAGGAGCAGCTCGCGGCGGTGGGCGGCGGCCCAGGCGAGCGCCGCCAGCGTGGCGCTCTCGCCATAGTTGACGGAGTCGCGCAGGGACCAGGGCGTGCGGCCGCCGGGAGGCCATCCCTCCTCGACCGTCCGCACCCGCGTCGCGCCCGGCCCCGCCGACGCGCTCGGCGGCGCGCCGCCGGCGCGCGGCCCGGCTGCCTGCTCGATCTCCCCCACCTCGCGCTCGAGCTCCCCGGGGACGCCGTTGCCGAAGACCCCGATCACGCCGCCTGAGGCGTTGTGGTCGCGGGCCAGCTCGACCGCCGGCGCGAGACGGGCGGCGCCCTCGTGGACCCCGGGCATGCCGAAGTCCCGCAGCGCCGAGGCCACGGCGGCCGCGAGGTCGGGCCAGGGATCGGCTCCCGCCGCCAGCTCGTCCGGCGATGCGCCGCCTCGACCAGCGGATTCCGGGCTCCGGCCGCCCACCTCGAGCAGCGGCGGCGACGGGCCGAGCTCCTGCACCAGCTGCGGGCGGAAGCCGAAGAACGCCTCGGCGACGGCGCGGGTGGACGCCAGGCCGAGGGCGTCGTCGCCGGCGGCCGCCCAGAGGGCTCCGCCGTAGTGGCCCGCATAGGGCGGCGCCAGGATCTCGCGCCGCTCCTCCCAGGTTGCCGCGGCGCGCTGGCGCAGGTGACGCCGGTACCACTCGACGGTGCGGTCGTAGGCATCCGGCTCCGCCACCGGCGTGATCAGCACGATCGCCGCGTCGCGCACCGCCTGCGCCTCGGGACGCTTCGACACCGCCAGGCGGTAGGCAAGCTCAGCCAGCATCTCCGGGCTGGCGACCTCGCCGGGCCGCGTGCCGCCCACCAGGTAGTAGATCAGCTTGCCGCTGCCGGCCAGCCGCTCCGCCTCGGCCGGCGGCGTGTGGCGCGGGTCGGCGAGGCGGGCGGCCGCGTCGCGGAAGTACGCCAGCTCGGCGAGGTTGTGGCCTGCGGAAACCATCGCCAGCAGGATCTCGCGACCTTCCTCGCTCCTGCCGATCGCCTGCACTCTCACCCGGTCGCTCGCCGCCGCCAGCCGCCGGAAATAGCGATGGACGTCCGCCGCGCGCCCGATCTCGGCCGCGCCCGCCATGTGTCCGAGGACGGCCGCCGGCGACGGCACGCCCGGCGCCGCCGGCAGGTAGGCCAGGGGCGGCGGCAGGAAGCGCAGCGAGGTAGTGAGGGCGGCAATGGCCGCCGCGCTCCCGGCCTCCTCCTCGTCCGGGGCGTAGGCCTCGGCAGGGTGCGGGGGGGTCGGCTCCTGCGAGACCCTGACCGGCGGCCGCGCCGGCGGCGCCGCGGGCGCTGCCGCGTGCGCTCCGGCCCAGCCGGCGCCGGCGAGCAGCGCCAGCCCCCCCATAGCCAGAAACAAACGCCGGCAGGCGCCGGCGTCTGGAGCTCTCGGCGGGCGCGGCATGTCGACGCGGGTCAGCGCAGCCGCGCCACCGCCAGGGTGATGTCGTCGGCCTGCTCGACGCTGCCCTTGAAGTTGGCGAGGTCCGAGAGCACGCTGTCCCGCACCTCGCGGGCGGTGCGCCCCGGCGCCGCCCTGGCGATGGCGCGCTTCAGGCGCTCCTCCCCGTAGTCCTGGCCATGATCGTTGCGCATCTCGATGACGCCGTCGGTATAGACCACCAGCAGGTCGCCGGTCGCGATCTCGGCCTCGTTGCGGACATAGCGCGGGTCGGCGAACGTGCCGAGAGGCGGCGCGCCGCTGCCGACCGCCTCCACGGTCCCCAAGCCCGCCCGGTAATGGAGCAGCGGCGGATGGCCGGCACTGGTCACCGCCAGCGTGCCGGCCTCGTGGTCGATCACGGCCAGCAGCAGCGTGACATAGGTGCGGCGGTCGGTGGTGCGCCGCACCATGCGGTCCAGCCGCTGCAGCGCCTCCGGCGAGGCCAGGTCGTCCTCGAGCATGTAGAGGCAGCTGCGCACCCCCGACAGCAGCAGGCCTGAAGCCAGCCCGTGCCCGGAGACGTCCGCCACCGCCAGCACCAGGCGCGTGGGGGTGAGGCGGAAGGTGTCGTAGTAGTCGCCGCCCACCTCGGTGGCGGGCAGCGACATCGCCGAGAGGTCCAACCAGGCGATGTCCGGCGGCGCCTGCGGCAGCATGCTGAGCTGGATCTTGCGCGCGTACTCGATCTCCTCGCGCATGCGCAGCCGCTCGCGCGAGCGCGCGTGCTCGCGTCGCCAGACGGCGAGGAAGCGCCGCTTGTCGAGCTGCGTCAACGCCCCGGCGCCGACCAGGCAGGCTGCCGTCACCGCCGCGACCGCGATCTCGAGCGTCCGCGGGTTGGCCACGGCACCGCCGCCG
>Ga0307479_10004307_pt1 | contig 13017 bp, 9 predicted proteins | sample atmos_gasesECM4C_FD_203743 | JGI IMG/M metagenome (GOLD analysis project Ga0307479, IMG submission 203743) | Hardwood forest soil microbial communities from Morgan-Monroe State Forest, Indiana, United States - atmos_gasesECM4C_515 | ecosystem: Environmental > Terrestrial > Soil > Temperate...
GTGATACCAAAGGGCGGGCGCCTCACGGCGCCCGCCCTGCGGCTTTTTGACCGATCGATACTCACCGATCGATACATGGAGTTGAGGCGATGACCACGACCAGCGGTGCAAGTATCACGAGCTCCCAGGCAGCGGGTGGCTCGGTCATCGACGTCAGCTCTCTGGTCTCGCAGCTCGTTGCCGCGACACGCGCGCCGAAAGACTCACTCATTGCGAGCCAGACCCAGACGGTTACGACCGAAATCTCCGCCGTCGGCACGCTCAAGGGCGCGCTGTCGGCCTTCCAGTCTTCACTGAGCACGCTGGACTCACCTAGTACATTCAACGCCCAGACAGCGAGTAGCTCGGCCCCCTCGGTGTTCACTGCTACAGCCGGATCGACCGCCGTTGGCGGCACATACAGCGTGGCTGTGTCTCAGCTCGCGCAGGCCCAGCAACTCGTATCCAAACCCTTCGTGGGCGACGGCTCGGCAATAGTCGGTACCGGCACGCTCAAAGTGTCGCTCGGCGGCACGAGCTTCAACGTCACCATCGGCACTGCCAACCAGACTGTCGCGGGTATCGCCTCGGCCATCAACTCGGCGACCGGCAATCCCGGCGTCACAGCAACCGTCATTACAGGTACAGACGGCGCCCACCTGGTACTGTCATCCACGCTGACGGGAGCGGCCAACACGATCCAGGTCGCGGAAACCGACGGCGGCACCGCACTTTCCGCGCTGAGCTACGGCACAGGCAACACGACGAACTACAAGGAGGATTCCGCAGCTCAGGATGCACAGTTCAGCATCTCGGGCATCAGTCACACGAGCGCCAGCAACACGGTGAGTGATGCCCTTGGCGGCATTACCTTGAGTCTGCTTGGGACCACTCCGGCCACGGGCACCGGCAGCACGGCCACGCTGAAAGTCGCCAACGACAGCGCGACGATCGAGACCAACATAGGCGCCTTCGTGACGGCCTACAACACGCTGGCCGGCTCCCTTTCCTCGCTCGGCAGCTACGACTCCACCACCGGGACAGCCGGGCCGATGCTGGGCGATTCGTTGCTCTCGGGCATCCAGAACGAGCTCCGCTCGGCGCTTTACGGGGTGGTCAATACAGGATCGTCCACGTATAGCTCCCTTGCCAGTGTCGGCATTACGACCAACACAGACGGAACGTTGAGCATGAACGGGACCCGGTTGCAGACCGCTCTCTCAGCGGCTCCGAGCGCCGTGAGCGCGCTCTTCAGCAGCGCAGGCGGTGTCGCAACCAAGCTCAATACGCAGATCACGGCCGCGCTCGCCTCCGGTGGCACCATCGATACGCGCAGCACGACACTGGTCAAGCAGGAAAACTCCCTGAGCGCCCAGACCGCCGATCTCAACTCACAGATGACGGCGCTCACCGCATCGCTCACGCAGCAATACGCGAGCTTGAATACGCTGCTGTCGTCACTGCAGACGACGTCCGCTTACTTAACGCAGCAGTTTGCTGCGCTGCCAACGGTGCAGAGTAAGAGTACCGCGTAGCGGGGCTCTCAAGTTTGGCCCTGAACGGCCGCTACAGAACCATCAAGAAACGATGGAGCCGGCCGTGACCTCTTACGCCCGAAACTCAAATCTCGCCGCCTACCAGAGCGTGTCCGTGCACGGGGGTGTGGCCAACACCGATCCTCACGCCATGGTGCTCATGCTGATGGACGCTGCAACACAGCGCATGGCAATAGCGCGTGGCTGCATAGAGCGCCACGAGACGGCGCGTCAGGCACGCTTGCTGCATAGCTGTGTCAACATAATAGGGGAGCTACGCGGGAGCCTGAATCTGAACGAAGGCGGCACGCTGGCTCAGAATCTCAACGACCTGTACGACTACATGATCAACCGGCTGATGCTGGCGAATGCGAGGAGCGACGCCGCCTGCATCATGGAGGTCTCACGCCTGATGGACGAGATCCGCAGCGCGTGGGTTGCCATTGGCCCGGAAGTGCGTAAAGCGGCACGACCGGCGCTCCCCACAGCCTCGAGTGCAGCTGCCACCCCGGTATAACCGAAGGAGCGCGTCATGGCTGAAGAGGATATCAGTACGACGGGGCAGTTCACCGCGGTCAACTCGACCGACTTTGCCTCACCGTATCAAGCCCCCACCGACGTATCCCGTCAAAGCGCAAACGCCGCTCCCGCCCCTGTGGTGGCCAACGTCGCCGCCGGGTCCGGGTCCGGGTCCGCAGCCGCGAAGCCCGCGAGCCGACTCAGCGCCCAGGAAATCCAGGCGGCCGTCGATCGGGCCAACGCCAACCTGGCGAGCTCCAACCGCGTGTTGGATTTCAGAGTGGACGCGGCAACGGGGATCACCATTGCGATGATCCGCAACTCGCAGACCGGCGCCGTGGTGCAGCAGATACCCGGAGCAAACATCATCGCACTGGCACAGATGCTGGCCGACTGGTCGCCGGGCAAGCACATGCTGCTCGACCTGATCGCCTGAGCCGACGTAGCCGGTCCCTCGAGGCAGGCCGGACGCCTGGCCCAGCCGATGCCCTGGCGCAGCCGGTCCCGGCGCGCCCGAACCCTTACCCCACGAACTTCCGTGCGTTGCGAAACAACCGCATCCAGCCGCTGTACTCACCCGCAGCGCGCGGGCGCCACGAGTTCTGGGCGTAACGGAAAGACCGCTCAGGATGAGGCATGGTGATGGTCACCCTGCCATCCGTGTTGGTCAGCGCCGCAATTCCATAGGGCGACCCGTTCGGGTTATACGGATAGCTGTTAGCAACGCTGCGGTCGTGATGAACGTAGCGGAAGCCCACGAGTCCGCTTGACGCACACTCCCTCGCAGCGGCCTCCGTTGCGAACTCTGCGTGCCCTTCGCCGTGTGCGACAGCGATAGGCAGGAAGGACCCGGCCATCCCCTGCAACACAACGGAGGGGGACTCGAGCACTTCGACCAATACAAACCGCGACTCGTACTGCTCGCTCCGGTTGGTGACGAACCGGGGCCAGTGCTGCGTCCCGGGAATGAGGCTCTTCAAGGCTGCAAACATCTGGCAACCGTTGCAGATGCCGAGCGCGAAACTGTCAGGGCGCTCGAAGAAGCCCTTGAAGTCCTCCCGCACCGCCTCGTGGAACAGAATCGACTTCGCCCAGCCCTCGCCGGCTCCCAGCACATCCCCATAGGAGAAGCCGCCACAAGCGACCAGGCCTTTGAACTCCCGCAGCGATCGGCGTCCTGACAGCAGATCCGTCATGTGCACATCGTGCGCGACAAAGCCGGCACGCTCGAAGACCGCAGCCGTCTCAACCTGACTGTTGACACCCTGCTCACGCAGGATCGCAACCGCCGGCCGCGCTCCCCGTGACACGAACGGCGCGGCGATGTCTTCTTCCGGACCGAAGGCCAATGTGACCGCGAGTCCAGGATCGTCGGGCGAGGTCTGTGCCGCATATTCCTCATCAGCGCTCTGGGGATCATCGCGCATGCGGCGCATCCGCCACGAGGTCTCAGACCAGGCACGCCGCAGATCCACCCAGTGCTCATCGAGCAGCGTGTCACCGACCCTCATTCGCACGCGCAGGTCCGGCGTCGGGGTGCCTATATAGAGTGAGTGCTTTTCGAGGCCATGCCGGGCAAGAATCTCGACCAGCTTCGGCTCGTCGTCCGCCAGGACCTGCAGTACTACTCCCAACTCCTCCGCGAAGAGTTGCGGGAAGGCCGAGCCCCGCTCTACGGGCAATGCAACATCGAGGCCGCAATGGCCGGCGAACGCCATTTCAACGAGCGTGGCGAACAGGCCACCATCCGACCGATCGTGATATGCGAGGACGAGATTGGCCGCGCGCAGCTCCGCAATCGCGGCGGTGAGCTTGACCAGGCGCAGTGGATCATCCAGGTCGGGAGGCTCTCGTCCCAGTGCGCTGTAGACCTGCGTCAGTGCCGAGGCCCCGAGGCGATTGCGGCCAGCACTCAGATCAACGAGCCACAATGATGTTCGCGACCCGTCGGTTACCAGCGCCGGCGTGAGGGTTTTGCGCACGTCCTTGACTGGCGCAAATGCCGAGATGATCAGCGACACGGGGGCGACGACACTCTTATCGCCCCAGGTCGTTTTCATGGACAGGGAATCCTTGCCGACCGGGATTGCGATTCCAAGCGCGGGGCACAGCTCCTTGCCCACGGCGCGCACAGTCTCGTAGAGCGAGGCGTCTTCGCCAGGCTCGCCGCACGCGGCCATCCAGTTGGCCGACAGGCGTACCTGCGAGAGCGACGCGATGTCTGCGGCCAGTATGTTGGTGATCGCTTCAGCGACGGCCAGGCGTCCCGAGGCCGGAGCATTCAACACGGCGACGGGCGTACGCTCACCCATTGCCATCGCCTCGCCCGCATGGCCGTAGTGGTCGGCGAGAGTGACGGCTACATCGCTGACCGGCACTTGCCAGGGCCCCACCAGCTGATCACGGCTGATGAGCCCCCCGACGGTGCGGTCTCCGATCGTGATGAGGAAGGTCTTGTCTGCAACAGCAGGGAGGCGCAACACGCGATAGGCAGCGTCGCGCAAATCCAACCCGCTGGTATCGAAATGCTCTCGTGGAGGCTCGACGCTGCGAACCTCGCGCGTCATGCGGGGTGCCTTGCCGAGAAGCATCTCAACCGGCATATCGACCGGATCGTTGTGAAACAACGGATCGTGAACGACCAGGACGCCGCTGCCGTCGATCTCCCCTATCACGGCGAAGGGGCAGCGCTCGCGGGCGGCGATCTGCGTAAACAGCGGAACTGCGGACGAGGAGACGGCCAGAACGTAGCGTTCCTGGGCTTCGTTGCACCACAGCTCCATCGGCGACATGCCGGGCTCGGCGCTCGGAATCGAGCGCAGATCGACTCGCGCGCCGCGCTTGCTGTGTGCGACCGCTTCCGGCACTGCGTTGGACAGTCCTCCGGCGCCCACGTCATGAATCAACACTATCGGATTGTCTTCGCCAAGAGCCCAACAACTGTCGATGACTTCCTGTGCGCGCCGTTGAATCTCCGCGTTGCCGCGCTGCACCGATGCAAAGTCCAGATCAGCGCTCGAGGCTCCGCTGCCCACGGATGAGGCTGCACCGCCGCCCAATCCGATCAGCATGGCGGGGCCTCCGAGCACGATCAGCTTGGCGCCCACCGGGACTTCGCCTTTCTCGACATCCAGACGCCGGACATTGCCCAGGCCGCCCGCGATCATGATGGGCTTGTGATAGCCACGGACCCGGCCGGGAGCATCGCCCTGGACGCGTTGCTCGAAAGTGCGGAAGTAGCCGCTGATGGCAGGCCGCCCAAACTCATTGTTGAACGAGGCCGCGCCGATCGGCCCTTCGATCATGATGTCGAGTGCCGCGGCGATGCGCTCCGGCTTGCCGAACTCGAGCTCCCACGGGCGCTCGTAGCCTGGAATGCGCAGGTTGGACACCGAAAAGCCGGTCAGGCCGGCCTTGGGCTTCGCACCCCGGCCCGTGGCGCCCTCGTCGCGGATCTCACCTCCGGAGCCGGTCGACGCGCCCGGGAAGGGTGAGATGGCGGTTGGATGGTTGTGCGTCTCGACCTTCATCAGGATGTCGATGGGCTCGTCCACTCCCCCATAGATACCCGTGCGGGGGTTGGGGAAATACCGGATGCCGCGGTTGCCTTCGATGACGGCGGCGTTGTCGCGGTACGCCGAGAGCACACCTTCCGGATTGCGCGCGTGCGTGTAGCGAATCATTGCGAACAATGACTCGTCTGCCTTGCGGCCGTCGATGATCCAATCGGCGTTGAAGATCTTGTGGCGGCAGTGCTCGGAGTTGGCCTGCGCAAACATCATCAACTCGACGTCGGTGGGCTCGCGGCCGAGGCGCTGGAAGCTCGCTGCGAGGTAGCTGATCTCATCCGGCGACAATGCCAGGCCCAGCTCGCGGTTGGCTAACTCGAGGTGCTCGCGCCGGATACGCACCAGGGGCTTCGGCGCTGTGTGACCGAAGAGGCGTTGTGCGTGCTCCGGGTTGAATAGCACCATCTCTGTCATGCGATCAAACAGGACGGGTGCCAGGGCGGCGAGCCGCTCAGGCCCGAGAGGCCGCGTATCCAATAGACGATATTCGATCCCGCGCTCGATGCGGCGAATGGCCCCGAGACCACAGACATGCGCAATGTCTGTTGCTTTGCTCGACCACGGCGAGATCGTTCCCGCGCGAGGCACGATCAGTAACCTGTCGCCTTCAGAATCGTCCGGGGAACGCCCGCTGCGCGGTCCGTATGTCAACAGGCCTCGAAGGATCTGCCGTTCCGCGGATTCGAGCGGACGGGCCGTGTCTACGAAGTGAATGAACCGCGCGTCGAGTGAGCTGACTGCCGGCTCGAGCGTGACGAGCCTGGCCAGGAGTTTTGCGATGCGGAACGCCGAAAGTGCGGGAGCGCCGGGAAGCTGCAGCATGAGGGGACCGGCGGGCTACTTCTTGTCCGGTGGGGGTGGCGAATACAGGGGCATTGGAAATTGCGACACGTTGGCCCCTGAGCCTTCGAGTGCTGTGATCTTGCTGACGCCCTGCTTCTTCACCTCGTCGATCCGCAGGATGGAATGCAGCGGCAGATAGGTCCGTTTGACCCCGTCGAACTCGCCTTTGATGCGCTCTTCGGCCGGGTCTACCACGACCGTGGCGCGCTCGCCGAAAACGAGCTCCTCAACCTCGATGAAGCCGAACAGCTCGCCGTGGCTGACGCGGCGGGCGTAGATCTCGTAAACCTTGCCTTGATTCACGAACATAATGCGGAAAATGTGACTGATTGCCATGGGGTGGGGTCGGGGTCGCTGCTAATTTGAAGGTGGCATTATATGTCCGCCCGCGTCCGGGTACCGGGGAACCCAAGGCGAGCGGACGGACCAGTCAGCCTTACTTCGGCCGCGGATCCGGTCTGGGAAACATGACGCTTCGGTTGCGTATCGTCAGTGATCATCGACGCTTGCTCGGGGACCGCAGCAGCATCGTCTTTACGGTGGACGGCGGGACAATCGGCCGTTCGGCGGACAACGATTGGGTGCTGCCCGATCCCCTGCGCTACGTCTCCGCTCATCATGCCCGCGTGGAATATCGCGACGGGCACTTTTTCCTCGAAGATCTCAGCACCAACGGCGTCTTTGTCAATGACGACGACCGGCCGCTCGCGAAAGCACTGCCGGCGGGCCACATGTTGAAAACCGGCGATATCGTCCGAATGGGCGACTACCAGATTGTGGCTGGCGTCGAAACCGAGGGGGAACAAACGTCCTCTGGCGACAGCGGTGCAGGTGCCGTTCCTACCAGCATTCATGCATTGAAGACGCTGGGTCGTGCGCATGCGCAGACCGACATCGGGGCAATGCTGAATCTCGACGATCTGCTCGTTCTCGACACCTCGCCGAACCCAACGTTGCACCCGGTTAACGCTTACGGCCAAGCGATCGGGCAGATACCTGTGCCGGCGCCGACACGTACCGTTGCGCCGGCTCCTGCTGCGGTACCGGTGCCAGTGCCAGTGCCCGTCGTTCCGCCCGCCCCCTCCGCCGAAGAAGAAGCCATCGAACGCCGAATCGCACGTCTTGCCAGAGCCGCCGGACGGGATCCGAAGAGTGGTGTCAGCGCGCCTGCCCTTTACGACGTGCACAGTGGCTTGCAGGCGTTCTGCCGTGGCGCTGGCGTCGAAGTCGAGAGGCTGCCGCCGGACGCGCAGACTCGACTCCTGCATCTCGCCGGTCAATTGTTCCGCGAGGCGCTCGTTGGATTGAAGGATCTCGACCGGTCGCGCAACGACACACGCAACCGGTTTCGTATCGATCTTCCGACGGATCCCGACGATCCGCGCCCGTCGCTGGCGCGTTCGACTGTTGAGGATCTCGTCATTGATCTGTTCGCGCAGCACGAGAGTCGCAGGCTCGATGCAGTTGGGTGGCTGCGAGAAGCGATTGCCGAAGGTAAGACTCACGAGATTGCGGCCGCCAAGGCGACTCGCGCGGCGTTCGTCGAATTTCTGGACCGACTTGATCCGGCTGAGCTCGAAGCGCGTTTCGAGCGCGCCGCCCGACGCGGCAAGGCGCGTTCGGCCGACAAGGCACAGTACTGGGAGTTGTTCACAACCTTCTACAGGAATCTTATCGAGATGCCGGCAGACCACCTGCCTCACACGTTTGTGGAGGCATTTGCAGCGGCGTACAAGGAAGCCGTCAAAAAGCCTCTGCCTTAGCGAACGGCCCCTAATCGACCCGGTATTCCGTATACAATCCGGGACTGTGCTGCGAGCATGCCGCGCGTGGCGGGCTTGCACAAGGAGGCCGTTTGAAAATCGAAGTTCGCACCGTTTCCGACCAAGTATACAGCGCGGTTCGCGACCGCATACTGACGGGTCAGATCCGGCCGGAAACGCCCGTGAGGCAAGACGCGCTCTCTGCAGAGCTCGGCGTCAGCAAGATTCCCCTGCGGGAAGCCTTGACGCGATTGGAGCAGGACGGCCTGGTCAGCTCGCTTCCGAACCGCGGCTACGTCGTGCGCCCCATCACGCCTGATGAAGCCGAGGAGGTGTTCGCTTTGCGGGTAAGCCTCGAACCGGAAGCGACCGCCCTCGGAGCCGCACGGGCTGACGAGCATCAACACCGCGTTGCCAAAACGGCTTTTGATCTTCTGGAGGCGGAATCGCAAATCACCGGCCCCCACTTCGCGGTGCTCAATCGTGAGTTCCACATGGCCCTGATCCGCCCGTGCGGAAGGCTCGTCACGATCCAGTTGATGGAGCGCCTTCACTTGCTCGCGGAGCGCTATGTGCGTGCGCACCTCGAACCCCAGGGACGCGATCGCCGCGCCCGAGCCGAACACGCGGGCTTGCTGAAAGCCTGGCTCGCAGGAGACGCCGCCGCCGTCCGACGTCAAGTCGACGCACACATCAACGGCACCCTGGCGGACCTGCGCCTGGAGCTCCAAGCCAAAACCGCGGCAGCGGCGAGCAGCGCATCGGGTGCAAAGAACACCGCAAAGAGCAAAAAACGCAGCTCGAAGCCGGATTCGCCCAGTTGGTGCTGAGTGTCACCCGGGGGCGGCCAAAAAGTTCCGGGCCTTTCCCTTTTCGTTTACTTTATACGATATGGGACACACCAAATTCTCCTCGATCTCGCGCCGCACCGTGCTGCAGGGCGCGGCGCACTCAGCGGCTTGGCTGGCCATCGCGCCGAGTCTCGGCGCAGTTGCGGCCGGCCTGCGCCCAGGCTTGCAGGCGGAGGCCGGGATGGCCCAGGCCGGAATGGCCCAGCCCTTTCCGCTCGAGTCCGTGCGGCTCCTGCCTTCGCCTTACCTGACTGCGCTCGAGGCCAACCGGAGCTACCTCCATACCCTGGAGCCGGACCGCCTGTTGCACAATTTCCGCGGCCAGGCAGGACTGCAGCCGAAGGGCGAACTCTATGGAGGCTGGGAGAGCCAGAGCATCGCGGGACACACGCTGGGTCACTACCTTTCGGCGTGCTCACTGATGCACGCCCAGACCGGCGACCTCGAATGCAAGCGTCGCAGTGCCTACATCGTCTCCGAACTCGCACTCTGCCAGGCGAAGTCCACTGACGGTTACGTCGGCGCCTTCACTCGCAAGCGGGGCGACGTCATGGAGCCGGGCAAGCTCGCGATGGAGGAAGTGCGTCGCGGTGAAATCCGCTCGACAGGCTTCGATCTCAACGGCGCGTGGTCGCCCTTGTACAACTGGCACAAACTGCTTGCGGGCCTGCTGGATGCCGACCGCTACTGTGGAGTGCGGCAAGCGGTGCGGGTAGCTGAGCGCCTCGGCGCGTACATCGAGGGTATGTTCGCGGCCCTCAACGAGGCTCAGATCCAGACCGTGCTGGGCTGCGAGTACGGCGGGTTGAACGAATCTTTCGCCAACTTGTATTCGCGGACGCGAAACCCCCGCTGGCTCACTCTCGCGCAGCTCATTTACGACCGCCAGGTGCTGGATCCCCTCACCCGGCGCATCGACAGTCTGCCCAACATCCACGCCAACACCCAGATTCCCAAGCTCATCGGGCTGGCCCGCCTGTACGAGATCACGGGCGAACCGCGCTTTGCCGAGGCTTCAGCGTTTTTCTGGGAGACGGTGACCGCGCAGTACAGCTATGTCATCGGCGGCAACGCGGACCGCGAATCCTTTCAGACTGCACGCTCGATCTCCCGGTACATCACCGAGCAGACCTGCGAATCATGCAACAGCTACAACATGCTGAAGCTGACCCGCCATCTGTACGCCCGCCGTCCCGAGGCCGCCTATTTCGACTACTACGAACGGACACACCTCAACAACATACTGGCGCAGCAGAACCCGCGCACGGGGATGTTCGCCTACATGAACCCCCTCATGTCGGGAGCGCATCGGGAGTTTTCCTCGCCGTTCGGCGATTTCTGGTGCTGCATGGGCACTGGAATGGAGAGTCACTCCAAGCACGGTGACTCCATCTACTGGCGTTGCGGCTCCGAGCTTTTCGTCAATCTGTTCATCCCCTCGACACTCGACTGGACGGCTCCCGGTGGGCAACACACCCGGCTGCGGATGACGACAGATTATCCCTTCGGCGACACGGTGCGGATCACAGTGACGCAACGGCAGCACAGCGATCCTCTGACCGTGAGTCTGCGGATTCCTGCCTGGTGCGCCGGGCCAAGCGTGACAGTCAACGATCGTGGCGTTGCAGATGCGCCGAGCGGCGGCTACGTTCGCATGACACGCACGTGGAAATCCGGTGATGTCATCGCGCTGCGACTTCCGGCGGCAATCAGGAAAGAGAGCACGACCGATGATGAGCGAACGGTTGCTCTCCTGTATGGGCCGCTGGTTCTGGCCGGCGATCTGGGTCCGGCGACGACAAGTTGGACCGGCCAGGCTCCCGTGCTGGTGGGATCTGACATTGAGTCCGCGATCAAACCTGCAGGAGACGCGCCGGCGGCCTTTAAGACTGATGGCCTCGTGCGGCCGGCCGACCTGACCCTTCGGCCTTACGCGTTCCAGCATGAGCGCAACACCGCGGTTTATTTCAGGCGGTTCACGGACCCGCAGTGGCAGGCCGAACAGGTCCTATACAAGGCAGAGCAAGCCCGGCTGGCCGATCTTCAGGCCCGGTCGGCCGATGTCATGCACCTGGGCGAGATGCAGGCAGAGCGGGATCATGGTCTGGAGGCGAAACTCTCCTACCCAGTGGTCTATCGCGGACGTAATGGCCGCGACGCCCGCTCGGGCGGCTATTTCGAGTTCACCTTGAACACGCGCCCCGGACCTCTCTTGCTGCAGGCCACGTATTGGGGCGAAGAGCGCAACCGGCGCTTCCGCATTCTGGTGGACAACGTCGTGATCGCCAGCGAGCGGCTCGAAGGCAGCAGACCCGGCGAGTTCTTCGAGCAGAACTATCCGATTCCAACAGCGCTGACCGCGGACAAAACATCCATCCGGGTGAGGTTCGAACCGGAGACCGGCGTCTCTGCCGGCCCGGCCTTCGGTATTCGCCTGTTCAGCGCCGCGCCTGCAAGCCCGTAAAGACACCGGCCGCGCGCCCGTACCGCCGGCAGCATCGACTATTCACGGCCAGCGCCTTCACTGGGCAAGTTGGAGTTGCGGGCGGGAATCAACAACGTCTTTGACAAGGATCCTCCCGTCATCGCTGCGGGCCTGCTCGGCTCCTTCGCCAACGTCGGCTTCGGCAACGGCAACACCTATCCCGGTGTGTACGATCCCATGGGGCGCGTGTTGTTCGCGGGACTGACCTTCAAGCTGTGACGTGCCGGGCCCCGCGGCCGATGGCTCGCCAGAATCTGACTTCTTTGTCAAAGCGTCAGTAATCTGCGACAGATGTTGGAAGACCAAGGACCCGTCTCAAACTTTCCGCTCTCGCTGCAAGAATGAAATATACTCAGACCAGAATGACACCGGTTTCCGTTCGCTTTGGCTGTAATTTTTTGTGAGAGGCCGCACAGGCTGACGTGCGGCCATGACAAGGGAGCAAGCTGTGAGACGCACAAAGACATTGGGTCTATGCATTTCCATTGGAGTTATTTCCTTACCGCTGTCCGGGGCATCGTTCGCCCAGACCACCCAGACCCTGGGGCTGAGCGCCCAGGTTGGACAATCCCGGCCTTGCTGCGCTGCTGCCAGCGCGAACTTTCCCATGGTGAATGCCAACTATGGCAACACCATGTATTCCAGTCTCGATGACATCACCCCCCAGAGCATCGCCAAATTGGGCGGCGCCTGGATGCTGCACGTTGACGGTGGCGTCGTGTCCGGCAATCAACAGAGCACGCCGGTCGTAGTGAACGGCGTCATGTACGTGCAGAGCGCGTCACAGAATATCAGTGCCGTCGATGCACGCACCGGCGTCGTCAAATGGACATATGCCGGGGGCGGCACGGTCGGGCTTCTGCGCGGCGTGGCCGTCGCGCAGGGCAAGGTATTCGCCTCACTGTCGGGAATGCGCGTCGTCGCGCTTGACCAGGCGACCGGCAACCCGCTGTGGTTGGTCTCGCTCGCTAATCCTCAGTTTCCAGGTGGCACCACTCCCACGGCAGTCGTGTACTACGACGGCCTGCTTTACGTCGGCACCGGCGGTGGTGACGGAGCCTACCGCGGCCGCGCGTACGCGTTGAATGCGAGCGATGGCAGCATCGCATGGACTTTCTGGGGCGTCCCCGCCCCTGGCCAACCGGGTAGCGAAACCTGGCCAGCAGCAGGCACTGCCTGGCAAACGGGCGGCGCCGCGCCATGGATGCATCCGGCGGTCGATCCCGATTTGAACATCGTCTATTGGACGTTCGGTAATCCATTCCCCGTCAGCGACGGCTCGACACGGCCCGGTGACAATCTCTACTCCAACTCCCTCGTCGCAATGGATGCGCACACGGGCGCGTATCTCTGGCACTTTCAGACCGTCAAACACGATCTGTGGGACTACGACAACACGATGGCACCCGTGTTGATGGATCTGCAGGTGAATGGCAAGAAGCGCAAGGCGGTCGCAGTCGCCGGCAAGACCGG
>Ga0307479_10004308_pt1 | contig 13015 bp, 12 predicted proteins | sample atmos_gasesECM4C_FD_203743 | JGI IMG/M metagenome (GOLD analysis project Ga0307479, IMG submission 203743) | Hardwood forest soil microbial communities from Morgan-Monroe State Forest, Indiana, United States - atmos_gasesECM4C_515 | ecosystem: Environmental > Terrestrial > Soil > Temperate...
ACTGGGCGGTTCGATCGTGGACGCCAACGCGCTGCTCCGCTCCTACATCTGGCATTGCATCGGAATTCCCATCATCGCCTTGATCTTCATGATGGTGCATTTTTGGCGTGTGCGTAAGGACGGAGGAATTTCCGGCCCGAACTCCGTGATGCTCGAATCCGAGATCAAGGAGCCAAGGAAATAGCCATGGATTGGCGCCAACTTTGGGAAATTCTGTCCGCGCCAGACAATGTGCCGATCATCGCGCTCATTCCTCTGCTCGCCTTCTATATATTTCTCGCTTGGCGCCAGGCGCACGCCAACGATTTGCTCATCGCGCAACTCGAAGGCGACGCCGCCTTGGCCAAGACTCACCATCGCAAAGCCTGGCCCTTTAAGCCCGGCTGGCAAAAAGAAGTCCACGTCTGGCCGTTCCTTCTCCGTATCGAATTTCTCGCCGCCATCATCGTCACCATTATTCTGATGGTCTGGTCCATCACGTTAAATGCGCCGCTCGAGGAGCCCGCCAATCCAAACCTGACGATGAATCCTGCCAAGGCGCCCTGGTATTTTCTCGGCCTTCAGGAAATGCTCGTCTACTTCGACCCATGGATTGCCGGCGTGGTCATGCCTACGCTCATCATCTTTGGCTTGATGGTCATCCCATACATTGATACCAACCCGCTCGGCGCCGGCTATTACACCTGGAAGCAGCGCAAATTTGAGATCGGCACGTTCCTCTTCGGTTTCATCGTTCTCTGGGTCTCGATGATCACCATCGGCACCTTCATTCGCGGTCCAGGCTGGCAATGGTTCTGGCCCGGGCAAACCTGGGATCACAACCGCCTCATCTACGAGGTCAATCGCGATTTGCCGGATCTTTTCGGCATCACCTCCAACCTCGGCAAAGCCATTTTCGGCGCCGCGGTCGTCGGCGGCTTCTTCGCCATCGGTGGCTTTGTGGTGCACGCGCTGTATCGCCGCTACAACGCAAAAAATTATCAGCGCAAAAGCTTGCTGCAGTACTCCATCTTGATGGTCTTTTTTCTCACCATGATTGCGCTGCCCATTAAGATGATGCTGCGCCTGATGTTCCACATTAAATATGTCTGGATTACGCCGTGGTTCAACGTCTAGCCGCAGGTTTTGTAGGGGCGCAGCACAGCTGCGCCCAAGCTTGGCAAGGTCCCAGCCTTTTAGGTTTTCCGCGTTAGGAGGAACTGGTGCCTGAAAAGCCCATTCCCGATGACGACCCGATCGTGAGCAAATCGCTCGCGCCGCATTACGTCATAGCGGTGATCATCCTCATGGCCACATTGTTCTGGGCTTTGTGGGATGAAGACTTCGGCCAGCGCCCCTGGAAAGCCTTCCAGCAGGAATGGAAAACTCGCTACTCCGCGTTTCTCAAAACCGCGCGCTCGCAGTCCAGCGCTTCGCAGAAGGATGTCGAGACCGCCCCCGAATATCAAGCGGTCAAATTGTCCTACGAGCAGGCCAACCAGAGCGCGGCACCACGCGTCAAGGAAATCAATGAGAAGTTGCGCGACCTCAGCCCCAAAATCCTCGCGGTCCAGAACGTCTTTACCGATCGCCGCGCTTACGTCAACGCCTCCACCTACGACATCGAGACGGAAACCAGCAACTCCGCGAAGCAACGCAAACAGCGAAATCTCGATCAGTATAAGCAGGAAGTCACCACCGTGGAGTATCCCGACGGTAGCCAGCAGAAGTACAATTTTCCGCAGCTCGAAGAAACCTACAACGAGCTAAAGAACGAGCGCACCGCCCTCAGCGCCGAGCTCGGCGAACTCATCAAGCCCGTCAACGAGCAAAAAGAAAAGCTCGACGCCTACGTCTCCGAACACATGGTCAATCTCACGCCTTCGCAGCTCACCGGCTTGCAGGACAAGACCGAAGCCTGGGACCCGAAAATCCTCCAGATCAATGTTCCCGAAGCCAACATCGTGGACCGCTGCGAATCGTGTCACATGGGTATTCGCGAGCCAGTCAAACTCACGGCTGCGGCCATGTCCCTCAAGGGCAAGAAGCCCGACGAGTACGCTCGCGCCTTCACCACCCATCCCGAACCCGATCTCCTGAAGACCCACGACCCGGACAAATTTGGCTGCTCGCCCTGCCACCAGGGGAATGGGCGCGCCACCACCAGCGTCGAAAAAGCCCATGGCAACTATGAGCATTGGCTCTGGCCGTTATTCGCCAGGGGAAATATGGAAGCCGGCTGCCAAACCTGCCACGCGTCGGACATGGTCCTGGTGAGCAACGATGTCGGTTGGATTCTTTCCGAAGGCAAGGATCTGTACCGTCAGCGCGGCTGCGTGGGCTGCCATCGCTACGAAGGCTACGACAAAGAACCGGAGGACCTGCTCTCCATCGCCCAGCAAATCAAGCTCATCGAGCAAGAGAAGAAAGACAACCTCAAGCAGGCCAATTACCTGATGAAGCAGGCCGACAGCGCCGAGTCCAACGTCGAAGCCAATCGCCTCAACGATCGCGCTGTCGCCCTCAAAGTCACCAACAGCAAACTCGACCTGCGCATCGTTCAACTCGACCGCACCAACAAGAGCCTGCTGCAAGACATGAAGAAAGTCGGCCCCAATCTCAAGGATATTCGCCTCAAGCTGAACCAGAATTGGATTCCCATCTGGCTGAAAAAACCCAGCGCCTTCCGCGCCACCACCAAGATGCCCGATTTCCGCTTCAACGATGAGCAGATCCAATCCATCTCCGCGTACTTGTGGCAGTCAGCGCTCGCCGATCCTTTGCCCAAGCACAAGCCCGGCAGCGCCTCCCACGGAAAAGAACTCTTCGAATCGCGCGGATGCCTGGCGTGCCATTCCATCGGAGAAGGCGACCACGTACAGGGTGGAACCTTCGCCGCCAATCTCACGCGCGTCGGCGAAAAGGATAATTACGATTACCTCGTTCGCTGGGTCCACAACGCACGCGAGCGCACACGTCCCTATTGTCCCTACGAGAAGAAAGACATTGGCCCGGAGGATTACAAGAAAAAGGGGTTACCTTACGTTTTCGATCTGGACCACAGCAAATGCCCCAACGATGGCCACGAGCTGCAAGTCCAGAACATGACCGTCATGCCCAGCCTGCGCCTCTCTCCACAGGATGCCGAAGATATCGCCAGCTATCTTGTCACTTTGAAAAAGCAGGAGCCTTCTTCCTACCCCGATGCTTCCTTCATGGACGACCCCAAGCTAAAAGACGAAGGCAAAAAATGGATTCGTCACTTCGGCTGCGCCGGCTGCCATGAAATTTCTGGTCTGGAAGACGAAGGGCGCATCGGCACGGAGCTGACGACCGAAGGCAGCAAACCCATCGAGCGCCTCGATTTCGCATTACTCACCGAAACCGCGCAGCGCGGCGGCCGCGAGCCCATCACCGATCCCGACGATCTCGCGCGCCTCCCGGAAGGCCCCGCCAAGCAGCCGTGGTACGACGACAAAGGTTTCTTCGAACACAAGCTCGCCGAACCCAATATCTGGGACCAAGGCAAGATCAAACCCGAAGAGGAAAAGCTGCGCATGCCCAATCTGCACCTGAGCAAGGAGCAGGTCCGTGCGCTCACCACCTTTCTCATGGGCAGCCAGGAAAGCGCTCTGCCAATCACCTATCAATACAAGCCCTTGGATTATCGCCGCGACATTCAAGAAGGCTGGTGGGTCATCCGAAAATATAATTGTATGGGCTGCCACCAGTTGATTCCTGGCCAGAAAACTTCGCTGATGGCCCTGGCCCGCTATCAGGAAGCGCAGGAACAGCTTCCTCCCAAGCTGCTCACCGAAGGCGCGCGCGTCGATCCCCAGTGGCTCTTGCATTTCCTCACCAATCCGTCGCTCAGCGACACCGACGCCAATCGCAACGGCATCCGCACCTATCTTCAGGTGCGCATGCCCACCTTCTCTTTTTCAGAAAACGAATTGGGCAAACTGGTGCGTTTCTTCGAGGCGCTTTCGCGCCAGCCCTTCCCCTACATTCCGGAGCAGCGGCCGTCGCTCACCGCCAAGGAAATTGACATGGCGCGCAGCCTCTTCAGCAGTCCAGCCGCGCCTTGTTTGAAGTGTCATGCCACCGGCGATCCCGCGCACGACAAAACCGCCACCGCGCCCAACTTCCTGCAAGCCAAGGGGCGCCTCAAGCCCGATTGGGTCGAGCGCTGGATCATCGACCCGCAAGCCATCAGCCCCGGTACCTCCATGCCTTCCGGCCTTTTCAAGCGCGAAAATAATCGCTGGACCTTCTCCGGCCCCACGCCGGCATCTTTCAATGGATACGACAGGGACCACACCAAGCTCCTCGTCGAATATATTTTTCAGCTCACTCCCGAAGAACAACGGCGAGTAAGCTCATCGATGGGACGAGCAGGAGCGTCGACCGGCGACGGTTCCTCTGGAATGAACGCCGCGGGTGGCTCCGCGCGGCGCGCTCCTAAATAGGAGCCGCGCGTAAACGAATTTTTGGTATCTCATAGGGAGAGGTAGAACAAAATGAAAATAAAAAAGCTAGCAATTGGGAGCCTGTCAGTCTTCGTCGGCGTCGCTCTACTCGCCGGATGCGGCAAGAAAACCGCCGAAGAGCAGCCGGCGCCCACTCCGGCCGCGGCCCCCGCGGCAACGCCCATCGATCCCGCCACGGCCGCAAGCGTAAGCGGAACGGTGAAATTCGATGGCGCTGCGCCGAAGGCCGCCAAAATTGACATGAGCCAGGATTCCAATTGTGCCGGCTCGAACACTGCCGAGAACATCGTCGTCAGCGGCGGACACCTCGAGAACGTTTTCATCTATGTCAAGGATGGACTCGGCGCCCGCGCCTTCGACGTTCCCAAAGATGCCGTCACTCTCACGCAGAGCGGCTGCAGATATAAACCCCATGTCATCGGTGTGATGACCGGACAAACCATAAAAATCGTCAATGGCGATCCCACCACCCACAACATTCACCCCACTCCAAAAGACAATCGCGAGTGGAACGAATCGCAGGCCCCGCAAGCTCCGCCCCTTGAAAAGACCTTCGCCCGCGAAGAAATTTTGCTGCCCGTGAAGTGCAACCAGCATCCTTGGATGCGCATGTTCGTCAATGTGGTCAAAAATCCCTTCTACGCCGTCAGCGGCCCCGACGGGAAGTTCGAAATCAAGGGTCTGCCGCCAGGCGACTACACCATCGCCTTCGTGCACGAAAAACTAGGCGAACAAGATCAAAAGGTGACGCTTGCCGCAAAAGACAGCAAGACCGTAGACGTAACCTTCAAGCCCGGCACGTAATTTCTTGGAGTGCGGTCTCGTTCTCCCGGCTTGCCCCGAGCTTCGAGGGGAGCCTCGAAAAGCCGCCTTTTTTGGAGTGCGGCGGTCTTGCCGCCGCTTTTGCAGCTGTAACGCCAGGATCGAGCTTTGGAACGGACGAGACGCGGATTTGCGAGACCGCGCCGCAACTTGGAAGTGAGGAGGCTTTTTGCTTCTACTGATGCTCTTGCTTTCCTTGCTGCTCGGCCTTCTCTCGCTCGCCGGCATCGCCTGGATCGTCATCGTCGGCTCTCTTCTCAGCGTCGACGGCCTGTTCATGAGCCTCATTCTCCTCACCCTCGCCGGCATCTTCTTTCTGAATGTTTTCCTGGAGTGCCGTGATCAAGGTTTCCTCGGGAAAGACAAGGGAGCTTCGTCGAAGAACCCGTCGGCGTCGAAGGCGGAATAAAATCAAGAGAAAACATGGCGAGTCGCCCACTAACGTCCGAAACAGCGGTTCCTCCTCCCGCGATCGCCGGAGATTCTCCGGCGCATCCTGCGCGCCCTCACCATCGCATGTCCACCCGCAATCGATTACTCTTTTTCCTCATCGCCTGGCTGATTGTGCTGATGCCCTTCCTGTTTTGGTGGAGCACCTGGTTCGGCCGCCATCTCTCCGACACGCAGATCACCGAATATCTAAATGACGACAAGCACCCGCGCCATATCCAGCATGCCCTCGTCCAGCTCGGCGAACGCATGGCCCGCCAGGACGCTGGCGCAACGCGCTGGTATCCGCAACTGCTGCGCCTTGCCTCGCATCCCGTTGAAGAAGTCCGCAACACGGACGCCTGGGTCATGGGCCAGGACACTTCCACCGCGGCTTTCCACGAAACACTCCTAAAGATGTTGAAGGATTCCTCACCGATGGTTAGCGGCAACGCCGCGCTGTCGCTGGTGCGTTTCGACGACGCCGCAGGCCGGCCTCAAATCGTTGCCCTCTTGCAGCCCGCTTCCATCGTCGCTCCCGTCGGCGGCCGCGTGATCGATATGGACAAAGCGGGAACTTCCGTGCGCCAAGGCGGCCTCATCGCCAAGGTACAAAACGGTGAGCGCACCACGGAAATTCGCACACCGACCACTGGCCGCATTCGCGCGCTTTCCGTCACGACAGGAGCGACCGTCGCCGTCGGCACGCAAGTTGCCTCCGTCGATCCCGGCTCAGAGCAAGTCTGGGAAGCCCTTCGCGCCCTCTATCTCGTCGGTCAAATCGAAGATCTCCCGGCGATCCGCATCTACGAGCGCAACGTCCCCGAAATCCCCGATCGCCTCCGCCAGCAAGCCCTTCTCACCGAAAAGGCCATTCGAGAGAGAGCCAGGCACCAGCCCTAAGCTTCCGACACCCTTACTTTGCAGAGACCGTTCGGATGACAGCTGGCTTCTCACGAGTCACAGGTCACGAATCACGAGTCACTATCTTTCAATACGTCATCGCTCCTACCACTTTTTCCACTTCCGCGATGTCCACCATCACGATGGCATCCCACGGGCAACCATCCAGGAAGCATCCGTCCGGTCCCTTGCTGAGGCACTTCTTGCATCCGATACACAGGATGGGATCCACCTGGATGCGCCCAAACGGATAATGATCCTCGTCCGGCACCCAGAACATGCAGTCTTCCACCGGGCAATATTCCACGCACGCCGGCGAACCCGCGCAGCCCGTGCAGCATTCCGTGATGACCGCAAGTTCCTTTGGTTTTTTCTTGCGCGCGGTGGTGATCCCTTTGGAGCGAGGCTCCTGCTTCTGCTCGTCGGGCACCATTCCAGCGGTCTTCGCAACTTCACGCTCGGCTGCCATGCGCCTCGGCTCCCCTCGGTCACCCTCATTCTGTCACACTTCTAGTTCAACAGCGGGCTTCCCTACCCCGCTTGGCGCCCGTTCCCCACTAGGCTCAGCTCGCCTTCATGCCACGCGCGTGCATGGGAAGCGCTTGCCGATATTCGTTGAATAATAGTCCTCTCTCGAGGGCGCATGCATGAGTTCGTCATACATCTTCGTGGGCACGTTAAAGAACTCGTACACGCCGCCATTCGAGAACTTCAGTTCCAGAGTCCCAAGGGTATCCGTATCTTGGTGGTATCCGACTTCGGTTATGCCTTCCGAGGAAACGGGGATCCGATTCATTTGTTGAGAGCCCCCTTTCGTTGCGGCGACTCTTCCAGCGGCCGGCTCGGGACACTTTGTCCGGTTGCAGCCCTCGTCTCTACCTGGTGTTCGGCCTGTTCTTCCGGGGCCGCCCGCGTGGTTCGTCGCCCGTCGCGTGCTCCAACGGCGGGATTCTAATGCAAAATTTCCTACGTAACTATCAAATTCTTCAATCCCTTTGCCGTGTCTGTCGTGGCCGCCGGCGAAGCGAGTGCGGCCGCAAAGCAAACTGCCGAGCCCCAACCAGCTTGCGCTGGCTGGGGCTCGGCAGCTCAGAACTACGGACTACTTTCTTAGCTTTTCACCGGAAGTTTGACGTCCTTGGCCAGCTTAAACTTCAGTCGGTGTTCGGCAGCAACGGTTATGTCCTTTGTGTCCTTTGCCTTCGCCGCATCGCCGTCGGTGGCATCGGTCTTGGCCGGGATCTTGCCCGAGGGATTAATCGGGTTGGTCACCAGCTTGTAGGACTTTCCGTTCAGGTCAACCGAAGCGAGCGCCACGGTCAACTCTGCCGGACCCTTCTTGGCCGTTACGACGCGCCCCGTGATGTGCGTGCCCTTCGGAATCACCGTCTTTCCGCCCACCTTGATGGACGTAGACAGGATCGCGGCAAAGGAATCACCCGCATGGTTCTTGTTGCTGGCGAGTGCGTCGCTGACTGTCGCGCTGATCGTCGTGCCCTTCGGCACTGTGACCAGCGTCGTTTGCTGCGTCACTTTGCTTGACACGGCGGCAGGCTTGGCTGGCGCGCCTTTCACGGCGACAACCTTACCTGCTTCGGGTTTCTTGGCAGCAGGCTTGGCTGCTGCGGGTTTACTGGCGGCTGGCTTGGCTGCTGCTGGTTTAGCGGCTGCAGCCTTCGCCACCGCGGCTTTCTTGCCCTGGGCGGGAGTCTGGTTCGTGGCTTGGTCCTGGTTCGAGCAGCCCGCGACAGTTAGAAACGCCGCCGCTGCTACAGCAAGGAAAAATCTGCGAAGACCCTGGGACTTAAACATTTCACACCCTCCAAAGCGGGAACCCTTGGAACGAATGGGATCAGGTGGCTGGTTGACCCCCTCCCCTAATCAACTTACAGCTTGAAACAGCGGGTATCCCTACCTTATGCATAAAGCGTACAAAATCCGCTGGAGGAGTCCCTACGTATTTGCTACGCGCGTTTCCTTCCCGACACCGGCCTATCGGCCAGTAGCCCCCCCAAGTCCTTTGTTTGCCACACATCCAGAAAGAGGGGGCCCGTCAATTCCTAACGAGCTCCAGATGTTAGGATCATCCCCACCGCTGCCGCCGTCATCACACCGAAAGTAGCCCACCCTAAATACGTGAGTAACGGCGAATTCACGCGTTTGCCCATTACTTTGTGGCTGCTGGTCAAGAGGATGACCAGCAGGATCAGGGGCGGCGCCAGCAGCCCATTGATTACCGCCGACCAGAACAGCATCCTTACCGCGTTGAAACCGGCGAAATTCAGCACGAGGCCCAACGCCATGGCAACGGCCATAACAGCGTAGAACTTGCGCGCGCTTCTTGGCTTGTCGGCCATTGAGCCACGCCACGCCGCTCCTTCCGCCACCGCATAAGCGCACGATCCCACGAGGACCGGGACGCCCAACATTCCGGTGCCGATCAGACCCACCGTGAAAAGCAGGTAGGCTCCATCGCCGGCCAGGGGACGCAAGGCCTCCGCAGCCTGCCGGGCCGTGGCGATGTCGGTCTTTCCATGCGCATGTAAAGTCGCGGCGGTGGTCAGGATTATGAAATACATGATGAAATTTGAGAAAAACATGCCTGCGACGGTGTCGGCGCGCGCAGTTCTTAACTCCCCGGCGGTCGCTCCTTTGCTCTGCGCGGCGGTTCGGCCCTTGGCCCGCTCTTCTTCAACCTCCTCGGCGGCCTGCCAAAAAAAGAGATAAGGAGAAATCGTGGTGCCCAGAATGGCCACTAGCACCGCCAGGAATCCGCGTGACCACTCCAGATGCGGCACGAACGTCACCGCCAACGCGTGCCTCCAATCGACGTGGGCGTAGAACGATGCCAACACATAGGCGAACAACACGAGCGTCAACCACATGAAAATCCTCGCCATTCGTTGGTAGGAAATCCAAATCAACAGCCCAATGATGAAGAGCGCGTAGAACGGAATCCAGATCAGTGATCGAATTCCCGTGATGAGTTGCGTGGCCTCCGCCATGCCGCCGAGGTCAGCGCCGATGTTGATGACGTTAGCGACCACCAAAATCGAGCAAGCTCCCCAGAGCACCCAGCGTGGATAATAAGTCCGCACCGCGGCGGCCAGCCCGCTCCCCGTAACCATGCCCAGCCGTGCGCACATCAACTGGATCGCGGCCATCAGGGGAAAGGTAAGCAGCGCGATCCACAGCGTGGCATATCCGTACGCTGCTCCCGCGACGGAATAGGTTGAGATTCCCGACGGATCATCGTCGGCCGCCCCGGTGATCAGTCCGGGTCCCAAGACGGCGAAGGATCTCTTCAGAAACTTGAATCCTTTGCTCTTTTCCACTTTTGGGACTGGCAGATTTTTTGTCCCCGTCATTTGCGTCGGAAGCCATGCTCTGCATCAAGGGCGCTCATCGAGTTCGTGAGACATCGCGTCGCCATGGTTCAGGGGCACGACGATCCGCCGCCAATATATTGGCGGTGGATTGCTGTCGATATTCTTTTCGAAGTTCGGACTTAGACGCAGGCCATTAGTCCCTAACGCAACTCACCTTTCCAGTGTCGGCGTTTGTATAGCGATGCTCCCCTGCCGGACATGGGGCGTCCTTACCCTGTCGGCCCCGCTCCCCGGTCTGGCCCGCCTGTCCCTGATCTCCCGCCTGACCCGTCGCGCCCGGTTGCCCTGTCTGTCCCGGATCCCCCGGCTGCCCAGATTGGCCGGTCTGTCCGGTCTGTCCCGCCTGTCCTGCCGTTCCTGCCGTTCCCGGCGGTCCCGCTGGTCCTACCGTTGCGGCCGGCGCTGGGTTCACGTTACACCCGGAAATAAATAGCGCGAGCAACAACACTGCGATAACTAACGTTGCCTTCATTTTGATTCTCCTTCGTGGCGTCGCTCGACGCAAAATGGCTGCTCCACCGCAGACCGTCGTACGCAGCATCGTCACCAGCGAGGATAATACCCACATTGCAGCGGCTGGCGCTGTTTCCATTCGCACAGCGGTCAACCTCGTCGCGAGTCGGAAGGACGGCCAATGTGTTCCTTTCTGTACAGCATATTGTTTCTTGGTGACTAATATTCTTGGCTTGGCGGTCGATCCACCCGGCGGTCAACGCCAAGCGGAAGTAATCAGCGGGGTTAGCGTGCCAGCCTCTGCGCTTATCCGCATGCAGAAACTTACCGCCGCAGCACACGCAAGACTGGAGATGAACCATGAACATGAACCGTATACAGCGTCTTCTCACTGCCATCGTTGTCATTCTCGGCCTGTTCGCCCTTGCCGATTCCGCGGTTGCAGCGCCCAAGGCGGACCATCAAAACGGGCAGAAACTCCTCGGCGACAAAATCAAAACCAACGGGAACCATGTGATCCAAAAGAAAGGACCCTACACCGCTTCCGTGGAAGTCAAAGACGGAAAGGTCGCGGGCGTACACGTCAAGCACGATAAGAACGGAGACGTGCCGGTCAAGAAGTACAAGACCAACAAGAACATGGCCCAGGCGGCGAATGTACATCAGTTAACGTCTTTCCTTTCATCCCAAGATCAGTATCTGGGCACAGTTTGGATCGGTTATGCCTACGTCGACGCATACGGAGTCGAGACAATCTACTGGTTCCCATATGACATGATCCTTGACGGGTATACGGGCGCGATCGATTACGTTCCAGCGTATTAAGCGGCAGATCTCGAGTTCTACTCGGTCAAAAACGGCGAACGCCACAAAATGGACATGCCGGTTCCCCCATACGCCGTTTCTGCGTGTGGGGCTTTTGACTTTGCTTTAACCTGCCCTTCCCATCCGTCCCCACCCGCCCGCCGCCGATGCCAGCGAGTTCCCGCGCGGTCCTTGCGGGGCGCTCGTGGCCGTAGGGCTCACCTTCGTTTCTGACCCTGGACTGCGGTATATTGGCGCCACCCGGCACACCGCAACGGAGTCATCGAAAGAAAGGCTGGAAGAGCATGAAATCCGATTTCTTGCAGAAGCAAACCTCACGCCGCGAAATGGTGCGAGATTCAGTCACGCTGGCGGGCAGCGCTTTCCTGGCGCACCTCTTTCCCGCGAGTCTGCTCCGCGCCCACGCGCAACAGCCGCCTTCGCCGGCCGACCCCCTCGCGAGTCTTCGCGCGCAATGGGGAGCTACTCCCATCCAAGCGCAGAAGCTGGCGGACAATCTCACCTTGCTCTCCGGTCCTGGCGGCAACGTCGTGGTGCTCAACGGACCCGACGGAAAGTTCGTTGTTGACACTTTCCTGTCGCCCGCTTGGCCGAAGCTCAAAGAGGCGCTCGACGGAATCGGCAACGCCCCTCTGAAATTCGTCATTGATTCCCATTGGCACTTCGACCATACCGACAACAACGCCCCTCTTCACGCTGCGGGAGCCACCGTTCTTGCGCACGAAAACACGAAAAAGCGCATGTCCGAGCCGCATGATCTGCCGGTCCTCGGCTTGCATTTCGACCCCTCGCCCGCGGAGGCCTTGCCGCAGCAGACTTTCGCCGCCAGTTACAAGTTGCAAGCCAATGGCGAAACCCTCGCGCTCCAACACGTTGCTCCCGCGCATACGGACACGGACATCTACGTTCACTTTCAAAAGGCCGGCGTGATTCAGATGGCCGACTTGTTTTTCAACGGCATGTATCCTTACATCGATCCCGGTACGGGCGGCACAATCACCGGGATGATTGCCGCCGCCGGCAAAATTCTCTCGCTTGCCGGCAATGACACCAAGATTGTTCCGGGGCACGGCCCGCTCGGCAACAAAGCCGACCTCGCGAAATTCCGCGACATGCTCATCACTTCGCGCGATCGCGTTCAGAAATTGAAGTCCGCGGGAAAATCGGCCCAGGAAGCCGTGGCGGAAAAGCCGTTGGCCGACCTCGACCCCGTCTGGGGAAAAGGCATCCTCAACACCGACCAATTCGTCCAAGTCGCCTATCTCGCGCTCTGAGTCTCCGGCGAGCCAATGCCACCCTAAGCGTCAGGGCTTGGCGGAGGCCGAGGCGGCGGCTTCGGAGACCACGAGGTATTCGTACGATTTGCCGTTCGCTTTGAATCTTATTTTGTCTTTGTCGAGTGTGAACTCGATGGAGGTGTTGATGGGGATCAATGCCTTTCCAGAGGGCTTCTCCTGCCGAATGTGGTAGTCGGTGCCGGGGGTGCGCACGACATACTCCTGGCAGAGCACATCGACGCTGGTCTGTTTGTTCTTTTTGCCCTTTTCAATCGTCGAGCCGCAGGCCACGGAGTTTTCGGAAATGATCGTACCCGTTTGGGGTCTGTTGCCCGCCCTCACGAGAATCGCCCCAAAGATAACAAGGGCACCAACCAAGAACAGTTTCTTCATTTGAGCTCCCCAATGCGTGATTTCGATGCATGATTTCGCCCTGTTCTTCCTAGTT
>Ga0307479_10004309_pt1 | contig 13014 bp, 10 predicted proteins | sample atmos_gasesECM4C_FD_203743 | JGI IMG/M metagenome (GOLD analysis project Ga0307479, IMG submission 203743) | Hardwood forest soil microbial communities from Morgan-Monroe State Forest, Indiana, United States - atmos_gasesECM4C_515 | ecosystem: Environmental > Terrestrial > Soil > Temperate...
CGCTGTTGAACTCTCCCGACCCCGCGGTGCGGGAGCGATCGTGCAGCAGGATCTCGGCAACGTCCTGCACCCGATCGTCCAGCACAAGGCGCTGGAAACCAAGCAAATGGTCGTCACCCGCAGCGAGGGCTCGACGATCGTCGATGCCGATGGGACCGAGTATCTCGACGGCATGGCCGGGCTGTGGTGCGTCAATATCGGCTACGGGCGCAGCGAACTCGCCGAGGTCGCCGCCGATCAGATGCGGCAGCTTTCCTATTTTCCGCACACCGCGATGAACGCGCCGGCCGCGGCGTTGGCCGAAAAGATCAACGAATTGATGGGCGGCGGCTACCACACCTATTTCGTCAACTCGGGATCGGAAGCGAACGAGGCCGGCTTCAAGATCGCCCGCCAATACCAGAAGCACGAGCGTCCCGGGGAATTCCGCTTCAAGACGATCAGCCGCTATTATGCCTATCACGGCACGACGCTCGCAACCTTGGATGCCGGCGGCATGGGCGAGCGCAAGGCAAAGTTCGAGCCGTATTCCGGCGACTTCGCGCATGTACCGCCGCCCTATTGCTATCGCTGCCCATTCGGCCTGAGCTATCCGAGCTGTGGGCTCGCCTGCGTCAAGGCGATGGAGACGGCGATCCTCGGCGAGGGACCGGAGACAGTGGCGGAAGTGATCGTCGAACCAGTGATGAGCGGCGTTGGCGTCGCCGTGCCCCCCGACGAATACCTGCCCGAGGTCGAGCGCCTGTGCCGCAAATACGGGATCCTTCTGCATGTCGACGAGGTCATCAACGGCTTCGGCCGAACCGGCAAGATGTTCGCGCACCAGCATTACGGCGTGTCGCCCGACATCATCGCGGTGGCAAAGGGCATCTCCAGCGCCTATCAGCCGATCGCCGCGACTGTGGTGAAGAACAGCGTCTTCGACAGCTTTTATGGCGAGCCGTCGGAAAACCGGCAGGTCATGCAGGTGAACACCTATGGCGGCCACCCGGTGGCGGCCGCCGTGGCGCTGCGCAATATCGAGATTCTGCAGGGGGAAAAGCTCGCCGGTCGCGCGGCCGAAATCGGCGCCTATTTTCTCGATGCGCTGCAAAGCTTCAAGAGCCACAAGAATGTCGGCGATATCCGCGGCAAGGGGTTGTTGATCGGCGTCGAATTGGTGAAGGACCGGTCATCCAAGGAGCAGCTCGATCCGGCACAGTTTGGTGGTGTCGTCGATTTTTGCCGCGACCAGGGCGTCATCGTCGGCCGCGCCGGCGGTGGACGCCGCTTCGGCACGACGATCGCGTTGTGCCCGCCGCTGGTCATTTCCCGCGCCGAATGCGACCGCATCGTCGAGACCCTGGGTCGGGCCTTGCAGGCGCTCGTCATCGATTAGCCGCGATCCGCCCGTTCCAGAGGTGATGTGGAGGACCTGGTGGCTGGCAGCAGCAAAATACGAGTGGGTGTCGTGGGGTTGAGCCGCCAACAGGGGTTTGCCTCAATCGCGCATATCCCGGCGCTGCCCGCGAGCCCGCGCTTCGACGCCGCCGTCAAGCGCCACCGCCTGATCGACGCGATCGTGCGGGCCTCCGCCATCCGCCAGAAACAGCGGTAGCCCGCGGTCAGCTCGGATCGGGCCAGCGCGAATCCTTGGTCAGATATTCGGCGATCCGGATGGCGGTTGCCAGTTCGGCGGGAGTGGCCATCGGTGGCTTGGGGCCGCCTTTCATCCCGGCCAGTGCATCGCGCATCGCCCGCACGCTGGCGGCGAGGATGTCCTGCGGGTAGACGACGATCCGAATGCCGATGCGTTCGAGCTGGGCGTCGCCGGGCATGAAGTGCTTGCCCGCCGGTGAGGTGACCGCGAGGGCTGGCTTGCCCTCGCAAGCCTCGATACCGGCGCGCATCTCCTCTTCCGATTGCGGCGAGTCGAGGAACAGGATGTCGGCGCCCTCGGCGACGAATGCCCGTATTCTCGCCAGCGCCTCGTCGAAGCCGCGCGACACGCGGGCGTCGGTGCGCGCCAGCAGCAGAATGCCTTCGTCGCGGCAAGCCTCGACCGCCGCCCGGCAGCGCAGAATCGCATGCTCGCGATCGACTACCAGTTTCGCGCCTTCGCGGCCGAGTGGACGCGGCCATATTTTGTCCTCAATCAGCACTGCTGCGGCGCCGCGGCGCGCATAAGCACGAATAACCTTCTGCACGGCGAGCGCATTGCCGTGACCGGTATCACCATCAGCGAGCCACAAGACATTGGGCGCGGCCGCGATGCAGCTCTCAACCGCATCGGCCATTTCGTTGAAACTCACCAGATCCATGTCCGGCATCGCGAGGCGCATCGCCGACACACTCGAGCCGGAGACAAAGCCGGTTCGAAAACCGGCTTCCTCGATCAGCCGGGCACCCATCCCATCGCCGCAACCCGGCATTACCTGCAGCCGCGGTTCGTCAAGCAGCGCCTTCAGTGCAGCAGCCTGCGGACGCATTTTTTGTCTCCCCTAGATGCGTTGACGCGACGCCGGCGACGATCACTGGACCGCCGCGATGCCCGCAACCGGAACGCAGGAAGCGCCGGGACGGCGTGCGCTCAGCAGCCGTTTGGCCTCTTCCGGACGACCGGCGCCGAGATAGGCCTTCAGTAGGGTGAACTCGATCAGATCGTGCTGCGCACGGCTGCCGCCGATACGCTCGTTCTGACCGGCAAGGGGAGCCAGCGCCTCGATCGCCGCGGCGAAATCCCGCCGTTCGAACGCGGCAAAGCCGCGCGCCAGCGTCGGCAGGTAGGAGCCGGAGGGGTAACGCCCGGAACTGGCGAGTGCCTCGATCTCGCGATTGCGCGCCTCGATCGCCGCATCGTCGCCCATCACGGCATGCGCCAGGATGACGTGCAAGTCGGGGAGTCCACTGCTCGGTCGCGACAACGCCTCGCCCGCATAATCGTATATGACGTGCCAGGCGGCGGCGTCGCGGGGCTGGCCGGCGAGCTCCGATCGCCACAAAAACGCGCACCCGTCTGATATTTTCTGCTGCGGCCCGCCGCTGTGACGGTCACGCTCGATGGCGTCGCGGTAGACCGCCTGCGCCTCGCCCCAGTGGCCGAGCGCGATTTCGATCAGCGACAGATGCCAGCTCAAATGACCGTAGAAAAATCCGTCGCGCGGATACTCGGCGAGCCACGGCAACAGAAAGGCGCGCGCGGTGTCGGGTTCGCCGCTTTCGTAGCAGACGTGGGCAAATCCGTGCGCCCCATGCGCGTTCTTCGGGTTCAGCGCGACCGAACGCTCGATCTTCGGCCGTGCCTCCGCGAGCCGTCCGTCTTCCGAAAGTGCCATCGCATGATAGGACAGGAACCAGTAATCGTCGCCGAAATGCGGTGCGAGGCTGTCCATCAGCTCGGCGATCTGGTGCTTTTGCCCGAGACGGCCGGACCCGCCGATCAAGCCGTTCGGGTTGGCCGCAATCGAAATCACCAGCGCGTCGCACGGCCATGCCGCCAGATGCTTGTGGACGGCGGCGATTGCCGCCTCGGTCTGTCCGCTCGAACCCAGATCGAAAATTGCGATATGGCTTGCCTCGCGTTCGGAGACGCCCGCAACCAATTCCTTTGCCGCCCCCAGGGCCGCGCGCGCCCCCGCGACATTGCCTTCGCGCATCAGCACCTGGGCCTTGCCGGCGTGCGCCAGGGCGAAACCGGGCTCGGCGGCGATGGCGCTGTCATAGGCCGACAACGCGCCCGGGTAGAAGGTCAGCGCCCGCTCGCTGGCGTCGACATAGGCGTCTCGCGCCGCGGCCGACGACGTGGACAACGAGAGGCCAAAACGATCTGCCAACATTAGAAACGCTCCTCGCGACCGATTTGGGAATACTGACCCGCCCCTCGGGCTGCCGCAACCGATCTGGCGACGGGTTCCCGAAGCTCGTCCCGCGGCGTAGCGTATTGCGAAACAGCGGCGGAGGGCTTGCGGCGTGGTGCCTTTGATCGGCTATGTGGACCGGTTTTCGGTGCGGCCGGGCGAGCGGATCGCGGTGAAGGTGTCGAGCCGGCTCGCCGAGCCGTACCGGGCGGATCTGGTGCGGATCATTCATGGCGACGCCAATCCGGCGGGCCCGGGCCTCAAATTCGAGGAGGTAGAGGCCACGTTTGCCGGAACCTATCCGTCGCGGTTTCAGCCGGCGTACTCCGGTTCATACGGGATTGTCACGCGGGATAAGGCGATCCCCTTGCCCGACACGTGCACGATTGTCGTGCGGGTGCAGCCGTGGCTGCCTGATACCCGCCGGCAGACCGTATTGGCGATCGCAGGCGGGCCGACACTGTGGGTCACCGCCGAGGGCGCGGGTCTGACGCTCGGCGCGCGCGAATTGCGCATCGCGGCGCCGATGCTGAAGCGGCGCTGGTACGAATTGCGGGTCATCGTCGAGGCGGGGCGGGTCCGTCTCCGGCAGACTGCCTTGCAACGCAGCTGGGGCATGACCGACAGCGGCGAGGCGGAAACCACCGGCTCGCTCGCTTCGCTAGTCGGCATCGTCTTCGGCGCCGCACCCGCTGCTACCCCGCGCCTGCACGAAAATCCTTACACGGCGTTTCTGAACGGCCGGATCGAAGATCCTGCCATCATGCCGGGCGTACATGACGCAAGCGCAGCGTTGGAGCCCGACGCGGACGCCTGTGCCGCCTATTGGGATTTCAGCCAGGAAATAACAAGCGACCGCATCCTCGACCGCGGGCCGTACGCGCTGCACGGCACCCTCCGCAACCTGCCGACGCGGGCGGTATGCGGCTCGCGCTGGACCGGCGAAGAGACAGCCTGGCGGCATCGGCCACGGCATTACGCCGCGATCCATTTCCACGAGGACGACCTCTACGATTGCGGCTGGGATACCGATTTCGAGGTGACCATCCCCGAAGGTATGGCATCGGGCGTCTATGGCGTGCGGCTGCGCGGCGGCGTCGAGCAGGACATCGTGCCGTTCTATGTTTTGCCACCTGCCGGTGTCGTGACGGCGCCGCTGGTATTTGTCGCCTCCACATTCACCTATCAGATCTACGGAAACCACCAGCGCGGCAACGTCGACGATGCGTTCCGTCAGCGGCAAGCGGAATGGGGTGCCTACAAGTGGAATGCGCAGGATCATCCGGAATACGCCGCCTCGACCTACAACGTGCACCGAGACGGCAGCGGTATCTGCTATTCGAGCGCCCGGCGGCCGCTGCTGACGATGCGGCCCGGCTACATCACCTATAACGATGCGCGGGGTTCGGGCCTGCGGCATTTCCCGGCCGACACCCATCTGATCGACTGGCTGACGGCGAAGGGCATCGCCGTTGACGTGGTTACGGATCACGATCTCGACCGTGAAGGTGTTACGCTGTTAAAGCCGTATCGCGCGGTCGTGACCGGGTCGCACCCGGAATATCACACGCCGAACACACTGAACGCATTTCAAGACTACGTCGATGCCGGCGGCCGCCTCGCCTATCTCGGCGGCAACGGCTTCTATTGGCGCATCGCGACCAGCGCCGCCATTCCCGATGTCGTCGAGGTGCGCCGTGCCGAGGGCGGCATCCGTGCTTGGGCGGCCGAGCCGGGCGAGTATTACCACGCGCTCGACGGCGCCTATGGCGGGCTCTGGCGTCGCAACGGGCGACCGCCACAAAAGCTTTGCGGGGTCGGGTTCTCAGCCCAGGGCCTGTTCGAGGGCTCCTATTACCGTCGTTTGCCTGCTGCGGCCGACGACCGCGCTGCGTGGATATTCACAGGCATTGACGACGAGATCATCGGCGATTTCGGCCTGTCGGGCGGTGGCGCCGCCGGTTTCGAGCTCGACCGCGCCGATCCCGAACTCGGGACGCCGCCCAATGCTATAATCTTGGCGCGTTCGGAAGAACATCAGTGCCACTTTGTCGTCGTGCCGGAGGAACTGCTCACCCACGTGACGACGGTTAACGGTGAGCGGCCAAAGGCGTTGATCCGTGCCGAGATCGTCTATTTTGAGACGATCGGTGATGGCGCAGTCTTTTCGACCGCCTCGATCACCTTCTGTGGCAGCCTTTCGCACAATTACTACGAAAACAATGTCTCGCGGATGCTCGAAAACGTGTTGCGCCGGTTCCGCGCCTAATAACTGCTGTCCCTTCGCGAGAACGAGGGGAGATCGCCCGCTGGGCGGAGCTCTTGCGAGCCGCTATTCATGCCCCAGGACATGCGCCGCCGCGGCGATTAGCCGTTGTGTGTCGTGTTCCGTCCCGACGGTGATACGCAGATAGGGCGCTGTGCGCGGCTTGTTGAAGTGCCGCACCAGTATCGCGTGTTCGCGCAACGCCGCCGCGAATTCCAGTCCGCCTTTCGCCGGATGGCTGGCGAAGACGAAATTTGCGCTCGAAGGCAGAACGGCGAAGCCGAGCCTGATCAGCTCCCGCGTCATTGCTTCCCGTCCGGTGACGACCCTGGCGCAGCTCTCGCGAAAATACGCTTCGTCGCGAACCGAAGCCGTCGCGCCCGCCTGGGCGAGGCGGCCGAGCGGGTAAGAGTTAAAACTGTCTTTCACGCGGCGCAGCGCCGCGATCAGCCTCGCGTCGCCCAGCGCGTAGCCCACGCGCAAGCCGGCCAGGGCGCGCGACTTCGACATCGTCTGCACGACCAGCAGGTTCGGATGATCCGCGATCAGCGGAACCGCGCTCTCGCCGCTGAAATCGACATAGGCCTCGTCGATCACCACCGGGATGTTCGGATGATCTTCGAGCAACTGGGCGATCTCCGACCGCGGCAGGGCGATTCCAGTCGGCGCGTTGGGATTGGCGATCACGATCGAGCCCGCCGCGCGCCGATAATCCTCGACCCTAACGCGCATTTCGTCGTCCAACGGCACAGTCTCGCAGGCGAGGCCGAACAATTGCGCCCACACGGGATAGAAGCTGTAGGTGACGTCCGGAAAAAGCAGCGGCTTCGGCTGTTTCAAGAGCGCGACGAAAGCGTGCGCGAGCACTTCGTCCGAACCGTTACCGACGAACACCTGTTCGGGCTTCACGCCGTGATGGGTGGCGAGCGCCTCGCGCAGCTCCGTCGCCTCGGGATCGGGATAAAGCCGCAGTGTGTCCACCGCTGCGGCTCGTATCGCTTCAAGTGCGAGCGGCGAAGGACCAAACGGGCTTTCGTTGGTGTTGAGCTTCACCAGATTGGTGATCCGCGGCTGCTCGCCAGGCACATAGGGCGAAAGCTCACGCGCGATCTGGCTCCAGAGCGGGTTCATCGCAAGAGTATTTATGTATCCCTATTTCGCAATGAGCCCTCTTCGCTCTCCAAGCGGGCAGGTCGCCGGCGACAGCTAATGTAGATCGTTGCCTCAACCCTGGCCAAAGCCGCTATCCCGCCGGCGCGTCTTGTGCGCCAAATGCCGGCCGCACGGTGCGAACCTGACCAGGAGAGCAGAATGGTTCTTAAGATCGAGCGGTTTCAGCCGGAAGGCATGAATGTCAGAATGTCGGGCGGAAAGCCGTCCTACTCGCATGCCGTGGCGGTGAGCGGCAGCGGCAAAATCGTCTACACCGCCGGCCAATTGGCCCGCGACATCGATGGCAACTGCGTCGGCAAAGGCGACATGCGGGCGCAAATGGAACAGACCTTCCAGAACCTCGACCGGTGTCTGAAGGCGGCCGGCGCCACCTGGGCCGACGTCGTCAAGACCAACACCTTTGTCACCGACTTCGACGAGTTCCAGAAGTGCGCCGACATCCGGATGCGCTATCTCGGCGTGGCGACCCCGACCAGCACGACCGTCGGCGTCACCCGTCTCGCCGGACCCGATTTCATGATCGAGATCGAGGCGGTCGCCATCGTTAATTCCTGAGAAGCGGGTCCGGGCCGACGCCAGCGCGGCGGCCCGGCAAGCCCGATCCGAGTACCACCGGTTCAGTAGCAGCGCCGATCGAGCATGGTTCTCTCAAAGGGAGATTGTTTGCTCGATGCTGTCCGGCTGTCACGGCTCGAGGTGCTGCGGAAGCGGTGACCGCGGCTACATACCGAGCAGCAGCAACACCGACCGGATGTCGGGGAAAATGTGGTCGGGCGGCGGCACACTTGGGTGCAGGTCGAGGCCACGCCGGTTGATCCAGCACACCGTCAGACCGAGCGGCTTGCCGCCGACCATATCGGTGAACTGCGATTGACCCGAGTGCAGGATTTCAGGCACCGCGACGCCCGCGTTCGCAATCAGGTATCGGAACAACGTGCCGTCGGGCTTGTAACCGCCAGCTCGTTCGGCCGTGCACACCAGATCAAATTCCCGATAAAGCCGAGTGGCCCCGAGCAGATCGTCGTCGATGTTCGATACGACGGCCAACCGGTACCTGCCGGCCAGCCTTTCGAGTGTCGGCAGCACGTCAGGGTATAGCTGCATCTCCGGGAATAATTCGAAGTACCGTTCGATAAGATCTCCTCTGCCGCCCGCGACGCCGAACTTCTGGAACGCTTCTTCGAGCGAAAGCGCGCCGATCTCCCGGTAGCGACGGTACGGCTCCCGATAATGGACGATGTTGCGGCTTTCCCAGAACTGATAGAACGCCAGCGCATCGATGTTCGACGCGCTCGCCTCTTCCAGAATTAGTCGGAACGCCTTCACATTTATTGGCGGCGTGTTGATGAGTGTGCCGTAAACGTCGAACGACAGCAGCTTGTACATGCTTGATCTCTTCGTCGCACGGTTTCCAGCTTACCCTTCGTCATGAGTCAGCACGGGGCGTTCCTCACAGCGCAGCGGCCGCAACTTGCCCATTGAGGAAGAATCGCGACTTTCGTAGGCATCCCCTCGCGACTGAGACTAATTTAACTTAAGTGATGCGCCGCTGCGCATGTTGCATACAGCAATAACGGAGTACGCAGTGGTCCTGATCGCCGACAGCATCCTCGCCCGCAGCACTCGCCGACGCCAGACGTTGACCGGCTGGAACACCGCCTTTATCGGTGCCAACCGCTACACCTTGCCGCCGGACGAGAAGCCGCCGGCCGACGATGCGCTGCACCCGATGGCCTTCCTGGTCGAGAAGGGTCCGGGCGCCGTCACCCGGCCGCACTTCCACCAAACCGACCAGTTCCAGGTGGTCGTTGCCGGTCGCGGCATGCTCGGCGACTATGAATTCAGCGACGGTGCGGTGCATTACACCGACGCCTACTCGGCCTATGGACCGATCGTCGCAGGAAAGTCGGGCATCTGGTGGTTCACTCTGCGCAACCGCTGGGACCCCGGCGCCCGGTATATGCCGGCCGCGCGGGAGGTGCTTAATGCGGCGCGTGACCGCCACCAGCACTGGGAACTGACCACCGAGGCGATACCGGCGGCGCTTCTCGGCGAGTTGAGTGAGGCGACGGCCATCTCCTGCCTACCGGTTCTCGAAGCGGAAGACGGGCTGGCGGGCTGGCGCTACCGGATGCCGCCTGGCACCGCGATTGTCGGGCGCGCGCCGAGCGCCGGCGGTGGTCAATTCTGGCTGGTGCTGGCGGGCGACGCTGCGGTCGATGGCGGCGATCCGTTGCCCGCCAATTCCTGCATCTTCGTCGGCCCGGAGGATCCCGCCTTTGCTGGCGCCTCAGGCCCTGTCGGCGCCGAATTGCTGTGCCTGCAATTCCGCCGCCGCGCGCGGGATTGAGCTAGGCAGCAGCTTCCACGGTATTTATCGCACTAGCGGAACGCGAATTCCTGGTAACCGCCTTTGGCGACTTCATCGGTCGTCCGCCGGAAATGCGCGCCGTTGCCATTGTAGCCCAGAACCCGGCGCACGGTCCGACCTGCGACATTACGATTGACGCCGTTCTGCCAAGAATCGACCTTGAACGACAGCAAGGCTTCGCCCGCCTGGATCACGATCTGCGTCCACTCGTCTACCTTTTCCGGCCGGGTCTCCACATGCGTGTAGTTATGCTGTTGCATGAACCGCAGCATGTCGGCCTGAAATTCGACGCTGTGTGAGATGGCCTGAGTGATGTTACCGCGCGCGGTGTGCGGGCCGAGCACCATCAGCATGTTGGGGAAGCCTTCGGCGAGCATGCCGAGATAGGTGCGCGGGGTTTCGGCCCAGGCGTCTTTGAGCCGCAGGCCGTTCTCACCGCGGATATCGATACGGTCGTAGGCGCCAGTTACGCCGTCGAAGCCCGTGGCGTAGATCAGAATGTCGAATTCGTGTTCCTGCTTTGTGGTTTTGATGCCATGCGGGGTGATGCACTCGATCGGCTCCTCCACCAGGGTATCGATCAGCGTTACGTTGTCGCGGTTATAGGTTTCGAAATAGCCGCTTTCTAGCGGCACCCGGCGCGTGCCAAAGCCGTGATCTTTGGGGATCAGCTTGTCCGCCACTTTCGGGTCCTTCACGCGCTGGCGGATCTTTTTCGCGATATAGGCGGTGATGGCGGCATTGGCTTCCTCGTTGGTTAGAATGTCGCGGAAGTTGCCCATCCAGATGCCAAAGCCGGGCTCGCCGTAAAGCTTCTCCCAGAACGCCTCGCGCTCCTCGGGCGGCACGTCCACGGTCTTGCGGGGGTCGGGCTGATGAATGAACCAGCCCGGTGTCGTCGCGCAGTGCGCGTAGATTTCCTCGTAACGGGATTTGATTTCCTCCATCTCCTCCTTGCTTATCTTCGAATTATGCAAGGGTGCCGCCCAGTTGGGACGGCGTTGAAAAACGGTAAGGTGCGCCGCCTGTTTGGCGATCTCCGGGATTGCCTGGATGGCGGTCGCACCGGTGCCGATGATGCCGACGCGCTTGCCGGTGAAATCCACCGGCGTGCGCGGCCACCGTGCAGGGTGATAAGCAGGTCCCTTAAAACTGTCCCGGCCCGGAATGGCCGGCAGCGTGTAGGCCGAGAGGATGCCGATGGCGGTGAACAGGAACCGCGCCGTTGCCTGCTCGCCGCTTTCTAGTGTCACGTTCCACTGGTTCGCCGCCTCGTCCCAACGCGCGGCCGCGACCGTGCTGCGGAACTGTATATCCCAGCGTAGGTCAAACTTGTCGGCGACGTAATTCAGGTATTCCAGCGTGTCGGGCTGGGGGGAGAAGTGCTCCTTCCAGTCCCATTCCTGCATCAGCTCCTTGGAAAAGGAATAGCCATAGGTCCAGCTTTCGGAATCAAAGCGCGCGCCGGGATAGCGGTTCCAGTACCAGGTGCCGCCGACATTCGTGCCGGCCTCGAAGACCCGCGCGGTCATGCCCAGTTCGCGCAGGCGGTAGAGCATATAAAGGCCGGAAATCCCGGCGCCGATGACGATCGCGTCGTAGACGGCGACCTGACCCCGGCTTGAGTGTTCCGCCAAGACGTGCATGTCCGGCATGACGTACTTCCTTCGTTGCGACACGCGGCCAAAATCCGCAGCGCACGCCGGCGATTCCATCGCCGGGGCAAACGACCGCTTCAGCCATCGATAAGAGTAGCCCACCCCCCAGCCGGCAAGACACGCAAATGCCGAATACGGGATTGGCGCTGCTCAACACCGTGACTGAACCGGCGATCGCCGGCGAGAGGTGATCTCGATGCCGTCCCGACCGCCCGCCGGAGCAGCCGCGAATGAATGATGCGTGAGCGTCGGGTTTAGCAATTCGATTGCGGTTTAAGGAATAGGGTACAATCGACGCGTCTCGCCCATTGAGGCCCGCACCGGCGAGGGTCGCCTTGGAGAACCGATAGCAGCCAAGATCAGAAATGGGGATTACTTTCAATGTCGGGGTGTAACACCGGCCGGTAGCCAGCCCGGATCGCGAGCAACGTCGACGGCGGGGTCAGCAGCCCGTCGGCGCGACGAATTTGTCGCGCCGCCTGGTAGCCTTGCTCACTCCAGAGGAATGCGCGGCCGTGCGCAATGGTGTAGGCCTCTCCGGCCGCGATGATCACGGCACCGTCCGGCAACTCTGCAACAGGATCGGACATGGCATGGACCCGTTTGCGGCCTCGCTCCAGCCGCTCTTCGTGCAGCACCGCATCGATCTCCGGCGCCAGAGGCGCCTCCCCTCCCTTCGCCTTGCCCCAGGCGGCACGAAATGCTTGAGCATCGGCGCGGCGGCAGAAGAAGCACGGCCGGTGACCGGCGGCAAGCGCCACAGCTTCATCGAGAAAGAAAAGCTCGGTCCAGCTGCGCCCGCCCATCAACTCCCGGCGACGTCCCTTGTAGTCGAGGACACAAACGAGCCACGCCTTGGTCGTCCAGCGCCTGCCAAGCAGCGTTTTGGTTGCTGGGTCGTGGATGATCCCGCGGTTGCCGATGTAAAGCCCTCTCTGCGAGATCGCGACGACATCGCCAAACGGGGTCACCCGGTTTTGCAACGGTCTCCGATCGCGGCGCATTCTAGCCGGGACGACAGCGGCGCCATCGGTTGCCGGTTTGTCCCCATGTTCTCCGAGATAAACGACTTGCCGCAGGACGACCCGGCACCCATTCGGCACAGCTTACCTCGACCATCTCCGACCGCACCCAATGAACCTTCGACAATTCAGCGGCGACCCAAAGCGGCTCTCCCGCGGCGGCGGCTCGCAGAGCGGCATGTGGTCGATGCAAATTGGCTCGAGACGTCGCCAAAGCCGCTCAAGCTCAGCGCCCGGCATCCCGGTACTCTACGCCGGGATGTGCGCCTTAGAAGACCATGCCGGCGGGGCCGGAGGCGGCTGAGATCGTCCTTCGCTGGCTGACCCGCGAGTTCAGCGACCGATCCCGTCGAGCGTGTAGTCGTGGTCATGAAAGACAGTACGGCGCGAGAAGCGCCATTGGCCGCCGTCCTCTTTGATCAGCTCGCACGCATAGCGGCCGGGCGGAAGGCTACGGTGGTTGCCGTCCTTCGAAATCAGCACCAGCAGATAGGCACTGGCGGTCGCGCGGTTTCCGGTGATCGTCACGGCGATATTGCAAACCATATGACGAAATTGCGTGCCCGCGGCGCGTTGCGCCACGAAGCGGTTGGCAAAAGAGCGGATCTCGTGGTGCCCGCTGACGTCGATGACCGGGCTCTTGAGGATCGCGTCGACCGTGAAGCAATCGACCACGACCTCGACCTCG
>Ga0307479_10004310_pt1 | contig 13013 bp, 11 predicted proteins | sample atmos_gasesECM4C_FD_203743 | JGI IMG/M metagenome (GOLD analysis project Ga0307479, IMG submission 203743) | Hardwood forest soil microbial communities from Morgan-Monroe State Forest, Indiana, United States - atmos_gasesECM4C_515 | ecosystem: Environmental > Terrestrial > Soil > Temperate...
GTTCGGCGGGCGGCTGCACCGAAACGCTGCGCAATCGCGGCTTCTCAACGGAGTTCCAATATTTCAGCGCCGCTTCCAGATTGCCGTCGAGAAAATAGAGTGTGCCAAGAAATTCCCGCGTGTAAGTGTCGTGCGGATCGAGCTTCAACGCGGCGCGCAATTCCCGCTTCGCCGCGCGCATATCATTCAACTTGTAGTCGACGCCGGCAAGCTCCACAAGAAAACGCGCCTCGCGCGGAGCCTTGCGACGGCCCCTCTCAAACGCGGCCCGCGAATCGTTCCACCGTTTCAACTTGGCCAGCGACAACCCCGCCAAGAAATCCAAATCCGCCGAGGAATCACTGGAACCGACGGCCCTCCGCGCTGCGTCCTCGTACTGTCCTGCATCAAACGCTGTTTGAGCCGCGGCGAGTTGTGCGGCGTCAGAAGGTGTTTCCTGCGCCGCGCTTGAAGTTATATTGGATTCTTGTGTTGTTCCGGACGCCGTTGTGGCGGCCGCCGACTGCTGGCCCTGAGGGCCGAAGGGTGGCGGGCGCCTTTTCGCCTCACAATTCAGCGGTAGGAGAAAAAGCGCGAAAAGAACTATTCCGCTGGCACGGGCGCCGGCGCAGACGGGTTGGCCGGCGGCACCGCGAGCAGCATCCAGTTTCCGGCGGCTAGCCATTCTTTCTCGAATTCCGGGCGCTCGATGCGCAAAAGCTTGCCGCGCGCCGGATCGTTCACAAACACCGCTTCGCGCTGCCAATCCATGCCTGTGACCACCACATAGTGTAACGGAGCCCGCGTGCTCCCCGGCTCGAGACTGACGATCAACGGCCGCCCTTGCGCCAGATGCTCGCGTAGGTCATCCCAAGTGCCGCGCAATGGAAACACGCGAAACCCAGACTCTTTTAGGTAACGCTGCACATCAGAAGCGTAGATGCCGCGCCCTTTTCGCGAATAAAGCTGTTTGTGAATCGCGTCGGCGTCGTCGCGCCCGGCAGAAATAGCCGTCCCGTGCGCGCTCCAATATTGCAGCAACATCGCAATCGATGCCGACCCGCAACCTTCAGCCGTTTGCTTGACAAAAGGAACGTCCAGCCAAATCCCCGCCTTGCCAGCCTCTTGCGCGAGCAGTGGAATCGCCGCCAAACCCAGCAACAAAAGGCTCGCAGCAAACCGTCGTCCGCCGCATCGCTTCAAGACACGCAAGCCGTCGTGATCAACAGGCAACGCCGAGTGGCCCTTTCTATTCACGCTTAGCCGCGACGTCTCTTTCGCTGACTTGCGCCGTGTTGGTAGCGCCGGCTGGTCCTGAGCCTCGAAGGGCATCTTGCCGGCTCGTCGCCTCAGCTTGCAACCATTTACCTTTACTGCGAAGCACGCAAGTGCCCTCGGAATCGAAAATTTGCGAGATCTAAACCACGAAGCCACAGATCGTTGATCCCGCACCGAAATCAAGCTCTAGTGCAGCGCAGCAACTAACGCAATGATGAGCACTCCGATAATCACGATGATCAGCAGGTCCCGGTCCGACAACCTTCCTGCCGCGAAATCTTTTTCCACCCGACGCGACCTTCCAGCCAGCTTGGCCACATCTTCATCGCTCAGCTGCCCAACCGCCTTATCAACTTTGGCATAATCGATGTTCGCGGACTTCAGCGCCTGCTGCCCTTGTTCCGAACTGAAAAGCTGCCGCACCGCTGCCTCATTGGCCTGTCGCGCCTCGGTCGGCGCGGCCGAATCCTTACTCAGTTCGCTGAGCGACACAACGTGTTGCCCGTCCTGCGCTTGCGCGGGACCCGAAGTCCAGATCAAAGCCACCACCAGCGTCGCTGCTAGGGCCCGCGTCAACACCATAGGCCACATTCCGCGCATGCCAATCCTCCTAAGTGAATTGAGTGTGAATTGCGTGTAACCTTGTATCGCTCAGCGGCTGGGATCTTCAGTGTACGAAACTCGCGAGGAGTCTGTGACGGTTTTTCTCGACCGATTGTGTCCCTCTGGAAACTCTTTTGGTCCGCAGGAATCACTAAAAAACAAGCGACAACACGATGATCAAGATCACGATCAACACAGTCACAATGATCAGCGTGCTCTTCAAACCGCTGGCGGCAAAATCACTTTCCGCTTGTCGCGAGCGGTCCGCAACTTTGGCCAGATCTTCGTCGCTCAGCTGCCCGATCGCCTTGTCCACCCGCTGATAATCGACCTTCGCGGACTTCAGCGCCTCCTGACCCGCGTCGCTGGAAAGTAGGTCCCTCACGGCCTTCTCGTTCGCTTGCCGCGCTTGCACAGGACGCGCCGCGTCGCTATTTAGCTCGTCCAGCGGAACCACATGCTCCTTGTCTTGACCCCATGTGCGGCGTGGCGCAGCAAAACAGAGCGCCAGAGCAATGGCAAATGCCACCATCCACGGCCGTCCACCTATTCTCATCTGGCTTCTCCTGTCGATCTGGCTGGGCTCCGCTCGAGTCAAACTCAGACTCGGTTTGGAAAATTAGACTGCGCCATCGCTAGAAAGGTGACCTGGGAATCTTCAGAAAAAATTCGCGAGTAATTTGTTACCAGAGTTATTTCGTTGAAATGGGGCTTTGATATTTGGTCAGATCGACGTGCTGCCACTCCCCGTGTTCGATGCCGTCCCGAATCTGCGCCGCGGTCTTGCCCTTGCGCGTCTGCTCGTAGGAATACAACCCTTCGCGGATGCAAACCCCGCACTCGGCCGCGTGCTTGCCGGCAAAGCAATCGAGCAGGCTTCCATGCCCTTGGCTGCGGTCGCAATGACAATAGCAAGGCTGCTGGTATAACACCTTGCGGACGCGCGCGGCGAGCGCATAAGCGTTCTGCACCAGCACATCGGAGAACAACTCCGGGCTCAGCGTCGCGGGCAGCGGCCCAGCAGGAACCTGCGAGTGGAACGCGGGAACCGATTCCGCATCGCCCGCAGGCTGCTGCGCCATTCCAGACGACGCCCGTTGCGGAATCGCCATCAGTACCAAAGCCAAGCCAATAAGCGCAATCCCACCAATCAAAATCTTATTCCGCATCATCACGAATACTCCGACCTCGAAATCTTTCCGACCTGCAGATCAACCCGAACCGCCGATCCCGACCGTTAGCCTACCTCACCGAACCGGCAGGTACCCTCTTCCTCACCAGCCTACTCTCTCTCAGCGTGTCATCCGGAGCGGAGCGAAGGACCTCAGCTGAACAATCAGCGCACCAAATTAAGCTGAGACGGACCTCAACTTCACGATCAGCGCACCAGTTTAAACCAACAGCGGGCGTGGCGGAACATAAGGCCGAGGTCCCGGCGACACCGCGCGCGTCGAAATATGCCGCTCCCGCAGATTGCGCTGCACTCTCCGGCCCCAAGTCCGCACAAACGAAAAATTCAGCGCCCCGCTGATCGCCGAGCTGGCCAGCGGAATCAACCTGCCGACCCATTTCTCCGCCGCTTCCGCCCCCAAACGCACCGCCAGCCGCTGCGCCACCCGCGGCGCCACTTTCTCGAACATCTGCTTCTGCGCCAGGTCCTTCCCGTAGTCCACACCGGTCGCGGCGGCCGCTGCCAGCCACAACTCCATGTGCTCGTCCGGACCGCGCGAATCGAATCCATACAGCAAGCACAAGCGCTGGATCAATCGCAGCGTTATGGCCGTCAGCAGCCCCGCATCCGGCAACAGCGTCACCATTCCACCCAACCCAAATCCCGCACCCTCCGCCAATGCCAGCCGCTCCGCATCGCGGATCAATTTCTTGGCGATCGCGTCCAGTTGCTCCAGAGGCACATCCTGCATCCGCGCGAAATTGGGCACCCACAGCCCGTGCCTGTTCGCCAACTGCTTGCGAAAATCCTCGGGATCGACTTCCATAGAGCGTATTCCCCGCTTCACTCCGAAGCGCAAAATTCGCCCTACGCCCCGCCCCGCCAACGACCTTTTACTCATATCGTGAACCCTTATAACAAAATGGCAATAAATGCCTGGTATGAATCTTTTCCGGGCCTTCCAGCATCCTACGGCGGTTAGAATCGCCTGGCAACCCCGGCGTCGCATTCCGCCTTGTAACGTGGCGTTGGATCCGGCCGTGTATCCCGGCACCATGTGGAGGGGCTGCCACCTGAACGCCCAACGCCCCGGGGCCTAAGGCGTGTACCACGCGGTCTGTACTAGGACGCACATTGCCAGCCAGGCGACATCTAAGCGACCGTACCACTTGACGCCGAGGCGCTTTTCGGTAAACTGCATTTTTCCTTATGGCCTCTATTGCCCAAATCGTTCCCATGGAAGTCGCCACAGACTTCGCCTTTCCTCAGCGCGAAGCGGCATTTTTCTATGGTCTCTTCCTCCGCGGCCATTCGCCAGAGCAGCTTCGCCGCGATATTGAAGTTCCGCCGGCGGTGCTCCTGAAGTGGCACCGCGATGCCGAACGCGATCCCGAGCTGCGCGACATTTTCTATCGCATGGTCGAATACCGCCGCCACGTCCTGGCCATCTTCGACTCCCTCGTCGGCTGGGACGCTCAGAAGCAGCGCGTCCAGTAACTTCCGAAAAGGCCGCATAAGCCTCGAGTCATTCACGCTTTCGGAGCATCGGGCCACACCTATCGGCGCTTCACCAGGAGATTAGACCTTCCTAACTGTTCCACCATACAGTCCGGCACGTTGGAGGGCAGTTTGTTCCTGTACGAACGTGCTGGTCGAAAGTTCAGGTCAGAAAATGTCAGGCAACCCCTTCACACACCGTGCATCCTACCCACTCTCGGGGGACAACTGTCACAAAACGCAGGACATTCGCTGATTGACGCCATACTCGCCCGCGGAGTAGAATCCTTTCGTCCTGCCGGAAGTTGAGGAATAACCTATGTCACGGGTATTTCGTGCCCTGTTCGCGTCATTCTTTTCCCTATCCATCGCGATTCCGCCGATCAATGCTCACCCGCAGTCGGAATCGAAGCAGGTGCAGGATCCCGCCGCTGCTCCGCAAAAGCTGGACAAGGAGCAGAAGAAAAAACTCAGAAAGACGCTGAAGGAGCTCGACACTCCTTACAAGCAGTGGCTCAACGAAGACGTCGTCTACATTATTTCCCCGTCGGAGCGCCAAGCGTTCCTTCAACTGGAAACCAACGAAGAGCGTGAACAATTCATCGAGCAGTTCTGGCTGCGCCGCAGCGCCACGCCCGACCTGCCCGACAACGACTTTAAAGAAGAGCACTATCGCCGCATCGCCTACGCCAACGAGCATTACGCCTCGGGCATTCCAGGCTGGAAAACCGACCGCGGCCGCATGTACATCATGTGGGGCCCGCCGGACGAAATTGAATCGCATCCCACGGGCGGCACTTACGATCGGCCAATGGATGAAGGTGGCGGCTCGACCACAACATATCCCTGGGAAACCTGGCGTTACCGCTACATGGAAGGCATCGGCGAAAACATCATCTGGGAATTCGTCGATCCCTCGAGCTCCGGTGAATATCACCTGACCATGGATCCCAGCGAGAAAGACGCGCTGCTGCACGTGCCCGGCGCCGGCTTGAGCTTGCTGGAACAAATGGGTATGGCCTCGAAGACAGATCGCTTCACGCGCTCGGACGGCACGAACCTGCCCAAGTCTCTCGGCGGCACGCCCTCCAGCATGGACGAATTCAACCGCCTCGATCAATATGCCAAAGCGTTCAAACCGCCCGAGGTCAAGTACAAGGACCTGGAAGCCATCGTCACCGCGCGCATTGTCCGCGACCAGATGAAATTTACCTGGCGCACCGACTACATGAAGGTGACCAACGATACGGTCCTCGTTCCCGTCACCATCCAGGTCCCGAACAATCAGCTTTCTTTCGACAACAAAGACGGCGTGCACTCCGCGACCCTCAACGTGTTTGGCCGTGTGAGTTCTTTAACCGGACGCGTTGTGCAGACCTTTGAAGATCCCGTCAGCCGCGATTTCCCGGACAGCCTCTTCCAACAATCGGTCAAGCTTCAATCGATCTATCAGAAGGCTATTCCGCTGCGTCCCGGCCTCTACCGCCTGGACATCGTGATCAAAGACGTGAAGAGCGGCAACGTGGGCGTGGTCAACACGCGCTTGCAGGTGCCTCGCTTTGAAGACGACAAGCTGGAAGCCAGCTCGCTGATCGTCGCCGACGGAGGCAAACTCGAGCACGTGCCGTCCAAGCAGATTGGGACTGGTCAATTCGTGCTGGGTTCCACGAAGGTGGTACCGCGTCTGGATGCTGACTTCGCTACTACCGAGAAACTCGGGATTTACATGCAGGTGTACAACCTCAAAGCCGACGACAAAACCCACAAATCGAATGCTACCTTCGTCTATACCGTGAAAAAAGGCGACCAGCAGATCATGCAGTTCAAGGAAACGTCCGATCAAATGAAGCAAACCGGCGAGCAAGTGACTATCGAGCGCCTTCTGCCTCTGGCCACGCTTTCCCCAGGGAAATATTCGTTGGAGATTGTCGCCACCGACTCCAATTCCAACAAAACCATTACTAAGACGGCAGATTTCTCGATCAAGGCCCCCGCCGATACCAAAACGGCCGCCAATGCAGCGAAGGCCGCACCGGGGAGGTAGCGCGAGTGCTATTGAAACAACGACGACTGCGAATCCTGGGCGCTCTGGTTTTTGCCGGGACTTGTTTGTCGATTTGTGCAGCCCCTTCGCGCGCGCAAGTGAGACCCGTGTCCGGCAAGGTGGCCGGCGTTGTAAATGACACTCAGGGCGTTCCCCAAATGGGCGCCACGGTGCAGCTGATTTCGGAATCGGCTGGCGCGCTAGCGGCCGTGGATTTCCTCACCAACACCCAAGGCATTTTCCACGGCGAGAAGCTCACGCCCGGGCTCTACACCGTCCGTGTCACGCTGGCTGGCTTTCTTCCCACACTCGAGCAGCACGTTCGCGTTAATCCGCATGTGACGACCGTGGTTCGCGTGCAGCTCGAATCCATGTTCGCTTCGCTCGATCAATTGCGCCGTGCGCCGTCCGCCGCAACGGTGGAATCGGACGACTGGAAGTGGGTGCTGCGCTCCGCTTCGGCGACGCGCCCGGTGCTGCAATTTGTCGATGACGACCAAAGTTCCGAAGTCGCTGCCAACACGGGCCGCGACAAGCAGGTGCTGCGACCCCGAGCCCGCATGGAATTTACGGACGGGGCACGGCGCCCCGGCTCAGCGTCGGGTGTGCCCTCCGCTCCTGCCACGGCGTTTGCCTACGATCAAAAATTGGGTCGTACCAGCAGGCTGCTGATGGCCGGCGAAATGAATTATATGGATGCGGCTCCGGGCGGAGGCTTCGCCACGGTGTGGCTCCCGACGGGCTCGTTGAGTTCGGGAATTCATTCAACATTGGTGCTTCGCGAAGCGAAACTTGGACCCGAGGGACAGACCTTCCACGGCGTTCGCATGGAACAAGGCGGGACGCTGGGCCTGGGCGAGCGCGTCAAGCTCCTGTACAGCGGCGAATATGTTCTCGTCGGGTTAGACAAGTCCGCGTCTTCTCTACGTCCTCGGTTGGAACTTGATACCAAGCTGACCAATGCATGGCGCACCGCGATTATTTTTGCCGAGGAACCCGGCAGCGGCATGAGTAATCGGGAACCAGACGATCACGACTCCGGGGCGGCACTGGCTACTGCCGTGAATGACCTCGATTCTTTTCCCACTCTGCTCTGGCGCAATGGAAGTCCGGTGCTGGAGGGCGGCTGGCACGAGGAAGTCTCCGCGACACGCAAGCTGGGCTCCCACGGCGAGCTTCAGGCGGCCGCTTTTCATGACGACGACAGCCACGTTGCGGTGTACGGCCGCGGCGGCAGGTTGCCCACATCCGATTATCTCCAGGACTATTTTTCCAACGCGTTTGCCTACGATGGCGGCTCTGAGAATAGCTGGGGTACGCGCGTAGCCCTGCGCGAAAAGCTCACCGACGACATCGAGATAGCCACGGTTTACGCCTTCGCGGGAGCCCTCAGCCCTTCGGATTTTGCGGAGGGCGCTCTGCGTGAAGTGCTGAAGACCTCCATGCACCATTCCGTCGGCGCTTCGGTCACGACGACGGTGCCGCGCTCCAGAACCAAGGTCACCGCGGGCTACAAGTGGGTAAGTGGCGTGGTGGTTTCCCGGCCCGATGGCTTTGGCGAGTCCCTCTATCAATTGGACCCCTACTTCCACATTGGCATCCGGCAGACGCTGCCCAAGTTTGGCCCGGGACGCTGGCAGGCGAATGCGGAGTGCGACAACGTTCTGGCTCAGGGCTACGTGCCGGTCAACAGCCAGGAGGGTCGGACCCTGCTGGTTCCGGCGTTCCGCACGATTCGGGGTGGTTTGAGCGTCCAGTTTTGAAACATTTGTGCCTGTTAAAAGCTGTAGACTACCTTCCAATATCTGGATGCTCTCAGAATGGCTTCGCGGGTGACAGTGTAAGCTATTGAGTAGATTAGAGTTCTCCGCCAGCTCATCTACAATACATTGGACACCAATTTGCACTTACTTTTTCTTAGCATGAGTGTGTCCTAATCGGCTCAGTCGTCGGGCTCGGTGATGAAGCAGAACCTCAGAGTCAGTCTCGGTGCGGTTGTCCTGGCGCTTGCGACCCTGACGGCTGTGATCTATGCCTGGATCAACTTCCGCCAGCGCGAGACCTACGACATCCCGGATGATGGCGTCGCCTGGTTCGACACCTCACATGGCGCGAAAGCCTGGAAGGTAACCCCGAATTCGCCCGCGGCGCGTGCGGGAATCCGCCCCGACGATGTCCTTATTGCCATCAACGATCAGCCGGTAGACACCCAGGTTCAGGTCACCAAGCGGCTGTGGCGGGCGGGTCTGTGGACCCAGGTGCGCTACAAACTCCTTCGGGGTGGCCGGGAGTTCGAGACCCCGCTGGTCACCGCTCCCGCGGATAAACCCGCTTCCATCGAAGATTACGAGCGCGTGGTCGGACTTCTGTATTTGTTCATCGGGATGTTCATTTTCATCCGGCGGTGGAATGCGCCGCGGGCCGTGCATTTCTTCATCTTCTGCCTGGTATCCTTCGTGCTGTTTTCGTTCCACTACAGCGGGAAGCTGGACGCCTTCGACTACGAGGTTTATTGGGCCAAAATCGCATCGTTGATGCTTGCGCCAGCCTTGTTGTTTCACTTTGCGCTGGTGTTCCCCGAGCGCGCCGAAGCAACCGCGAGGTCCTTCTCCAAGCTGGCGCTGGTCTACGGCCCGCCGTCTGTGTTGTTGTTATTCCACATCAGTCTTGCCCTCAACGCGCTGGGCTTTGTGCCCTGGCTGGGTTCGCGGGTGCTCATCGACAAGATCGAGTACAGCTATCTCGGCATATATTTCCTTGCTGCTGCCATCGTCTTCTATAAGAGCTATCGCGAAGCGCGCTCCGGCGTCCTGCGCCAGCAGTTGAAATGGCTGACCGGCGGCACGCTGGCCGGCGCGCTGCCATTCGCGCTTCTTTACGTCATTCCGTTCGTGCTGGACGCGGTGCCGCCGTCGTGGACGAAATTTTCTGCGCTCAGCCTGGTTCTGATTCCGCTGTGCTTTGGCTACGCCATCATCCGCTACCGGTTGATGGATGTGGACATCATCTTCAAGCGCGGCTTGGCGTACACCGCCGCGACCGCTGCTGTCGCCTCTATTTATTTTGCGCTGATCGCGTTGATCGCGGAAATCTCTCACGCGCAAACCACCGGCCCGGTCGGCGGCATGATCGCCATCGTCATCGCTGCCTTTCTGTTCCAGCCCTTCCGGGAATGGATTCAGGGCCGCCTCGACCGCTTCTTCTACCGCGACCGTCTGGACTATCGCCGCACGCTGATTGAATTCGGCCGTACCCTCACCAACGAGGTGCGCTTCGATCCCATGCTCGGTTCGGTGATGGATCGCATTTCGCAAACCTTGCTCGTCGATCGCCTGGCCATTTTTATGGAGGACCCGTTGCAGCCGGGGCAGTTGCGCCTGGCGCGTTCGATGGGCGTCCGTCTCTCTGGACCCATGGACCTTAGCTTCCTCGAGCCGGCCCGGCCCGAGTTCGCCCGTGGGGCGCTCTTTTTTGAGTCGCCCCGCGCGGCGAGAGAAGTCAGCGACTCCGTGCGCCAGACACTCGAGCAGCTCGACTTGAACTACTTCATTCCCTGCCGCATTCGCGAGCGTACGGTCGCGGTGCTGGGGCTCGGCAAGACCGTGGATGGCGATTTTCTTTCGAGCGATGACGTGGAACTGGTGCAAACGATCGCAGGTTACGTTGCCGTTGCTCTGGACAACGCGCAGCTGTACACCTCGCTGGAGCAGAAGGCGCTGGAAATCGCGCGCCTCAAGGACTTCAGTGAAAACATCGTGGAGTCGCTGAACGTCGGCGTTCTGGCCGTCGACCTGGGCGGCATCGTGGAATCCTGGAACACGCGGATGGAGCAGCTTTTCAACGTCTCGCGGCAGGACGCCGTGGGCCACCAATTGCGTGCTTTGTTGCCGGAAGAATTGGCGTTGGAAATTGCCGCGCGTCGTGACGAAGAGCAAATTACCGGCATCTATAAGCAGAGGCTGCATCATCAGGGCAAACTCTTGACGCTGAACGTTTCCATTACGCCCCTGGTCAGCAAGTCGGGGGACCGCATCGGGCGCCTGTTGCTGTTCGACGACGTGACGCAACGCGAGCGCATGGAAGAGCAGATGTCGCAGACCGAGAAGCTCACTTCGCTTGGCTTGCTGGCAGCGGGCGTGGCGCACGAGGTCAACACGCCGCTGGCGGTAATTTCCAACTACATTCAGATGCTGGCCAAGCAGATGCCCGAAGGCGATCCGCGGCAGGGCATCATCGAAAAAATCGTCAAGCAGACCTTCCGGGCAAGCGAAATCGTGAACAACCTGCTGAATTTTTCGCGTACCAGCGCAACCGAAGTGGCGGACATCGACGTGAACCGCGTTGTGGAAGAAACGTTGTCGCTGGTCGCGCATCCATTGAAGACATCGCAGATTCAAGTGGTAAAGCAACTTGGCAACACGCTGCCCGCGGTTCGTGGCTCCGCGAACAAGCTGCAGCAAGTGTTTTTAAATTTGTTCCTGAACGCGCGCGACGCCATGCCGGGCGGCGGCATGCTGGAAGTGCGCACCGCCGCGCATAACGGCAGTGTTGAAGTGGAAGTTGTGGATACCGGCGCGGGAATTCCGCGCGAGCACATCCATCGCATTTTCGATCCGTTTTTCACCACGAAGGCCAGTGGTCGCGGCACCGGTCTGGGGCTTTCAGTCAGCTACGGTATAATCAAAGAGCACGCTGGAAAAATCGATGTTCGCTCCACCCCCGGCAAAGGCACATCCTTCCACGTCGAATTCCCCGCCGTTAGGAAAGCGGTCCATGTCTAAGGGTTCCATCCTGGTAGTTGATGACGAATCTGAAATCCGAGAGGGCCTTGAGTTGCTGCTAGCCAGCGAAGGCTACGGTGTCTCCAGCGCCGGCACCGGCGCTTCCGGCCTCGCCAAACTCGAAGAGCATCCCTACGATTTGCTGCTGCTGGACGTAAGCCTTCCTGACCGCAACGGGCTCGATCTTTTGCGCGAGATTCGCCGGCGTGATCCGCAGCTTTCCGTCGTGCTGATCACCGCGTACGGATCGATCGACATGGCGCGTGCCGCGTTCAAGAGCGGCGCGATGGATTACATCACCAAGCCGTGGTCCAATGACGAACTTTTGGCGCAGGTAGCGCAAGCGGTCGAATCCCGCCGGCTGCGCGAAGAAAACGTGCAGTTGAAGCGGGCGCTGAAGCAGCGCTTCAATTTTCCCAATATCGTCGGCAAAAGCGACAAGATGCTTACGCTGTTTGATCTGGTCACGCAGGTGGCGCCGTCGCGCTCCACCATCCTGATCAGCGGCGAAAGCGGCACCGGCAAGGAGTTGATCGCCAAGGCGATTCACTCCGCATCCACGCGCGCAGACAAAGCCTTCGTCCCCGTAAATACCGGCTCGATTCCAGTTGACCTGTTGGAGTCGCAGCTTTTCGGACACGTCAAAGGCGCGTTCACCAGCGCCATCGCCTCGAAAAAAGGCCTCTTCGAGGTCGCCGATCAAGGCACGATCTTCTTCGACGAAATCGCCACCATCAGCCACGAGACGCAAGCCAAACTCCTGCGCGTCATCCAGGAGCGCGAATTCATGCGCCTTGGCGGCACCGAACAGATCAAAGTTGATGTCCGCATCGTTGCCGCGTCCAACATCGATTTGCTCACGCTGGTCCGCGAAGGCCGCTTCCGCGAAGACCTGTACCACCGCTTGAACGTGATTCACTTGCAGCTGCCGCCGCTGCGCGACCGCCGCGAAGACGTTCCCGCGCTGCTGCTTCATTTTCTCGAGCGTTACTGCAAGGAAAACTCCAAGCCGATGCGCCAGTTTACCCAGGGCGCGCTCAAGCTGTTGATGGACTACGACTGGCCCGGCAACGTGCGCGAACTCGAAAATGTCGTAGAGCGCGCGGTCGTGCTCTCCACGCAGGAGCGCGTCGACGTCGACCTACTCCCCGAAAGCATCCGCAGCAAGGAGATCGTCCGCGGCGTCCGCCTGCAACTCTCCGAGTTTCTACCGCCCATGCCAGGCGAACCCGGTTCGCGCTCCGCTGCCGATCACCCGCAGCCCTCGCTGTTCCAGATCATGGACGAAATCGAGCGCCGCATGATCATCGACATGCTGGAGCGCACCGGCTGGAATCAGACTGAAGCCGCGGAACGTTTCATGATCCCGCTGTCCACGCTCAATCAGAAAATCAAGCGCCTCGGTATCGACGTGCGGCGCCGAGGCCGCGCTGACGAAAGCCTCGCCGCCTCCATCGGCAAGTAACACTCGCCAAATAGGTGTCGCCAATAATCATTCGCAGGTAGCCATCTTCAAAGTCGCCTTCAAGTTCTCCATCTTTATACCGATTGCTGTTCCGTTAATTTCATCTTGCAAGTCCGCGGTCCACTAGGCACAGTACCGTGAATGGTTCTGCGTCTCTCCAGCGCCGCAGCGCGCCTCACGTTTGTCTTCGTCGCT
>Ga0307479_10004311_pt1 | contig 13013 bp, 11 predicted proteins | sample atmos_gasesECM4C_FD_203743 | JGI IMG/M metagenome (GOLD analysis project Ga0307479, IMG submission 203743) | Hardwood forest soil microbial communities from Morgan-Monroe State Forest, Indiana, United States - atmos_gasesECM4C_515 | ecosystem: Environmental > Terrestrial > Soil > Temperate...
CGGGTCTCCAGCCCCATTTTCGTGAAGAGATTCGTAATAAGACCCTCAAAGTCCCCTGGAGATAGCTCCATTAAGTTGGGCCGCTGATCGAGACCCCCGAGCACATCGGTGGACTCGATGAAACGTTTGTCGACCATATTGAAGTCCACCAGCGGCCGGACGGGAACGAGTTCGGCCGGGCTCCTTGAAACCTGTGCCCGTAGCGCCTTCAAGCATTGAATTGGCTCGACTCGCCGAAGGTCGTACCCGCTCAGTGTGTCTTTGTTTGTCCTGACGGTCACCAGATACGGTGAGATGGGCCGGCCGGTCGCCGCATCGATGGTGTCGACGAAGCAATTTAGAACCACTGAATCCACTATTCCGGCGGTATCAGCCTCAAATGCTCCATAAAGCGTGCGCAATGCCATTTGTGCTACGAGGCCTGCGTAGAGCGATTGCCGTTGACTGATCGGGCGAGCTTTCGAGTCGACGTGATCCCCAGCGCGAACGTACTTATACACGGCAACATCCGGAACGATCGCCAGGGTTGGCAACTCTCGTTCGACCACCAACTGCCTGGACTCGGCAATGTATCCGGTTTTGGTGGCCGTCGGAAAGTCTTCTGGAAGCGGATCGTGGTCAAAGATATTCGAGTAATACGCCGATACCGCCTTCGCGTCGGCGCGCTCGTATTCCTGGCGAAATGATTCGACCTCTTCGTTGTGTTGCTTTACATCCGCCTCAATCTTCGCGCAGAGTTGGGCATACTCCTGTCGGGCGTTCACTAAACGGAGCTCTCGAGCCATCTCGCTTACCGCATGGCGCTTAGCCGCTGCCTCGTAGTCTTGGTGGGCTGTTTGAACTTTCAGCTCATAACGCTTCTGCCCACCGGCTAGCCGCTGCATGAATCCGGGAGGGTTGGGCAGGAAATCTTCCAACTTGGGCGGTGCTTCAGGGCTGTCCGCTCCCTTGGCGTCGAAAGGAGGAACTGCCAGCGGTCTCATTAAAGACGCAAAATTTAGGGGCCAATCTGAGCGATCAATGCCATCTTCGAGAACGCGGGAAAGGCCCGCGACCGTGGCCTCCAGCTCAGCGTTTTGATCCTCAACTTCCTCGAGTCGCTGCTCCACGTAGCGACGCTTCCGCTCCTTGTCGTTGGCAATTCGGTCCAACTGGGCCCGCTTGGCTTCCCGGCGCGCCTGAGCCTCCAGCCTGCGCGCTTGCGCCTCACGTGCTCTGACTTGAGCACCCCAACTAGTTCGCCGTGCCACCCCTACCTTCCCTAGCCCGCTAACTTAGTGTTATCGGCTAGCTCAAACTATCACGCTTCGTCCAATGTCGCAATGGTAGCCGGCGCCAACTTAACCCTCTAGCCATGCTTTCCGAGGCTTCGACCGGTCTCCAAGCTGTGCGGCTATGCCGGCGAACGCGCGAGGAGATGACGTTTGACGAAGGCGCCGATCCGGCTGGCCGCCTGGACCAGCCGCTCTTCGGACTCGTTCGTGAAGATGAACCGCACATGATGGTCGCCGAAATCGTCCGCTCCCCAGGCGTTCATCGGGGTGATCGCGACGCTCTCTTCCTCGAGCAGGTCGCGGCAGAACTCTCTGGCCGTTACGCCGAAGGCGCTGATGTTGGCGATGAAGAAATAGCCCCCGTCGGGAACGACGAACCGGATTCCAGGGATCTTGTTGAGTTCCGCTGCTAACACGTCGCGGCGACGCTTGAAGGCCTTGACCGTGTCATCGAGATAGCGCTGGTCGCCGGTAAGGGCGGCGGTGGCTCCGGCTTCGGCGAATCCGCTTGCCATGATGCCATTGAAGATGTGCACGTCATGCACCGGCTTCAGCAGCTCGCGGGGACCGACGGCCCAGCCGATCCGCCAGCCGATCATGTTGTAGTTCTTGGTCACGCTCCCGCAGATGATCGTCCGTTCGCGCATGCCCGGTAGCGTCGCGGGATTCACGACCTGCTTGCCATCGAAGACCAGCTTGTCGACGGAGCCGTTGAAGATGACCAGCGCGTCGTTCTCGATGGCCACCTCGCCGATCAGCTTCGTCTCCCTGGTGTCGAAGACCACCCCGGTCGGCATCGCCGGTGACCCGTAGAAGATGACCCGGCAGCCGCGGGCGGCGTCGCGGAAATCCGTGGCGTCGAGGTGCCAGCCTTTCGCCTCGACCTGGTTGGTGAACACCTGGACACCGCCCGCCAGACGCACCCGTTGCGCCATCCCGGTGTAAGTGGGGTTCGTCATCAGGACCCGATCGCCCTCGTTGACGTAGCTCAGGAGGACGTCGAGCATCGCCTCGCCAGTGGCAGCCGTGACGACGACCTCCCCGTCGGGGTCGTAGCTGAGCCCGAGATCGGCGTGGTATCGGTCGGCGATCGCGTTCCGTAGTTCGGGGAGACCATGGAGTGGCAGGTAGCTGTTGTAGCGGTCTTGCCCGACGGCATCTCGCGTGGCCTTGACGGCGGCGGCCGGCGGCGGCCAGTTCGAGTCGGCGTTTTCCAGCCGGTACGCGCCCGGCCGGGCATCGGCGAGCTCGGCCATGTCGGCCATCGTCATCCTGACCATCGACCGAGCCCGCTTCGAAATTGGCGGAGGCATTAGGTCTTGGCCCTGGTAACTAGCTTCGCGCCTTGCGGCCGGCCATGACCGCCTTGCCACGGTCGCGCATTTTCTGGTGGACGCCGTTCATCCAGGGAATGTCTGACGGCAGGAATCGCTTCGGAACCTTGGCGACCACCGTGTAGTTCGCGTCGCAGACGTTGGCGATCCGCGAGCGCGCCGCCTGCGACACCAGCTGGTAGGTGTCCATCACGGACAGGCCAGTGTCCCTGGCGATCCAGTTGATGATCTGGGTGTGCGCGATCCTAAAGGCGTCTTCGAGCGGCCGGTAAGAGCCGGCCACCATGATCGCCTCGTCACTCTCGAGCCGCGGCCACTCGGCGAACACGCCTTTGACCACCTCGACCGTCAGGATCGTGTTCATGGCGCCCTCGACCGCCACGCCGCAGGTCTCCCCCTCACCCATCGTGTAGTGACCGTCGCCTAGCGAGAAGAGGCCGCCGGCGACATTAACCCCGAGGAAGATCGTGGCCCCGGCCCTGGCTTCGGGAGTGTCCATGTTGCCGCCGAATGCCTCCGGCACCAGCACGTTTCGGGCTTCGAATGCGGCCGGCGCGACGCCGATCGTGCCGTGGAATGGCTCCAGCGGGAAACTCGTCCCGAATTCCGAGTCGAGCGCCTGGAACCGAACGCTCCTCGACGCCTGATCAACCTTATAGATCCAGGTTTTCTCCGGCAGTGGATCCTGGAGCGTCGCGGTGTAATGCGTGCCGGTCAGGGCTCCGAAGAGCGGAACGGTGACACTAGCCGCCCAGTCGCGGGCCGGCTGGACATCGATCAAATGAATCGCCAGCGTATCGCCGGGCTCGGCGCCCTCCACGTAGAACGGCCCGGTCTGCGGATTGACGAAGGGGTACTCGCAAACCTTGGTGAACAGGTCCTTCTCCGAGCGGACCCGGCCACCAAAGCAGTCCTCCGTATAGAGGTCGAGGACCTCACCCGGCTTGATCCGGGCGATGGGATCGACGCCGCCGAAGGTCCAGGCGTACTGCTTCTCGGTGGGCACGATGCGCTTGACGTCGATGGTCTCGATCATCCGGCCCTCCTAATGGGGTAGGGCCCCTTCTACTTTCCCTTTCTAGCCGCCGCGCGCTTGGCGGCGAGCACCTGACGAGCCTTTGCCAGGGCCGCCCGACGACGCTCGAGCGCCAATGGATCCGTAATCCGGCGGCGGGTCCGGCTGCGACCCGAGGTTCGCCGAGTGGACGCTGACGCTACTCGGCGACTCGACCGGGCGACGACCGAGCCGACTCGCTGCACAGATTGACCGATAGTGTCGAGAACGGAATGTAACTCCTTGTTCTCTCGAGCTAACTTCAGGTTCTCTGTGACGAGCGCAGTTACCTGTGACAGCAGTCCGGCTGCAGATCCGTTCGTCGCCGAAGTCGCCCTGCGGCGCCCTCTCTTCAGTCTGGGGCGTCCTACCTTACGTCGGGCCATGGATTGTCCCTCCTTATTTGCATCGAATGCCTAACCACAGTCTATCTATTGATAGATTCCCTTGCCAGGCCAGCTTCAACGGCTGGCGCGGCGAGTCGACATCGGCCTGCGACGTACCGGTTCAGTCGGCAACGACCGCAGTGGCGAGATCTCCATCGCTTTCTCGACGGCCAACCGGATTCCTCGTTCGACGCCTCGAGCCGCCCATCCTATTAATGTGCTCGTGGAGGGCCCGTTCTGGACCGAGGGATCGCCCTTCGGCCTTATCTTTGATGCCGTGGTCGAGGCAACAGAGGAGGCTGCGTTCAACGCGATGGTCGCCGCAGACACAGTTGAAGGTAGGGACGGCAACATGCTCTATGCCTTCCCGCTCGATCGTGGTCTGGCTCATCTAACCAAGGGGTAAGGAGATGAACGTCGAGCGGATTCTGGCCGCGACTGAAGGCATTATCACGCCCGTGGCAGTCGTCGACGAGGTGATCGTCGAGCGCAATCTGGCGCGAATGGCGAAGCTCGCCGCCGACCATAAGGTGAAGCTGCGTCCGCACGCGAAGACGCACAAGAGCGCCTATATGGCCAAGCGGCAGATGGCCCACGGCGCTGTCGGCCTGACCTGCGCGACGTTCACTGAAGCCGAGGTCTTCGCCGAGGCCGGCGTCGATGACCTGTTGATCGCTCATCCGCCCGTCGGTCGGCCCAAGCTCGAGCGGCTCTCAGCCCTCGCGTCCCGCATCAAGAGGTTGGCCGTGTCGCTCGACGACGTCGGAGTCGCGCGATCACTGCCTCAAAGTGTCGAGGTGCTCTGGGAGGTCGACACCGGGCAGCACCGAATCGGGACGCCGCCAGGCGAGCCGACCGCCGACGGCGTCCGCGAGCTGGTCAAGGCCATCGGTGCCGATCGGTTCCGCGGCCTGATCACCCATGCGGGCTTTGTCTACGCCGCCACCAATCAGGAGGAGCGCCAACGCGCCGCCGATCAGGAGAGCGACGGGCTGCTCAGTACCGCCGATCTGCTCCGGCGCGGCGGCATCGAGGTGCGCGAGCTGAGCGTCGGCTCGACACCAACGGCGGGACTGGCGCTCCGGAACGGCATCACCGAGATGCGCCCCGGTACCTATATCTATGGCGACGCGAACCAGGTGACGCTGGGCAGCCAGGCGCTCGAGGATTGCGCACTCGCCGTGGTCGCTACGGTCGTATCTACCCCAGCGCACGATCGTGCGGTCGCCGACGCCGGATCGAAAGCCCTCTCTGCCGACCTCCAGGTGGCTAGATTGGGTGGCTACGGGATGGTGCTCGGTCACCCGGATCTGAGCTTGGCTCGCCTCAGCGAGGAGCACACGATCATCACGGCAAACGGCCGCACCGGTCTCGCTATTGGCGAGCGGATCGTAATCGTCGCGGCTCACGCCTGCACTGTCATCAACCTGCATCCAAAGCTCCTGCTGATCTCGGAGCCTAACCGGTGGCTCCCCGTCGACGCCCGCGGCTGGCAGCCGAGCAGCCTGCAGAACATCTAGAGCATGCCCAATGTTTGTAAGCAGCGGGTCGTCGGTTCGAATCCGACCGTCGGCTGCAACCCATCGGCCTGAATACCGCTTAAAGAAGCTGTTCGGAAGATTGTTGATTGTCGGGGCATAAGGCTATGGCGGGTATCCCCATTCGGCCACGACTTTCGGGTGGAGCTCGAGCCACTCATCAAAGGTCACTACCATGACCGGGATCATGAAGACCCGATGAAATTGCTCCGCTACGACATCGAGCCTGATCGCCGGGTTGTTTCCGAGAACCGATAACGATTCAAAGGACTCAAGCAAGGCGGTCTTTGTCCAATTTCCGTGAATCGCAGCGCCGATTTCCCAAGTCATGGAATAGCGGTTCCGTGGCGCATCCGCCACCTTTTCAGGCAGCCAAGGCGCCGCAACACCAAGATTGCCCAGATCCTCGACCTCGATCCGTACTGCCGGGTTTCGCGCCGACCATTCGCTGCGGTTTTCGATGCGGAGTTCCGCTCTCGCTTGGTAAAAGACTTGCTGACCACTCCAATCCCCTCGCTTCATTGGTCGAACCACCAGGAGTTGTTTCGGAGAGATGCCACCAAATGAACCTTCCGCAATTGCCAGGATAGGTTTGTCTAATTCCGCGTAAGTGAACTTGAGATGCGCCACCAAGTCGGGAACTTGAATCGAGAGCCGATAAGCTTCGAGCGCGACGAATGCAGCGAGAGCTGCCAGCAGTAATGTCGCACCAGCAATCTCGTCGCCTATCCAAGCTGGCCGATCACTAGGACTTCCAAGTTGCCCCTCGAAAGTGAGCGTGAGCAATAAGACAAGGACCAACAGAATTAGGACGGCGACCCCTCGCATGAGCCACAAGAAGGTTTGCCTACTCACCCGGCGCAAAGGATAGCGGCTCGAGAGATGGCAGCTACCTTGTCTCTATGCTCTAACCCAAGGCTGGGCAATGGACGAGTCAACACGAGACGCAGAACTCAAGAAATGGCGACCGCTGCTGGAAAGGCTGGGCGTTGTAAAGCGCATGGAGGGCCTGCATGATGGCATCCCCGAAGGGCTGCGGAGCTCAATCACTTCCTGGCTCGATGAGCAGTTCATCTACTACGTCACAGCGAGTCCGTTTGGACCAGGCCTCACCAGGCAGTACAGGGACGACCTGCTACGCGAGCTTGAACGCAAGTTGAATTTAGGACTAGATTGGCGAACGGCTTCCCCAGCCTATGACTCGCTTCGTCAACGAGTTCTCCAAGACGCAAATACCGGATTGAATGTGCTGGATTTCTGTCTGTCGAAGCTCGACCCAATCTCGACCCAGGAGGCGGTCGCTATCGGCGCGCTAAGCGCCTTCCTCAAGGAAGGCGGCTCCGCGTATCAGGTGGCCATTCGCAACGGAGTGGCCGGCCTTGAAAGACGAATCGACGAGAGTGCTCGGGCTGCGGGTGAACAGGCGACGGCACCAACTGATAAATCGTCAACACTTCTAGCCCAAGCCTGGAAGGATGTTTACGGCATCAAACCCAATGCGAGCGCCGGTTATCAAAATGCCGTTCGGTCACTGGAAGCCATCGCCTGGCCGATCATCTCGCCTAAAAACGAGAGGGCAACTCTCGGGACCATGATCGCTGACCTTCGGAACGCTCCGAAGAAGTGGACGGTCACCCTGTCGCCAACGCCAGGTCAGGCAGTGGAGACTCTAATAGCCATGATGGATTTACTCTGGAAGGGCCAGCACGACAGGCATGGCACCGGAGACGACTCAAAGCCCTTAAATGTGACTCAAAGAGAAGCTGAAGCGGCAATCCAATTAGCCACTACGTTAGTGCAGTGGTTCAGAAGTGGGGTCGTAAGAGGCAATGGCTAGGCGGCCCGCCGTTGAGACTCGGTGGTTGCCTCAAGGGTGAGTTTTGTAAACAGCGGGTCGCCGGTTCGAGTCCGGCCGTCGGCTAATTCGAATCAACCCATTTCACCGGCCCCGCCCTGGCTTGGTGCTGCCGTCTGTGTTGCCACGTTTCGGCCTGGCCATTGGGAAAATTTCAACGAAAGCGGTAGGCTATTGCGGAGACAAACCTCACGAATCGAAGGGGCATCAGGCTGGCAATACCAGGCGTTTCGATCTTCGGCCTTCTCCCTGAGAACGACGGCTTGGGCTACCTCTACGGCAACGCGGTGCTTCCGAACAAGACTTACGCGGCCCTACGCAATGTCTGGCAAGAGGCTCGGGCCCGACTTAATCCAGGTGCCGGAAGCCCCGTTCCGAATCCTGGGACACCCGAGATCCTCGATATTCCTGCTGGCCACGAGAACCACTTAAAAGACGTTCAGGCCAGCCCGCGCTTCCAGAAGACGGTCGGGACCTTGCCGTGGCAGTTCAAGCTGGTCGAAATCGGCCCTCTTCTTGCCTTCCAGTATCACGTCCAGACGGATCATGCCAACCAACTCTGGTTGGATGCTGGTGGAACCACGGACCTCGCCGCACTTCTGCGGCTGTGTCTACCGACAGATGTCAAAGAGATTCAGCCCGGGGCTGGCTGCGACGCTAACATTGACCCAAAAAACAGCGAGGAGCGCGGCCGGGTGACTTTCGAGTCTGACAATCTCAATATGCGAATCCTCGCCGGCGGAAATGTAGGTATGGACGGAGCAAAGATTTTCTGGGCTGGGATTGGATTCGGCGAAGCTACGCGGTTAGTGCAAGTGGCCAGGCTCGCGGGTCGCTGCTACCTCAAGAATGGCTATCACCGCTCCTACCGGATGCGAGCCGAGGGCGTCACTCACTTGCCCTGCATCTTCCAGGACGTGAATGGCATTGCCGAAACAGGTGTGAGGTCAGACGGCACGACCTTCAACAGAAAATTTATGCAATCGACGAACCCACCTGTGTGCGCGCATTATGGCAAGGGTTACGCGCTAAGCGTGCGAAGTCCGAAACGGTCGATCGAGCTTACTTGGAGCCAGACCGTCCGTTTCGCGTAGAAGGACCAGGCTTCGGCGCTTTTGCCGGCACATTTGCCGCAGCGGGAGACGCGTTGGTGCTGGGAAACCAACGAAGGTCTTTGGACTCGCTGATTACCAACTTGCCGTTTTGCTGGCCGCTACCGTTGGAGACAGAAATCCTGCGCACTTGAGGTTTCATTTGCCGTCGCCCCTACCCTTCTCCAAATAAATCCTAGTCCGCGCGCAAACCTTGCCGCAGGACTCGCCGTACTTCTGTGACTGGAGCGTGGGAACGGCGTGACCTGAATCCTAGACCTATCCAGTCCGCTTGTACAGGATCGCAAACGCGGAGCAATGCCCACGAACACCCGTTCGATCAGCCGATTTGTGCCGTAGCCAGCAGTTCTTGGCTTACGTGCCTGAGTCCGTCGGAGCGATGAGCCAACCGGCCGCCCGGCGCTGGTGAGCGACGGCTCAGTAAGGAAACCCGCAACACACCCCAACGCACCGCCAGTCCATTTAAGTGGGCTGGGCACAGGAGACACCGCCCTAAAGTGAACCGCTCTCAAGTTGTTGTAGGCACGCGGTGACAAATCTGCTAGCCTGCGGCGCTTGCCCGGCGGGCGCAAGTGGTCTCGTGGCTGCCCGGTGGCGCGCCCGCGGCCGTGCTACCATGCGCCAAACGTCCGAGCTCGTATTCGCTACTTACCTCGCTCCTAGCATCCGGCCGGCCTACCATTTCGTCGCCTCCCGGGTGGGCGATGCCCTCCGCCAGCCGGTCCGGCTCGTCACCGGCGAGTCGCTCGATCAACTGCGAAACGGTGAGGTGGACTTCGCCTTCCTCTGCGGCCTCCCCTACGTAAAGCTCCGGCGAGAACCCCGTCAACCCGTATCGCTCGTGGCGGCGCCGGTGCTCGAAGGCGACCGCTACGACGGCCGCCCGATCTACTTCTCCGATGTGATTGTTCCGGCGGACAGCTCGATGACGGCGTTCGAGGAGCTGCGCGGCCGGTCCTGGGCCTGCAACGGCTTCGACTCCCACTCCGGGACCCTCGTCGTTCTCCACCACCTACTCAAAATGGGCGAGGATGGCCGCTTCTTCGGCCACGTCCAGGTGAGCGGGTCGCACCAGCAGTCGATCCGGCTGGTGGCCGACGGCGAGATCGACGGCTCGGCCATCGACTCCCAGGTGCTGGCGGTCGAACTCCGCGACCATCCCGATCTCAGGGAGCGAGTCCGGGTGATCGACTCGCTGGGGCCCTCGACGAACATGCCGTTGGTCGCCGGTGCGGCGTGCGAGGGGCTCCGACGGGAGGTGGGCGAGGTCGTCGCGGGCCTGGGCACCGAGGAAACCGACCGCGACGGCCTGGCGTCCGGGCTGTTCAGCGGTTTCGTCGAGATCGATGACCCAGCCTACGACGATATCCGCGATATGCTCGACTCGGTCAAGGCGGCCGGGCTGCGTTTTTGACAATTCGATAGCGGTTCGACCAATTTCGGCCGCACAGCCAACAAAAGTCTTGCAAGGCTGCGGCGCCGATGGCATAATCCGCCAAACACTAACCGGAGGCGACGCCGACAATCGAAGGCCGAGTCATTGCAAACCCGCTGTTTGGAGAGCGGATCAGGTTCCTGAAGACTGCCCCAGAAACCAATGGCGAGTTTGTCCGGTACGAGTCATGGATGGCGCCAGGCGGCACCGTCGGCCCCGCGCACCTCCACCCAATTCAGGAATCGCATTTCCTCGTCCTTGCTGGTCGAGCCTCATTTCGGGTGGCCGGCGACGATCTCGAGCTCGAAGCCGGCGAGCAACTCACCGTGCCAGCCAGGACCCCGCACTACCTCTGGAACTCTGGCGACGTTGAGACGCACCTGATCGTCGAGTTCCGGCCCGGACTGCTCAAGCAAGAATTCTTCGAAACCACGTTCGGCCTGGCCCGCGATGGGATGAGTTATCCGCACGGGATGGGCAACATCTTCCAGCGCGCCGTCCTCACTGTGGCCTACGACAAGGAGACGCGGCCGCTGGGCCAGAGCCGGGTCAGCCGGCTGGGGTTGATGGTCCTGGCCCCGCTCGCCTGGCTGCTCGGCTATCGGGCTCACTACCCGCGCTACTGCACCCGACTCGATGGGCCCTCCCTCATCCCGCAGGCCGAGCAACAAGTCAGCTAAAGGGCGCGCACCAGCTCGACGACCGGCTCGAGGTCCACGGGAAAGTCCTCCGCCCAGTGAAAGAGCTGAATCCTCTCGCGTAAGCGCTGGACAAGGCGACGAGTGCCGTGGCCAAGGGGGACGGGGCCGAGAAGCTCCGCCGCCTGCGCCGCGACGAGAAGCTCGATGGCGATGACTCGCTCACCCAGGCCGACCATTTCGCGAAGGCGCCGCGCAGCGAGGGGTGCCATCGTCATCCGGTCTTCAATCCCATCACCGATCGATGTGGTCGACACCTCGAACGACACCGGCTGCGCCAGCAGGCGGGCTTCGGCCGTCAGCGCCGCAGCAGCCACGTCGAACTCGCTAAGCCCCGGCTCCGGGGTCTTCTGTTGCGACAGCCCCGTGTAGCTGCCCGACCAGGCCGACTCGAGCAGCTTGGTAGTCCGCTCGGCGGAGGACGTCAGGACCGGGGCTAGTGCGATCCGCAGAAAATCGAGCGCAGCCGCGATCGGCAGGATGTCGAAATTCGCCGCCGAGACGATCTGATCCTCTTCGGCTACGACGAGCGGGTTCCCCTGGGAGGCATTCAGCTCGATGGCCAGCTGCGTCTGCGAGTAAGCTAGCGCATCGCACAGAGCCCCATGAACCTGCGGGACGTCGCGGAAGGTGAGTGGGTCCTGCAAGTTTCTCGCCGCGCCCGGCGTCCACAGATAACTGCCGTCCAGCAACGAGCGCAACCGCTCGAGGCTTCGGCTCAATCCCGGATAGGGACGTGTCTTTCCTATGGCGGCATGCAGGATCGAGAGGTTCGCCCCAAACCCCTCAAGGCTAAGCGCCGCCACGGCGTCGGCCACGTCAAGGAGGTGCCCCAGATCGACGACACCAAGCGCAGCCAACGCGGTACTCACCGCACCGTGATTGAGCAATGCCAACCCCTCGCCCGCCTCCAATTGAGCGCTCCCAAACACTCCAGCGGCAAGGTCGGCGTTGGGTCCCAGGTCGCTCATTCCCACTGAGCCGAGGAGCCGTATTGCCGGAATCGTGCCTTCGTTGAGGCAGGCTACGAGCCGCTCCGCAAAAAGCGGACGAACGCCAGGGACGCCGCTGGCGAACTGATTCGCGAGAAGGAGCATCGCGGCTCGCGCCACATCAGGCGGCGCCGTCGCTCCCTGTGCGACGCGGTGCTCGCGCACGAGCGTTTGGTTGAAACGGTCCACTGCAGGCTTCTCCACCTGAACGCGTTTAAGCGAAGCCACCCCGGTTGTCAGCCCATAGATCGGCGCCTCTGCTACGACGGCGCGCTCGACGACGGCGCGCGATCGTTTCATTCGCTCGGCGACGCCAGCATCGAGTTGCACTGGCACATTCGTCCGGGCGACCGCGACGAGCTCCCCCAGCGACAGCGACGAGCCCGTTAACGTGACCATGAGCGCCAATCAGGTTACGCTATGAACGCCATCAGAGCGGCCACGGTTGTTGATGGCAACTGGAGGTTTCGGCATGACCGCGACGTAGGCATAACTGGCATTGTTGGGGCACAAATGAACGATCAGGCGTTATCTGAGCTTGACGAATCGCAGGCGAGGGATCAGTCCGAAGGACAGACCCGACGCTCACGGACAGAACGGGTAAGCCTTGCATGCCTAAAGCTTCGGTCGCACGTTTCCGGTAGGAAGGTCGGTGACTTTGACGATTACATGGCCTTCCAGGATCGAGAGGTGCGTTCATATGGGCCTACCGATCGCAACGACTTCGCGGCCAAGCTGTTTGTGTCAGTTGGCCCACCGCGGCATCCTCCGTGGGTCGCGCTTTTTCCAGGCCTCCTTGACGACGCGGCCTCCGTGCCGATGATCGGCTCTGCAGCTGCCGTTTTGGTGATCAGAATCCCAGGCCGGCCGCGCTATTTTGCGCTTACTTTCGGGACTGGCGGCAGGTACCTAATGAAAGACGACGCCTGGGAGCGAGCGTATGGACTGCGGACGGCACTTAACCTCATATATCCAAAGGGCACATCTTCGCCTTCTGGCGGTCGTCTGATCGGCGTGGATGCGAAGCGGCGCGCTGGTGAGACCGTTAGATCAAGACATCAGTCAAATCGGGCAGCAAGCCTAGACTCCTTCCAAGTCGACCCTGCTCGCGATGTCTTAAATGCTGCCACCGGAAGACCGGTGAATTCAGAAGACTGGGGGTACCGAGTCTCAGGTAGCGACGCTCTTCACTTCAGCGTGCGCTGGCAATTTGAACGCCTAGGAGAACTATGCCGGGCGATTGAAACTGCCCACGACAGAACCGACTACCGTCAAGGCTTCGAATGGCTGGACCATTATCAACCAGTGCTCGACCCTGACCTGCTGGAAAAGATT
>Ga0307479_10004312_pt1 | contig 13012 bp, 14 predicted proteins | sample atmos_gasesECM4C_FD_203743 | JGI IMG/M metagenome (GOLD analysis project Ga0307479, IMG submission 203743) | Hardwood forest soil microbial communities from Morgan-Monroe State Forest, Indiana, United States - atmos_gasesECM4C_515 | ecosystem: Environmental > Terrestrial > Soil > Temperate...
CGCAACAGCCGCGCCCCCACGACCCGCACATCCTCGATGCGCTGGGCGAGGTAGACGTCCTCCATGGCGGCGAAGCTTTCGCCGATCGCGGCGATCTCCATCTGCACGGCGCGCTCGGCATTGATGCGCTCCTCGCGGATGCGCCGTTCCACGCCGCGGACCAGCCGGGAGTTGGAGAGCATCGCCACGTGGGCATCGAGCAGATAGCCCATCTCCTCGGCGGCGGATTCGGGCAGCGCCGCCGCCTTGCCCTTGAGCTTCTTCAGCTGCCGCAGGGAGAACTGGACCGCCTGCTCGAAGCGCTGGCGCTCCGCGGGGATATCCTCGGGCTCGATCCGACGCTCGGGAACGGGGACCTCGCCGTTCTCCGTGATGAAGGCCGGCCCGGCGAGACGCCAAGCCCGTGCAGCACGCGCTCGGCGCGTTCCTTGCGGCCGGCGCCCTCACCCCTCATCGAAGCCACCGGCGACGAGATCGGCGAGCGCCGCCACGGCGCGCTCCGCCTCCCGGCCGGTTGCGGCGAGCTCGATGGCGGTGCCGGGACCGGCCGCCAGCATCATCAAGCCCATGATCGAGCGGCCGGAGACCGTGGTGCCGTTCTTGCGCACGGTCACCTCGGCATCGAACTGCCAGGCGAGCTTGACGAAGCGGGCGGCGGCGCGGGCATGGAGGCCACGCTTGTTGCAGATGGTGACGCTGCGCTGTGCCACGCCCGCGGGCTGGTCGGCGCCGGTGCCCGCGGTCTCGACCTCGCTCATCCGCGCGCGTCGGCGAGGAGCTGGGAGGCCACGTTGATGTACTTGCGCCCCGCCTCCTGCGCGCCGCGCACCGCATCGGCCAGCGTCTCGGTCGAGCGAAGGCTGGCGAGCTTGATCAGCATCGGCAGGTTGATGCCGGCGATCACCTCGATCTTGGGCCGGTCCATCACGGAGATCGCGAGGTTGGACGGCGTGCCACCGAACATATCGGTGAGCAGCACAACGCCATCGCCAGTGTCGACAGCGCGGACCGATTGCAAGATGTCTTGCCGGCGCTGCTCCATGTCGTCGTCGGGGCCGATGCAGATGGCGGCGATATCGCGCTGCGGTCCCACCACGTGCTCCAGCGCCGCGATGAATTCCGCGGCCAGACGGCCATGGGTGACGATGACAATTCCGATCATTGAATGTCCTTGGATGAGCTGGCGGCCTCGCGGAGCGGGCGCGCTTCTGCGTCGCCGGGACGGTCGAGGTCGCGATGGCGCACGCTCACGGCGCGGCCCCGTTCCCCGAGCCAAGCCGCCAACCGCTCCGCAAGATAGACCGAGCGGTGGCGGCCGCCGGTACAGCCGATGGCAATCGTGAGATAGCTTTTCCCCTCGCGCTCGAAGCGCGGCAGCAGCGAGTCCACGAGGGCACTGAGGTCACGGAAGAAGCCGGGAAAATCCGGGTCGCCCGCGACATAGGCGCCCACCTCGGGATCGAGCCCGGTCTGCGGCTTGAGCACCGGCACGTAGTGCGGATTACGCAGAAACCGGGCATCGAAGACGATGTCGGCATCACGCGGGAGACCGTGGCGGTAGGAAAAGGAAATCACAGACAGGGCGATGCCAGGGGAGCGATCGAGCGCGAAATGACCGTGCAAGACGCGCTTGAGGTCGGCCAAGCTGAGGTCGGTGGTATCGATAACGAGATCGGCCCGATCTCGCAAGGGCGAAACGTATTGGCGCTCGAGCCGGATGCCGTCGATTACCGGCCTGTCCGAGGCCAAGGGATGGCGCCGGCGCGTCTCGGTAAAGCGCTCCACGAGCCGGTCGTCGCCGCAATCCAGGAAGACGACGGCAGGCCGCGCCCCACCCTCCAGGGCCAGCCGATCGAGCGTATCGGCGAGCGCGCTCACCCCGAAATCCCGGGTCCTCACATCGGCCCCCAACGCCAACGGAGCGCTGTGGGGGCGGTGGCTCACCAGGCTCGGCACGAGCGAGAGCGGCAGGTTATCGACCGCCTCGTAGCCCAAATCCTCCAAGACCTTGAGCGCCGTCGACCGGCCCGCGCCCGACATCCCCGTCACGACCAGCACGCGGCTTGTTGCCCCCGCTTGGGGGCCGTCTGCAACGGCAGCCGAGCCGGGAGCCGGGTGGGTCATGGCGTGCCGACTATAGGTATGGCCACACTCTTAACCAAGCTGGCAAGGGCGAGACGGATCTTGGCGGGCGCCGACGCCTCGAAGGGAGCCAACGCCAGCAGCGGCAGCGAACATTGAAGATAGTCGCAGAACTGCGGCTCCGGCAGGCGCTCGACACGATCCGGCGCCACCAGATCGATCACCAGTCGGAGGAGCGCGCTCGGCACCGTGGGCACTCGGAGGATGCCAATGCCCCGGACCTCCATTCGCCCAGCGATGCTGGCGGGCGATCGCGCAAGGAGGCCATCGGCCACGCGCGCGAGCTCGGTCTGATCATCGGCGATAAGCCGCGCGCCGCCGTCGATCAGGCGGAGCGCCAGGTCGCTCTTGCCGCCGCCGGAAGGCCCACGCAACAGGACGCCCTCCCCCTCCAGCGCCACCGTTGTGCCGTGCACCAAAATCATGGCCGCTGTTAGGTGAGCCACGTCTGAGGCCCTGTCAATGCTCAGGGTCGACCGTACGCCGTGTTCAAGGAATGTTCTCTCGGCGACTTTTCCGGACCCCTTCGCCTTTCGTTAAGCCTTGGACCCCATCCTCACGCGCCGCCGGTGCTCGGCGGCCCAAGAGGCCCCATGCGCCCGTTGCGGACGACCGCACTGATCCCCCTCGTGCTTGGAATCGCCGGATGTGCCCTGCCGCCGGCAGTGACCATTGTTTCGTTCGTGGCGGACGGGATCTCTATGGCGTCCAGCGGCAAGACCGTCACCGATCAGGCGATCTCGTTCCTTGCCCACAAGGATTGCCGGCTCTTGCGCCTGGCGCAGGGAAAGTCGATCTGCGGCTCGGAGGCGAGCGTGGTTGCGGTGGCGGCTCTGCCACCGGCCCTGCCGCTCCACGCCGCCTCGCCAGCCCTGCGCGCGCCTGATGCGAGCGTCCGCGCCGCCCCGCCTCCGGCCGAGGCAGCGCCGGCAGCGGAGCCGATGCCTATGGCTCTGACGCCGAGTCCGGCCGCAGCTCCGCCCGCTCCGAACCCGGCCGCACCTGGTTCCAATTCGGCGCCGGCTGTCGCTGCTCCAACCGGAGCGATCTCACGGCAAGATTTCGCGGCGGCTCCGGCGGCATCCCCGCGCCAGGCGGCTCCGGCGAGCGTGGCTCCAGCTCCTGCGGCGCCTTCGGCGCAGCCAGCGATGCCACGCGCCACCGGCGAGGCCCGCGTGCGCGGTGAGATGATCATCCGCAGCGGCACCGACGAGGCCGAGGCCCACGCGCTGGCGGACTCCCTCCATGCCACCGGCGCCACCGTGCGCCCCGTGCGCCACGGCGACTTGACCATCTACGAAGTCGTCATGGGGCTCTCGGGCTGAGAGCCCTGAAACTCAGACCCGTTGCGGCTTGATCTGCGTCCGCATCCAGGCCGCGAAGGCGCTCTCATCGATGCGGCCTTCGGCGAGCGAGAGCATGGCTTGGAGGGCATCGACCATATCGGCCTCGAGATCGAAGCCGTTGAGGTCGAGAAAGACGACTGCGAGCATCCACGCCGTTCGCTTGTTGCCGTCGACAAACGGATGATTTCGCGCGACACCAGCGGCGTAGGCGGCAGCTAAATCCGCAAAGTCGGGCTTACCGTAGGCAAGCAGGTTGCGAGGCCGTGCAAGGGCTGACTCCAGAAGCCCCATGTCCCGCACGCCGTCGGCACCACCGTGCTCCGCTAGCTGCTCTTCGTGGATCGCCAGGGCGTCGCGCGCGGAAAGCCACGCATAGTCCATGCGCTATTTCGCGAGCTCGCGCAGCAAAGGTCGCCACTTCTTCGCCATCTTGCGCGCCGACGCCATCCGGCGCTCGAATTCGGGATCGTGGGGCGTGAGACGATACCCACCGGGCACCTCGGTCAGACACAGCGTGTCGCCCTCCTCGACCTTGAGGCGTGCAACCGCCTCCTTGTTCAGGATCAGCGCCTTGGAATTGCCGACCTTGGTGACCTTGAGTTTGAGCATGCCGCACCCGCTGTTATAACGGATGTTAAACTAAGCGCGAGCCGCCTCTCTGTCAACCGCGGCGGCTCACGCGGCGGGCAGCAGCACCACGAAGCGGGCGCCGACGATGCGGCCTTGGCTGTCGCGGCGGTTCTCGGCGCGAATGGTGCCGTGGTGCGCCTCGACGATCTGCTTGGAGATGGAGAGTCCGAGACCGCTGTGGGTCCCGAATTTCTCGCCGGCCGGACGCTCCGTATAGAAGCGGTCGAAGATCGCCTCGAGCTTGCCCTCGGGGATGCCGGGGCCCTCGTCCTCCACGCTGACCCGAAGGAAATCACCCAGCCGCTCGGCGGCGATCCGGATCGTGCCGCCGGGCGGGCTGAAGGAGATCGCGTTCGCGATGAGATTGCGGAACACCTGGCCGAGCCGGCTCTCCATCCCAGGCACGACGAGCGCCGATTTGGCCGGACCCAGCGGCAGCACCAGCTCGAGCCGGGGGGCGCCTTCCTTCTGGGCGGCCTCATGCACGTCGACAAGCGCCCGCAGCATGTCGGCAATCGGCACCGGCTCCAGCTCGATCCGGCTCATCTCGGCATCGAGCCGCGAGGCGTCGGAGATGTCGCTGATCAGCCGGTCCAGTCGCGCGACGTCCTCCACCACGACGGCGAGCAGCCGGCGCTGCTTCTCGGGATCGGTGACGCGCGCCACGGTCTCGACGGCGCTCTTGAGCGACGTCAGCGGATTCTTGATCTCGTGCGCGACGTCCGCGGCGAAATGCTCGATCGCGTCCATGCGGCGCCAGAGCGCGTCGGTCATCTCGCGCAGCGCGCCCGAGAGCTCGCCGATCTCGTCGCGGCGGTCGGTGAGATCGGGTATCGCCATTTGGCGCCCGTGGCCGCGGCGCACGCGCTCGGCCGCGATGGCGAGGAGCCGGATCGGCCGCCCGATGGTGCCGGCGAGATAGATCGACAGCAGCACGGTCACGCTGAGCACGATCAGGAACACCTTGAGGATCTCCAGGCGCACCTGGTGGATCGCCTGCTCGATGTCGTGGCTGCCGCTCGAGAACAGCACGGAGCCCAGCACTTTTTTATAGCGCTGGATCGGCACGGCGACGCTCAGCACGAGCTCGCCGGTCTCGCGGTCGCGGCGTACGGCGTGCGCGGGCTCGCCCTCGAGCGCCGCGGCAACCTCGGTATAGTCCTGGGCCGTCGGCGCCACGTATTCCACATAGGGGGGATAGTCCGTCGAAGCCGGCAGCAGGCGCCGCAAGCCGTTCAGGATCCTCTCGCTGAGCCGCGCCGGCGAGTTCTGGGCATCGGGCGCCTCCAGCGCCTCCACTTGCACGGTATCGCCGGGGCCCGGGAGCCAGCGGCTGTCGGCGACCAAGGTGCCCGCGGCATCGAACAGGCGCGCGCGCGTCTTGGTCGGCTCGACCAGGCGCTTCAGCATCTGGCGACCGAGCTCGGGGATCAGGTATTCGGGCTCGCCTGGCGTCTCGAACACCGCGCCCTCGGCCAGCGCCGCGGCCGAGATCTCGCCTTGAGTCCGCAGCGCGGCAAGCTGAGTGTTGATCAGGCTGGTCCGGTAGTCGCCGAGGTAGAGGATCCCGAGGCCCAGCAGCGCCAGGGCCGCGACATTGACGGCGAGGATGCGGCGGGTAAGCGGCGAGAGCCGCCGCTTCAGCAGGCGCGCGCGGCGACTGAAGGCTTCCGCACTCGGGGCCGGTCCCTCCCGATCATGCCCGACTTGGGCCCGGGGATCATCGGTCGCGGTAGCGATAGCCCACTCCGTAGAGCGTCTCGATCTGCGAGAACTCGTTGTCGGCAGACTTGAACTTCTTCCTGAGCCGCTTGATGTGGCTGTCGATCGTGCGGTCGTCGACGTAGATGTGCTCGCCGTAGGCGCTGTCCATGAGCTGGTCGCGGCTCTTCACATGGCCGGGCCGCAAGGCCAGCGCTTTCAGGATCAGGAATTCGGTGACGGTGAGATCGACGCTTTCGCCCTTCCAGGTGCATTGGTGGCGCGCGGGATCGAGCAGGAGATCGCCGCGCTGGATCACCGGCTCGCTCTCGCCCTCGCCGGCGCGCGCCATGTCGCCGCGGCGCAACAGGGCACGGATGCGCTCGATCAGCAGCCGCTGCGAGAACGGCTTCTTGATGTAGTCATCGGCGCCCATGCGCAGGCCGAGGACTTCATCCACCTCGTCGTCTTTGGAAGTCAGAAAGATCACCGGCATCTTGCTCTGCTTGCGCAAATGCGAGAGTAGCTCGAGCCCATCCATGCGCGGCATCTTGATGTCGAGGATGGCGAGGTCGACGGGCTGCTGCTGGATCGCCTTGAGCGCCTCGGCGCCGTCGGCATAGCAGCGCACGGTGAAGCCCTCGGCCTCCAGCGTCATCGAGACGGAGGTCAGGATGTTGCGGTCGTCGTCGACCAGCGCGATGGTGCTGCCCACGAGTCGGTCCTTCTGCAGTGCGGGCGGGCTTCCTACAGGTTGGCCCGGAGTCCCTCTCATCACGACCGAGTCTCTTCTCTCACTGTGGCACCTTTGGGGCGGAAATCCGGCATGGCGCGAGCAAACTAGCCGCTTTTGCGACGGTTTCAACCCCACTCTGATTAGGGGCGCGGCTCGGCCATGGGGCGTTGCCGCGTGGAGACGCTCCGCTAAGATCCGTGGAGCATGACGTCCGCCGATGATGGTCAAACCGATACGCCCGCGCAGAGCGCGCGAAAGGTCATGCGCGCGACCGATCGCGCCGCGCTTGCGACATCGCAAGGGGGCTGGCCTTTCGCCTCCCTGGTCCTGGTGGCGCTCGATCACGATGCTTCGCCGCTCCTGCTGATCTCCGATCTCTCGGAGCACGCGAAGAACATCAAGGCGGAGGCGCGGGTCTCGCTGCTGTTCGATGGCACGCAAGGTCTCGACGACCCGCTGACGGGACCACGGGTCACCGTGCTGGGCGAGGCCGCGCCGGTCGACGATGCGCGACTCAAAGCCCGCTTCCTGGCGCGGCATCCCGCGGCGGAGCTCTACGCCGGCTTCACCGATTTCCATGTGCACCGCGTCGAGATCGCGCGGGCGCACCTGGTCGCGGGCTTCGGCCGTATCCATTGGGTAGAGGCGCGTGATCTTCTGGTGACACCGGACGGTAGCTTCGCCCGCGAGGAGCCGGCAACTCTTGCTGTGGTGAATGCGGACGCCAAGATGGTTAGCGCTGCGGTGCAGTCGCTCGGTCTCGGCGGCGAGGGCTGGCGCGTGACGGGAGCCGATCCGGAGGGACTGGACGTCCGCCGGCGGGGCTCGATTGCGCGGCTTGCGCTGCCCTTGCCGAGCCTCAGCGCGGAAGCTGTCCGCGACGCGCTCGCCCGCGGGGAATTCTCGAGGTCCTGACGCCCTTTGGTCCGGCACCCGAGCACCCGATTGTGAGGGCAGCGGGCCTCGGCTATGGTCGAACCCAACGAGTAAGTAAGTCAGACTCTGGGGAAACGCGTGATGGACGGAACATCGAGAGAGGTCGGCCTCAAGGGCAGCGTCGGCCTCGACCGGCACGGCTTTCGCAGGCTCGGCGCGGAGCATTGGAACTTGAGCGTTCCGCTGCTCTACGAGCACGCCGTGCGCCGGGGCGAGGGCGAGATCGCGGCGGGGGGCGCCTTCGTGGCGCTGACGGGTGTGCACACCGGCCGCACGCCGCGCGACAAATTCATCGTTGCCGATGCCGGGACCGAGCGCGAGGTCGACTGGAACGCGATCAATCAGCGCGTCTCGCCCGAGGTGTTCGAGAGCCTGAAGCTGCGCATGCTCGCGAATTTTCAGGGCCGCGAGGCCTTCGTCACGGACTGCTTCGCCGGCGCCGATCCCGAGTATCGGCTCTCGGTGCGGTTCGTCAGCGACAGCGCCTGGCACAGCCTCTTCGCGCGCAACATGTTCCTGCGCCCCGCGCCCGCCGAGCTCAAGGCATTCCAGCCGGATTTCACCATCATCCACCTGCCCTATTTCGAGGCGACGCCGGCGCTCGACAAGCTCAACTCCGAAGTCTTCATCCTGGTGAATTTCACCGAGCGTCTGGTGCTGATCGGCGGCACGCGCTACGCGGGCGAGATCAAGAAGTCGGTGTTCGGGCTGTTGAACTTCCTGTTGCCGCCCAGGGACGTGCTGCCCATGCATGGCTCGGTCAATGTCGGGCCGAAGGGTGACAGCGCGGTCTTCTTCGGGCTCTCCGGCACGGGCAAGACGACTCTCTCCGCCGACGGCACCCGCACGCTGGTCGGCGACGACGAGCACGGCTGGAGCCGCAAGGGGCTGTTCAATTTCGAGGGTGGCTGCTACGCCAAGGTGATCCGGCTCTCGCCCGAGGCGGAGCCCGAGATCTATGCGACCGTGGGCCGCTTCGGCACCGTGCTCGAGAACGTCGTGCTCGACCCGACGACGCGCGTGCCCAATCTCGACGATGACAGCCTGACCGAGAATACCCGCGCCTGCTATCCCATCGACTTCATCCCGAACGTGAGCCTGACCGGCGTTGCCGGGCATCCCGCGAACGTGATCATGCTGACCGCGGACGCCTTCGGCGTGCTGCCGCCGATCGCGCGGCTGACGCCGGACCAGGCGGCCTATCATTTTCTCTCGGGCTACACGGCGCGCGTCGCCGGCACCGAGCGGGGGCTGGGCAATGCTCCGCAAGCGACGTTCTCCACCTGCTTCGGCGCGCCCTTCATGCCGCGCCATCCCTCGGTCTATGCGAAGCTCCTGGGCGAGCGCATCCGGCAGCACAAGACCGCGTGCTGGCTCGTCAACACCGGCTGGTCCGGTGGCGCCTACGGCGTGGGCCAGCGCATGAAGATCGAGCACACGCGCATGCTGGTGCGCGCGGCACTCGACGGCAAGCTCAAGGACGTCGCGACCAAACGCGATCCGTTCTTCGGCCTGAACGTGCCCCAGGCTTGCCCCGGCGTGCCCGCGGGCGTGCTCAATCCGCGCGACACCTGGTCGGACAAACCCGCCTACGACGACACCGCCCGCGAACTCACCAAGCGCTTCGAGAAGAATTTCGAGCGCTTCGCCTCCCATGTGAGCCGCGACATCGCGTCGGCGGGAGTGCATGCGGCCTAGCTAAGCGAGGCCAGCGGCAGGGTATTTTCCGGCGTTTTCGGCGGAATTTGGCATGTTCCGGCGAAACAAGAGACTGCTAAGCCTCTGGTTTTGCGCGATAAATTGGGTATGAATTGCTGGTGCGGGGCAAGCCCCACTCCCACCCCGGAAAGCCCAACCGGAACCGGCGAAGGCACGCGCGCGCTCGGGCTCGCCTGCCCCAGGGACGGACGCTTCGTGCGGATCTGAACGACGCGGCCAAGCTTCACCCTCGCTCTCCGATTGTCGGGGCAAAGCCTAGCGTCCCGCAGTTCAGTCGCTCTGAACAAACGAGCTACGCGCCGGCGCGGGTGCGGGCGACAATCGGCTGCGCGCGCAAGGCGATCGCGAGCCGGTTCCAGGCGTTGATCGCCATCACCGCATAGGTGAGATCGACCAGCTCCTTCTCGGAGAAATGCCGGCGGGCTTCCTCGTAGACCGCGTCGGGCACGTGACCCTCGGTCACCAGGGTCACCGCCTCGGTCCAGGCGAGCGCCGCGCGCTCGCGCGGGCTGAACACCGGCGCTTCCTCCCAGGCATTGAGCAAATGCATGCGCTCGTCGCTCTCGCCCAGCTTGCGCGCGTCCTTGGTGTGCATGGCGATGCAGAACGCGCAACCGTTGATCTGGGAGGCGCGGATCTTCACGAGCTCGAGCAGCAAGGGCTCGAGGCCGCAGCCCGTGACGTAAGCCTGCAGGCCCGACATGGCCCTATATCCCTCGGGCGCGATCTTGCCGGCATCGAGACGCTGTTGCATGAGGACTCTCCCGGAAAAAAATGAAGCCGGCATGATTCTGACGCGTGCCCATCAGTGCGCAAGCGTCAGCCCGAGCGAGGGATAGCATAATAGCCGAGCAAGAATCGCGTGACTTGCGTACCTCCAGCGGATTGCGCATTTCGCGGAGGACAGCGAGCACCCATAGACACACCCAAGACCGTCCCAGCTTCCCAATTCACGCGCAATTTCGGCCGCGGGCGTGAGCTCATAAACACGCGCCCGGGTTGACCTCTGCAATCGTCTTCATCGCCCTGATCGGCGAGCGGCGCGTCAGTGCTTTGTTCTCCAAGCGCTTGATGGATCCTTGGCACGGGGATCGGCCTGCTTGATCGGGATTTCCGATCGAAACGACAAGATAAATGAATTTGGCGCAAGGCAAATCGCGCCCAGTTGTAAGGGCCGGTGCCGCGACACCTTTCCCCTCGCTCGCGGGCAGAAGAGGAGATCATACGATGACCGATATCGGGTCGCTGCGGGCAGCTGGAGTGTATTCGCCCATTGATCGCGCAAGGGCAGGCCTGATGCCTTCGGGAAGAGCCGCCGCCGCGTTGCCGCGTTCGTCCGACTTCGATCCGCAGCTCGTCGAGGCGCCGGAGCTGCGATACGAGGCAGTCTCCGACGATCTCTGCCGCTTCGACCGTTATCCGCCCTACCTCATGATGAAGCGCCGCGAGACCGCGCTCTTCGGCGCCGGTCTCGAGAACCCCTATTTCCGTGTCGCCGACGGCGTCGCCGGTGCCGAGATCAGCGTCGAGGGGCGCCGCTGCATCAATTACGCGAGCTACAATTATCTCGACTTGTCGGGCGATCGAAGGGTGAACGCGGCGGCGGCGGCGGCCATTGCACGCTACGGAACCTCGGTCTCGGCCAGTCGTCTCGCCTCGGGCGAGCGGCCAATCCATCGCGAGCTGGAAGCGGAGTTAGCCGCCACGCTCGGCACCGAAGACGCTCTTGTCTTCGTCGGCGGCCACGCGACCAACGTCACGGTGATCGGCCATCTCCTCGGTCGCAAGGACCTCGTCCTGCATGACGAGTTGATCCACAACTCGGTGCTGCAGGGCTGCATCCTGTCGGGCGCCCATCGTGTCAAGATCCCGCACAATGACTGGGCGGCTGCCGACGCCTATCTGGCCGCCCATCGCGGCAAGTTCGAGCGCGTCCTCCTCGTCATCGAAGGCGTCTACAGCATGGACGGCGACATGCCGGACCTGCCGCGCTTCATCGAGGTCAAGCGCCGCCACAAGGCCTTCCTTATGGTCGACGAGGCGCATTCCTTCGGTGTGCTCGGCGAGCGCGGCTTCGGCATCGGCGAGCATTTCGGCGTCGCCGGCGCCGATGTCGACATCTGGATGGGTACTTTGAGCAAGGCGCTGGCGAGCTGCGGCGGCTACATCGCCGGCTCGCGCGCGCTCGTTCAGTACTTGAAATACACGACGCCCGGCTTCCTCTACAGCGTCGGCCTGTCGCCGGCCGATGCCGCCGCCGCGCTCGCGGCGCTCAGCCTGTTGCACGCCGAGCCGGAGCGCGTTGCCCGGCTGCGCCGGATCGCGGCGTATTTCCTCGCGCGGGCGAAGGCGCGCGGCCTCGATACCGGGCACAGCGCGGGCTCGGCGGTCGTACCGGTCGTGGTCGGCGGATCCCGCGTCGCCCTCGCCCTCTCGCAAGCGCTCTTGGCCCATGGGATTCTCGCCGGTCCGATCATCCATCCGGCGGTGCCCGAAAGCGCGGCGCGCGTGCGCTTCTTCCTCGGCGCCGCACACACGACCGAGCAGGTCGACGACACCATCGACGCGGTCGGCGCCGCACTTGCCGCGCTTTCCGGCGCCGGCCACGCCCGCCCAAAGGCTGCTCCACCAGCTTGGATAAACGCGGGGTACCTGATGCTCGAGCAAGTCGCCACGCGAATGGTCTGACCGGGATCGAGGTGGAATTGCCCGGACACAAGCCGCGTGGCTGCGCCTTGCGGGTAAGCGGTCAGTACGTAAGTGCAACTCCGCGGGGCACTGACTCCAAGGGAAAGCTGAGGGTGAAGCGGCTTTGGCTCATCAGATGATCTCCTTGGTCCACTTCCTGGCTAGGCACTTGGTACGACACCTGGATCCGCAGACGCGCACGGCGTTCATCAACAAGATTGCAGGTCGCAGCGCGACCGGATGACCCCTAACCGGAAGCGGGGAGAGTGAGCGGGCTCGCGCCGAGTCCGCCGAGCGACTCAGCCCTTGCCGATCCGGCGCAGCAGGTCGGGCAGGACGCGGAGGTCGTAGCCGTCGCCGGCGGCGCGCATCACCAGTTGGTTCACGTCCTTGCCTTGGGCGGCTTGCGTGGCGGCCCAGAGGAGATAGCAGCGGGTCCCGGAGCGGCAATGCGCCAGGATGGGCTTCGGGCTGCTCTCGAGCGCGCGGGCGAAGGCATCGACGTCGGCGGCGGTGATCGTGTCGGTGCGCACGGGCAGGTAGATGTACTGCAGCCCGAGCTTCTCCGCTTGCGCGCGCGCCTCGGCGGAAGAGAGCTGACCTGGCTCCTCGCCGTCGGGCCGGTTGTTGATCAGCGTCTTCAGGCCTTCCTTGGCGAGGTCGGCGATGTCGCTTGCGGTCACCTGCGGCGCCACGGCGAAATCCTCTTCGACCACGGTCGCTTTCATGAGAGCCTCCTTCGGGCGGCGCTCAATGCGCCTCTTCCCAATTCTGCGCCGAGCCGGTCTCCACCACCAGGGGCACCGAGAGGGCATGCGAGGGCCCGACCGCGCCTTCCATGACCTCCTTTACCAGCGAGGCCACTTCGTTGGTCTCCTTGACCGGCACCTCGAAGACCAGCTCGTCGTGCACCTGGAGCAGCATGCGTGCCTTGAGCCCCGCCTGGGCGAGCGCCGGCGGCACGCGCGCCATCGCGCGCTTGATGATGTCCGCGGCCGAGCCTTGCAGCGGCGCGTTGATCGCCTGGCGCTCGGCGAAGGTGCGGCGCGCGTGGTTCGCATCCTTGATGCCGGGGATCACGCAGCGCCGGCCGAAGATCGTCTCGACATAGCCG
>Ga0307479_10004313_pt1 | contig 13010 bp, 10 predicted proteins | sample atmos_gasesECM4C_FD_203743 | JGI IMG/M metagenome (GOLD analysis project Ga0307479, IMG submission 203743) | Hardwood forest soil microbial communities from Morgan-Monroe State Forest, Indiana, United States - atmos_gasesECM4C_515 | ecosystem: Environmental > Terrestrial > Soil > Temperate...
TGGCAACCTGCGCAGTGAGAAGCTATCTCAAATCGGGTTTGAAAGGGCGCGGCTTCAGCCGCGCCGTCCAGAACCGCATAAGCGTTGGGGCTTTAGCCCCTCGGGAGACCGAACCTTACACGTTGGGTCCATGATGAGATAGCTTCTGAGTGCTGTTCTCCCTCTCCCTGAAAGCATGTTTCCTTGTGACCGAATGCTCCCCCGACAAGGCACGCGGTTCGATCGAATGAAGTAAGACCAGAGCTCTTTTCTACCTTGCAGATTTGTTAGTTGGGAACTCTGGCAAATGTTTCTGTGGGGCAAAGACCATGAATAAGCCGACGGCCGTCGGTTGTTTAGCAGTTATCGCCCTTGGCGCTTTTATCGCAGGGCGCTTCAGTAGCGGATCCCACCAACAAAATCATCCTTTTCCCAAGCGCATTCTTTACTACGTCGACCCAATGCACCCCGCCTATAAGTCCGATAAGCCCGGTACGGCGCCGGACTGCGGGATGGCTCTGGAACCCGTGTACGAAGGCGACGATCCCGCGGCGAAGCTGCAGCTGCCGGCTGGTGCGGTCTCTATTGCGCCTGAAAAGCAACAGCTCATTGGCGTGCGGACGGAGGTGGTTGAGAAAAATTCCGGTTCGCGGCTGGTGCGCACCACGGGCCGAGTGGCCCCCGACGACAATCGCGTCTACCGCATGATGGCTGGTACGGACGGCTGGATTCAATCGCTCCAGGACAGTCCCGCGGGAACCGTCGTCAAGAAAGATCAGGTGCTGGCCACGTTTTACAGCCGCGAGTTTCGCAATGCGGAGCAAGCCTTTCTCGGCTCACTCGCCAGCCAGGAGCGGGTGCGCGGCGCGGGAAATGTCGATGACAACCGGGTCGGTGATTCCAGTATCCGAATCAATGAAGAGCAATTGAGAACGCTGGGCATGGGTGAGCCGCAGATCCGGGACCTGCGCAAAACCCGGCAGGTCACGGGGGATATTACCCTGGCTTCTCCAGTGGATGGCATCGTACTGTCGCGTTCCATCTCGCCCTTGCAACTTTTCGAAAAGGGAACCGAGTTTTACCGGATCGCCGACCTCAGCAAAGTGTGGATCATCGCCGATGTCTTCAGCGATGAAGCGAGTGCATTACGCCCGGCCGCTAAAGCCACGGTACTGATTCGCGAGCTTTCGAAAACCGTTACTGCAACCGTCACCGACACGCCGCCATTGTTCGATCCCGCTTCGCGCACCTTGAAATTGCGGCTCGAATCCGACAATCCGGGCTTGCTTCTGCGTCCCGATATGTATGTCGACGTCGAGTTTCGAGCTCCTGCTCCGACGGGCATCTCGGTTCCCGCCGAAGCCGTCCTCGACAGCGGCATGCAGAAAATTGTCTATCTCGAGACCAGCGACGGCGTGTTTGAGCCACGCCCCGTGGAACTGGGTCCGTCCTTCGGAAATCGCGTCGCCGTCAAGCGCGGGCTGTCAGAAGGCGATCGCGTGGTTACCGCCGGGAATTTCCTGATCGATTCGGAGAGCCGCATGAAACCTCCGGTTCTACGCACCGTAAACGAGAAGCGCGACGCCACCAGGGCCACGCCTGCCGTCGCGCATGACGCGATGACGCAGGATCCCGTGTGCGGTATGTCAATCGACCGCGACAAGGCCATTGCCGGCGGTCACGCGGAAACCTATCGCGGAGAAACTGTTGTTTTCTGCTCCGACAAGTGCCACAAGAAGTTCCTGCAGGATCCCAATAAGTATTTAGAAGATCGGCTGCAAAGCTCGGCTGACAACGCATCGGGACGCCAGAATGATTAACCGCCTCATCCACTTCTCGGTCCGAAACAAGTTCCTCATCTTCGCCTTTGTTGCGGCGGCTTGCATCTGGGGAACCTGGTCGATGATGCACCTGCCTCTGGATGCGACGCCGGACCTGAGCGAAACCCAGGTCATCATCCTCTCGCGCTGGGACCGGAGTCCCGACATCATTGAAGACCAGGTCACCTATCCGATTATCTCGGCGATGACCGGCGCACCCAAGGTCAAGACCGTTCGCGGCATCTCCGACTTCGGCTTCTCGTACGTGTACGTGCTGTTTGAGGAAGGGACCGATATCTACTGGGCCCGCTCGCGAACGCTTGAATACCTCTCCGCGGTCAATTCGCGGCTTCCGCAAGGTGTAAAAACGGAAATTGGTCCCGACGCAACCGGCCTCGGATGGGTCTTCCAGTACGTTCTCAAGGACGTGTCCGGCAAACACACGCTCGCCGAGCTTCGTTCCTATGAGGACTGGTATCTCAAGTATTACTTAAAAGCAGTTCCCGGCGTGGCGGAAGTGGCGTCGCTCGGCGGCTTCACGCAACAGTATCAGATCAACATCGATCCCAACCGCCTGCGTTCGTATGGAATTCCAATTTCGCGTGTAGCCGATGCGGTACGCGCCGGCAACAGCGAAACCGGCGCGCGGTTGCTGGAGTTTGGCGGCGCCGAGTACATGATCCGCGGCCGCGGATACGTCAAAACGCCCCAGGACCTCGAAGACATCGTTCTCGCCAATCAGAATGGAACCCCCATCCGCATCAAGGACGTCGCAGACGTTGTGCTCGGCCCCGATATTCGTCGCGGCGCAGCCGATCTGGACGGTACCGGCGAAGTGGTTTCCGGCATCGTCATCATGCGGCAGGGCAGCAACGCACTCGACGTCATCGACCGCGTCAAGGCGCGACTGAAAGAAATTGCGCCGGGCATGCCCGAAGGCGTCAAGGTGGTTCCGGTCTATGACAGGTCGGAACTGATCCGGCGCTCGATCTCGAACGCCCGCTCGACGCTGATTGAAGTCATTTTGACCGTTGTCCTGATCATTCTGATTTTCCTGTGGCATTTCCCCAGCGCCGTCATTCCAGTTGTAACCATTCCGGTCGCGATTCTTCTGACGTTCATTCCCCTGCAATATACCGGCGTAAGCATCAACATCATGTCGCTGGCGGGACTGGCGATCGCGTGCGGCGAGCTGGTGGATGCGGCCATTGTGGTTGTCGAGCAGACTCACAAGAAGCTTGAGATCTACGAGCGTTCCGGCCAGCCTTTCCGCTACGACGAAGTCATTCTGGAAGCGGTGAAGGAAGTCGCCGGGCCGACATTTTTCGCGCTGCTGGTGATTGCGGTCGCCTTCCTTCCCGTTCTTGTACTGGAAGGACAGGAAGGCAAACTTTTCCGGCCACTCGCGTACACGAAAAATTTCGCCATGCTGGTGGCGGCCGTTCTTGCCCTCACCCTGGATCCCGCTCTCCGCTTGTTGCTCGTTCGTCGCCCGCGTGCGCTCGATCTTCACCAAGGCAAGCTGCAGCGTTTCCTCGGTATGCTCCTGGGTGGCAGGATTCGTCCCGAAGAAAAGCATCCCATCACCGGCCCGCTGATGCGGGCTTATGATCCCGTCGTCCGCTGGACGCTCCGCTACAAAACCCAGGTGATCGTGGGCGCGGTAGCGTTGGTCATTCTCACCATTCCTCTGTTCTGGAAGATCGGCTCGGAATTCATGCCGCCGCTGGAGGAAGGCTCCTTGCTGTACATGCCGACCACCATGCCGGGCATCTCGATTGCCGAAGCGCAACGCCTCCTGCAGGTCACCGATGGCATTCTGAAGAGCTTCCCGGAAGTCGATCACGTTCTCGGCAAGACCGGTCGCGCGGACACAGCCACCGATCCCGCGCCGCTTTCCATGCTGGAAACCGTGATTGTCCTGAAGCCGCACTCCGAGTGGCGCCGAACCCACGTGTGGTACTCGTCGTGGGCGCCGAACTGGAGTCTGCCTGTGCTCCGGCACATCTCGGCCGATCACATTTCGGAAACCGAACTCGTTGCGCAGATGAATGAGGCTCTGAAGATCCCCGGCCTCTCGAATTCCTGGACCATGCCGATCCGCGGACGCATTGAGATGCTCACCACCGGCATCCGCACACCGGTTGGACTCAAGATTCAGGGAGGCGATCTCAACCGCATCCAGGAAATCGGGCGGCAGGTCGAGACTGTGCTCGCAAAGCTGCCGGCCACGCGTAGCGTCTTCTCCGAGCGCACTGGAGATGGCTATTTTCTCGATGTGACCTGGGACCGCAAGGCGCTGGCCACCAACGGACTTTCGATTGAGGACGCGCAGAATGCACTTTCCACCGCCGTCGGCGGCGAGAACGTCAGCACCACGATTGAAGGCCGCGAGCGTTATCCCATCAACGTCCGCTATAAGCGCGACTTCCGTTCCGATCTCGAGGCGCTTGGCAAAGTCCTGGTTACTGCCGGCGGCGATAAGCAGATTCCGCTTTCGGAGTTGGCCACGATTCGGATGCTCAATGGCCCGGCGATGATCCGCAACGAAGATGGCCTGCTTACCGGATACGTCTTCGTCGACGTCGCCGGCCAGGCGCCGGGTGATTATGTTGCTCAGGCTCGCCGTGAAATTGAAAGCAAGCTCCATCTTCCCGCCGGATACACCGTCCTGTGGAGCGGCCAGTATGAATCTGCGGAGCGCGTTCGCCAGCGACTGATGCTGGTTGTGCCCGTGACGCTCGCCATCATCCTTTTCCTGCTCTACTCCAACACCCGCTCGATGGTGAAGACCGCGATCATCACGCTGGCAGTTCCGTTCTCGGCGGTCGGCGCGCTATGGATGGTGTACCTGCTCGGTTACAACATGAGCATCGCGGTATGGGTCGGCATTATCGCGCTGCTGGGCATTGACGCCGAGACCGGCGTGTTCATGCTGCTCTATCTCGACTTGGCGTACGAGAAGGCAAAACGGGAGCATGCGCGTCTCACTCGCATCCAGCTCTACGAAGCGATCGTCGAAGGTGCGGCCAAGCGGCTTCGCCCCAAGTTCATGACGTTTGCCACGATGAGCGTGGGTCTCATTCCCATCTTGTGGTCCACCGGCACAGGATCGGAGATCATGAAGCGCATTGCCGCGCCCATGGTCGGCGGCATTGTGACCTCGTTCTTACTCGAACTGCTCGTGTACCCCGCGATTTACGCGTTCTGGCGGGAGCGCGACGTCGCGCCTGAACCGGACAGCGAGTTCGCGGGAGGGTCGAGGCCCACAACCTCCTATCTCGAACTCGGGGCCATGAAGAATCGTGGGGTGGTTCCAGTTTCAGAGTAATGAGTAGCGCCGGCGTCCCGCCGGCTTCTCGGGAACGGAAAGCCGGCGAGACGCCGGCGCTACCTTCAGCGCAATCCGTTATCTTTATTTTCAGCTTGCAATAAAGCTCGCGAAACGCCCATTGACACGCGGCTGATAGCACCTTAGCATCCCCAGATCAGCGCTATCCCAGCCATTTTTGCCTTCAGCAAGGAGTAGTTTGTCATCATGAGTCTTCGCGATTTTCTATCCAAGCAGTTCATTGATGTAATTGAGTGGGTTGAGCCACAAGACAGTATTCTGGCCTACCGGTATCCCATGCAGGATCGCGAGATTCAGAATGGCGGCAAGCTCACAGTCCGCGATTCCCAAATGGCGGTGTTTGTAAATGAGGGACGAGTCGCCGATGTGTTTGGACCAGGCCTGTATACCCTGAACACGCAGACGCTCCCGATTCTCACCTACATCATGAACTGGGACAAGGCGTTCAAGTCTCCCTTCAAATCGGACGTCTACTTCTTTGTTACGCGCCTGCAAACCAACCAGCATTGGGGCACACAAAATCCCATCACCATTCGCGACAAAGAATTTGGAGCAGTGCGGCTGCGCGCATTCGGGATCTACACCTACCACGTCGCCGATCCCAAACTCTTCTACACCAAGGTGAGCGGCACGCGCGACACCTACCATGTCGACGACCTTGAAGGACAGCTGCGCAATACCATCGTGGGCAGGATCACCGATACCTTCGCCGGGAGCCAGGTGGCGTTTCTCGATATGGCAGCAAACCAGGTGGCGCTCTCGGAAAAGATCTCCGGCCAATTGAAGCCTGCCTTCACCGATCTGGGCCTGGTTCTCGATAGCTTCGTGGTGGAGAATTTGTCCCTTCCCGATGAGCTGCAGAAAATCCTCGATCAGCGGATCGGCATGAACATGGTGGGCGACATGGGACGCTACACCCAGTACCAGGTCGCGCAGTCGATCCCTGTAGCCGCTGCCAATGAAGGCGGCGGTGCAGCCGGAGTGGGCGCAGGACTGGGCGCAGGGATGGCGATGGGTCAGGCCATGATGGACGCGATCAAGAAGGGAAGCGCGAGTTCCGGCGGCGAAGCCGCAGCGCCTGCCACTGGTGGCGCCCCCGTGGCAGCCGCAGAATCCAAGTTCTGCCCGAACTGTGGCAAATCGATTCCCAAGATCAGCAAGTTCTGTCCCAATTGCGGTCAGGCTCAGCCGTAACGCGTGCGCGGATGAACGGAATTGAGTGGATCGTCGAAGCTCACGGCTGCGCCCAGACCGCGCTTACTGACTTGCGCGCACTGCAGTCGCTCTTCGAGCGCATCATTCACGATCTCAATCTGAGGCCCATCGGCGAAACCCACTGGCATAGGTTTCCCCAGACTGGCGGAATCACCGGCCTGTGCCTGCTTGCAGAATCTCATCTTGCCGTGCACACCTTTCCTGAGTACCGTTCTCTTTGCCTCAACGTTTTCTGCTGTGTTCCCCGAGCAGAATGGGATTTCAGCAGCATGCTCCGCGAGATGATGGCTGCCAGTTCAGTCCAGGTCCGCCGGATTTTGCGGCCCTACATCCCTGCCGAGCAGGTTGCCACAGATCACTCCCCTCTACGCTCCACCGAACTTCCCAGCGGGAGCAGCGTAGGATGAGTCAACCGTCCGGCACCTGCCCCAACTGCGGCGCCAAGATTGTGTTCCGCTGGTCCAGCAGCGTGCAGACCGTTTGCGAATACTGCAAATCAATCCTGGTGCGCACCGACGTTGACTTGAAGAAGGTCGGCCAAGTCGCCGACCTGCCACCCGATAGTTCTCCCATTCAGATCGGCACAGAAGGGTCCTATAACCACAAGGCATTCACCGCCGTCGGCCGGATTGTTTACGAATACGAGCAAGGCGGCTGGAACGAATGGCACCTGATGCTGAACGACGGAACCAGCGGATGGCTCTCCGACGCGCAGGATGAGTATGCGATTTCCTTCGCGGCTCCCGGACGGAAGCTTCCCGAAGCCAATCAGTGCCAGGTCGGTCAAGCGTTTGTCTGGGATAACCAGCGGTACACCACGACCACCATCACAAAGGCGCACTATCGCGGGGTGCAAGGCGAATTGCCCTTCGAGTATTGGGACAAAGAGGATGTCGTCTTCGTCGATCTTCGATCGGAAACCGGAAAATTCGCCACTCTCGATTACAGCGACGACAAACCAGCCCTGTACCTTGGCGAGATGGTGGAATTTGAAGATCTCGCGCTCAAGAATCTCCGCGCCTTTGAGGGCTGGTCATGAGTGCTGGAACGTCACCGGTCAAGCCGCAGGTCAGGGCGCTCAACTGTCCCAACTGCGGCGCCGCACTCGTGGTTCGCTCGTTCAACAATGCCGTCACAATCGTCTGTGAAGGCTGCCATTCCATTCTCGACGCCAAAGATCCCAATCTGCAGATCCTGCAGAGATTCGAAGTTGCCACCCATGAAGACAAGCCTCTGATTCCTCTCGGAACGCGCGGAAAGATTCGCGGCGTGGATTACGAGGTGATCGGTTTTGAGCGGCGCACAATTCATGTTGATGGCATCCCCTACAGCTGGCACGAATACGTGCTCTTCAATCCCTACAAGGGATTCCGCTACCTCACCGAATACAACGGGCACTGGAATGATGTCAGCACTTTGAAAGCTCTCCCCGAGATCCTCCCTTATGCCAGCCCGCCCAAGGTGAAATACCTGGGCGAGACTTATCGCCATTTTCAGACTGCTAAGGCTGGCACCACGTTCGTCCTCGGCGAATTTCCCTGGCAGGTGCGCGTCGGCGAGGCCGCGGACGTTACCGACTATGTTTCTCCGCCGCGCGTCATCTCGAGTGAAAACACCTCCGGCGAAGTCACCTGGTCCATGGGCGAATATCTGTCGGGCAAGGATGTCTGGAAAGCGTTTCGCCTCCCGGGAAACCCACCCGAGGCAATCGGCGTCTACGAAAACCAGCCTTCGCCGCTCAGTGCTGATACCAGAAACATCTGGGTGACATTCGCCGCATTTCTGCTCGTGCTCGTCGTCATGATGATCGGCTTTGACCTGATCGCCCGCAACCAGCAAGTCTTCACCGGATATTACAAATACAACGCGAACCAACGCGGCGAAGCTTCTTTCGTTACCGACGATTTCGAAGTGAAAGGGCACACTTCCAATGTCGAGGTAACCACCAGCACCGATCTCAACAATCGCTGGATTTATCTGAATTACGCTTTGATCAATGAAGACACAGGGCAGGCCTTCGATTTTGGCCGCGAAGTGAGCTATTACCACGGCTATGACTCCGATGGCTCATGGTCGGAGGGCAGTGCCAACGATCACGTTGCCATTCCCAGGGTGCCGCCGGGCCGCTACTATTTGCGTGTGGAACCCGAAGGTGATCCGGGATATGGAGTTACCTATTACACCGTCATCGTGAAGCGAGATGTTCCGCAATACATTTTCTATGCAATCGCTCTTGGCGCTCTGCTCCTGCCCGCAATCCTGCTGACCTGGCGGTCCCTGAGTTTCGAACACCTTCGCTGGGCGGAAAGTGATCATCCGCCCATCCACCTGGGAGAAAGCGAATGATTCGCACTCTCTACCTGATTTACGGATTCGCCGTATTGGCCGGGCTCGGCGTTGCGCAATTTCAAGGCTGGAGTCTGGCCGCCGTAAACGAAGTTAAAAATGTCCCTCGCTCCGTGCGCGACAACCCCGGTTCGTATCGGTCCGTCTACAGCTCCTATCACCATTACACGGGAGGCAAATGAAATGAGCCCTACGCTGGTCAGTGTCGTGAATGCCGTGATATTCGCATTTCTTGGGATCCTTGTCTTCACCGTGGCTTTTCTGGTGATGGACAAGCTCACTCCTTACCATCTCTGGAAAGAAATCGTGCAGGAGCACAATTTGGCGCTCGCCATTCTGGTAGGCGCAATGTCGATCGGAATCTGCATCATCATCGCCGCGGCGGTTCACTAAATCGTGGGCATTCTCCTCTTCATCACGGTCCTGCTCATCGCCGCTTGCGGGCTCATCTACGAGCTGATCGCGGGCACGCTTGCGAGTTACCTGCTCGGCGATAGCGTTTTGCAGTTTTCGACCATCATCGGCTGCTACCTGTTTGCCATGGGCATCGGTAGCGCGCTTTCGCGCTACATCCATCGCGGCCTGGCCTACCGCTTCGTGTGGATCGAACTTATGCTGGGCGTGGTCGGCGGCTTCTCTTCGGCGCTGCTCTTTCTGGCGTTCGCCTACACCCAGGGATTTCAGTTGCTCATGTATGCGCTGGTTGTCGTGATCGGGGTATTGGTCGGGCTGGAGATCCCCATCCTGATGCGCATCGTCAAAGAGCGCTACCAGTTCCGCGATGTCGTCGCCCACGTCCTGACCTTCGACTACCTGGGAGCCCTCGCCGCATCATTACTGTTCCCCATTCTGCTCGTCCCGCGGCTCGGATTGGTGCGTTCCGCTTTGCTGTTCGGAGTCGTGAATGTTGCCGTCGCCCTGTGGAGCACCTTTCTATTCGCGAAACAACTCCCGTCCATCCGCGGACTGCGCGCCCTCTGTGTTGTCGTCCTTTGCTTCCTTGCACTAGGCCTTGTCCAGGCGAAGCGAATCACGGCTGCCGCCGAAGAGAATATCTACGCCGACGAAATCATCTTCGCTCGCGACACGCGCTACCAGCACATCGTCCTGACCCGATTCAAAGATGACATCCGGCTCTTCCTGAACAGCCATCTGCAATTCAGTTCCCGAGACGAGTATCGCTATCATGAGGCACTGATTCATCCCGGCCTGTCGGCTGTGCCTGCGCCACGACGTGTGCTGGTGCTCGGAGGGGGCGACGGCCTCGCGGTCCGCGAAATCCTCAAGTATCCCCAACTCGAGAGTATTACCTTGGTAGACCTTGACCCTGAGATGACGCACCTGTTTTCGACCCACCCCATGCTCACGGGCCTCAATCAGAAGTCGTTCCTCTCGTCCAAAGTGCACATCATCAATGCCGACGCATTCCCCTGGGTCGATTCAAATACCGACAGCTTCGATTTCATCGTCATCGACTTTCCGGATCCGACGAACTACTCACTCGGCAAGCTCTACACCACTGCGTTCTACAAAGCCGTCGCCCGTCATCTGAGCACGCAAGGCCTGATGGTCGTGCAAAGCACGTCTCCCATGTTCGCGCGCGATTCATACTGGTGCATCGTCGAAACCTTGAAGCAGTCCGCATTGAAAACCTATCCTTACCACGTCTACGTACCCTCTTTTGGCGAATGGGGCTTCGTGATCGCTTCCCGGCATGAATACACGCCTCCAACCCTTCTGCCCGCCGGACTTCGCTTTGTTTCCGTAGACGGCATCCCCTCCATGTTTCAATTTCCACCCGATATGTCACCCATGCCGATGCCGCCCAATCGATTGAACGATCAGGTCCTTGTGCGCGCCTATGACCAGGACTGGAAGGACATCAGTCATTGAGCATCTCGCGCCGGAAGTTTTTGCAATCCGGCAGCGCTGCGCTGATCGGGCTCTCCATGAAAACCGATCGCCCGATCGCCGGCGGCTTCGTGAATGATTCCTTCGAGATCGGCCATAAGCTGCGCGACCGCGTGATATTTCCGGTTGCCAGGAAAGTTGAGAAACAAACGCTGGTCATCGTGGGCGGCGGCATAGCCGGCCTGAGCGCCGCCTGGAGACTGCAGAAACGGGGCTTCCGCGATTTCGTCCTGCTCGAAATGAACCAACAACCGGGCGGCAACTCGCGCTGGGGCGAAAACGAAATCACCCCCTACCCCTGGGCCGCGCACTACGTCCCAGTCCCTGGCCCTGAGGCGGTTTACGTTCGTGAGCTTTTCGAAGACTTGGGTGTGCTGAAGGACGGTGTGTGGGACGACCGCTTCCTCTGCTTCACCCCGCAAGAGCGCCTGTTCCTTTACGGCCGTTGGCAGGATGGAATCGAACCCGCGATCGGCCTCACTGACAACGATCGCGACCAGTTTCGCCGTCTCGAAGACGAGATCCGCAAGTTCCGCGCGAGCGGCGGGTTCACGATTCCCATGGAACGCGGCCTCTCGCCAGCGCTTGCCCACCTCGACCAGATTCCATTCAGCGAATGGCTGCGCAGCCAGCGCATGGATTCCCGAATTCTCAATTGGTATATGAATTACTGCTGCCGCGACGACTACGGCGCGCTCGCGTCTGAGACTTCGGCGTGGGCAGGCATACACTACTTCGCTTCCCGCGAGCCTGAGGAGAAAGGTCCGCTGACCTGGCCCGAAGGCAACGGATGGCTTGTGAAGCGTCTTCTGGAGCGAGTGGGTTCATTCGTGCGATCGGGAGAACCGGTGCACCACATCACACAGAAAGGGAATCGCTGTCGCATCTTTGCCGGAGATACTGAGTATCATGCGGAGTTCGTGATTTTCGCCGCACCCACCTTCCTTGCTCCCTATCTCATTGAGGGATTCGCTCCCATTCGCGATTTCGAATATTCGCCCTGGCTTACTGCGAATCTAACTCTGGAGCGCCTTCCCAACAACTACGGCCCCGATCTGACCTGGGACAACGTCGTCGTGAATTCGCCGACGCTGGGCTATGTCGATGCCATGCACCAAAGCATCCGCAGCCATGTGGAACGCACGGTCTGGACTTTTTACTGGGCACTCGCGGAAGGGCAACCCGCCGTCAATCGCCAGCTGCTCTTGGAAAAAGATTGGAGCTACTGGAAAGAAGCGATCCTCCGTGATCTCGAGCGCGTGCATCCTGACATCCGGCAGTGTGTTTCACGCATCGATGTCATGCGCTTCGGCCATGCCATGGCAAGACCGAAGCCCGGTGCAATCTTTGACGAGCAGCGCCGAAAGCTGGCCACACTCGATGGACAGTTACTATTCGCCAATTCCGATCTCAGCGGATTGTCGATTTTCGAAGAGGCACAATATCGAGGCGTGCGAGCCGCAGAGAAAGTTCTCCGTCACCTGGGCGCCAAAAACACCTGACCTGCTGATGGTTTTCTCTGCGACCTCCGCGGCCTTTCTCCGCGTACTCTGCGGTTAAAAGCTTTTCGCATTTCGCACTGGAGCGAAGCTTTGTGGTTCCAAGCCTTGGTGCCGGTGCCCCAGGTTCGGTCTTTGGAAGCTAACCTGGGCTCCGTAGCCCTGATCTGTTAGTGGTTTTCTCTGCGACCTCCGCGGCCTTTCTCCGCGTACTCTGCGGTTAAAAGCTTTTCGCATTTCGCACTGTTGCAGCGAAGCTTTGTGGTTCCAAGCTCTGGTGTCGGTGCCCCAGGTTCGCGTCCGTTCTTTGGAAGCTAACCTGGGCTCCGTAGCCCTGACCTGTTAATGGTTTTCTGTGCGACCTCCGCGGCTTTTCTCCGCGTACTCTGCGGTTAAAAGCTTTTCGCATTTCGCACTGGAGCGAAGCTTTGTACTCGAGTTGCATCTTCAGTCGGACACAGCAAATGCAACAATGGTTCGTCCCGACGGAGCCCCGGCCCCCTCCATTTCCCTCAACAGGACTGACTCCAAATCCTCCGGATCAACTTCCATCTCGCACTCCGCAATTTCCTCATCGCTCGCGCCCTGAAAGCAAAGTTCACAGACTCCCAGTCCATCTTCAGACCGCACCGGCGGTCCAAATGCCCGGCAAGTGATCGGACGGGACTGATACAGTTCGCAAGTCCGGGTAGCTGGATCAAGCACAGGGCACGGCTCATCGTTGGCAAAGTCCGCGAATCGCGCCTCGGCATCGTCATCGTCGGCAAGAATTCCGGTGACTGGATCTCCCGGATAGGATCCGGACAAGCGGACAATCGCGGCCCGTGCCCGCTCTCGGATTGCGTCTGCCCGCAGCGGTTCCCGGGCTTCCAAATCCGCCAGTCCATG
>Ga0307479_10004314_pt1 | contig 13009 bp, 13 predicted proteins | sample atmos_gasesECM4C_FD_203743 | JGI IMG/M metagenome (GOLD analysis project Ga0307479, IMG submission 203743) | Hardwood forest soil microbial communities from Morgan-Monroe State Forest, Indiana, United States - atmos_gasesECM4C_515 | ecosystem: Environmental > Terrestrial > Soil > Temperate...
GATGGCGATCAACGTCACTGCTAATTTTCAACTGATCCGCTGCATGGAGCCGCTCTTGAAAAAATCCGACGCCGGCCGCGCGGTGTTCGTGACGTCGGGCGCCGCCAACATGGCGCCCGCCTATGTGGGCCCCTACGCTGCCTCGAAGGCCGCACTGGAAGCCCTGGTGCGGGTCTGGGCACACGAGACCGCGAGCACGGCGATGCGGGTCAACCTGTTCAACCCCGGCCCGATCCGCACCCGCATGCGGGCGACCGTGTTCCCCGGAGAAGACCCGATGACCCTCGACACGCCCGAGCAGGCCGCCGAATACATCGTGCCGATGTGCGCGCCCGACTGGAACGAGACCGGCCAGTTCTACGACTACAAGACCCGCACGCTGATGAGCTTTCGGCCGCCGGCGTAGCCGTGCGCCTCTTCGGCGCGCACCACTGCGCCAGCTGAAGCCTTTTCAGCCCGATATGAGCGAAATTGAACAGTCATATTTTTGGAGCAGGGCAATACTTGAATCATGGCCTCGGAATCTGAAGCGCTTACACGCGAAGAGTTCGCCGCATTGCTTGTGGTCGGCAAGTGTTCGGTGCTCGACCCGCCAGCGGTAATTTCCGCCAAACACAGCACCCGGCTTATTGGCCTGGGGTACATGGCGGATATGGCAGGCAGGCTCCGGATGACGACACCGGGCAGGCAGCGGATAGCTGCGGGATTTGAAAACGGGTCACGGGCCCGTTCAAAATAGACCAGAAACAGGCCGGCATCGGGTGATGGCTACAGTCCCCTCTGTGGTCTAGCTGCCAAATCTCGACGTCGCGGACGCGCACGAGTAGTACCTCAACCTGTCTTCCCGAGTAGTCAAACGGCCCCAGTTCGGCGCTGGTCGCGATCTGGGGCCGCCTAAACGGCGCGGCGGCCCGCAGCGTTCGGCTAAAGTCGATCACATCCATCGCGCCGTCGATGTGCAATTTTGCTCACTGTCCTAATTTCAAATCGCCAGCGTCCTACCGATCGAAATTGGTGACAGAAGGCGGGAAAAGACGGAGGATCTTGCTGGAGTGAGCGATATTGACCAGCAAGCCCGGAACTCCGAGAGCATGCTGTCTTCATCACCGCCCCGTATCGGCATCTACCGGTGACTGAGAGTGCTGTAACGCTCCCGCCCGATTTGCAGGGTGCATCGCATGCAAGCGCAATATTCCCACACATCCGGTCCGTCACTCAGATCGATCCAGCGGCCGCACTGTCCCAGCTGCGACCGACGCATGATCTTGGCCAGGATAGCGCCTGGCGCATCCGCGTTTGACATCAGAACGTTCGAGTGCGTCCGCTGCCGTCACATCCACACCGCGACCGCCGAAACCGATCAGATGCAATCCGACGCGGCTCTTTGGCTCACCAGTCACGACCTGAGGTCACCAACCTGAGCTCGCGAACCCGAAGGGACGATGCTATGGAAGAATTTGTACACCACGAGAACCTGAAACTCTTAAAAAGGCAGCTCGCTCTGGCCAAGGACGACGCCCACCGGCGATTGCTCTTGAGACTGCTAGCCGAAGAAGAGGCGAAAGCCCCGGTCGCGACCAGATAGGCCAGCGCCAGGTCATCGCCGACGCGCTGCCGGATCATCGCAAAACAGGATGAATATCTATTGCAGGGGGGACCGCGTCTTTGTCGCGGCATCGTAAATCAAGACCTGCAACATCGGAAACCGGCCGAACAGTTCAGCGCCGGCGTCTAGAGCGGCCTTTTCGTCATCGTAATGAGTCTTGAAGTGACCGTCGACCACCAGCGAGAAGCCGTTGGCAGGCGCCACATCCGCTCTTTGGATGTTTCTCGGCTGGATCTCTTCGACTAGCGTGATTGGCTTTTTCAATGGCTGCCTCATATCGTTACAGGACAAATGGCCTCGTTTCCGAGGCCATTGTTCTTACATCGCGTGGTGATAATGGTGGTGATGATGATGTCGGTTATGAACGATCACGACTTGTTCGGCGCGGGCACCATGCCAGCCCCGCTCGCCTCTCCGAGTCTCTATCTGTAAGCCGGCTCGGTCGTGGCTGCCGCGGGTCTCGCCGCCGATTCGGCCGCTCGTCGTTTCGCGCTTGGCCTCGCCACCGGGTGGCAGGGTCCGTTCGGTTTTCGCACCTGACCCGGCTCTCGGAGCATCTTCGGCAAGCGACGGTGACACGAAGGCGATAACCGCCAACGCGGCAATAGCGTAATTCAATCGATGCATCTGAATTCCTCTCGGGGGCTGACTGCCCCCCAATTGGCAACGGCACGTTGCGCTTAATGTTCCGCCACGCGCAGGAGATAGCTCAAGGCGTTTGGGTCCTTCCGCCGAGCTGCTCAGTCGTCCCTCATTATCTCGGGCTTGTCGTACAAGACCGCGTTCAACAGCGAACTATGAACCTCGATCTTGCCGTTATAGGTAATGAAACCAAGTTTGCGAAACTTGTTCATGAAGAAGCTGACACGGGAGCGTGTGGTGCCGATCATTTCTGCGAGCGTCTCCTGGCTGACATGGGCCGCGATCGGCTGCGGGGTGCCTTCCTTGCCGAAATTTGCCAGCAGCAGCAGAAGGCGCGCGAGCCGCTTCTCGCTTGAATTGAAGAGCTGGTCAATCAGATCTTCTTCGATGCGGCTGTTGCGGCCAAGCAGATACGTCATGAACAACTCGGAAAACTTTGGCTCGCTTTTCAGCGCGGTCTGCATCGCGCCTTTCGTGATCGACGTGATCAGGCATTCTTCCATCGCCATCGTTGTTGAAATCCGCACGGGATGGCCATTGAGGCAACCTTCGCCGAAGAATTGTCCAGATTCCAGGATTCCGACCACCGCCTCCTTGCCCTGTTCGGAAACTACGAGAACCTTGATCCTCCCCTTTTGAATGTAGAAAACCGTATCTGCGACGTCCCCTTGGGAAAAAACGACGTCGTTGTTGTCAAATTTCAATATGGCTTTGCCCTCGCCGACCTTGGCGAGAAAGAGTTTTGGATCAAATAGGGTTTTCGCCGCTTTTGGCATGTGGCTCCCGGCGACTATATGCGCCTCAGTCTAGCAGATCTGGCGCCCAACGTGTTGAGCCAAGTTGGCTTTTAGGGCTAATTCGGAGGTGCGCATAGGCGCTCGATCCAGCGGATCGCGATACAGCTCAGATATGCTCAATGCATCAGGATCGTTTGATGCTGGTCCTTCATCAGCGCGGCGTCCAACTCCGTTCGGCTGATCGAAAAAGACTGAGTTGGCTGTTGCGAGGCGGAAACGGCCGGCGTTTGGAACAGCGTCGCCAATCGCCGGTAGGCAATCCTCGACAGCCCTTCGATCAGTTCGTCGTCATTGAGGACAACATATTCGCCGGCCGGCTGAACGCCCTCCAGGTTTCGAAGGGTGAATGGATTGCTGAACGAAACGGTGGTCCGCGTGGTCTTGATGGTCAAAGTAAGATCTCCTGGACGAACCTGCGTTGCCGGCAGCCGGGGCCCATTGCCGATCTCACTCGTCGCATGGGTCGCGGCCTGTTACGAGGCCTATCGGTTATCTTCTGTTGCCGCTGAGCAAAATTGCTCAGGTTTGCCGGCGAAATGATCCACACGTGGTAGTGAGCGGCACGCCGCTCAAACGACTGACATCTGATCAATTTTGCTCAGCATTGGTCCTCGCCCAGGGCTATTATTGCGCCGTGGGGTGGCACTACCGCCGGGCTGTCCGGCGGTGAGGATACGAAAATGAACATATCGGGCGAAAGCCTTCTCGTCATATTGGCGGTCGGTATCGCTGCCGGCTGGCTTGCGGGCCAGATCGTCCAGGGTACGGGCTTGGGCCTCGTCGGCGATCTCGTCGTGGGAATAGCGGGCGCCTTCATTGCGAGCTGGATATTTCCGCAGCTTGGGTTCCATCTCGGTTCGGGCATCGTCTCAGTGATCGTTGAAGCCGCGATCGGCGCGGTGTTGCTGCTTCTGATCATCAGGCTCGTCCGCGGAAGGAGCCGATGGGGCGGAAACTGGGGCGGAGGGTGGCGGAAACGCTGGTAGGCGCGGTTGGAAAGCAGGGAGACTAGAACTTGATTCCGCAAACTCGGGAAGCGCTGGCGACTACCGAGGACGAACCCTGGCAACCGGCTCACGCCGTTACGGCCGATGCCGCCAGAGCGGTCGCGCAAGGAATTGTCGACACCATTCGCGAGCCTCTCCTGGTGCTCGATCGGGGTCTGCGCGTGGTCGCCGCGAGCCGCGCCTTCTGCACGACATTCATGCTCGACATCGATGATGTCCTTGACCAGCCGGTTTACGAGCTCGGCGATGGGGAATGGAATATCCCCAAATTGCGATTGCTGCTCGGACAAATCATACCCGAGCAAGGCGCCATGGAGAATTACGAGGTCGAACACGACTTTCGGTCCCTCGGACGACGGACGATGCTGCTGAACGCGCGGGAGGTGTTTTACCAGGGCACATCGCCCGCGAACATCTTTCTCAGCATCGAAGATGTCACCGGCAAGCGTCTCCTGGAGCGCGAGAACGCCGAGTTGCTGCGGCAGAAGGACACTCTGCTTGACGAGATTTACCATCGTGTCGCTAACAGCCTGCAGATCATCGCCAGCATCATTTCCCTGAAAGCCGGAAAGGTGACCTCGGACGAAGCACGGCGGCATCTGGAGGACGCGCGTGACAGGGTCATATCGGTAGCGGCTGTGCAAAAATACCTCAACGCGTCGACCGTCGGCGGGTCGGTCGCGCTGATCCCCTATTTGTCGAAGCTTTGCAAAGCCATCTCCTGTTCAATGGTCAGCGATGACCAGACCATTTCGATTGAAGTCCGGGGCAACGCGGATCGCCGGAAGGCCGAGAGCCTCGGATTGATTGCCGTTGAACTCGTGATCAATTCCCTGAAGCACGCATTCAGCGATGCAGCGAAGGGCGGGCTCATCGTCGTGACGTGCGACGCTGCCGAAACGGAGTGGACGCTGTCGGTGTCCGATAATGGGCAGGGCAAGCAGAACCATGCGATTGTCGAGGAAGGCGGCCTCGGTACCAGTATCGTCGCGGCCCTCGCCCGCCAATTGAAAGCGCGGGTCGTGACCGAGAGCGGCCCCCAAGGCACCTCCGTCTCAATTACGCATCACGCGGTGAAAGCCGTCTGAGATTGAGAAGTATGATCAGTAAGGTACCAAGACACGGCTAACTTAGATAGTTTGCTTGGAACCAATGTTGCTGGGATCACTTGGTGAAAGGCGACCGGATGTAATGCCCCCATCACATCCGATGAATGACGGCCCCAGTTCACCCCCCGTCCTGGGGCCGTTTTCTTTGGATGCTCCAGATCCAGCGCTGGCGAGAGCCTCTTACGCACTCCGGGCAATTGGACCGTGTCATGATGCAACCTCCTCGGAGTATTGAGGCTGCCGTTCTGTCACTAAGCCCTGGCCGATCTCGTCGCGTCCTCAGCCAATATTTCGTAGACGTGCTCGCATTGGGAGCATTCGAAGGTGCACAAATCAGAGCCGTTGCGAGTAAGTTCGATCCGGCTCAGCATCATGCGGCCCTGACACGTCGGGCAGCATGGCCGTCGGATCGGAATTAGCGATGGTTCGGGGCGAGCATACGCCTCAGGCATGTGATGCTCCTGCGGATAAGGCGGGAGCATGCAGCACCCCCGCCGGTAGCGGCCGAATCGGCGGCCGCTATGGAACAACCCTGCAGCACGGCACTGCCGGCTACTGTTCAATATTGCTCACGTTCCCACAAAACTAGCGGCAGATCGGGTGAACGCGCTCGACCTGCTTCTACGCATCTTGAGCACAGGATCGCAATCTTGGATTGTGGCTCCAGCCGCGATCTTTCGTGAGATTCTAACGGCTGTGACATGCTGGTTCCGGACTGAGCAATATTGCTCAGCAAAACATCCAGATACGGGTCAATATGCGGCTTCGCAGGGCGGTCTCTCGAGACACGAGCCAAAGATGAATCAGATCACGGTATTTCTTGCGATTGCCTGCGTCGTGATTGGCGCCATGGGCACGCAATAGAAAAACGCCGCCAAAGTCAACAAGCCCTCGCTTGGTCTCCAGTCAACTTGACACAGGGCCTGCGCGGTGTTGGAGCTGTCGCCCCCGGGGGTCCGTTGGCGAGTCCGTTAGTGGACGCGCCCCGTTAAATACCTATGTTCGAAAGCAATCTAGATATGGTTCAAAGCCCACCAGAATCCCGCGCGCTGGCAAACCTGCTCGCCCGCTATCGCGAACCGAGCAGCGCGCGCGGGATTTTCGAGCTGGCGATCACCGCAGTGCCCCTCCTTGCCCTCTGGGCTTTGATGTGGGTAGCTGTTGCCTACGGCTATTGGATCGGCCTCGTGCTAGCGGTGCCCGCGGCGGGCCTGCTCGTCCGTCTCTTCATGATCCAGCATGACTGCGGCCACGGGTCGTTCTTCCACGGCCGTCTTGCCAACGATTGGGTCGGCCGCGCCATCGGTGTCCTGACGCTGACGCCGTACGACTACTGGCGGCGAACCCACGCACTCCATCACGCGAGTTCAGGAAATCTCGACCACCGGGGTTTTGGCGACATCGACACGTTGACCGTGCAGGAGTTTCGCGCGCGGTCTCGATGGCGCCAGCTGCTTTATCGTCTGTACCGGCATCCGATCGTGATGTTTGGCATCGGGCCCACCTATCTGTTCATCCTGCGGCATCGGCTACCGATCGGGCTGATGCGTGGCGGCCGCGAGCCATGGCTAAGTACCATGGGCACGAACGCCGCCCTCGCAATGCTGGTCGTCACGATGAGCTGGCTGGTCGGCTTTGGGCCGTTCCTGCTTGTCCACCTGCCGATCATGGTTCTGGCGGCATCGATCGGTGTCTGGCTGTTCTATGTCCAACACCAGTTCGAGGACACCTCGTGGTCCGATGACGAGACCTGGAGCTTTCACGAAGCGGCGCTGCATGGCAGTTCCCACTATCACCTGCCGGCTGTTCTGCGCTGGTTCACGGCGAACATCGGCGTCCACCACATCCATCATCTATCCAGCCGAATTCCCTGCTATCGGTTGCCGGATGTGTTGCGAGACCATCCGCAGCTCGCGTCGGTCGGACGAATCACCCTGCTGCAAAGCTTGCGGTGCGTGCGGATGGCTTTGTGGGATGAGCAGCGACGGCGGCTCATTTCGTTCGGAGAGGCAGCCTTGGCACAGACCGTTGGTTGACCGGGACAACGACCATCACAGCCAGCTCATGCTGAATTGAAGGGCGGCCCGCTGCGCCGCATCCGGGGCATGTGACGGCCGCCTCTACCCTCGCCTACAAGCGGCATTGGGGCGCCTACGGCAAGGCGCCGAGCGACGACAAGCAGCCACCCTACGACCCCAAGGCCCCAGCCGCGCAGCGGTTCGGCAACCCCGTGCATTGCGTGAAGATCGCCGATGACGGCCTGGTCTATGTCTGCGACCGCATCAACGACCGTATCCAGGTGTTCAAGAAGGACGGCACCTTCGTGAAAGAGTGGATCTACGAGAGGAACACGCTCGGCAACGGCGCGGTGTGGGACCTCGCAATCTGGCCCGACCCGAAGCAGACCTACCTGCTCTCCGCCGACGGCGAGAACAACGAAATCCGCATCATCAAGCGCGACGACGGCAGCGTGGTCGGCAGCTTCGGGCATAACGGCCGCAACGCCGGGCAATTTCACTGGGTGCGCGCCATGGCGGTCGACAAGCTCGGCAACGTTTATACCGCCGAGGTCGATACCGGAAAACGCATCCAGAAATTCAAGCTGACCTCGGACGCATTGCACTAGGGCGCGATAGCTATCGCGCTTGGCTTATTCTTTGAGCATGATCGCCGCGCAAACGCGTTCCGCGTTTGTTAGCTCAAGGGAAAACCGCTACCCACCCCGCTACCCGAGTGCGGGACAGGCGTCTTCCGGATCATGCTCTATTGCCGCCCGCCCCGAGAAGGGTTATCGGACATTCAGTCCGTCGGACAAGGCTCCGCCCAAAAGAGAGCTGTTCCGGCAATCACATCGGAGGGAATTCAATGAGGACGATGCTCGCGCGGCATATCGCCGCGCTTATGGCATGCGCGGGGCTGGGATTGGCCGCTCCCGCGCTGGCTCAGGACAAGAACGTCAAGATCGGCGTGTTGAACGACATGTCGAGCCTCTACGCCGACATCGGCGGCCCCAATTCGGTGGCCGCGATCAAGATGGCGGTCGAGGATTCCGGCCTGCCCGCCAAGGGCTGGAAGATCGACGTGCTGAGCGGAGATCACCAGAACAAGCCCGACATCGGCGTCAACATCGCCCGGCAATGGATCGATGCCGAGAAGGTCGACGCCATCGCCGACACGCCGAACTCCGGCGTCGCGCTCGCGGTGAGCAACCTGGTGAAAGAAAAGAACGCGATCCTGCTCAACTCGGGCGCCGCCACCGCCGACCTCACCGGCAAGGCCTGTACGCCGAATACGATCTCCTTCACCTACGACACCTACATGCTCGCCAACGGCACCGGCAAGGCGCTGACCAAGGCCGGCGGCGACACCTGGTTCTTCCTGACTTCGGATTACGCCTTCGGCCATGCGCTGGAACGCGACACCTCGGGGGTCGTCACCGCCAGCGGCGGCAAGGTGCTGGGCAGCGTCAACCATCCGCTCAACACCTCCGACTTTTCCTCGTTCCTGCTGCAGGCGCAGGCCTCGAAGGCGAAGGTGGTGGGACTTGCGAACGCCGGCGGCGACACCACCAACGCCATCAAGCAGGCCTCCGAATTCGGCATTGTCGCCGGCGGCCAGAAGCTCGCCGCGCTGTTGCTCTTCATCACCGACGTGCATTCGCTGGGGCTGAAGACCGCGCAGGGCCTCACCTTCACGGAGTCCTTCTACTGGGACATGAACGACCAGACTCGCGCGTGGTCCAAGCGATTCGAGAAGCTGTCGCCCAAGGGCACCATGCCCTCGATGACGGTGGCCGGAAACTATGCGGCCGTGCTGCATTATCTAAAGGCGCTGGAAGCGCTCGGCGGCAATCCGCATGATGGCGCGAAAGTCGTCGCCAAGATGAAGGAGATCCCGACCGACGATCCGCTGTTCGGCAAGGGCCCGCTCCGCGCCGACGGCCGCCGCATCATTCCGGCCTATCTGTTCGAGGTGAAGAAGCCCGAAGAGTCGAAATATGCGTGGGACTATTACAAGCTGGTCGCCACCATCTCGCCGGAAGACGCGGCCAAGCCGCTGGAAGCGAGCGACTGCCCGCTGATCAAGAAATGACCGCGACGCGCGGCAACGCGTAAGGTGGGCAGAGGCGCCCTTGCGCCGTGCCCACCATCTATCCGCGTCATGGCCTGGAAATGGTGGGCTTGCTTCCGCCTTCGCTCTTTTGAGCTAGGGCAGACAAGTCGCTTGGCCCACCCTTGCGAATTCGGAGAACGACGAAAGGGGACGTATTCATGTCCGCTGTTCGATGCTCTCGGCTGCCTGAAATCATCGCGTTCCTTGTATCCTTCTGTATCGGCGTATCGGTTGCTTGCGACGCGGAGCAACTTCCCGTCGCGCCGGTCGAGATGGTTCAAATCCCCGTCAGTCCGCTGCCGTTCATTCTGAAAGGCTTGCTCCGACGCCCGCAAGGCCCGGGCCGTTCCCCTGCGGTCGTGCTGCTCCCCGCGTGCGGGGAATATGCCAAGCCGCTCGATGACGACTGGGGCGCGAGATTATCGTCCTGGGGCTATGTCACGCTCACCATCGACGGCTTCGGTCCAAGGGGACTCAAGCATTGCGGTCACAGCGTCACCGCCGACTATCCCGAACTCGCACCCGACGCATATCGCGGCTTGAACTTTCTGGTCCAGCAGAGGTTCGTCGATTCACGACGCGTCGCGCTCGTCGGCTTCGCGTGGGGGCGCCTGGGAAACAATTGCAGCGGTCGAGCGCGGCAGCATTGAGCAGGCTTACGAACACAAGTTTCATGCGGCGGCGGCTTTCTTTCCATTCTGCGAAAGCTTCAAGGGCGTCCTGACCGTTCCTACCCTGGTCCTGATCGGTGCGCGCGACGACGCGGCCGTGGCGGAAGCCTGCCGCAAGATGGCCGATGGCGACGATGATATGGGGATTTCCCGGCAGAAAGGCGAAGGCGCCCCGGTTCGCCTCATCACTTATCCCGACGCCTATTTCGCGTTCGACCTTCCGCCGCTCGAGCCGCCCACCTGGTATCGCGGCCATCGCGTGGAGTTCAACAAATCGGCCGATGAACAGTCGAGCGAAGCGCTGCGCGACTTCCTCATTTCCGCGATGCCAGCGTCCGCACCGCGATGAGAAGCGCCAGCACCAGCAGCACCGACGCCAGCAGGAACGGCGCGCCGGGCAGCTTGATCGGCACGTTCGCGCCGATGAAATAGGCGAAGGTGAGCGTGAACAAAAACGGCCCGAGAAGCTGGGACACGCTTTGCACGCTCGAGGTTGCGCCCTGCAACTGACCCTGCTGCTCCGGCGCCACCAGTTGCGTCATCAGCGCCTGCGTCGCCGCTCCCGCGACACCCCACAGGGCCATCACGGGAATACCGACGCAAAACCACAGCCCCGTCGGTGCCGCACCGAAAATCAGAAAGCCCGCCGCGCCGAAGGCGAGCCCGAGCCAGAGCGCGCGGCGCTCGCCGAAGCGGCGGACGATCGGCCCGATCGCCGTGCCCTGCACCACCATCGAGCAGACGCCGACCAGCGCCAGCGTGAGGCCGACGGTCTTCGTATCCCAGCCATAACGGTAACTCGCGTACAGCACGAAGGTGGAAGGCAGCACCACATGCGCGAGCTGCGCAAAGAAATTCGTCAGCTGTAGCCCCATCAGCACCCGGTTGGCGCGCAACAGATGCAGCGCTCCGACCGGGTTGGCGTTCTTCCAGCGGAACGGCGAGCGGCGATCGGCCGATAGCGATTCAGGCAGGATCAGAAGACCATAGAGCCCGTTGGCGAGGCTCAGGCCCGCCGCGGCCCAGAACGGCAGCCGCGGCGCAATCCCGCCAAGCAGACCGCCCAACGCCGGGCCCAAGATGAAGCCCGCACCAAAGGCGACGCCGATCTTGCCGAACACCGCCGCGCGCCGCTCCGGCGGCGTCACATCGGCGATATAGGCAAAGGAGGTCGAGATGCTCGCCGAGGTGATACCCGAGATCACCCGGCCGACGAACAGCCAGCTCAGCGACGGCGCCAGCGCCATCAGCACATAATCGGCCGCCAGACCGAAATTCGACAACAGCACCACCGGCCGCCGGCCGAACCGGTCCGACAGCGAGCCCAATATCGGCGAGAAGAAAAACTGCATCAGCGCCCAGGCGGTGCCGAATAGCCCGAACAGACGCGCAGCAGCCGCGGTGTCGTTATTGACGAAACTCTCGATCAGCTTCGGCAGGATCGGAATGATGACGCCGAGCGCCAGCGTATCGAGCAGCACGGTGACGAAGATGAACGCCACCGCCGCGCCGTTTCCGGGCGCTATCTCGACGACGCTCTCGGACGCGCCCCCGCTCACGACAGCCGCTTGCGCTTGTGCGCGAACGGGTTGGCCTTTTCGCGCAGCGTGATCCGCACCGGCGTGCCGGGCAGGTCGAACGCCCCGCGCAGCGAGTTGATGAGATAGCGCAGATAGGATTGCGGCACCGCGTCGGCACGCGAGCAGAACAGCACAAAACTCGGCGGCCGCGCCTTGGTCTGGGTGATGTAGTTGAGCTTCAGCCGCCGGCCAGATACCGCGGGCGGCGGATTGGCATCGACCGCCTGCTCGAACCAGCGATTGAGGGCGGATGTCGAGACGCGCCTGTTCCACACCGTATAGGCCTGCACGATCGCCTCCATCAGCCAGTCGATGCCTTCGCCCATCAGCCCCGAGACGGCAACGATCGGCACGCCGGCAACCTGCGGCAGCAAGTGATCGACATCGGTCCGCAATGCCGAGAGCTGGCCCGACTTGCCTTCCATCAGATCCCATTTGTTGACCGCGATCACCAGCGCCCTTCCCTCGCGCTCGATCAGATCGGCGATGCGCAGGTCCTGCTCCTCGAACTTGTTCTGCGCATCCATCATCAGCACCACGACTTCGGCGAAGCGCACCGCGCGCAGGGCGTCCGCGACCGAAAGCTTTTCCAGCTTCTCCTCGATCCGCGCCCGGCGCCTGAGCCCCGCGGTATCGAACACCCGAAACGCGCGGCCTTTCCAGTCGATCTCGACCGAAATCGAATCGCGCGTGGTGCCCGCCTCCGCGCTGGTCAGGAGCCGCTCCTCGCCGAGCAGATGGTTGATCAGCGTCGACTTGCCGGCATTGGGGCGGCCCACGATGGCGACGCGGATCGGGCGGTTCGACCAGTCCTCGATACCCTCGCCGTCTTCGCCCGATGATTCCGCCTCGTCCGGTGGCTCCGGCATCAGCGCGCGCAGCGCATCGTAGAGCTCGCCAAGCCCTTCGCCGTGCTCGGCCGAGATCTGGATCGGCTCGCCAAGGCCGAGCGCGTAAGCTTCCATCGCGCCGGCATCGCCGTGCTTGCCCTCGCTCTTGTTGGCAACGAGCAGCACCGGCTTGTCGGCTCGGCGAGCGAAGTCGGCGAAGGCGCGGTCGTTCGGCGTCAGCCCGGCGCGGGCGTCGACCACGAACATCAGCGCGTCGGCGAGCTTTATCGCGGTTTCCGTCTGCTCCTGCATCCGTGCGGTCAGCGAGCCCTTGGCGCCCTCGTCGAGGCCCGCGGTATCGATCACGGTAAATTCGAGATCGCCGAGCCGCGCCTCGCCTTCGCGGCGGTCGCGCGTCACGCCCGGCTCGTCATCGACCAGCGCCAGCTTCTGTCCCACCAGGCGGTTGAACAGCGTCGATTTTCCGACATTGGGCCGGCCGATGATGGCAATCGTGAAGGACATCGGTGATCCCTGCGCTGTTTATCAAGCGCATGTCAATGCAATCAGAAATGAAAAATCAGCGGGTAAACGTGCCGCTCGGCACTGGTGCGGGGAATGGCGGCGGGGCTTGCTGGGCCGACTGCGCTGGGT
>Ga0307479_10004315_pt1 | contig 13009 bp, 11 predicted proteins | sample atmos_gasesECM4C_FD_203743 | JGI IMG/M metagenome (GOLD analysis project Ga0307479, IMG submission 203743) | Hardwood forest soil microbial communities from Morgan-Monroe State Forest, Indiana, United States - atmos_gasesECM4C_515 | ecosystem: Environmental > Terrestrial > Soil > Temperate...
CCGGCGATTCTGCGGAGCGCCGAAAGCGCCACACGGCCGGGTTTTGCCACGAGATCAGCGGAGGTTGCGAATTAAGTCATGGCCCACACTTCACAGTTTTGCACGTTCTATCTGGACAAGCTGCTTTTCGGCGTGGAATTGAAAGGCGTTCAGGAAGTTATGCACTCGCTCGATATGACCAAGGTCCCGCTGGCGCCAGGAGTGGTCAGCGGCCTGATTAACTTGCGCGGCCAGATCGTCACCGCGGTCGATCTGCGCAAACGCCTTGAACTGGAGCCACGGCCGGCGGGCACGCTTGCCATGAACGTGGTGGTGGGTTCTGAAGATGGCGCGGTCAGCCTGCTGGTGGATGAAATCGGCGACGTGGTCGATGTCGAGGAAGACACCTTCGAGCCGCCGCCGGAAACCCTGCACGGCCGCGTCCGGTCAATGATTCTCGGCGTTCACAAACTGAATGACCGGCTCATGCATGTGCTGGACATCGAAAAAGCGTGTCAGATGACGGACGTGGCGGAGAGCGCTGCGTCGCGAAGGTAATCCGTTCGCTTAGGCGACATATTCGGAGAGTCAGGAAATGAAACTTACACTGGGGAAAAAACTCGGGTTGGGCTACGGGGTGATCCTCGCCCTGATGCTGCTAAACGCTGCGCTCCAGTACATGAAGGCGAATGCAATCAAGGAAGCCGGGGAGGCCGCCGTCACCGAGGTGGTCCCATCTATCGCAGCCTCGAAAGATTTGCAGAGAGACCTGAATCAAACGCAGAGCCAGGGGCGTCAGGCTATTCTCGCCGGAACTCAGCCGCAAAGAAAGGAGGCGGCGAAGAGAGCGTTCGATGAGGCCTGGATCGATGTTGGCCGAGATGTTGCCCGACTGGAGGAACTAGCCCCCAAGTGGACTCTGCAAGCCAACCGCGACCGGCTGACCGAGACCCGGCAGGAACTCCCCAGTTTGCGGGAATTTCAAGAAGCGGCCATGAAACATGCCGCGGGGCACGAACAAGGTGCAATCGTCAAGGCGGGAAACGATTTCGCCGACGCGGCTACGCCGGTCACCGAGGCAATCAAGAAGCCCCTCGGCGAACTGGCCGACTCCCATGACAAGTTGCTGCAGCAGGCCACGGCGGACATGAACGCGGCGAAACAGTCGATGAACCTTACCATGGCCGTGACAACCTTGGCGGGGCTGGGCATAGGAATTTTTCTGGCAATTTTCCTGATTCGTGATATCACATCCGCAGATGCCAGGGAAAAGCTGGCGGCTGCCGAGGTGGCGCGGGGGGAACAGCGGGAGAAATCAGCGGCGGAAGAACTGAAGCAAAAAGTAGACAGCATTTTGACCGTGGTGGCGGCGGCCGCCGCGGGCGACCTCACTCAGGAAGTTCCGGTGCGCGGCAGTGATGCCATCGGGCAAATGGGGGAAGGTCTGGCCAAATTCTTCGCCGATCTGCGCCGAAGCATCGGGAACATCGGAGACAGCGCCGCAAACTTGGCGTCCGCTTCCGAAGAGTTGACCACCGTCAGCCATCAGATGAGCGCCAACGCCGAACAAACCTCGGCGCAGACCAAACTGGTTTCCAGCGCCACGGCGCAGGTCAGCCAGAACCTGCAAACCGTGGCCACTGGCGCCGAGGAAATGGGCGCCAGCATCAAGGAAATCGCCAAGAACGCCAGCGAAGCGGCCAAGGTCGCCACCTCGGCGGTGAGGGTCGCCGAAACCGCCAACGCCACGGTGTCCAAGCTCGGCGACTCCTCGGCGGAGATAGGCCAGGTGATCAAGGTCATCACGTCCATTGCCCAACAGACCAATCTCCTCGCCCTGAACGCCACCATTGAAGCGGCCCGCGCCGGGGAGGCTGGCAAAGGTTTTGCAGTCGTAGCCAACGAAGTGAAAGAGCTGGCCAAGGAGACCGCCAAGGCCACCGAAGACATCAGCCTGAAGATCGAGGCCATTCAGACCGACACCAAGGCGGCGGTAGAGGCCATCGGAACCATCTTCGAAGTCATCCACCAGATCAATGGGATTTCCAGCACGATCGCTTCCGCCGTCGAGGAACAAAACGCGACCACCAACGAGATGTCGCGCAACGTAAGCGACGCGGCCCGTAGCAGCGGCGAGATTACCAGCAACATCGCCGGGGTGACGCAGGCGGCGGAGAGCACCTCGCGCGGGGCGACGGACACGCAGAAAGCGGCGCAGGACCTGGTGCAGACTTCAACTGAACTTCGCCGCCTGGTTGAGCAATTCAAGATCGAGAGCGAAAACACGCGCGGGCACGGCGGTTCCACGCTTGTCACGCACAGGGCTGCGGCCCATGCAGGCTCCTAACTCCGAAACGGGCACCCGTAATTTCTTATGAGCGCGATTCGCATTCTGGTGGTGGACGATTCGGTGGTGATCCGCAAGCTGCTCTCTGACACCCTGTCTGCGGATCGCGCGCTGGAAGTAGTGGGCGTGGCCAGCGATGGGCGAATCGCGCTGGCAAAGATTCCGCAACTCAAACCCGACCTCGTCACCCTCGATGTCGAAATGCCGGTGATGAATGGCCTGGAAACACTGGCGGCATTGCGCAAGCTCTATCCCAAGCTGCCCGTGATCATGTTCAGCACGCTCACTGAGCGCGGGGCGGCGGCGACCCTCGACGCGCTTTCGCTTGGCGCTTCCGACTATGCCACCAAACCCAGCAACACCGGCAGCCCGGCGGTCGCGATCGAGCGGATTCGGGCGGAACTCATCCCCAAAATTAAGGCGCTCTGCGGCGGCGTGATTCCGCTGAAACTTGCCGCGCTGCCCGCGATCCGTCCGGCGCAGAAGGCCCGCATGCGCACCAACCCTCGCATTGAGATCGTGGCCATCGGCACTTCCACCGGCGGGCCTAACGCGCTGGCCGAGGTCCTGCCCCGCATTCCCGAAGATTTTCCCGTTCCCATCGTCGTGGTGCAGCACATGCCGCCAATTTTTACGCGCTTGCTGGCCGACCGGCTGGCAAGTCACTCGAATATTCCGGTGGAGGAAGGCAGAGCGGGCGTGGTGCTTTCACCTGGACATGCCTGGATTGCGCCGGGAAATTTTCACATGAAGGTTGTCCGCGTTGGCCCGTCCTGGTGCCTGGAGCTGAATCAGGCGGAGCCCGAAAATTCCTGCCGGCCGGCGGTCGATGTTTTGTTCCGCTCGGTGGCGGCCGCCTGCGGAGGAAACGTTCTTGCCGTGGTGATGACCGGCATGGGATCGGACGGCGTGCTGGGAGCGCAGGACATCCGCGATGCAGGTGGGAATGTGATTATCCAGGACGAAGCTTCGTCGGTGGTTTGGGGTATGCCCGGGCTGGTGCATGCCTCCGGATTGGACGATGCCGTGTATCCGCTGGAACAGTTGGCGCCTGAAATTACTCGCCGCGTGCTGCAGAGCCGCGGTCTTCCGGCCGCCGATGTTGAGCAGAAAAGTTACAGCGCCTCGGAGCAAGCCGCCAAATGACCAGTGTTCCCCAACCCGCAGCCATGCCCCTTTCTCCTCGCCCGGAGATGGTCGATCCGGTGTACCGGCAAATCCGCGATCTAGTGTACAAGGTTTCGGGCATCTACAAAGCCGAGGAAAAACTTTATCTTCTCGCCGATGGCTGCGGGCGGCGGATGAAACAACTGGGCGCGCGCACTCCGCGCGACTATTGGGATCAACTTACGGCGCAGCCCAGCCGCGATGGCGAACTTCGCCATTTGTTGAACGAGATCACCATTGGAGAGACCAGCCTCTTCCGCAGCCAGCCTCAACTCGACGCGCTGCGCAAAGTGATTCTTCCCGAAATCACCGCCGAGAAGACCAAGCAAATCACCAAGCGGTTGCGCGTGTGGAGCGCGGGCTGCTCCACCGGCGAAGAGCCCTACACGCTGGCGATGACCATGCTCGAGGAAAGTGAGCGGCTGCTCAAAGGCTGGACGGTCGAAATTCTTGGCACCGACTTGAATGACCGCTCGGTGGAAGCTGCCAAGGCCGGGATTTACGGCGACTACGCTTTGCGCAACACCACGGAATATTTCAAGCGAAAATATTTCTCGCAGCTCGACGACAAGAGACTTCAGGTGCGCCCTGAAGTGAAAAAGCTGATCAGCTTCAGCCGGCTCAATCTGCAGGACGATTCCAAAATGCTTTTCATGAAGGGCATGGACCTGATCTTCTGCCGTAACGTGCTGATTTATTTTGACGGCGTCTCCAAGTCGAAGGTCATCAACCACTTCTTCACCAACCTGAATTTTGGCGGGTATTTTTTTCTTGGAACCTCGGAATCCTTGATGAAGTTGAACGACCAGTTTCACTTGGTGCATTTTCCCGGGACGATCGCATACTGGAAACCATCGCTGAACGTTGGCAAACTATGACCTCAGCCGTTAGCGCAACCATTCGGGACCGCGTGCAGGGAATCGAAACCATGCCCGCGATTCCGACCGTGTTTCTGCCTCTGCTGAAGATGTTGAGCAGCTCCAGCGATGAGGTCAAAGTGGATGAGGTGGTGCGCCTGGTTTCCTACGACAACACCATTGCCGCGCAATGCCTGCGTGTGGCCAGTTCGCCGCTGTTCGGACTGGCGCAGTTGCCCCGGTCCATCAAGTCGGCGGTGATCAGCCTGGGCTTGCGCCGCGTCGAAACCATTCTGCTTACTTGCTGCCTGGGGCAGGCTTTTCCAGCGGAGAAATGGTCGCTCGATCCCGACGTATTTTGGCGGCACTCGCTGGGCTGCGCCATGGTCTGCCGGAAATTCAGCGAGAAATTAAAAGCTGTGGACAGTGAAAAGGCTTACATGGCGGGGTTGCTTCACGATCTCGGGTTCATGGTGAACTGCCTGGTCTTTCCCAAGGAATTTGCCGCGGCCACGGAACTGGCCTGCCGCGAAGGAGTTCCGCTGCACCAGGCCGAGTTGGCAACCATGGGGTTCACCCATTGCGAGACCGGGCAGGCGCTGGCCGAAAAATGGAAGCTGGGGAGCGAACTGGTTGAAGTGATTGCCCATCACCACGACGTTGCGCAAAGCCAGACGGCACCAGCGCTGCTCGCCATGGTTCACTTGGGCGATCTGCTCTGCCGCATGCGCGGCCTAGGTTATGGCTACTATGAACGCTGCAAGGTCGATTTGATCTCCGACCCAGCCTGGGGAGTGCTGCTGAAAGAACATCGCGATCTGGAAGGCGTCGATCTAGCGCGCTTCACTTTTGAACTGGATGAATCCGTGGAACAGATTCAGGCTCTGGTGGCAACCGTGTTCGGTTCCTCGTCGGCCAGAAGCTGATCCCAAGCCCGCGATTGCCCGTTGAAGCACAAAGCTCTGCGCGCGCATCACGGAAATCGGAGTCTGTAAATCAGGCTGGTCTCTAGCTGTGGATCTGCAGGGTGATGTTGAGGGGCATGCCTTCAAACAGAAGTCTGAGTTCCAGGCCAGGGGAATCGGCCAGGGAGTGCAAATCGTAGTCGGTGCCGGTGATTACTGTGGGAGGGGAGAGCATGCAACCGTCTCCCAGGCCGGCAATCTTGTTTTTAAAGTTGCCAGCAACCATGTTGCAGATTTCGCCGAGCGCATCCTGCGCCTCGGGGCCGACCGTGTCGACGGAGACGCCCAGCATCTTGGAAGTCATCAGCGTCGCGGTCTTCTCATCGCAGCGGACACTGAGAACGCCGCACAATTGTCCTGCCAGCCCGACCATCGAAGTAACCTCCAGAGCGGTGTCATTAACGGTCTCGGGCACAGTCAGTTTGCAACCCAGCATGAGTTCGAAGACTTCCCTCGCCGCCACTTGCATCAGTGGTATCCAGTTTTCGTGGCTGCCGTTGGGAGCGAGCAAGTCAGTCATTGATTTCATGATTTGCCTGCCAGTACTGGGATGACGTGCTCCTTCACCTGCTCGGCGGTGAAGGGCTTGCGGATGTAGCCTTTGGCGCCGCAGGAGATGGCCTGCACCACGTGGGCTTCACTGCCTTCAGTCGTAATCATGACCACCGGCACGCCCTTCGCGTTGGCCACTCCAGAGAGTTGCTTGACGAACTCGAGGCCGTCCATGACGGGCATGTTGATGTCGCAGAGAATAAGGTCGACGGCACTGCCCTGAAGGACGCTCAGTGCCTCGGCTCCGTTTCCGGCTTCCAGTACCTGCTTGAGGTCAACTCCGGCCTGGCGCAGGCAGCGCTCCACGATCTTTCGCATGACCGAGGAATCATCCACAATAAGGGCGCGTACACTATCCATGAAGCGGCACTCGTTTTCTCAGCTGATTTTTTAGCGAGCCTGCCTAGTTAAGAAGAATCTTTTCTTTCTTCTAAGTCAGCTTTCTTACCTATCGGCGGGCAACGCGGGAACTTCAGTTGGAGGGAGAAAATTACTTACGAATAAGTGGGTTGCAGATGAGAGTACAGAAGACGCGAATCTTGTTCAGGCCTGGCTGGCGGGCGACACCATGGCCGTTCAACGATACCGTCGTGGTTGCAGCGTTCACGACAACTGTGGCTGCTTCGCGGTACGCCATATCGCTGCCTATTTCTTCATTGATCCGGAAACGCTACCCCGGCTCTGGTCGTTGCTCGAGGCAACCTTGCCGACGCTTGCCCTAGGCGGGCCAGTCATCTCCATCGCCCAGATTCCCGCCGGCCTCATATACATGGAAGCGCGGAAATTTCCTGTGATGTCATAAGCCTCGGGCGTGCGGAACCAATAGCCCTTGGTTTCGTAAACAACGTGGTAAACGCCCCAGGCGGTGCGGTACGCTTCCTCTTTCATTCCATCGCTCAGCATCAGGGCAGCGACGCTGAAGGTGGCGCCGGTCCAGACCTCGCCCACCTGCTGATTATCCGCTTTGTGAATGATGCTGCCGTCGGCCGCCATGCCACTGACCGCGCCCATGTCGCCGTTGCCGAACTTCATCACGTTGAAGTCGAATACTTTTTTCAACGCTTTTTTTTGCATTTCCACAGGCACAAGGTCTCCCAGCCCGGTCATGTTCGCGTACCATTGTCCGGCAAGCTGCTCGGCCTGGATGTCGTTTTTGTATTCACTTTCAGTGTCGTAGAGGAAATATTCTCCATTCCACAAGTGCTTGATATAGCTGGCCTGGCCGCGGGTAAATAGCTCGTGATACTTCGCGACACTTTTGGTATCGCCCAGGACCCGGCCCATTTCTTCTGCGGCGCGCAGCGCCGCCAGCCACAAGCCGCCGCAGTATGCGCTCTCACCTCGAACCACCCACTCGTCGTAGGTCTGGTCGGGAAAGCCGTCGTTCTGCGGGATCCCATCGTCCGCGTGAGCGAACTGCTCCAGATAGGAGAGTGATTCCTTCACCGCAGGCCAGGTGTACTGCAGGAACGCCATATCTTTGCGCCCGGTGAAGACAAAGTCCCGATAAATCATCAGCACGAATTTCGTATTCAAATCTTTCCAGCCATTTGTATTCTGCCAACTAAACTGGTTGGCTTGGATGAACGGATCTTCCTTTGGCACTCCGAGATCGTGAGGAACCGCGCCCTTGGCTTTGCGCGTGCGGAATTGTTCGGTTCCTGTGTGTTCCGTTTTCCATTCCCACAGATATTTGTCGTTAATTTCTGTGGGCACCGTATCGGCAAACTGGCGCATTACCCGTTTGTCCAGGTCTGGCCAGAAGTTAGCCAACGGCATCGATCCGTAAAACAAAACGTCGAGGGTATCGTAGTAGGGATAGTCGAAGCATTCGAGAAAGCCGAATGTTGAGGGCGTCTTTTTGTCCGATTCTACCGGTCGCCCCCAAAGCGAACCGCCGTCCGCCAGAGTGTAGAGCTCATTGAAGAGCGCGCCGCGATACCAGAGCGGCTTGCTTTCATCCTCAATATACGGGGCCTGCCACGTGTCGATCGCGTCGCTCCATTTCGCGGCATTCGCCAAACCGTCAGCGGCGATCTTCCACGCATTGAGGCCGCTGGTGCCGTAGAAATCGGTATAGTGCCGGTACCATTTTCGCCCGGATCCGAATTCGACGACCGGAAGATCCCAGGCAATCACCATCGGAATAACGCGCTTCTCGCCGGGCTTCAAAGTAAAACGTACCGCGATTGCGCCGGCAAGGTTTTCTCCGCTGCTTACCCATTGCCGGTCACTGTTCGCCAAACGCCCATCTTTGGAAAAGGGAACCCACACTTCGGCACCATCCGAGTTTGGCGAGTACGTTGTTTGGTAGCTAATCTCAACACCGGGAGACTCCAGCGCCGCAATCATCATCTGCCCGTCCCAGTCATCGGTCACAGGAGAATCCATGCGGTGGCGATCAAAGACAATCCCCTTTACGCCGCCGTCGCTCACAAAACGGTTGGTATCGCCTTCGCTGAGGTGTTCGCTGAACTTGCTGGAAACCCCTCGCACCCAGCCCACCATGTTTGTCCACGAGAGCAGAACGGAAACATGAATCGTCTGGCTGGTGGGATTTTCCGCGTGCCAGCGGTATACCGCGACCGGAAAGCTTGTCTCCTTATAGTTCTTGGGAAGAATTGGCGAGAATTGTTCCAGCGTGACGTGCGCGGGAAACTTATCCCAGCGATAGTCGTACCAGGATTTCGGATACAGCGAATAATAGTCGCCCGCACCGACGGGATAGTCCCACTTCCAACTGCTTAACGCTCGGTTGCGCGGGTGATCGGTCGTTAAGACTTGCGCGACTCCTTCTGGCGAACCCTCGGCCTGCTGAAACATGCCGAATTGATTGGCATACAACGTCTCGTACTTGTGGACGCCGGTCCGAAGATGCCAGCGGGAAAAATTTCCTGCGTAGGTGCGGGAAAAAGTGCCGGCGCCGAACCCGCCCACCGGTGCGCCCTGCCAATACCCGTCATCGATGACGTCGAGGTTTGGTTTCTTGGTGCCCGCATCCGCTAATGGCTGGCCAATCCCTCGTTTCCACGCCGCTTTCGGAATCGAATCTCCAGCGTACCCCGGACAGCTGATTAGCATTAACGACACACAGAGAGCCGCTACGAAAACCGCCCGTTGTTTCACAGTGCGCCTCCGAACCCGCCCGACAAAAGGCAGGGCCCACAAAAATAGCCTACAAAATCGTTATTCTGTTGTACTACATACTCCTAACTGCACTCAATGTCGAGAACTATTATTGCCAGGGATTTTTCAAACAATCTTACGATTTACCGTCGGACGTGCTTTGTTCTGGTATAACGTCGTCTGGCACCTAAGCTCTGGACGCTTGCCTGATCGGAGACGGTCTCACGTATGGCGCACTTAAGGAAGTCCCGCCAGAAGGCGGGGGTGGTTACTCTCAAGGTCGTTGCCCAACATGTTGGGTTGACGCCGGGAACTGTCTCTGCGGTTCTGAACGACGCGCCCTCGGCCCGCTCCATTCCGCAGGAAACCAAGAACCGTATTCACGCCGCCGCCAAGGAACTGGACTACAAGCCAAACTTTTTTGCCCGCACCCTGCGCAGCAAGCGCACCTACACAATCGGCGTGATCGCCGAAGAGATTGGCGATTCCTATGGCTCTCTGGTCATCAGCGGGATTGAAGAATACTTGCGGCAGAAAAATTATTTCTTTCTCACGGTGGTTCATCGACACAATCCTGAACTGCTGAATCGCTACTCCCAACTCTTGCTACAACGAGGCGTCGAGGGGTTCATCACCGTTGATTTGCAACTGACCGAGCCGCTTTTACTGCCGACGGTCGCTGTGCCGGGGCACAAGAGTTTGCCGGGCGTAACCAATATTGTTTTGGACCATCACCACGCAGCCCGCGTAGCGCTCACTCATTTGCAGGAGCTCGGGCACAAAGACATTGCCTTTCTGAAAGGTCAACCCTTTAGTTCGGATTCTGAAGACCGCTGGCGGGCGATTTGCCAGGTGGCGGACGATTTGAAAATCAGCATCAAGCCCGAGCTCACCGTGCAGCTCGATATCGATGAACCGACTCCGCAGCTTGGTTATCCCTACGGCAAGCAACTGCTGGAACGCAAAGTCCCGTTTACCGCGCTCTTTGCCTACAACGATATTTCGGCTCTGGGTGCGATGCGAGCTTTTCAGGAGGCGGGACTGCGGGTGCCGGAGGATGTCTCAGTGATTGGATTCGACGACATTCAGGGCGCCGCTTACAGCACTCCGAGTTTGACGACCGTCCGCCAGCCCCTGGCTCATATGGGCCGCCTTGCGGCGCAGACCCTTCTTGCCCGGATTGAAGGCGAGAAAGACGCACCTCCGGAAATCCTGATCGAGCCCGAACTCGTGGTCCGCAAATCCACCGGGAAGGTTCCTGGAGATGTTGGGGTCTAATACGAAAGCTAACGCCCGGGATTCATGCCTTCAGCAGAAATGCCGCGAATTGCTCCAGCCCTTTCGTTGAACACGGCGGCGCACGCCGCGTTCGTGCCCATAGGAATTGTTACCGTGCTGCTGGGGCCGCTGTTGCCCATACTTTCCACCCGCTGGTCGTTGAACTATTCGCAAGCCGGGTCGCTCTTCACGGCTCAATTCATAGGAGCGACTGCGGGAGTCCTGCTCTCCGGAGTCCTCGTTTCCCGTTGGGGATTTCGCTTCGCGACCAACTTCGGCCTCCTCGCCCTAGCAGTGGGTGTGGGTACCCTGCCATTCAGTTCGCGTCTCCTGGGGATCGCCTGTATCGGTTGCTATGGATTCGGTATTGGGTTGGCAATTCCGGCAATCAACTTATTTGTAGCGGCTATGAATCCACTGCGGCGCAGTTCAGCCCTCAGCCTGCTCAACTTTTGGTGGAGCATCGGTTCCGTGGCCTGCCCCTTTATTGTGGCCGCCGCCGTCAAAGTCGATAAGATCCAACTCTTCCTGATCCTGCTGGCCGGATTTATGCTCTTGCTGCTCCTCGCGATCGCCGCCGTGCCCTCGTCTGTTGCTGAGCCCGTCGGCGTCGCCAACAAGCAATCGGAGACTCCGTTTCTGCGTTGGAACCGGCGGCCCCTCGTTGTGCTGGCCGCATTATTTTTTCTTTATGTGGGCGCCGAGAACGGCTTCGGGGGCTGGATCGCCTCCTATGCCAAAAGTCTGGGAACCCAGTCCACAACCCTAGCTGTCATGACGCCGTCATTTTTCTACGCGGCCCTGATGCTCGGCAGATGGTGGGCCCCGCTGGTGCTGCGCAAGACTGAGGAACTCAAAACCGCGCGAGCTGGACTTTCCGTAGCCTGCCTCGGGATGGCAGGGTTGATTTTGTCGCGGACCGTGCCGCTGGTGGCGGTCAGCGTCTCAATAGCCGGGCTCGGACTGGCGGCGATTTACCCGATCACGATCGCCCGGCTGTCGCAGGAGTTCGGTCCGGCTGCGGCACGCGCCGGATCGATCATGTTCACCGTGGCCAATTTCGGAGGCGCTTCTCTTCCCTGGCTGGTGGGATTTGCTGCTCGTCCATTTAATGACTTGCGGGTGGGGCTGGCCGTTCCTCTGGCTGCCGTGGTCCTGATGTATGCGCTCTACTCGAAACCATCCTCAACCGTTCCCGGGTTAGCGAAAGCGGCGGACAAATAATGTGTGCCGTTCGGAGCGGTAGTAACCAACCACGTAAATAGTAGCCTTGCCGTTAGTCGAGTAGATCACCTGGCGAATGCGCAAAATAGCTGAACCTTTTGGAAGGGCAAGCAGGTCGGCTAGATTCGTGTCGGCGGCAGTGGCGTCGATTTCTTCATCGGCATAAGCCAATTCCACGCCATAGTCGTGTTTCAATGCACCAAACAACGAAGATCGTCCCAGCGGAGCGGAGGCGAGCCCGGAATATTCCTTCGCGGGAAGGTAGCAGGTTTCCAGGGCAAACGGCTCCTCCCCAGTCAATCTGAGCCGTACAATTTTCACCATGCGGCTGGCTGCGGGAAGGCCCAGACGCGCAGCGATCTCTTGTTCGTCTTCAATCACCTTGGAGAGCAGCACGCGCGAGCGAGGCGTCAGTCCGCGGCTCGACATGTGCTCGGTGTAGCTCATCAATTTGTTGAAGTGAATCTTGGGCGCGGCAACAAAGGTCCCGGCTCCGCGGCGGCGTTCCACAAGCCCTTCGCGCTCCAGGCCGGCCAACGCGTGGCGGGCCGTCATGAGACTCACCTTATGGGCCTTGGCCAGTTCGCGCTCGGAGGCGACTGCGTCCCCGGCCTTGAGCTCCGCCGCTTCGATACGCTCGCGGATGGCATTCTGAATTCGCTTATAGACCGGTGTTCCGTCGCGATGATTTCCTTGCATAATCGATTTTCTAGGCTGTCTGAGCCTGTGACTCGAGGCAGCACGCCGGATCGTCTTTCCCGGAAAGCACATCTGCTATATAGCGTATTGAAAGCGTCCTGTAAAGGGAAAACCAAGCCGAGGACGGTCCCACATGCCCCAAAAACCTGACGAATTGCTATAGAGCATCAGACAACAGCAAAGATCGTCATCGCACAAGAAACCGCGTGGAAGTGCGGTAGCCACTTGGCCATGGTGATTCAGGGGTTCATTTGGCGGCAGGGTGGACGGTTGTAGGAAGATCGTTTTTCTTTCGCCCAATCCAGCTAGCCCTCGAGTGCTCCAATTCTCAGGAAAGGGAACATATACAGAGCGGCGAGGCGGCGCGAGAAAATTATTTTTTGCCTTCCCCCGCATTTTTTCCTTGACCAAATGCCACCGTGTGCTATATAGCATAATGCGATTGTACTAGAGGCTTTTCGAAGCGGAAAGTCTCTCACGAGAATTCCTCAGGTTCAGAAGTGGCCTATAGCGCTCCAAGGCCGCTGAAAAGGCGGATTTCGAACGAAATCTTGGGTAAGGCGCCGGGAGTAGTTGTCAAATTATTTGGAAAATCGATTTTCCTCTTGACAAAGCTTGACGATGTGCCGCTTAATAGCGCGTCGGCGAAATCTAGTATAAAAACGTTATTCTTGGCCGAAAAGAAACATCAACCGGTACTGCGTTTGGGAGGATTGCGATGCGTACTCGTTTTGGGGTGTTGTTTCTCTGTCTAGTCCTTTCTATGCCTCTGTGGGGGCAAAAGTTCACTGGGACAATCAGCGGAGTGGTAACGG